>Ga0079224_100006683_pt1 | contig 15353 bp, 15 predicted proteins | sample Stecom2015_FD_80414 | JGI IMG/M metagenome (GOLD analysis project Ga0079224, IMG submission 80414) | Agricultural soil microbial communities from Utah to study Nitrogen management - Steer compost 2015 | ecosystem: Environmental > Terrestrial > Soil > Agricultural land | place: USA: Utah...
ACCTTAACGGAGGCTTCACTAGGGGCTTTTCCGCCAAACGCTTATTTTTGGGCCTCTATTCCAATCACACAGCATGACCATTTCTTACAACTGGCTTAAAGACTACATTGACATACCCGAATCGCCCGACGAGCTCGGGCAACTCCTTACCTCTACCGGCCTCGAGGTCGAGAGCATTCACGCTTTCGAGACTGTGAGAGGTGGTCTGGCGGGGCTGGTCATCGGAGAGGTGAAGAGCTGTGAGAAACATCCGAATGCCGACAAGCTATCGTTGACCACCGTCGACGTCGGCGAGGGTCGCGTTCTTCCTATCGTCTGCGGTGCGCCAAACGTCGCCAAAGGCCAACGCGTTGTCGTCGCATTGCCCGGAACAACCCTCTACCCGACATCGGGCGATCCCTTCACCATAAAGAAAACCAAAATACGCGGCGAGGTATCCGAAGGGATGATCTGCGCCGAAGACGAAATCGGATTGGGAGAAGGCCACGATGGGATCATGGTGCTCAACACCGATGTTCCCAACGGAACCCCTGCTGCCCAGTACTTTGCTATTGAGACCGACCAGGTTATTGAAATAGGCCTGACACCTAACCGCGCCGATGCTGCATCACACATTGGCGTAGCCCGCGATATTCACGCTGCAAAAGACCGCCCGGTAAAATGGCCCTCGGTCGACAACTTCAAGGCAGATGACACCTCCCTCCCTATTGAAGTGATTGTCGAGAACACCGAAGCCTGTCCGCGCTACTCAGGCCTCACCATAAGCGGTGTGACCGTAAGCGACTCGCCGGCATGGCTTCAGAATCGCCTTCGTGCTATCGGACTTACACCCATCAACAACATTGTTGATATCACGAACTTCATATGTCATGAAATCGGCCAACCCCTGCATGCTTTTGACGTACGGGCGATTGCCGGGCGAAAAGTGGTAGTAAAAACGCTTCCTGAAGGAACGCCTTTCACAACACTCGACGGAAAAGAGCGTCGCCTCAGCGCGACTGATCTAATTATCTGCAACGGCGCGACAAACGACAAAGAGGCGGGTATGTGTATTGCCGGTGTTTTCGGCGGGGCGCATTCCGGAATAAAAGACGACACTCGCGATATCTTTTTGGAAAGCGCATGCTTCTCTTCCGTGTACGTACGACGCACCGGACAACATCACCAATTGAAGACCGACGCGTCATTCCGTTTCGAACGCGGCACAGACCCGAATATCACCGTCTATGCGTTGAAACGGGCAGCGCTCATGATCCGCGAGATAGCAGGAGGAAAAATCTCGTCCGATATTACCGACATTTACCCTACGGTCGCCGAAAACCGCACTATCCTTGTAAAAGACCGCAATGTCGAACGACTCATCGGGAAAGCCATTCCGCGTGAGGAAGTGTTTGCCATTCTCCACCGCCTTGACATTGATGTGACCGACAAGCAGGCAGACCGCTACACTGTTTCGGTGCCGCCTTATCGCGTCGATGTTACACAAGAAGCCGATGTTGTCGAGGAAATCCTCCGGATTTACGGATTTAACAATATCGAGCTTTCCGACACGGCAGGATCCGATTACCTGGCCGACTTCCCCCGAAAAAGCCCGGATCGTTACCGCCGATCGATCGGCGACTTGCTCGTCGCCAACGGCTTCTATGAAATATGGACTAATTCACTTACGAATCAGGCCTATCAGCATAAGCATACGCTTACCTTCGAGGGCGAGCCTGTCGAAATACTGAACAAGCTTAGCGAAGAACTCGGTATCCTTCGCCAAACCATGCTTTTTACCGGTCTGGAAGTATGTGCTCATAATATCAACCACAAACAGAAAGACCTGAAACTCTATGAGTTCGGGAAAGTGTACTTCCGCCGCGACAATCAGTACCACGAGCGCGAACGGCTAGCCTTATACATGACAGGGTCGACGCAAGCCGAACACTGGAGAGGAAAACGCGAGGCAGTAGGCTACTACGACCTGATGCAGCATGTCTATAACATCAGCCAAAAGACCGGATTGCAGGATATTCGCGTTGAACCGACGAAGGATCAACTCTTCGAATACTGTGTAAAGGTTTATGCAGGAAAAGAGGAACTGGGCACCGCGGGCCGGGTTAAATCATCACTGCTAAAAGACTTCGGAATCAAGCAGGATTTATTTTTTGCCGACCTCGACACATCCTTGCTTTTCAAGTTGGCAAATCCTAAGTTAGTAATTCAGGAGGTTGCGCGATTCCCTGAGGTAAGACGAGATTTATCACTCGTTCTTGATGCAACTGCAACATTTGAAGACGTGCGCAATCTGATCATGCAAACCGAGAAGCGGTTGATAAAAGAAATTGGAATCTTCGACGTTTACGAAGGTGAAAACATCCCGAAAGGCAAGAAGGCTTACGCTTTGTCCTTCACCCTTCAGGACGAGAAGAAGACCCTGACCGACGAAGAAATTGACGGGACGATGCAACGTCTGATCACCGCCTTCGAGAAAAAGTTGAATGCGGTGATACGGAAATAGAAGGCAACTTCATTTCCCCTGGTATATCTGTGACGACGAACCGTGCGGCTGAACTTTGAACAAGCATTTAGAAACCCCCGAATTAATGGACCAAGAGGCACTCAGGGCCAATCTGAACGGCCTGGAACGTAAACTTCTGGTGCTTATCAATGAGCACAAGGGCCTGAAGGATGAAATCAACGCCTTGCGCAATGAGAACCAGGAGCTTAAGGAGGCCATCAGACAGCGGGACGAGCAGATTGCAGGGTTTCATAATCAACTGAAAATCACTAAAATTGTGAATAATTTACACCCGGAAGACGGAAGTGTTTCGGAGCTGAAGAAAAAGGTAGACGAATACATCAGAGAGATAGACAAATGCATAGCTCACTTAAGTAGGTGACTAGCCCAGTAAGGATTGCCGGATGGATGAACTTTCAATCAAAATCAGAATTGCCGACCGCGAATACCCGATGAAGGTAAAGCGGAAGGACGAGGAGAGGGTGAGAACTGCTGGTAGACTCATCAACGAAAAACTTAAATCTTATCGTGAGCAATATGGGATCGACGATAAACAGGATCTGATGGCGATGGTGGCTTTCGATTGTCTTGTCGATAAAATGGCAGCTGAGGAGACCCATCAGGCGGTTGACCAGACTGTGTTCGAAAAGGTCAAGCAGCTCAACCATCTGGTATCCCAATCTATACTTTAGCTTCCCTCCTGCGCTTCTGGCCGCTATGGCACCGGGGTTTATTCATAAACCTCTAACAACCTATGTCAACAAACCTTGTTATAATTGCCGTGAGCGCAGTCTCTACGATTGTGCTCAGCTTATTATTCGGAAATCTTCTGAGCCGACGCCGATCACATAAGCGCGTGCTCGAAACCGAAGAAAAATCAAAGCTGATCCTGAAGGAAGCCGAGATTGCTGCTGAAAACCTCAAGAAAGACCGGATTCTCGAAGCAAAAGAGAAAATTCTCAAAATGCGGAGTGAGTTCGAGGAGGAAGCCAACCGCAAGAAAAATCAGATTATCGCGAACGAACAAAAGCTTCGACAACGCGAACAGGCCTTCAACAAAGAACTTGAGAACATAAAACGCAAGGAAGGAGAACTCGAAGACATCCGCACCGACCTTGCAGCGCAGCTTGAGCACGTGAAGAAACGCAAAGAAGAACTCGACAAGTTCAACCAGCAAAAAATCCAGATCCTCGAAAACCTCTCCAAGCTCACAGCCGAAGAAGCCCGCGAACAACTCGTCGCGACCCTCAAAGACGAAGCACAAACCCGTGCCTCCAGCTACATCAAAGATATCATGGAGCAAGCCAAGCTGTCGGCAACGAAAGAAGCGCGGAAAATCGTCGTTCAAACTATTCAACGCACAGCAACGGAACACGCCATCGAAAACTGTGTATCGGTGTTCAACATTGAAAGCGACGACATCAAAGGAAAGATCATCGGACGGGAAGGCCGTAATATCCGCGCTCTCGAGGCTGCTACAGGCGTCGAAATAATCGTCGATGATACACCGGAAGCCATCATTATATCAGGGTTTGACCCGGTTCGCCGCGAAATCGCCCGTCTCTCCCTGCACCGTCTCGTACAGGATGGCCGAATTCACCCGGCCCGTATTGAAGAGATCGTTGCCAAAACAACCAAGAACATTGAAGACGAAATTGTGGAAATAGGCGAACGCACCGTTATCGACCTGGGTATCCACGGTCTGCATCCTGAGCTCGTGAAAATGGTCGGACGTATGCGCTTCCGTTCATCGTACGGCCAAAACCTCCTGCAGCACTCGCGTGAGGTAGCGAATCTGTGTGCAATCATGGCCGCTGAGCTTGGGTTGAACGTCAAACAAGCCAAACGCGCCGGCCTCCTCCACGATATTGGCAAAGTATACACGGAAGAACTCGAGAAACCCCACGCAATTGTAGGCATGGAGCTCGCGCAGAAGTACAAAGAACACCCGAACGTTTGCAATGCTATTGGAGCTCACCACGACGAAATTGAGATGAATAATATCATCTCCCCTATCGTCCAGTCATGTGACGCCATCAGTGGTGCCCGACCTGGAGCGCGCCGCGAAGTCATGGAGCAATACATCAAGCGTCTCCGTGAACTTGAAGACGTGGGCCTCAGCTTCGACGGCGTTGAAAAATGCTACGCCATCCAGGCAGGACGCGAGCTTCGCGTCATCGTCGATGCCGAGAAAGCAACCGACGAACGCGCAAGTCAGCTCAGCTTCGATATCTCCCAGAAGATTGAGCGCGACATGCAATACCCGGGACAAATCAAGGTTACCGTTATCCGCGAAATGCGGAGTGTAGCATACGCGAAGTAGTATTAACGAATAATTGGTGAAGAGTGAGTGTCGCGCTAATCCCGCACGACACTCACCACTCACTCCTCCATCACCGCCAACACTTCATTCTCATCAATCCGGATATCATCTTCTCCGATTTCATCAAAAGGATGCTCCAGGTGATCTTGGATGTTGTCGAGACTTACCAGAATAAAGCTGTATAGAACGGGCATCACGTACGCGAGATTGGCCGAGAACTCCTCAAAATTGCTCGCGAAGTACGGACCATAGATGATGGGAAAAATATAGATAAACACTTTGCTGTACGCCCGCAGCGTAATAGGCGTTCGATAGGTGTGCACGATCAACAGATTATCGAAAGCAATAATCATCTTGCTGATATACTGATTGACGCGTGAAGTTTCGCTCGTTTGCACGCCGTACTCACGCATAGCATTTGTCAGTCCCGAAAGCTTCGAGAAATATCGGTAGATCTTACGTTGATTCTCGACGATATCGGTCTGTCCGCTGGAGATAAACATCTCACGCATAACACGCATCATCTCGGTCACCACTTCACGCACACGCGCCGGAAGATCGTGATTCCGGTCCTGTGGCCAGTCCCGCATCGCATAGTATATCGCTACGGCATGTCCCTTGAACTCGGCAAATCGCTGCAACGCCGCCTCGCGTCGATTGTATGCCGAACCAATCGAGAACACTACGGGAAAGACGATCGCTACTCCAACAAGCATATCGGGAAAGTTTGCGATCAATCCGTAGCGGTAGCACACGAAAGTTGACACCACGGAAAGCGCAGTTACAATGAGTGTCTTGTAATTGATAATCAGCAAGAAGCTCTTGAGTACTCTTTTCATAGTCGGATTTTCCCCGCAAAATTTAGGAAGAAATAAAGCGCGGTCGTGTAAACCGAAAGATTTTTATTTTCCCGCGAGTAGTAGCCTATCTTGTCGTAGCGCGTTTCTGACGGATTTTCTCGGTGAGAAAGCCCAGACCGTACCCCCACAGTTGAAGCAAGGCAGCCACTACAGAAAGCAAAGCGACTCCGGCATGGCGGGTTACATAAGCAGCGTGAAGCAAGATAGCCAGGAGGTAAACTGAAAGCACGCCCACGCCTAAAGGAAAGAGCCAGCCCCCACCAAAGTACAAAAGAGGAAGGGCAAGCGTACCCAGGGTAAAGACCGAAGGAAACCAATGGGCGAGTTTAACCTCCTCAGCGTGGACAGCACCGACCAAAGCTCTTCCCTTGCCAAACGACCACACCTGGCGGAAGAACTGCGAAAAACGGGTGCGTCGTTTATGATAGACAAATGCATCGGAAATCAGCCCGGTCTTGAATCCTGCCTTCTTGATGCGAATACTGAATTCGATGTCCTCGGCCAGGCGATCGAACACGAATCCCTGTGTCACTTCGTAGACCTTTCGTGATATTCCCATGTTAAAGCTCCTGGGCTGAAACCACCCGACACGCTTCTTGCCTCCGCGTATACCTCCCGTTGTGAGAATCGACGACATCGTATAGGCCATGGCACGCTGGGCCACGCTGAAGTCGGGATGGCCCCGATCGGGTCCTCCCCAGGCGTCGAGTTCTTCCGTAATCAGCGCTTGCTCCACTGCTGCGAAATAATGCGGAGGGAGGATGCAATCGCTGTCAAACACGACAAAGTATTGCCCGTGGGCGTGCGCGTAACCGAAGTTACGCGACGGTCCAGGGCCGCTGTTTGCCTTGTAATAGTATCTTAACGGAAAGTGATCCCTGAATTCCGCGGCAACTTCCTCACAGCGCGCCGTCGATCCATCTTCGACAATAATTACTTCAAAGTCCTTGCGCGTTTGAACCACCAAACTCTCCAGCAATTCCCGAACTTCATCGGGCCGGTCGTAGACAGGAATAATGACGGAAAACTTAGGAGCCACGTTTTCAGTTTGCGAAAGAAGGCAGGCGTCGCGATGTTGCGTCTTCTTCAAAGCCTATCTTATCAATAACCAGATAGTCGCGTTTACTCAGCGACTGCATCGCAATCATCTCGGCGAGAAAGCCCGTGACGAACAACTGAACCCCAATGATCACAGCCACCAGGGCCAGATAGAACAAAGGTTGCTCCGCGATATCACGCCGCATTGGGACTTTTGAAAAGTAGAGCGAATCCATTTTGTCCCAGAAGAGCTTCGCGGTAAAGATAAATCCTATGAGAAACGACAGCGTACCGAACGTTCCGAAGAAATGCATGGGTTTCTGACGGAAACGACTGACGAATGTAATCGATAGAAGATCGAGAAATCCATTTATGAAGCGCTCGATGCCGAACTTCGTGCGTCCGTACTTCCGCTCCTGATGCTCCACCACTTTCTCCCCGATCTTGGTAAAACCAGCCCACTTTGCAATCAACGGAATGTACCTATGCATTTCGCCGTACACGGTGATATTGCGAACCACGGAAACATGGTAAGCCTTGAGGCCGCAATTAAAGTCATGGAGCTCAATCCCCGAGAGTTTCCGCGTCACGTAGTTGAAGAACTTCGACGGAATCGTTTTTGAAACAGGATCGTAACGCTTCTTCTTCCAGCCTGAAACCAGGTGATATCCCTCCTGTTTGATCATCCGATACAGGTCAGGAATTTCCTCCGGACTATCCTGAAGATCCGCATCCATCGTGATAACAACCTGTCCGGTCGCTGCGCGAAACCCGGTTTGCAGTGCAGCCGATTTTCCAAAGTTGCGGTTAAACCTGATGCCCTTGAAGCGACCATCGCGCTCGTTGACCTGCAAGATCTTCTCCCATGTGCTGTCGGTGCTACCGTCGTCAATGAGAATAACTTCATAGGAAAAGCCGTGTGTTTCCATCACACGGCTAATCCATTGGCACAATTCGGGAATAGATTCCTCTTCGTCCTGCGCCGGAATGACTACGGAGATATCCGGATTCTTCATTTACTACTCCAAACCTAAAATACGGGCTGCGGGTTCTTCTTTTGCGTAAAGATACTCACGATCAAGGCAACAATAACGCCTCCAAGCAAGCCCATAAAGAAATACATCGGCCAGAACATCTTTTGTCCGATAGAGAGACCCATTTCGATTTGTTCGTCAGGCACTCCCTGCGCCGCCATTTTCTCAGCCTGCGCCTCCCACATAATTTCCATCGCTCCGGGATCGATAAACGAGACATAAACTAAGGTGATCACGCCCGAGATCAACACCGAAACGAGTGCCATCCAGAAGCCGATGCCAACCCCCTGTCCGTAGGTCATAAAGCCTGTCCCATTGTCTTTGTAGTTCTTATGCGCCAGCACCAGCAGTACAATAGTTGCGACAATGCCGACCCAACTCCAGGATTGATCAAAGGCATTCGCGCCAGCGATCGCTAAACCAAGGAACATAACCAATCCGATCAATGCCGAGATGAGGCCATACTTAACACCTACGGAGCGGGTAGTCACGGAAGATTGTGCATTAACGTTTTCCATAAAGAAGGGATTAGGTGGGTTTATTTGGGTTGTCTTCTTAAAATTACAGATAATACGATGCTGATAAAAAGACTGATCAGGAAACTTTGCACCACGTGCAGCTGTGCCAAATCCATCGCATCAGTCGCAGGAAGCAGCTCTAAATTACGTTCAAACGCATCTTTTCCTAAACTTTCTATAGCCTCGGGCGGAAACGACATCAAATGCTCCGTCGACAAGCGAATGTAATCCGCAAGAAACTTTGGTGTTAACGCCGAGAAAATCAGCACACCGGCAAACGCCACAGCGGCATATCCGACGGTAAGCAAGAATCCTCCGATCATCCCCTGCCAGAAGTAAAGAATTCCGGCATAGTAATACTCGCGTATCTCACGCAGGGTAAAAAAGATGAATATGCCGAACAACACTATCCTGAAATCCATGTACGGTGGAATCAGCATCGGATGCCGCTCCATGAAGTACAAGGCGATCATCAGACCTGTGCCGAGCAACCCGGCCAGGAGACCGTTGCGAAGAGGTATGCGTACGAGGGGATGTTTCATTGATCGATCCAGTGAGAACCATTGTTGAACACGGCTTTCGCCTTGCCGGTCAGCTCCTGACCCCACCAGGGCGAATTATTCGATCGCGAAAGGTTCGTCTTTTCGTCAAGTACCCATTTTTCCTGTGGATCAAACAGCGTCAGATTGGCTGCTATCTTTTCTTCAACGTGAGGGATGGGCATGCCCAGCACCGACCGGGGCCCGCTCGTTATTTTGGGTATCAGCGCCTCCCACGCTACGTGCTTCGATAGCGTGGTCAGGTGAGCGGCAAACGTCTGGAGTGTTATTATACCAAACTCAGCACGGTCAAATTCGAGGTTCTTACTTTCTTCATCCTGAGGAAGATGTGCCGAGCACAACACATCTACCGTACCATCCTTCAGCGCCTTGACAATACTGTCGTTGTCCGCGCGTTCGCGAAGCGGCGGATTGACCTTGTAATTCGTATCAAAACCCGCCACCAAAGTATCTTCGAGAAGAGCTTGATACACCGCAACATCACAGGTTACACGGTGTTTCTTCTTGGCTGCCCGCACCTGATCGAAGGCCCGCGGCGTCGAGAGACGCGCGAAGTGCAGGCGCCCACCGGCATACTGCAACAACTCCAGATGCTTGCTCACCACAATCTCTTCCGCCAGACGCGGCATTCCCTTCAATCCCAATTGGGTACTGGTAAGCCCTTCGTGCATCTGACCAAACAGATTGAGCCAATAGTCTTCGGGATGATCAATTAATACACCGTCAAACTTCTGGAGGTATTGCAGGCACTTGAGAAAAATGTCCGTGTGCCAGATCGGTTTCAGTCCGTCGGTAAAGGCGACTGCCCCTGCGGAGTGAAGGTCTATCATTTCCGTCAGCTCTTCCCCTTTGGCATCAAGTGTTACCGATGCCATGGGGTGAATCTGTACCAGTCGCTGCGCATTGCCCCGTGTGACATAAGCCACCGCATTCTTGGTTTGAATAACCGGCTCGGTATTGGGCAACATCGCGATCTCCGTGAAACCTCCCGCCGCCGCGGCCTGTGCCCCGGAGTCCAAATCTTCCTTGTGCTCAAGGCCGGGATCGCCGATGAAAGTCCCCAGGTCGAACCACCCCGGTGTGAGCAACATTCCTTCCGCACGTATAACCTGGTCGGCGGAGTAGTTTTTGTCACCGATAGCAGAAATGATACCGTTGTCGATGAGGATATTTTTTTTCTGAAGATGAAAGGAGGAGCCCGGGTCTACGATTTGAGGTGCCTGGATGAGTATCTTCATCAATTGTTACTTTAGAAATCGAATCAGAAGTACTTCCGCAAGAAGAAAGAACAATGCAATCATCAGCGCATACTTCCATAAAGGCTTGCCCAAATATCTTTCTTTTATTTCGTTACTGAAAGTTTCGGTCGATGTCGCTTCAAAAATACTCAAATTGTCTCCGGCCCCCATTTGTTCTTTCACTTCTTCACCGGTAAACTGATCCAGCAGTGACTCCGTTTTGTCAAGATTAAAGGCTATGAGGCCCACTGAGTCGGAGCCTGTCAACACGTTGTAAAAGCCCTGCTCAATGGTAAACTTGGGAATTTCGAGAAATACCTGTTCGTTGACCGCACGCTGCGCGGGCACCACGTCTTGCGCTCCCGTCAGTCTGAAAGGCTGATCACTGACAAGACTGTCTAATTTCAGGGTGATGAAATTTTGTTCAAGTGTATAATAAAGTCGGGAATCGTTACGCTGGCTGCTGCTGGCGACCCTGTACATCACAGGTACAAACAGTGCGTGATTATAGAAATCAGTATACGCAGCGTCGAGGGGCGCAGCCAGGAGATAAACTTGCCCTCCCTGGCGATCGAAACGCGAAAGGAAAGGTCGGTCGTCGCGAAAACGAAGTATAGCCGAGCGATCCACTCCCCACTGGACTACCGCGGAAGCACGCGGCATGGCGATCGCCGTGGATCGTTCTTCAAACACATTGTCGAAAAACGGATTGCTGTAGTCCGGGCGATCGAGCTCCAGCAGATTGGGTGGCGTTGTTACTACCTGTAATCGACCCACACCCGTCAGGGCCTGAAGGCTTGTCCCGTCCGGATTTGTACCGGGTATAACCATAAGCGTCCCGGCCTGTGATACATACTCCTGCAAGGCCTGCGTCAAGCTTGCATCGCTTCGGTCAAGTCCGTTGACGACGACCAGATCGGCATGGTCGAGCAGACTGTAATTAAAGTTCCCTACGGGAAAGCTGCGAAACTGGAAGACCTGCCGATTACCAAAAACCCGCTCAACCGGTGTTGTCTCCTGCCGCGCCTTGATTTCGACGACCGATATCTTGTTTCCGAAGTTCAGCGCAAGGAAAAATTCATTGTCAAAGCTGACCGGAAAATCGTTAAAAGAGACAACTGCGCGGTTGCGACCCGCCAAACCGGCGGCGAGGTCAAATTTCGTTTCCGCAAGCCCACCCGGAGCAATATCAACGGTAGCCGTACCTGCCTGGACACCGTTGATCGTCAGCTTGAGATTCAGGTTTTCTACCTCCTGCTGACCAACATTCCGAACACGCACATTGAGGACATTCTTTTCTCCGCGGGCAGCAAAAGGATTCTCCAGATAGGCCGAATCGACGAACACGTTCGGTGCCGCAGCGAAAGAAATAGGAACCAGATGCCAGCGCGAGGTTGTATCCCATTGGACGGGGATGGTCCGCAGCGTGGATTTTTGGAAGTCCGAGATCCAGAAGTACTCGCGCCCGGTTTGTGCGCGTCCCTCAGTTAGCCGGTTTCGTATTTCCTCCATACTGCGGGAAACCGGCGAGGTGCGGATCTGGGCGAGAAGGTCAAGAGCTTCCGTCTTCGTCTTAAACGTATTGGAGAACGGGGCAAAATCGTTCGTCAGAATCCGGTAGCGGGTGTCGGGCGGAAAAAGGTCGACGATTTCACGCGCAAACCCCAGGGCGGCATCGAGAGCCGGCGTATTGTCGGGCATTGGCGCGGTCATGCTCTGCGAGTTATCGAGGTAGATAACAATATTGCGCTGGGCGTCGAGCTGCTCACGCGCGGGGATCACGGGCTGAGCAAAGGCAAAAACCAGAAAGGCGAGAAAGCAGAGCCGGGCGGCGAGGATAAGGTAATGTTTCAGTTTGCGACGGGCTGTAGTAGCCTCCCGCACCTGCCGCAGAAACCGGTTATTGGAAAAGAAAACACGCGTCGTCTTCCGGAAGTTGAATAAATGGATGACGATGGGAATCGACAGCGCGGCGAGCGCCCACAGAAACGAAGGATACAGAAACGTCATCAGGGACAAAACTAAGAAAAAACCACTCTTTGCGACGCCAGCTACGACATCAGCGCCGGGAAAGACACAGGACGCCCGCGATCGGGGTTAAATAAATATGCCCGCCGGCCGAACAAGCAGCTCAGGCACGCGCGGGCCTATTCACAAAACGTCACTGTTTTGAGTCACCGAGCATGAGCATGTCTTCAGCGTTGATTTCAGTGAAAAAACGCTTTTCCCCGTTGGCTTCATAAACGCGATGGACGAGTTTTCCTTCGAGGGCTACCTCCTTTCCCTTCTTGAGATACTTTTCCGCCACCCCGGCCAGCGGGCCCCAGATGACTATGTTATGCCACTGGGTGTCTTCGACCTTCTCTCCCTTCTGGTTTTTGTAGGTGTCGGTGGTAGCCAGACTGAACGTAGCTTTTTTCCGATCGTTGTACACTTTGATTTCAGGGTCCTTACCGAGTCTTCCGATCAGGTGTACCCTGTTTCGCAAACTTTTCATAGCGCAGAATTTGATGGTTGAACATAGCCGCGGATGAACGCGACAGAAGTAAAGATGTGAAACGGAAAACCTGACAATCGTATAGCATCCGAGTATAATCGCGTACAACCGATTATATTCGTCAAGCACAATGACCCCAGGAAAAAATGCCCTCTCAAGAAAGAAAATGCCTGGAGTGCGGCAGTGTAGTCCACGGCCGGGCCGACAAGAAGTTCTGCTCCGACGCGTGTCGGGTAGCGTATCACAACAGACTAAGTACCGAGGAGTACCGCTACATCCGGGCGGTGAACAACATCCTCAGGAAAAACCGTCGGATTCTCCAACAAATGAACCGCGGGGGAGCAAGGCGGATAAAATACGAATCGCTCCGAGCCCTCGGGTTTGACTTCAATCACTTCACAAGCACCTACCGCCGAAGAAATGGCTCGCGATACTTCTACTGCTATGAGCAGGGCTACTTGCCCATCGACAAGCACTGGTGCCTCCTCGTCGTTAAACCGGACCCGATGTCCCTGACCGGGGCCAACGGATCGGATGTGCGCCCCGAACCCGGTCAAACCCATTCTTAAGTTGTCCCCGAAGTGCGTGAAAAAAGTGTCTTTCGCTGCCTAAGGGCTTGACCAATCGAAAAATTAATCCTTAATTTACTTACGCTCCACAGCCCCCCTGTCTAAGACGACGACAACACCCCGATTTCGCCATATATCCGTTTCCACCAAGGAAGCGTTTTCATATGTTTGACATGTACCTCCCAGCAAGAGCTCGCTTGCAGTGTGCGCAAGTGCCTCTTAACCGTGCGCTACAGGCTCGTCTTCAGTCCTTGAAGACAGTCCATAATTGCCGCCTGGTCGCCTGGCAACGCCTACCCCACACGTCGTCGTCACTTTCGCTATTCTATCATATTCAGACCAAACAAAACACATCATGGCAAAGACAACCAAGAAGAAAACGGTCATCAAGTCCCTTTCCGGCGAGCGCTGGAAAGAGCTCGACCTGAAGAAAGGTGTAACCACAAAACGTTATGCGATTTCAAACCGCGGACGCATCGTAAGCTTCAAAGACAAGATCGAAGATGGCTACCTCCTCCGTCCCCGGCTTACACAGGGATATCCGAGTGTCACTATCGGACGCGAGGCAAACCGCCAGAACTATTACCTCCATCGCCTCGTCGCCGAGTACTTTGTCAAGAAGCCCAGCCCCCGGCACAGCTTCGTCATTCACCTCGACCACGTTAAAGACAACAACCGCGCCGATAATCTTCGTTGGGTACGGCACGAGACTCAGATCGAGCACGCGCTGAAAGATCCGAACGTACTCATACGGCAGAACCCGGCCGAAGGCCCGAAGCTCAATGCGTCTAAAGTAAAACAGATCAAACGCGCGCTACAATCAAAAAAACAACCTACCTTGAAAGCGCTGGCCAAACAGTTCAAAGTCTCCGATATGCAGATCCATAGGATCAAGACCGGAGAGAACTGGTCGCATATAACCATTTAATACTATCTGTTTGTTCATGTTAAGATCGCTTTGCCTGGCGCTGTTGCTTGCAACAGCTTTTCTGCTGAACGCCCAACCGGCGCAGCAGTTCAGTTCCGTTTCACGTCCCGAAGACGCTGGCTTCTCGTCCGAACGCCTCGCCCACATCGACCGCATGCTCGAGGAGCATGTGAAAGACGGGCGCGTACCCGGCGCAGTGGCCATGATTATACGAAACGGAAAAATAGTCTATCACAAATCGTTCGGCTATCAAGACATCGAGAAGAAATCGGCCCTCCGCAAGGATGACATCTTTCGCATTGCATCACAAACGAAAGCTATTACCAGCCTCGCCGTAATGATGCTGTGGGAAGAAGGCCGGTTTTCTCTCGATGATCCCGTTTCCCGCTATATCCCTTCGTACGCAAAACCGAAAGTGCTAAAAACTTTCAACCCCGCCGACTCCTCCTACACAACCGAGCCGGCAGGTCGCGAAATCACTATTCGTCAACTCCTCACTCACTCTTCCGGCATCGACTATGCCGTCATCGGAAGCAAGGAGTTCCGCGCTATCTACGCAAAAGCCGGAATACCCAGCGGCATCGGAAATGACAAGGAGGTACTCGCCGATAAAATGATTAAACTCGGCACACTCCCTATCAAACATGAGCCGGGAGAGCGTTGGACGTACGGACTCAATACCGACGTGCTCGGATATCTCGTAGAAGTATGGTCAGGGATGTCATTCGACCAATTCCTCCGCGAACGCATCTTTGAACCTCTCGGAATGACTGACACCTGGTTCTACCTGCCGAAAAGCAAACACAACCGACTGGTAGCGCTTCACGGATACGAAGACGGAAAACCGTTCAAAATGAAGAGCGCAGCTTACGACGCTGCCGATGTAGATTATCCCAAACTGAAGGGAACCTACTTCTCAGGGGGAGCCGGTCTGTCGTCAACCACCGAAGATTACGCCAAATTTCTTCAGCTGTTTCTGAACAACGGCGTATTCAACGGCAAGCGACTACTTGGCCGCAAGACGGTTGAGCTAATCATGACCGACCATCTGCCCCACCTCGATAATGAGTTCGGACTGGGTTTTGCTCTTGAAACCGACAAGAACGACTATCGCTCACCGCTGAGCAAAGGCTCATTCTCCTGGGGCGGCGCCTTCAGCACTCAATATTGGGCCGACCCGGCGGAGCAGATCATTGGCGTGCTGTATACGAATACTTACGGCAACCCGTATCACTACATCCATGACCTGTTCAAGGCGATGACCTATCAGGCAATTATCGATTAA
>Ga0079224_100006684_pt1 | contig 15353 bp, 16 predicted proteins | sample Stecom2015_FD_80414 | JGI IMG/M metagenome (GOLD analysis project Ga0079224, IMG submission 80414) | Agricultural soil microbial communities from Utah to study Nitrogen management - Steer compost 2015 | ecosystem: Environmental > Terrestrial > Soil > Agricultural land | place: USA: Utah...
GTCCAAAGGAAAATCCTTGCCAAGCAGCGCTTCAAACGCCTTGCGACCGTCCTCGGCAGCCGTCTCTCCGTATACACGGGGGCTCGGTGACTCGGGAAACGGGCTCCAGTAGCCACGGCTTGCTGCGGCCTCAACCGCCTTTTCCAGCACTTCTCGATTGCTTTCAAAAAAGTCTACCGACACTTATTGCTCCTCGTTCATGTTTCCTGATCGAAATCGATCCGGACCCGGTCCGTGACCGGAAAACTCTGACAGCTCAGCACAAAGCCACGAGCGACTTCATAATCTTCAAGCGCGAAGTTGGCATCCATGTCCACCTCGCCCTCGACGATTTTGCAGCGGCAGGTAGAACATACGCCCCCTTTACAGGAGTATGGAAGCTCCACCCCTTGTGCCAGGGCCGAATCCAGCAGGCTGTCCTTGTTTTTATCAATGGTGATGGTGCGCGTGACGCCGTCCAGCACGATAGTCAGCTCACAGTGCTCGCCTGGCGCCTTACGGGCGTCGTGGCCAGTACGCAGGGCTCGCGGCCCTTTGGGTGAACCGAACAACTCGAATTTGATTCGATGCTTTTCCACCCCCTTCGCCTGTAAGGCGGCGATTACCGATTCGGTCATGTCCTGCGGACCACAGACGAAAGCGTAATCTATCCTGGCGGGATCGAGCCAGCGCCCCAACAGTTGCTCCACTTTCTCTCCATCCAGGCGTCCGTTGAACAGATCGATGTCCTGATGCTCCCGGCTCATGACGTAGACGATGGACAGCCGGGTCATGTAGCGATTCTTGAGGTCTTCGATTTCCTCGCGAAAGAGTACGGCAGACGAGGCACGATTCCCATAGAACAGCGTGAAGCTGGACTGCGGCTCCGTGTCCAAGGCCGACTTGATGAGCGACAGGATCGGTGTAATGCCGCTTCCCACGGCGAAGGCTGCATAGTGCCGCGATTGCGCCGGGTCAAAGCCCACTGTGAAATGCCCATCAGGGGGCATCACTTCCAGCACGTCACCCGGCTTCAGTTCGCTATTGGCCCAGGTAGAGAAAGCCCCGTCGTTGAGGCGCTTGATTGCCACGCGTAACTGACGGTCGCTGGGTGCGGCGCAGATGGAATAGGAGCGACGCAGCTCCTCCCCACCGATATGGGTGCGCAATGTCAGATACTGACCCGGACGGAAATGGAAGGCTTCAGAGAGTGTCTCGGGAACTTCAAAGGTGACGACCACTGCGTCACGCGTGTTGCGCGCCACCGAAGCGACTTTGAGAGGATGAAACTGACTCATGGGCTGGATACCTAATGCGCCTTGAAATAATCGAAAGGTTCACCACAGCCCTGGCAGCGGTACAGCGCCTTGCAGGACGTGGAGCCGAAGCGGCTGATCAGCCGGGTATGAGAAGAGCCACATTGCGGACATGGCACGGCAGGGTCTTTGCGACGCAGGATGCCGGAAAGGTTCACCGCACGTTCCATGGGCGGAGCAATGCCATAGTTTTTGAGGGCTTGCCTGCCCTTCTCGCTCATCCAGTCGGTCGTCCAGGCTGGCGAAAGCGTGACGCTTACACGGACGTCGGACAGACCTTTTGAACGGAGAACCGAGATGATGTCTTCCTCGATTTCGCGCATGGCCGGGCAGCCGGAATATGTCGGTGTGATTGTCACCACACAGCTTGTGCCTTCCAGACTCACTTCCCGAACGATGCCGAGATCCACCACGGAAATCACAGGAATTTCAGGGTCCGGCACGGCATGCAGCCATTGCATGACCAGTTCGGGCGTAATTCCGGATTCCACCATGCTCATGACAATCACCAACTGGCACCGGGGAAAGCCCGCTGCAGATGCTGCATTTCTGCAAGCAGGTAGCCCAGAGCCTCCGTATGGCGCCCATGCACCCCGCCGCGATGAGCGGGGTGGAAGGCTTCCTCCGCCGCTGGCATGCGAAGCGTGGCCTCCTCGAACACGTCTGCCACATGGACCTGCCAGCCTTCGCGCAGGGCATCGTGCAAGGGCACGATGCCTCGCGAGGAAAGCTCGCGCGTGATGTCATCATCGACGAACAGTTCTCCGACATGACGCCAGACGTCGTCGACGGCTTCCTGCATGCGTTGATGGCTGAGTTCCGTTCCGTCACCCAGACGTATCAGCAGGTCTGAAGAGCGTCGGGCGTGGTAAGCAACTTCCTTGACTGATTTCGCTGCGATGGCCGCAACCCGATCGTCAGCAGACGTTTGAAGACGCTCGAGCAGCATGTAGTGCCAGATATCGAAAATGAACTGACGCGCGATGGTGTCACCATAGTTGCCATTGGGCCGTTCCACCAGCAGGTAATTGCGGTATTCGGGAGCATCGCGCAGATAAGCGAGCGCGTCTTCATCCCGGCCCGCGCCCTCCACTTCGCCTGCCAGTGTCAACCACATGCGCGCTTGCCCAAGAAGGTCGAGCGCCGTGTTCGCCACTGCCATTTCCTCTTCGAGCACCGGGCCGTGGCCGGTCCATTCGCAGAGGCGTTGCGACAAAACCAGCGTGGTATCGCCCAGGCGCAGCAGATATTGAAACAGTGCTTGGTCCATGCCCTTCTCCTACATTTTGATTTCTTCCGGCATGGGGAAGAAAGTCGGATGGCGATAGACCTTGCTGGCAGCGGGATCGAACAGAGGCTCTTTGTCAGACGGGCTGCTCGCCACGATGTCTGCTGCCTTCACTACCCAGATGCTCACGCCTTCGTTGCGGCGGGTATAAACATCGCGAGCATTATTGATGGCCATTTCGGCGTCGGGTGCGTGCAGACTTCCCACATGTTTGTGGGCCAGCCCATGTTGACTGCGCACAAAGACTTCCCACAGGGGCCAGTTGGATTGGCTCATGGTACGGCTTCCTTGAAATCAAATACGGACAGAAAGAAACGCAGGTGCGTAACGGCCGTGTCAGGCAGCGGCGCGTTTATCCTGCTTCTGGGCATAGGCCGCCATGGCCTCTCGTACCCAAGCGCCCTCTTCGTGGGCACGCACCCGTGTACGCAGGCGCTCCCGGTTACACGGGCCATTGCCTTTCAGCACTTCGTAGAATTCGTCCCAGTTGATTTCTCCGAACTCGTAGTGGCCGGTTTGGTCATTCCACTTCAGATCTGGGTCGGGAATGGTCAGGCCAAGATATTCGGCCTGCGGCACAGTTTGATCGACGAATTTCTGGCGCAGTTCGTCGTTGGAGAACAGCTTGATGCGCCACTGCATCGATTGGGCGCTGTTGGGCGAATCCTGGTCAGGCGGGCCAAACATCATTAGTGCCGGCCACCACCAGCGATTGAGGGCTTCCTGGGCCATGTCCTTCTGCGCCTGATTACCGTTGCGACACAGCTGTATGAGCAGGTCGTAGCCCTGGCGCTGGTGGAATGACTCTTCCTTGCATACACGGACCATTGCTCGGGCGTAGGGCCCGTAGGAACATCGGCAAAGGGGAATCTGGTTGATGATGGCCGCGCCATCCACAAGCCAGCCGATCATGCCAATGTCCGCCCATGTCAGTGTGGGGTAATTGAATATGCTGGAGTATTTGGCCTTGCCCGCGTGCAAGGCATCGATGAGATCGTCCCGCGAAACACCGAGCGTCTCAGCCGCGCTGTAGAGGTACAGGCCATGCCCGGCTTCATCCTGCACCTTGGCCAGCAAAATGGCTTTGCGCTTGAGTGATGGTGCGCGGGTAATCCAGTTCCCTTCGGGAAGCATGCCCACCACTTCTGAATGGGCATGTTGAGAAATCTGTCTTACGAGGGTCTTGCGATAAGCCTCGGGCATCCAGTCTTTGGGTTCGATCCGGATACCGGCATCGATGCGTTCCTGGAACGCACGCTCCTGACCGGACAACTGCTCGCGATCGCGAACCGATTTGACTCCGGTTTCCACCATCTGGGCGTACATAGCATGTCTCCTAGCGGTTCTCAGACTGCGGCATGGATGCCGTCTTGTTGGATCCATTATTTAATACAAAAATCTTGATGTCAATCAAATTTATGTATCGTATTGGAGCGGGATAATGGCTAACCCGGGTTGCAGTACATTGGAAAACGGCGTGCAGCAACCATCCTCCCCGTAAGGAGGATGGGCTGAGAGTGGACCGGAAACTTGGCCGGAATCGGCCTAGACTTTCAGAAAATGCTCGCGGTAATGCTTCAGCTCGTCGATGGATTCGTAGATATCGGCGAGCGCCTCGTGCTTGCTCTGTTTGTTGAAGCTGCGATAGACCTCGGGCTTCCAGCGCAGCGCCAGTTCTTTGAGTGTGCTGACATCGAGGTTGCGATAATGGAAGAACGCCTCCAGCTTTGGCATGTACTTCACCATGAAGCGACGGTCTTGCCCAATGGTATTACCGCACATGGGTGATTTACCTGCCGGCACATGGCGCGAGAGGAAATCCAGCATGCGTTCTTCAGCGTCGGCCTCTGTGAGCGTGGACGCCTTGACCTTGTCGATGAGCCCACTCTTGCCGTGGGTCGACTGGTTCCATTTGTCCATGGCGGCGAGCAGTTCGTCAGATTGATGCACCACGAGCACCGGCCCTTCGGCAACCAATGTCAGATCCGGCTCGGTGACAACCGCCGCCAATTCAATGATGCGTTCCTTTTCAGGGTCCAGCCCCGTCATTTCCATGTCTATCCAGACGAGGCGCTGATCTTTCCCCACCATATAATCCCTTATCGAAAAAAGAGATTTTCTCATAAGCTGCCAATATGTTCACTTTGCTGTTCGTTGCCTTCCTGCTGATAGACATGCTGCTGAAGTTCTGGCTGTCCACACGGCAGATCCGCCATGTGCGCCGGCATCGCGATACCGTGCCCGAGGCCTTCGCCTCGCGCATCAGCCTGCATAGCCACAGGCGCGCGGCCGACTACACGGTAGGGAAAATGCGTCTGCTCATGGTCGAGCGCCTAGTTGAGGCGGTGGTTCTGGTCGGCTTCACTCTTTTGGGTGGCCTGCAATTCCTCGACCTGTGGCTGGCAGAAATTTTTGACAATGAACTGCTGCGCCAGCTGGCACTGGTCGCTGCGGTATTCTCAATCATGGGCGTTGTCGGGCTGCCCTTCGCCATATACAACAAATTCAAGCTTGAACAGCGCTTCGGCTTCAATCGGGTCACCCCGCGCCTCTTCATCACCGACACCATCAAGATGCTGGTGCTGTCACTCGCCTTCGGCGCACCGCTGGCGGCGGCCGTGCTATGGGTGATGGGCAACACGGGTACGGCCTGGATCTGGTGGGCATGGGGTATTTGGGTGGCGTTCAACATTCTGCTGATCTGGCTGTTCCCCACTTTTATTGCCCCACTGTTCAATAAATTCACGCCGTTGGATGATCCCGAGATCTCAAGCAGGATCAACAACTTGATGCAACGCTGCGGGTTTGCCGTGGATGGCTTGTTCGTCATGGACGGCTCCAAACGCTCCGCCCATGGCAATGCCTATTTCACCGGGTTTGGCAAGGCGCGACGCATTATCTTCTTCGACACTCTGCTTTCCCGCTTGAACGCAGAGGAAATCGAAGCAGTGCTCGCCCACGAACTGGGCCACTTCAAACACCGGCATATTCTGCGACGCATGATTCTTTCCTTTGCATCGGCACTCGTGTTCTTCCTCGCGCTGGGTTGGCTCTCGAGTCAGGTCTGGTTCTATGAAGGGCTGGGCGTAACACCACAGTTTGGGCGGCCCAACGATGCACTGGCATTAATTCTCTTTTTTATCGCCATGCCGGTGTTCACCTTTTGGATAACACCCCTGATGGCATGGCTGTCCCGGCGGGACGAATTTCAGGCCGACCGCTTTGCAGCTGAGCAGGCTTCTAGCCAGGCACTGGTGTCGGCGCTGGTGAAGCTTTACGATGACAATGCCGCCACGCTGACACCAGATCCAGTGCATTCGGCGTTCTACGATAGCCACCCCCCTGCCATACTTCGCATCGAGAGTCTGCAGCATGCGACGAGCTGATTCTGCGCGTACCCCATCCATCTCTGAGCAACAGGGGCGCATCGTCTCGGCGCACGGGCGCCACTACATGGTGGAACTGGAAGACAGCTCCCTGCGCAAGTGTTTTCCGCGAGGCAAGCGAAGTGAGGCCACGGTGGGTGACTATGTCATGGTCACTGTGCAAGGCGAGGAAGGCAGCATCGAACGCATTCTCGATAGACGCAACCTGCTTTACCGCTCGGACGAAATGCGCAGCAAGCAATTTGCCGCGAATGTCGACCAGTTGCTCATCGTCGTGGCATCGGAACCGATGTTCTCAGATGACTTGGCAGGACGTGCGCTTGTGGGTGCCTGGAGCGCGGGCATTGCACCCATCATCGTTCATAACAAGGCCGACCTGCCCAGCGCCGACGCTGCGCGAAGCCGTCTCGCGCCCTTCCGATCGCTCGGAGTGCCGGTCATTGAAACCAACGCCATCAATATCGAAGAAACACGTCGAATCCTTCTGCCTGTGCTGAAGGGTCACACCAACCTGTTGTTGGGTCAAAGTGCCATGGGCAAATCCACTCTGCTCAATGCACTGGTGCCCGATGCCGGCGCCGCCACCCAGGAACATTCACAGGCGCTGGGAGCGGGCAAGCACACCACCACCGCGACGCGGCTGTATCGTCTGCCAGAAGGCGGAGACCTGATTGATTCCCCAGGCTTCCAGGCATTTGGTCTTTACCACCTGGAACCGGAGGAAATCGTGCGCGGTTTTCCAGAGTTCCACACACCCATGGAAACATGCCGCTTCTACAATTGCAGCCACCGGCACGAACCGGGCTGTGGAGTACTAGCGGCCCTGCATCAGGGTGACATCGCTCCAGAACGCCATGCTCTCTACACCCGTCTGCTCGCTGAGAACGAGGCGCGAAACAGCTATTGAACCGCGGCGGTGATCGTCAGGACCGACTCACATAGGCTAGCGCAGCGGCAGCTGGCCTTATTCAGCCAAGCCTGCGGCTTCGGCTGCTGCCATGTAATGGTAGAGATTCCGAATTAGGGCGGCTGTCGCGCCCCAAATGAAATAATCGCCCCAGCTCACGGAAAAGAAGTGGCGCACGCTGCCGTCTTCCTCGCGGATCTCATGCAGGCGATGGTGGGCCGGATCCAAAAGGAAATCCAGGGGCACTTCGAAGATCTCAGCAACTTCCCGGTGATCCGGCACCAGCCTGTAGCCTTGCTGCAGCAGCCCAATCATTGGCTTCATCGTATAGCGCGTGGAAGTCAGGAAACTGGGCTGGCTACCAATGAACTCCACAAAACGAGGCTCCACACCGATTTCTTCCCAGGTCTCGCGCACCGCCGCCTCGACGTAGCTTGTGTCCGTCGATTCGATACGCCCGCCCGGAAAGCAGATTTGCCCGGCATGGTTGTAAAGCTTGGCCGAGCGCCGCGTGAATAACACGTGCAGGCCGTCCGTTTGTTGCACCAGGGGAATGCAGACGGCCGCAGGAATGATATCGGGAAAGGCGCTGGTGTCCAGATCGAAATGATCATGGAATACAGGCTCTACCTGCCAGGGGAAGGAGGCGGAAAAAGCCTTTCGAATAAAAGGAAGGCTGAGGGTTGTTGCCGAAAGGCGCGGCAATGCCGGCACCGGAATGACCGGCTGAGCTTCAGGATCGAAGTCGCGCGTGTGGCGAGGCCAGGCAAGAGGAGGAAGCGTTTCCATATCACCAAAATACCGCAAGCTGACAATAAAGTCATGCGGCCCAGAGCGGCCAGAACAGGCACGCATATGAAAAAGGCATGCCGGTCGACATGATCAGCAGGTGCAGGTTGTGAGGACCTGTGAATAAAACAAAGGCACCCGCATATGGGGTGCCTTTGCCGTACTTGCTTCGGTATAAACTGAGGGCGCGCTTATTCGGCAGCCTTCTTGCTGGAGCGGACCAGCTTTTCCTTAATACGTGCAGCCTTGCCGGAACGCTCGCGCAGATAGTAAAGCTTGGCGCGACGAACATCGCCACGGCGCTTGACTTCAATGCTCGCAATTTGCGGTGAGTAAAGCTGGAAAGTACGCTCTACGGCTTCGCCGGAAGAGATCTTGCGTACGATGAAGGAAGAATTGAGACCACGGTTGCGGCGGCCAATGACCACACCTTCGTAAGCCTGTACACGCTTACGGGTGCCTTCAACCACGTTCACGTTCACGACGACGGTGTCGCCAGGACCAAATTCGGGCAGAGGCTGACCACCGGTCAGGCGCTGGATTTCTTCCTGTTCAAGGATTTCGATGAGATTCACGATGGACTCCAATAGTCATCTTGTGCAAGGCAAAAACGTTTGATCTTGTAGCCAGGCCAGAGGATGAAGGTTAGCCCGTGATTCTAGCAGGAAGCTTAGAAACCCACAAGCGCGCCAAGCCACATGAAGCCCGGGATGCTTGCACCCCAGAATACCACCATGACGATGTCGGCGACCTTGCTGGAGCGATTGCCGCCCGCGGACCAGGCGTGGGCGTGACGACTTTGCTGACTATCGTTCGGCGCGGCGGGCTTCTTCTGTGACCGAGGCGGGAACGGCCATTTGAACGGGGCTACCTTGCTGGTGATCATTGCGGCTCCTGTGTGTCCATCCAGTATTTCTATACTGTATGAAAAAACAGTATCGCAGGCAATAGGGTTGATGCCGGGTTGCAACATGCGGAAAAATATCGGCTATGCCAATGAAAAGCCCCGAAAGCGGACTTCCATCCAACTTTCGGGGCTTTATTGGCCACTGTACCCGCCCGCTAGGGCAAACTGCCTCAGCGATCTGGCTGAGGGGTGATGCGCAGGTAGGGGCGTACCGCCTTGTAGCCTTTGGGGAACTTCTGCTTGATGACTTCTTCATCTTGCAAGCTGGGTACGATAATGACGTCGTCGCCCTGCTCCCAGTTCACAGGCGTCGCAACACTGTGACTATCGGTCAGTTGCAAGGAGTCGATGACCCGCAGAATTTCATTGAAATTTCTGCCCGTGCTCGCCGGGTAAGTCAAAATCATGCGGATCTTCTTGGCAGGGTCGATCACAAATACCGAACGCACCGTGGCAGTGGTACTGGCATTCGGATGAATCATGTCATAGAGCGTAGCGACCTTACGGTCGGGGTCAGCCAGAATGGGGAAATTCACCTGGGTGTTCTGGGTTTCGTTAATGTCTTCGATCCACTTCTTATGTGACTCTGCGTCATCCACCGAGACTGCTATGACTTTCACATTGCGCTTGGCAAACTCACCGGAGACGATGGCCGTGTACCCGAGCTCAGTAGTGCATACCGGTGTGAAATCGGCGGGATGAGAGAACAGGACGCCCCAGCTATCCCCCAAATACTCGTGAAAACGGATAGTGCCGACGGAGGATTCCTGTTCAAAGTCGGGAGCAGTATCTCCCAGGCGTAACGTCGTCATGCATTTCCTCCTGAAGAGTGAAGTGAAGAGCCCGCTAGGGGCGCTGCCTCCAGGAACGGAGGCCACGAAGACATTCTGCGCCCTTATAACGTAACAATCAAATATCCAAGTGAAATATGTTTATTTCTTATAAAACGCCTTTGCATACTCGCCGGCCAGGTGGCCAGCCAGAATAGCGTCCCGTAGCGCAGAAGCTCTGGGCAGTATGTGCGCAGCGTAAAAGAGCGAGGTCGTCAGCTTGCGCTGTAGGAAGTGTGTGCTCCCCTGTTCCTTCACGCGCTGGTGCACAGCCAGGGCTGAGCGGGCCAATTGCCACCCTGCGTTGACCGTGCCGGCGAGCATCAACATGGGCACACTCCCCACATACACACCACGAGGGTCTTGGCGCGCCTGCTCCAGGATATGAGCAGTGGCTTCTGCCTGAGCATTCACCGCGCTATCCAGGCGGCTGCGTATCAGACGAAGCGCTTCGGCATCATCCTGTTCCGCCGCCACTGCCAGCCCGAGCTCCGCCACCGTTTCTCGCATCATGGTGGCAATCATTGAGGCGGCGCTGCCACCGTCCCGCACAATCTTTCTGCCAATGAAATCGTTGGCCTGAATAGCCGTCGTGCCTTCATAAATTGGCAGGATGCGGGCATCACGGAAGAACTGGGCTGCACCGGTTTCCTCGATATACCCCATTCCACCGTGCACCTGCACTCCCAAAGAAGTGACTTCAACTGCCGTCTCAGTGGAAAAGGCTTTCACGACAGGCACAAGATACTCGTAAAGCGCTTTGCAGCGGTTCCGCTCGGATTCCTCGGGATGACCCTTGGCTTTGTCGACCAGGCTTGCCGCCCATAGTGCAGTAGCACGAGCGCCTTCTGTCAGCGCGCGCATGGATAGCAACATGCGTTGCACGTCAGGGTGCTGGTCAATGGACACTGGCCCGGGCGACCCTTCCAGCAACTGTCCTTGCACACGTTCAGCCGCATAGCTTTCGGCTTGCTGCAAGGCCCGCTCACTCAGTGCCACCCCTTGAAGGCCAACGGCATAACGGGCCGCGTTCATCATGATGAACATGAACTCCAGGCCGCGATTTTCTTCACCTACTAAATACCCGATGGCCCCTTCCCCGACATCGCCTTTACCGGAACCATAGAAGAGGACCGATGTGGGGCTGCCGTGTATGCCCAACTTGTGTTCCAAGGAGGCGCACCAAACGTCATTGCGCGCACCCAGGACGCCTTCATCGTTCACCAGAAACTTGGGTACGAGGAAAAGCGAGATGCCTTTGACACCTTTCGGCGCATCCGGCGTACGCGCCAGCACGAGGTGGATGATGTTCTCCGCCATATCGTGTTCGCCAAAGGTGATAAAGATCTTCTGGCCATAAAGGCGGTAGCTGCCATCGCCCTGTGGCACGGCACGGGTAGAGAGTAAAGCCAGATCGGAACCGGCCTGCGGTTCCGTAAGGTTCATGGTACCCGTCCACCGCCCCTCGATCAGCGGAGGAATGAAGCGTTCGCATTGCTCTGCGCTGCCGGCGGTGGATAGGGCTTCGATCACGCCGTCAGTGAGCAAGGGGCAAAGAGCGAAAGACAGATTGCCCGCATTGAGAGACTCGGTTGCAGCAGCACTAAGCAATTTAGGTAGGCCTTGCCCTCCCCATTGCGGCCCGTGCAACAGACCCTGCCACCCGCCTCGCCCAAACTCCTGAAATGCCTGCTTGAAGCCCGGACTTGTTTGCACTTCACCATCGTGCCATTTGGCGGGCTCAAGGTCACCCTTCCGGTTCAAAGGGGCGATGACTTCTTCCACGAACTTGGCGTTCTCGTGAAGGACAGCATCAATGGTGTCCGTATCGAGTTCGGCATGGGCCGGCAGTTGCAGAATGCCGTCCAAATCAGCCAGCTCCTTGAAGATGAAGCGGATGTCCTCAACCGGTACTTGATATGTCATAGAGTCTCCTTGTCCTCACCCACCCCGCGTGTCCTAGCGCGCAGTGCCCGATGCAATGTGCGGCATCATGCTAGCTGGGCTGCGTACCTCTTCAGGGCGTATAGATCTCAAAAAAAAGGGCCTGCAAGTGATGAAACCCACAGGCCCTTCGTGAAAAGACCGCATACTGAAGCTGAAGCGGCCTTCTTATAACCATGTTTTACAGTGCTTCGGTCAGCTCCGGCACTGCTGTGAACAGGTCTGCCACCAGGCCGTAATCGGCAACGCCGAAGATCGGTGCTTCAGCGTCTTTGTTAATTGCCACGATGACCTTGGAATCCTTCATGCCGGCGAGATGCTGAATGGCCCCGGAAATGCCGACGGCCACATACAGCTGTGGCGCGACGATTTTGCCGGTCTGACCGACCTGCCAGTCGTTCGGCGCATAACCTGCGTCTACTGCGGCACGCGAAGCACCCAGCGCTGCACCGAGCTTGTCGGCCAGAGGATCAAGCAGCTTGAAGTTTTCTGCACTGCCCAATCCTCGACCACCCGACACAACGATGGAAGCGCCGGCGAGTTCGGGACGATCGCTCTTGGCGAATTCGCGCCCCACGAAGCTGGACTTGCCGGAGTCGGAGACAGCGTCAACTGTTTCAACCGCAGCGCTGCCGCCTTCGGATGCCACGGCGTCAAAAGCGGTGGTACGCACAGTGATCACTTTCACGCTGTCGGCGGACTGAACCGTGGCAATGGCGTTGCCCGCGTAGATGGGCCGCTGGAAAGTATCGGCCGATTCAACCGCAACAATGTCGGAGATCTGAGCGACGTCGAGCTTGGCAGCCACTCGGGGCGCTACATTCTTACCGGCGGCGGTTGCGGGGAACAGGATATGGCTGTAATTGGAGGCCACTGCCAGTACCTGGGCGGCAACGTTTTCGGCCAAGCCATGTTCCAGCGCCGTGTTATCGGCGAGAATCACTTTGGAAACGCCAGCGACTTTGGCTGCCTGTTCGGCGACCGCATTGGCACCATTGCCAGCTACAAGGATATGGATATCGCCACCAATGGCTGCAGCGGCGGCTACCGCGCTCAGCGTCGCAGCTTTGAGCTGGGCGTTGTCGTGTTCAGCAATAACCAGATTCGTCATGATCAAACCACCTTCGCTTCATTCTTGAGTTTGTCCACCAGCGTGGCCACGTCGGGCACCATGATGCCGGCCTTACGCGCGGCAGGCTCAACCACCTTCAGTGTCTTCAAGCGCGGTGCAACATCAACACCCAGATCTTCCGGAGAGACGGTATCCAGCTGCTTCTTCTTGGCCTTCATGATGTTGGGCAGCGTCACGTAACGGGGCTCGTTCAGACGCAGGTCGGTCGTCACGATGGCGGGCAAGGACAAGGCAATGGTTTCCAGTCCACCGTCAACTTCACGCGTGACCTTTACTTTGTCGCCTTCTACTTCGACCTTGCTGGCGAAGGTGGCTTGCGGCCAATCCAATAGTGCAGCCAGCATCTGGCCGGTCTGATTAGCGTCGTCGTCAATAGCTTGCTTGCCGAGGATAACGAGTTGGGGCTGCTCCTTGTCGACCAGTGCCTTGAGCAACTTCGCGACAGCCAGAGGTTGCAACTCAGCATCGGTCTGCACCAGAATGCCGCGATCAGCACCAATTGCCATGGCCGTACGCAAGGTTTCCTGGGATTGCGTCACACCGCAGGACACCGCCACGATTTCCGTTGCCACGCCTTTTTCTTTCAGCCGGGTCGCTTCTTCTACCGCGATTTCGTCGAACGGGTTCATGGACATCTTCACATTGGCAATGTCCACACCACTTTGATCGGATTTCACGCGCACTTTGACGTTATAGTCAACGACGCGCTTGACAGGTACCAAGACCTTCATCGAGCATCCTCCAAGGATTTCACTAAAAAATAGATTCCTGACGCACAGATTCCGCGTCGCGCCCTTGACCCGGCGCCCACCCGTACCCGGCTGTTATGCGTTAAAACTATCCATTCTACAACTTTGAAAGCGACCTGATATGCGCCACCGCACTGCGGCCCAGGGCTGATAAGTTGTACCCCCCTTCCAGCACGCTGACGATGCGTCCTTGTGCCGTGCGCTCCGCCAACATCACGAGTTGATCGGTGATCCAGGCATAGTCAGACTCGGTCATCCCCAATTGGCCCATTTCATCTTCCCGGTGAGCATCAAACCCGGCAGATACCAGGATCAGCTGCGGTGCAAAGGCAGCAAGACGCGGCAGCCAGACATCACTCACCACCTGTCGCAGATCGAAACCTGTGGTGTAGGCGTCAACCGGTACATTCACCATGTTGTCGCGCACCTCGGTGCGACGAATATTGGGATAAAAAGGATGTTGGTAAAAGCTGCACATCATGACATTGGGCTCGTCAAAGAAGATTTCTTCCGTGCCGTTGCCGTGATGCACATCGAAGTCGACGATTGCCACGCGCGCAAGGCCGTGATGTTGCAGGGCATGAGCAGCAGCCACCGCCACATTATTGAAAAAGCAGAAACCCATTGCACGCCCCGATTCCGCATGATGCCCGGGGGGGCGCACACTGCAGAAAGCGGTCTGGGCGCTTCCGGCCATTACCGCGTTCACTGCTGCGATTCCCGCGCCGGCTGCCTCAAAGGCAGCTTTAAGGGTGTGCGGGTTCATGGATGTATCGCCATCAATGGCTGCGTAGCCAGATGCCGGAGACAAGTTCTTAAGATAGGCCAGGTACTCCGCACTATGCACCCGCAGAATTTCAGCTTCAGTGGCGGCTGGTGGGCCATCCCGCACGTCAAGAAATGTCATGATGCCACTGGAAAGTAAGTGGTCATTTATGGCGTCCAGCCGTTCGGGGCATTCCGGATGCCAGCTTCCCATTTCATGCCGCCGGCACGCCGGACTGGTAATGTATAGTGTCTCCATAAAGGTCGATTATGTTCAGACGTTCCCGCATTTTGCAAGCAATCATTCCTGCATTGCTGACCACCGCCTGCGCCAGCCCGCAGCCGGAGGCGCTGCAGCGCAACATGGCCCCGAACCAGCACCCTGCCGCGGGAAGCAGTGTCGCATCAATACCGTTGGCGCAGGCGCCAAACACATCGGTCGCAGACTTGGCGCCCCCGGCCAAGCTGCCCGAAGTTCAGGCCGGTACGTCGGAAGCTTCAGATCGGTCGTTCCTCACAGCCGCCGGGCAGCTGGATCCAGGGATCGAAGCATTTGCCCGCGAACTTGCGGAACAACGCTCCATACCTATCGATCACGTACGCAGCCTATTGCTGGAAGCACGCTATAACGCAACCGCGGCACGCCTCATGGCCCCGGCCAAGACGCGTATTCGGCGCAGTTGGGTGACTTACCGCGGGCGTTTCGTTGAACCCATCCGCATTCGCGACGGGCAGCAATTTTGGCGTGAAAACGCCGACAAGCTGGCACTTGCTGAGGCCAGCTACGGTGTACCCGCCTCAATCATCGTTGCCATCATCGGCGTGGAAACACTGTACGGTCGTCACACCGGTGACTTCCGAGTGCTGGATGCGCTGGCCACACTCGGGTTTCGCTATCCCGACCCTTCCCGGCCCGAGCGTGCACACATGTTCCGGAATCAGCTGGCGGACCTCATTACTCTGGATTACACGGGTAAGCTGAATGCCCGCGAGGCAACCGGCTCGTTTGCCGGCGCGATGGGCCTGCCTCAATTCATGCCGGGCAGCTTGGCTCGCTACGCTGCTGATGGCGACCAGGACGGCCGCATCGACCTTCACGGCAGTGTCAGTGACGCCATTGCATCTGTTGCACGGTTCCTGCGCCTTCATGGCTGGCAACCTGGCGTACCCGTGTTTGCACCGGTTGCTCCCCCCGCCGATGCCCAAAGTCTGGTGACTGGTGGGTTGACTCCTACGCTGAGCTGGTCTGAGTTGGAAGCCGCGGGCGCCCGGGTGACTCAACCCGGCGCAGCGCCAAAATGGCAGTCACAGGCGCTGGGTGTGGTCAATTTGGTCGATGAACCGCGAAATACGGTCGAATA
>Ga0079224_100006685_pt1 | contig 15353 bp, 9 predicted proteins | sample Stecom2015_FD_80414 | JGI IMG/M metagenome (GOLD analysis project Ga0079224, IMG submission 80414) | Agricultural soil microbial communities from Utah to study Nitrogen management - Steer compost 2015 | ecosystem: Environmental > Terrestrial > Soil > Agricultural land | place: USA: Utah...
CGCCGGCGTAGAACAGCGACTGGAATTCCTGGGCACCCATGCGCCACTCCGTTCAGACTCTCATGACACGCCGCTGTTGCTGCTTGACCCCAGTTGATCACTAGCCTACCGCTGCACATCCACCGCTTTTCGGTGCGGCATGACACGAAAGGGCTATGCACGACTGCGCATCCGTGCGCGTTTTCCGCGGCCCGGCGACACAATGGCGGTCACCGCTCACCGCCGCCGGACAGGAGTTCGCCATGCCCCCTGAACTCGCCCCGCTTCCCGCGGACTGGCAACGAGCGCTGGCCGTGGTCGCTCATCCGGATGACTTGGAGTACGGGGCGTCCGGTGCGGTGGCCTCCTGGACCACCAGCGGCAAGGAGGTCAGCTATCTGCTGGTGACCCGCGGCGAGGCCGGGATCGCCGGGATGGCGCCGCGAGAAGCGGTCGAGGTCCGCGAAGCGGAGCAGCGCCGCGCGGCGGAACTGGTCGGGGTCAGCTCCGTGAAGTTCCTCGACCACCGGGACGGGGTGATCGAGCCGACTCCCCGCTTGCGCCGCGACATCGCCCGGGAGATCCGGCGCAGGCGGCCGGAGCTGGTGGTGACCCTCAACCACCGGGACAACTGGGGACCCGGCACGTGGAACACCCCGGACCACCGGGCCACGGGAACAGCGGTGCTGGACGCGGTGGCGGACGCCGGGAACGAGTGGATCTTCCCGGAGCTGGTCGCCGAAGGAGCTGCCCCGTGGCGGGGCGTGCGCTGGGTCGCGGTGGCCGCTTCCCCCTCGAGTTCGCACGCGGTGGACATCTCCGAGAGCTTCGAACAGGCGGTGCGTTCGCTGGCCGCGCACCGCGCGTACCTCAGCGCGTTGAGCGACGAGCCGCCCGAGCAGTACGCGCGGCGTTTCCTCGACACCGCGACGAGGCAGTTCGCCGACCGGTTCGGCGGCAAGCGCTGCGTGCCGTTCGAGCTCTTCGAGCTCTGAACCCGCGCGGGGTCGGCCGGCACCCCTTCTGCACCGAACGGCGGGCGTTGGAAATCCGCCACCCCGGAGATCTTGTGATCTGCGGCACTGATGATTACAGTCTGCGAAAACTTACAGCGTTAGTTACCTGTCGCACACCCTTCCGGAGGGCGTAACGATGGCCGCCACCGCAACCAGCGCCCGCAAAGTTGCGTTAGCCAGCCTGATCGGCACCACCATCGAGTGGTACGACTTCTTCATCTACGGAACAGCCGCAGCGCTGGTCTTCAACGAGTTGTTCTTCCCCGCCTTCGACCCCACCGTCGGCACCATCGCCGCCTTCGCCACCTTCGCCGTCGGCTTCCTCGCCAGGCCGCTCGGTGGCGTGCTGTTCGCGCACTTCGGGGACAAGGTCGGGCGCAAGCCCATGCTGATCGTCTCGCTGATGATGATGGGCGTGGCGACCCTGGCGATGGGTCTGCTGCCCACCTACGCCTCCATCGGCGTGTGGGCCCCGGTGCTGCTCACCCTGCTGCGCTTCACCCAGGGACTCGGGGTCGGCGGCGAATGGGGCGGTGCGGCCCTGATGGCGGTGGAGCACGCACCCGAGAACCGGCGCGGGTTCTACGGCAGCTGGCCCCAGGTGGGCGTCCCGGCCGGGCTGCTGCTGGGCAACCTGACCTTCTCGGGGATCAGCGCTAGCGTCTCCGAAGAAGCCTTCATGGCGTGGGGGTGGCGGATCCCGTTCCTGCTCAGCGGGGTGCTCATCGTGGCCGGCTACGTGATCCGGCTCAAGATCAGCGAAAGCCCGGTGTTCGAGAAGGCGATGCAGCAGAAGGAGCAGGAGCGCGCTGAGCGGATGCCGGTGCTGGAAGTGCTGCGCAAGCACCCCAAGACCGTGCTGCTGGCGGCCGGTTCGTTCCTGGCCACCAACGCGACCTTCTACGTCAGCACCACCTGGATCGTCTCCTACACCACCACGGCCCTGGACTACGAGCGCACCACCGTGCTCAACGCCAACTCGTTCCTGGCCGCCACCGACATCCCGCTGATGATGGCGTTCGGCCTGCTCTCCGACCGGCTCGGGCGCAAGAAGATGTCGCTGGGCGGCATGCTGGCCCTGATGTTGTTCGCGGTGCCGTGGATCCTGCTGGTGGACAGCGGCTCGATCGTGCTGTACCTGATGGCCGGGTTCGTCGTGCAGATCTGCCGCACCGCGGTGTACGGCCCGCAGTCCGCGTTCTTCGCCGAGCTGTTCAGCACCCGGCTGCGCTACAGCGGGGCCTCGCTGAGCTACCAGATCGCTTCGATCCTGGGTGGCGGGATCGCCCCGATGATCTGCACCGCGGTCTACGGCGCCACCCAGTCCTCGCTGGCCATCGCCGGGTACGTGGTGGTGCTGTGCGCGATCTCGTTCGGCTCGATCTACCTGCTCGGGGAAACCTACAAGCGGGACCTGACCAGCGAGCGGCCCGCGCAGCGGGAAACCACCGCCTGAGCGGATCCGCGGGGTCTTCCAGCGGGGTGCGGGACACCGCACCCCGCGTTCGCTCAGCCCAGCACCGGCAGTCCGATCGCGGCGTCCACGGCGACCGCGACGAACACCAGCGCCAAGTAGGAGTTGGAGTAGTGGAACAGCTTCATCGGGCTGTAGGGGCGGTTGTTGCGCACCGCCGAGTGCAGCTGCTGGGCGATCACCAGCAGGACCGCTCCGAACAGCACGGCCAGCCCCACGTAGAGCCAGCTGGTGACCGGCAGCAGCAGCAACGTGCACAGCACGGTCGCCCAGCTGTAGAGGAGGATGCGCAGCGAAACCTGCCGTTCGGTGGCCACCGCGGGGAGCATCGGCACCCCGGCCCGGACGTAGTCCTCCCGGTACTTCATCGCCAGCGACCAGAAGTGCGGCGGGGTCCACAGGAAGACCACCCCGAACAGCACCAGGGCCGGCCACTCGACCGTGCCGGTCACCGCCGCCCAGCCGACCAGCACCGGCATGCACCCGGCGGCACCGCCCCACACGATGTTCTGCGCGGTGCGGCGCTTGAGGAGCAGGGTGTAGACGAAGACGTAGAACAGGATCGCCGCGAAGGCCAGCGACGCCGCCAGCAGGTTGGCGCCCGCCCACAGCACCGCGAACGAAGCGATCCCCAGCAGCACGCCGAAGACCACGGCGTTGCGGCGCGGCACCTCGTACCGGGCCAGCGGGCGCTTCTTGGTGCGCTCCATGACCGCGTCGATGTCGGAGTCGGCGACGCAGTTGAGCACGTTCGCGCTGGCGGCCGCCATGGTGCCGCCGACCAGGGTCACCAGCACCAGCCACGGGGACGGGATGCCGCGCTCGGCGAGGAACATCGCCGGAATGGTGGTGACCAGCAGCAACTCGATGATCCGCGGTTTGGTCAGCGCCAAGTACGCGCCCAGCACGCTGCGACTGCTGGAGGGCGCGGCCGCCCCGTGCGCAGCCATGGGTTTGGCAGTCATCAAGCCCGCGATTCCTCCGATGCCGTGTCCTGGCCGGTGATCGGCTTTCCTTGCTGACGGAGGTGGAACCACCGGGTCACCTTCCGCTCAGCGAAGAAAGCACCGAACGGAACGGTTCCCGCCAGCAGCACCAACAGCATCCGGCCGATCGGCACCGCGAGCTGCTTGGTCAGCACAAAAGCCACGAACAGGTAAACCATGTACAGCCACCCGTGGGCCACGCCGATCATCGAGACCAGCGAATCGCCGCGGACCTGGAGCGGACTGCCCTCGGGCCAGCCGTACTTGAACACCATCGCCAGGCAGAGCAGGATCAGCAGCACGGCCGTCACGTACGCCATGATCCGGTAAAACGTGAGAACACCAGGCTTCACGACAACCCCTCAATCCCGCCTCGTGCCTGCGAACACCGGTGCTCACGAACCGTACGCCACGCTCGGCCCGCCACCGCAGCAGACCTCGAGCAAGAGTGGCCTCGCACACCTTGAAAACCGCTAGACCATCCGGTACGCCTTGGCGACCAGCTCGAAGGAGTGCAGTTTCGCCTCCCGCTGCGGGATCTGCGCGGTGAGCATCAGTTCTTGCACGCCGGTGCGCTCCTGGAGTTCGTCCAGCTGCTCGCGAACCGTTTCCGGCGAACCGTAGACGGCGTCGGCCAGCCAGCTCTCCATGAAGCTGAGGTCGAGTTCAGTGTAGGGATACTCCCGAGCCTCCTGCGGAGTCGGCTGCTTGCCGGGCATCCCCTTGCGCAGCTTCAGCATGCCGAGGGCGATCGGGCGGGCCAGCTCGAGCGCTTCCTCGTCGGTGTCCGCGACGATCGTCTGCACACCGATCAGGGCGTAGGGCTCGTCCAGCAGCTCCGAGGGCCGGAACGACTGCCGGTACAGCTCCAGCGCGGGCAGCGTGTTCTGGGCGCTGAAGTGGTGCGCGAAGGCGAACGGGAAACCGAGCTCCCCGGCCAGTTGGGCGCTGAACCCGCTGGAACCCAGCAGCCAGATCGGCGGCCGCTGGCCGCGCGGCACCGATTGGATGGCCGCGTACGGGTGGTCCAGCGGGAAGCTGTCGTCGAGGAAACCGATCAGCTCACCGAGCTGCTGCGGGAAGTCGTCGGCGGAAGCCGAGCGGGTGCGCCGCAACGCCCGGGCGGTGGCTTGATCGGTTCCGGGCGCCCGCCCGATGCCCAGGTCGATGCGGCCGGGGTGCAACGCCTGGAGGGTGCCGAACTGCTCGGCGACCACCAGCGGCGAGTGGTTCGGCAGCATCACGCCACCGGAGCCCAGGCGCAGCCGCGTGGTGTGCGCGGCCAGGTGCGCGATCACCACCGCGGGAGCCGAGCTGGCGATGCCGGGCATGCCGTGGTGCTCGGCCACCCAGAACCGGTGGTAGCCCCACTCCTCAGCGCTGCGCGCCAGCTCGGTGGTGGTCTGCAGGGCTTCGGCAGCGGTGTTCCGGGTGCCCACCGGGGACAGGTCGAGGATCGACAGCGGGACGGGGGCTTGCCCGCGGGGCTGGCCCTTCACCTGCTCCGCGGCAGCGGTTTCAGAAGTCGCAGCACTTTCCATCAGCTCTTGAAACCACCGGTCGGTCCCGGTTGTTCCCGGCAGTGCGCCCGATCACGATCAGCGCAGGGCCGGCTCCGGGGTCAGCTCGCTGCCGCGGCGGGCCAGCACCGAATCCCGGATCTCGCCGGCGCGCACCGCCCCGTTGGACAGCAGCGACGAGGTGATGCCGTGGGTGTGCTCGGTGCCGCCCTGCAGGTAGATGCCGCCGGGCAGGTCGGTGGTGGTGCGGACCCGGTAGTCCCGCTCCACTTCCAGTTGACCGTCGGCACCCCGGCAGCAGTCCTGGGCGATCCGACCGAGCAGGCCGGTCAGGTCGCGGGGCCGGTAGCCGGTGGCGTAGATCAACACGTCGGAGTCGAACTCGGTGCGCTTCCCGGTGGGCAGGAACTGGACCGAAACCCGCACCCCGTCCCCGGTCTGCTCGACGCAGTCGACCTGGGAGGCGTTGAAGATCCGCAGCCGCTGCTTGCCCTGCACCTTCTCCTGGTACAGCCGGGCGTAGAGCTCTTCGATCAGCTCCAGGTCGACCACCGAGTAGTTGGTGTTGCCGTGGTAGTCCATCAGCATCTGCTTGACCTCGGCCGGGGAGGCGTAGAAGTCGTCCACGGCCGCGGGGTCGAAGATGCGGTTGGCGAACGGGCTGTCGTCGGCCGGGCAGTAGCCGTACCGGCGGAAGACCGCGCAGACTTCGCTGTCCGGGAAGCTGCGGTGCAGGTAGTCGGTGACCTCGGCGGCGCTCTGGCCCGCCCCGACCACGGTGAACCGGCGGGGCTGCTGGCCGCGCAGTTCTTCGATCCGCTCCAGCAGGTCGTAGTTGTGCCAAACGCGCTCTCCCAGCTGCACGCCGTCGGGCACCTTGGGTTCCAGGCCGAGCCCGAGGACCACGTTGCGGCCGCGGTAGGTCACCAGCTGGTCACCGCGCCGGGCTCGGACGGTGAAACCGCTGCCCTCCGCGTCGACCTCGACCGCGGTCGTGCCGTACCGGACCAGGTGGGCGAGCCGGCCAGCCGCCCACGACAGGTAGTCGTGGAATTCGATGCGGCTGGGGAACATCGTTTTGTGGTTGATGAAGTCGACCAGCCGGTCCTTCTCGTGCAAATAGGAGAGGAATGAATACGTGCTGGCCGGGTTCCGAATGGTGACCAGGTCCTTCAAGAAGGACACCTGCATGGTGGTGCCTTCGATGAGCATTCCGTCGTGCCAGCGGAATTCGGGTTTCTGCTCCAGGAAGAGGGCGTGCAGCCGGTCCTCTTCCGCTGCCGTCCGGTTGTACTCCTCGATTGCGATGGCCAGGGCCAGATTCGCCGGACCGAAGCCGATCCCCACGATGTCGTACACGGGACCCTGCTCATCAATCGATGCTGAAGACACGTTGTCCCCTTATCGCCAGCGCCGCAATGCCCGCACCAGGCAATAGCGGGCCATTCCGGGAATCCCGGAAATACGCTGCCTGCCGGTGCCGGACGTGCTCAGTAGTCGCGGTCGTGATTGTGCTTGTCGTGATATTCCGGTTCCGCCATTCCGTTTTTCCAGTAACCGATGGCGAGCACCGATTTGGGGTCCAACCCCCGTTCATTGCGCAAGTGGCGCCGAATACCGCGAACGATGCCAGATTCTCCGGCAACCCAGGCGGAGACGCCTGTCTCGACTGGAATTTCCAGCGACTGCACCGCGGAGATCAACTGCCTGGACTGGCCAGCCGGAGTTCCGTTCCGGTGCAGCCAGGTCCACTGCAGATCCGGTGGGCACTCGATGTGCTGCTCTTCCGCTTCGTCGGCCACTTCGACGAAAACCTGTCCGCGCGCGGTGACGGGCAGCTTTTCCACGATCGCCGAGATGGCCGGCAGCGCGGTTTGGTCACCGACCAGCAGGTACCAGTCGCCAGGACGGCAGGTCTTGCCGCCGGGCCCCATGATGCCGAGCCGGTCACCCGGTTTGGCCTCGCGCGCCCAGCTGGAAGCCACTCCGCGGTGCTCGTGCAGCACGAAGTCGATGTCGAGCTCGCCGCGCTGCTCGTCGTACCGCCGGACGGTGTACGTCCGCATGGTGGGGCGTTCCCGCTGGGAGGGCCAGATGTAGCGGTTGGTCTCCGGGTCGAGGACCGGAAGGACGGGACGTTCTTGTCCCGGCTGCGGGACGAAGACTTTGACGTTCGGGCCGTTGTGCTCGTCCAGGAAGCCGTTGAGCTCCTCTCCGCCCAGGGTGATGCGCCGCATCGACGGAGTCAGGTCCACGGTCCGCAACACCTGCAGGTCTCGTGCCGGAGGGCGCTTGTGCCGGGGTCGGCCCGCGGTAGTCATGCGATGCGTTCCTTCCTGCTCCCGGACGATCAACGTAGCTAAGGCTAGCCTAACCATACATGGGGCGCTTGTCTTCCCCACGGTGGCTCAGATCTCTTGCTCCTGCTTCGCGGCCCCGGAAGACACCGGTTCCACTGGCGCGAAATCCCTGAGCCGCAAGGAAAAAAGGGCACCGACCAGCGCGAAACCGGCGCAGAGCAGCATCGCGGCGTGGTAGGAGCCCAGAGCCGCGGACTGCTGGGCGCCGAGCAGCGCCAGCACGCTCGCGCTCGCCGCCACCCCGAACGCAGAACCGACCTGGCGCTCCACGTTGAACAGCGTGGAAGCGCTGGCGGTGTCGGAACTGCTGATCGTGCTGAAAGCGACCACCTGGAGCGCGGCGGAAGCCAATCCCACGAAGAGCCCCGAAGCGAATTGGACGAAACCGGCGAACCAGGCGTTCTCCGCGTGCACCGCGTTCATCAGCGCGAACGAAACCGTCGCACCGCACATCGCCCCGGCGATCAGCAGTCGAGAACCGCACCGCCGGTGCAGCCAGCCGATGAGCTGCGAAGCGACCATCAGCCCGACCGCCTTCGGCAACGTCACCAACCCGGTCTGCCACGCCGAAGCCCCCAACCCGGTCTGGTACATCAGGGTGAATCCGTAGAGCGTGCCGGTGAACCCGGCCACGCAGGCGACCAGCACCAGGCTCGCCCGGCGGAACGAGGCGTCGGTGAACAGACGCAGCTCCAGCATCGGCTCAGCGGTGCGCAACTGGGTGACCACCAGCGCCACCAGGCACGCCAACCCGGCAAGCCCGGTCCCCCAGAAGAGCAGATCCGCCGGACCGGTGTGCGCCACCGCCTCCAGCGCGAACATCAACAGCCCGAGCGCCGGCACGGACAGCGCGAAACCGAGCAGGTCGAAGCTCCTCCCCGGGCTCTCCACGTGCTCGACCAAGCACAGCGCGCCGAACAGCAGCGCCGCCACCCCGATCGGCACGTTGACGTAGAAGCCCCAGCGCCAGCTCAACTGGTCGACGAAGAACCCGCCCAGGACCGGCCCCAAGGCCGGGGCCACCGCGGTCGGCAGGATCAGCAGCCGGGTGAGCCGCATCCGCTCCTCCGGCGGGTAAGCCCGGAAGAGCATGGTCAGGGCCACCGGGGTGACCACACCACCACCCGCGCCCTGCAGCACCCTGGCGACGGTGAGCTGGCCGAGGCCGGTGGCGGCCCCGCACATCGCCGAAGCCGCCACGAACAAGCCGAAAGCGGCCAGGAAGACCCGTTTGGTGCCGAACCGGTCGCCGAGCCACCCGGACACCGGGATGCACACCGCCAGGCTCACCAGGTAGCCGACGTTGACCGCGGACGTGGCGCTGGGCGCGACGGCGAACTCGCTGCCGATGGCCGGCAGCGCCACGTTGACGATCGTGGCGTCCATGCCGTTCATGAACATCGCGGCGACGTAGACCACGCACACCGCGACCCGCGGGTCCACCCGGCTGGCAAGACCCCGCAGCATCATGAAACGGAGTTGGCCGGCCGCAGATCGGTCCAATTCTCCTCGATGAAGTCCAGACAGGACTTCCGATCCGCCGGACCGTGCGCGATCGTCCACCCCTCGGGCACCTGGATCTGCGCCGGCCACAGCGAGTACTGGTCGGCGTCGTTGACCAAGGCGTAGTACGCGCCCTCCGGATCCTCGAACGGGTTCGTCACCGCGCGCTCCTCTCTGCGCAGCCAGTTCCGCTGTCACCGCCCGGTCGGCCGTCGACCTCCCGCAGCCGCTGATCGACGACTGCCGCGATCTCGGCGATCGGCCCCGGTTGCGTCATGTCCTTGTGCTCGCAAGCGATGTCGTGGTTCTCCACCGCGCCGTCGACGTAGGGCTGCCACATCTGCGCGGTCAGCGATTCCTTCGCCGGGTTCACCGTGGCGGTGAAGAACAGCACGTCACCGTGGAACGTGTCGTGGTCGGCGCTGTTCTCCAGCACCGCGCAGTTGGCGAAGTTGTCGATGATGGCGGTGATGGTGTGCTCCTCGAGGTTGGCCAGGGCGCTGCCTTCCGCGGACAGCACCTCCACCACCTCCCGCCGGGTCAGCGGCTCGTCACCGAGCTGGGAGACGTCGTACCCCGCCATGTAGAGCAGGGCGCGCAAGGCCTCTTCCTCGGTCGGCAGCTCGTCCCACACGTCCTGCGGGTAGGAGTCGAGCATGCACAGCAACCGCACCTCCTCTCCCTGCGCCTGCAGCTGGGTGCTCATCTCGTGGGCGACCACCCCGCCGAAGGACCAACCCAGGAAGTAGTAGGGCCCGTGGGGCTGCACGGTGCGGATGTGCTCCAAGTACTCGGCCGCCATCTCCGCCAAGCTGGCCGCGACCGGCTGCGGCTCGGCCAACCCCCGGGACTGGATGCCGTAGATCGGCCGTTCCGCGTCGATGTGCTTGAGCAGCCCGGAGAACGGCCAGGCCAACCCGGCGGCCGGGTGCACGCAGAACAGCGGCGGTTTGCTGCCCTCGGTCCGCAGCGGCAGCAGGATGTCCAGCGCGTCCCGACCACCGCTGGAGAGCCGTTCGGCGAGCCCGGCGACGGTCGGGGCGGCGAACAGGCTTCCCACGTTGATCTGCACCCCGAGCGCGTCCCGGATGCGGCCGATCAGCTTGGCCGCCAGCAGGGAGTGCCCGCCCAGGTCGAAGAAGCTGTCGTCCACGCCCACCCGGGGCAGACCGAGCACCTCGGCGAACAGCCCGCACAGGATTTCCTCGGTGGGGTTGCGGGGCTGCCCGTTGCCGACCGCCTGCTCCGGATCGGGGGCGGGCAGCGCGCGGCGGTCCAACTTGCCGTTGGGCATCAACGGCAACGCGTCCATGCGCACCACCGCGGACGGCACCATGTAGTCCGGCAGCTCCTCGGCGACGTGGCGGCGCAGCTCGGCGGGGTCCGCATCGCCGACCACGTAGCCGACCAGCCGCTTGTCGCCCGGGGTGTCCTCGCGGATGGTGACCGCCGCCTGGCTCACCGCGGGGTGCCGGCCCAGAACGGCCTCGACCTCGCCGAGCTCGATGCGGAAACCGCGGAGCTTGACCTGGTCGTCGGCTCGTCCGGCGAAGTCCAGCGCCCCGTCCCGCCGCCAGCGGACCACGTCGCCGGTGCGGTACATGCGGGAACCGGGCGGCCCGTAGGGATCGGCGACGAAGCGCTCCGCGGTCAGGCCCGGCCGGTTGAGGTACCCGTGGGCCAGCCCGGGCCCGGCCACGTAGAGCTCCCCGAGGACCCCCGGCGGCACCGGGCGCAGCTTCTCGTCCAGCACGTACAGCCGCACCCCCGGGTCGGGCACGCCGATCGGCACCGACGTCGCCGCCTGCTCGGGCGCGCACTCCCACAGGGTGGAGTTCACCGTCGCCTCGGTGGGCCCGTAGCAGTTGAGCATCCGGTACTTGGTCGCCCACCGCTGCACCAGCTCGGCGGGCACCTTCTCCGCCCCGCACAGCACAGTGGACCCCGCGGGGAATTCGGTGTCGTCGGGGAACATCCCCAGCACCGACGGCCCGATCGCCATGTGGGTCACCCGGTGGCGGCGGGTGTACTCGGCCAGCGGCTCACCCGGGCCGCGGCGCTCGGCCGGCACCACGACCAGGGTTCCGCCGCTGAGCAGCCCCATGCACATCTCCCAGAACGCCACGTCGAAGCTGGGTGAGGCGAACTGCAGCACCCGGCTGTTGGAGTCGACCCCGACCCGCTCGGCCTGGGTGGCCAGCAGCTTGGCGACGCCCCGGTGCGGCACCACCACGCCCTTGGGCTTGCCGGTGGAGCCGGAGGTGTAGATGACGTAGGCGGGGTCGTCCACCTCGGGCTGCGGGAGCTGCTGCGGCTGCTGCGGGGTCGCGCGCCAGTCCAGCAGCTCGATGTCCAGGCCTTCCCGCGGCTGACCGATCACCAGCCGCGGTCGGGCGTCGGCCACCATGTAGGCCAGCCGATCCACCGGGTAGTCCGGGTCCAGCGCCAGGTAGGCCGCCCCGGCGGTCATCACCGCCAGCAGACTGGTGATCAGCTCCGGCGAGCGGGGCAGCATCACCCCGACGACGTCCCCGGGCCGCACCCCGCGTTCGACCAGCGCTTGGGCCAACCGCTGGACCTGCTCGCCCAATTCCCGGTAGGACAGCTCGACGTCCTCGAAGACCAGCGCCGGCTTGTCCGGGTCGCTGCGCACCCGCTCGGCGAACACCTGCGGGAACGTGACGGCCGGCCCCTGGACGCGCGCCGTGGCGTCGCCCCGCGCGAAGAGCTGGTCGCGCTCCTCGGGGCTGAGGACGTCCAGTTCACCGATCGGCTCGGTCGGCCGGGCGACCGCGGCGGTCAGTAGCCGGACGAACCGGGCGGCCATCGCTTCCACCGTGTCCTGGGTGAACAGGTCGGTGCTGAACTGCACCAGCCCTTCAGCGCCGCCGTCGGCGCGTTCGGTCACGCTGAACGCCAAGTCGAACTTGGCCGCCCCCGGGTCGGCCGTTTCCACCGCCACGTCCAGGCCGGGCAGCTCGACCCGCAGCTCGTCACCGGCCTTCCAGTAGGCCAGCATCACCTGGAACAGCGGGTGGTGCGACAGCGAGCGGACCGGGTTGAGCACTTCGGCCAGCCGCTCGAACGGCAGCTCGGCGTTGTCGTAGGCGGCCAGGTCGGTGCGGCGCACCCGGGACAGCAGCTCGGTGAAGCTCGGGTCACCCGAGGTGTCGGTGCGCAGCACCAGGGTGTTGACGAAGAAGCCGACCAGGTCGTTGAGCGCGTCGTCCTCCCGGCCCGCGGTCGGGGAACCGATCGGGATGTCGGTTCCGGCGCCGAGCCGGGTGAGCAGCGCGGCCAAGGCCGCCTGCAGCACCATGAACACGCTCACCTGGTGCTGCCCAGCCAGTTGCCGGACCTGCTCCAACAATTGCGGGGAGAGCTCGAACGAAACCGAGTCGCCCTGGTGGCTGGACACCGCCGGGCGCGGGAAGTCGGTCGGCAGCTCCAGCTGGTCGGGCAGACCGGCGAGGGCGTCCCGCCAGAACTCCAGCTGCTCGGCGGCCAGGCTGGTGGGATCGGACTCGTCGCCGAGCAGCTGGCGCTGCCACAGCGTGTAGTCCACGTACTGCACCGGCAGGGGCTGCCAGTCCGGCTCCTGCCCGCGCACCCGCGCCGAGTAGGCGGTGGCGAGGTCCCGCACCAGGGGCCGCAGCGACCACTCGTCGGCAGCGATGTGGTGCAGGAGCAGCAGCAGAGCGCTCTCCTCGGCGCCGCGCAGCAGAACCGCCCGCAGCGGCGGCTGCTCGGCGAGGTCGAAGCCCTGGCGCACCGTCGCGGCCAGCTCGGCGTCCACATCGGAGGTTTCGACGACGGCCAGTTCCGCGGGCTCGTCCAGCACTTGCTGCCGCGGATCCCCGAGGGTGTCGGGGAAGACGGTGCGCAAGCTCTCGTGGCGCCGGGTCACGTCCGCGACCGCCGCCCGCAGCGCGGTTTCGTCGACCTCCCCGGAGAGCCGCAGCACCAGCGGCAGGTTGTAGGTGGCGGTGGCGCCTTCGAGGCGGTTGAGGAACCACAGCCGCTGCTGGGCGAACGACAGCGGGATCTGCTTGGGCCGAGGCATCGGCCGCAGCACGGGACGCGCGGTGCCGGCCCGCAGCTGCTCGGCCAGTCCGGCCACCGTGGGGTGCTCGAACAGGCTGCGGATGGTCAGTTCCGCCCCCAGTTCCGCGCGCACCCTGGCCAGCAGCCGGGTGCCCAGCAGGGAGTGCCCCCCGAGTTCGAAGAAGTTGTCGTCGATGCTGACCTCGTCGGTGCCGAGGACTTCGGCGAACAGCCGGCAGAGGGTTTCCTCCGCGGCGGTGCGCGGCTTGCGCCCCTGCCCCGAGCCGGTCGCGGCGGGCTCGGGGAGCGACGCGGTGTCCAGCTTCCCGTTGGCGGTCAACGGCATCCGCTCGATCGGCACCAGCGCGGCGGGGATCATGTAGTCCGGGAGCCGTTCCGCCAGGTGGGCGCGCAACTCCTTCGGCTCGGCCCGCCCGACGGTGTAACCCACGAGGCGCTTGTCGCCGTGCTGGTCCGGGCGCACCACCACCGCGGCCTGGGTGACCTGGGGGTGGCTGGCCAGGGCCGCCTCGACCTCGCCCAGCTCGATGCGGAACCCGCGGATCTTGACCTGGTGGTCGGCCCGGCCGAGGTACTCCAGCTGCCCGTCGGCGCGCCACCGGGCCAGGTCGCCGGAGCGGTACATGCGGGAGCCGGGCGGCCCGTAGGGGTCGGCGACGAACCGCTGCGCGGTCAGCGCTCGTTTGCCGAGGTAGCCGCGGGCGACGCCAGCTCCGCCCACGTACATCTCGCCCACCACCCCGGGCGGCACCGGCTGCAGCTGGTCGTCGAGCACGTAGACGCGCAGGTCACCGATGCCCCGACCGATCAGGCTGCCTTCCCGGCGGGCGACCCGCTGCTCGTCCAGCTCCATGCAGGTCACATGCACGGTGGTTTCGGTGATCCCGTACATGTTGATCAACTTCGGCTGCTGCGGGTGCCGCTCGTACCAGCTGGTCAGCCGGGAGAGCTCCAGCGCCTCCCCGCCGAAGACGACGTAGCGCAGCGCCAGTTCCGTCCCCGGGTTCTCCCCGTCCGCTTCGATGAGCTGGTAGAACGCCGACGGCGTCTGGTTCAGGACGGTGACCCGCTCCCGGCTGAGCAGTTGCAGGAACTCCTTCGGGGAGCGGCTGATCTCGTACGGCACCACGACCAGCCGCCCGCCGTGCAGCAGGGCTCCCCACAGCTCCCAGACCGAGAAGTCGAACGCGTAGGAGTGGAACAGGGTCCACACGTCGTCGCTGGTGAAGGAGAACCACGGCTGGGTGGCGGTGAACAGGCGCACCACGTTGTGGTGCGGGATGGACACGCCCTTCGGCCGCCCGGTCGAGCCGGACGTGTAGATGACGTAGGCGGCGTGGTCCGGTGTCAACCGGCCGCGCTCTCCCGACTTGAGGTCGCGGGAGGAGTGCCGGGTTATCTCCTCGACGCACCGGTCGTCGTCGAGCACGACCTGCGCGACACCGTCCGGCAACCGTCCATTGTGCTCGCTGTCGGTGATGCACAGCACCGGTTCGGCGTCGGCGACCATGTAGGCGATGCGCTCGGCCGGGTAGCCGGGGTCCAGCGGCAGGTAGGCGGCGCCGGCCTTGAGCACCGCGAGGATGGCGACCACCAGGTCGGCCGACCGCGGCAGCGCCAGCCCGACCAGCTGCTCGGGCCCGATCCCGTGGTCGACGAGGTGGTGGGCCAGCCGGTTGGCCCGCTCGTTGAGCTCGGTGTAGGTCAGCTCGATCCCCTGGTAGCTGACGGCTGTCGCGTCCGGGGTCCGCGCGACCTGTTCCTCGAACAGTTCCGGGAGGGTCTTCCGCGGCGCCTGCTCCACGCCCGGCACCGGCGCGTTCCACTCGTGGAGGATCCGCTGCCGCTCTTCGGCGGAGAGCAGCTCGATGCGATCCACCGGGGTGTCGGCCGGGCAGGTGGCGAACTCGGCGAGGAAGCGCTGGAACCTGGCGCGGTGGTCCGCCAGCTGGTCTTCCGCGTACGCCTCGGGGTTGGCGTTGAACTCCAGCTGCAGGTCCGCTCCGGTGGTGTAGGCGGTGAGGGTCAGGTCGTCGACCGGGCCGGCGGCGACGTTGCGCACCGTCGCCGGGGCTTGGTCGAAGCGCAGGTCGTAGTCGAAGGACTTGATGTTGACCATGGGGCCGAACAGCGGCCGGTCGGTGCCGCCGCCCCGCAGCTGGCGGCGCAGGTCCTCGCCCCGGTAGTGCTGGTGCTTGCGCAGCTGCCGGATTTCCCGGGCCACCTGGGCGACGAGCTCGCCTCGGGTGGTGCCGGGGGCGATGCGCAGCCGCAGCGGCAGCACGTTGACCACCATTCCGGGCACCCGCAGGGCGGAGCCCCGCCGGCCCATCACCGGCAAGCCCAGCACCACGTCGCGGGAACCGGTCATCCGGTGCAGGTACGCGCCGAACGCGGCGACCAGCGCGTCCGTCCACGCAGTGCGGCTCTGCCCGGCGGCCGCTTCCAGC
>Ga0079224_100006686_pt1 | contig 15353 bp, 13 predicted proteins | sample Stecom2015_FD_80414 | JGI IMG/M metagenome (GOLD analysis project Ga0079224, IMG submission 80414) | Agricultural soil microbial communities from Utah to study Nitrogen management - Steer compost 2015 | ecosystem: Environmental > Terrestrial > Soil > Agricultural land | place: USA: Utah...
GTCAATTATAAGAATTTCGATTCCAAGGACCTGGAATTTGACCCGGTGATCAACTGTTTGGTGGGCAACAACGGCAAGGGAAAGACCAATATTCTGGACGCCATTTACCATCTTTGTTTCGGCAGGAGCTATTTTAACCCGATCGGTACCCAGAACATCAGGCATGGAACGGATTTTTTTGTCCTGGAAGGGGAATTTGAAAAAGAGGGACGCAGGGAGAAGATCGTCTGCAGTTTCAAAAAGGGGGGCAAAAAGGTCATCAAGCGCAATGACAAGCCCTACGAAAGATTTTCCGAACACATCGGTTTGCTGCCCCTTGTGATCGTTTCCCCTTCGGACCGGGACCTGATCGTGGAGGGCAGTGAGACCCGTCGAAAATTCATCGATGGGGTGATCTCCCTATCGGACAAGGGCTATCTGCAGGACCTGATCGATTACAACAGGGTATTGGTACAGAGAAATTCCCTGTTGAAGTACTTTGCGGCCAACCGCGTCTTTGATGGGGACACCCTTTCGATCTACAACGAACAGATGCAGGGCCTGGGTACGCGGATCTATGCAAAACGAAAGGCGTTCATGGAGGGGTTCGTCCCAATTTTCCAAGAGCAGTACGGCATCATTTCCCAGCGGGACGAGGAGGTCATGCTCTCCTATAGGAGCCAACTCACGGACGGTGACCTTCTGGGGCTGTTGGAGGCCAATTTGGAACGGGACCGCATATTGCAATACACCACGGTGGGCACCCATAAGGACGATCTGGAATTCACCATAGCCGGACATCCCATAAAGAAGTTCGGGAGCCAGGGGCAGCAAAAATCCTTTTTGATCGCCCTTAAACTGGCCCAATTCCATTTTATCGAGCAACAGGGGGGCACCACTCCCATTCTCCTTTTGGACGACATCTTTGACAAGTTGGATGAAAACAGGGTCTCCCAATTGGTGGGCTTGGTCAAAAAGGACAATTTTGGGCAGATATTCATCAGTGACACCCACTGGGAACGAACCGAAAATGTGGTCAAGCTCTTCCATCAGAGCTATAAAATTTTTAACTTGTAGGCCATGCGTACATTCTTCATATACGGTATTGTAATTTTGCTGTTGGGCTGTGGAAACAAGCCGGTACGGCAGGCGGACCTGCACTATCTGAACGGGTATTGGGAAATTTCCCAAGTGGAACTGCCCGACGGCTCCATAAGGGACTTCACGGTTAACCCGAATGTCGATTTCATAAGTCTCGATGGCAGGGAGGGCTTCCGCAGCAAGATGCAGCCCGGTTTCGACGGCCGGTTCACCGGCTCCATGGATACCGAACATTTCACCCTGGCCGAAGGTGGCGAAGGTTTTGTATTGAAGTATGAGAATCAGCTCAGTTCCTGGGAGGAGAAATTGCTCGCCCTGGATTCCCTTTCCTTCACCGTGATCAACGCGGAGGGCATCATGTACACCTACAACCGTTTCGAACCCATCAATATCCCGCAATGATGTCCAAGAAATACAATGCACACCGACCCCTGGGCCAAGTCTTGGGGGATTTTATCAAGGAGAACAGACTGCAACAGGGCATGGACCGGGTGGACGCCAGGACGGCCTGGACCCAATTGATGGGCAAAGGGGTGAACAATTACACCACCGCCGTGGAACTCAAGGGCGATACCCTGTACGTCTCCCTATCCTCCTCCGTGCTGAGGGAGGAACTCAGTTTGGGAAAATCAAAGATCGTCTCCATGATCAATGAGGAATTGGGAAGGGAGCTGGTGAAGAAACTGGTGTTGCGCTGAGGAATTTGTCGGTCCGGCTCCAATGAAGAAAAACCGTCCCATACGGATGGAACGGTTTTCCCATATTGAATTGTTGTCTTTTTTTAGAATACTTCCCGGCCGGAAAAATGAAAGCTTCCCTCTATGGCGGCATTCGCATCGCTGTCCGAGCCGTGGATGGCATTTTCTCCTATACTGGCCGCATAAAGTTTCCTGATGGTGCCCTCGGCGGCCTCGGCAGGGTTGGTGGCCCCGATCAGGGCCCGAAAATCCTCGACGGCATTGTCCTTTTCCAAAATGGCGGACACAATGGGGCCGCGGGTCATGAATTCCACCAATTCATCAAAGAAGGGGCGCTCCTTGTGCACGGCATAGAATTCCCTGGCATCCCTTCTGCTCAATTGGGTGTACTTCATCGCCACGATCTTAAAGCCCGCAGCGGTTATTTTTTCCAAAATCGCACCGATATAGCCATTTTCAACGGCATCCGGTTTGATCATGGTAAATGTTCTTTTTCCGGTCATGGATCTATTTTTGCGCAAAAGTACGGTTTTTGAAGGAACCCACAAGGGTTGGCCCAAAGGCAGGGTGGATGCAAGGGCCGGTCGCCTTCCTGTCCCCGGGTCGCCGATCGATCGACAGCCCCAAAAATATGGCCCCCGCCCTCGGGGCACTTTGCTATATTATTGTATATTTGGCCGCATGAATTCAGAGGATATCGCTACGGTTAAGTCGATCCTATCCCAGGCCCAAAAAATTGTGATCGTTCCACACAGGAACCCTGACGGGGATGCCATTGGCTCCTCCCTGGCCCTACAGGGGTATTTAAAGGGATTGGGGCAGCAGGTCCACATCATTGCCCCGAACGACCACCCCAGGTTCCTGAAATGGATGCCGGGAAATGCGGGGATCATAAATTATGAATGGGAGACCCAAAGGGCACAACGCCTGCTGGATGAGGCCTCTGTGATCTTCACCCTTGATTTCAACGATCTTTCCAGGGTGGGCCCCATGGAAGAATCCCTAAAGGGGGCCAAGGCGGATTTCATCATGGTCGATCACCACCAACAGCCCACGGATTACGCCAGGGTGTGCTATTCGGACACCACCATGAGCTCCACCTGTGAAATGGTCTATAACTTCATCGAATATCTCGGGGGTGCCCAAGACATTGGAAAGGAGATCGCAACCAACCTTTATACCGGCATCATGACCGATACGGGCTCCTTTAAATACAGGTCCACCACGAGCAGGACCCACCGGGTGGTGGCCGAACTCATCGAACGGGGGGCCGACAATATGGAGATCCACAGACAGGTCTTCGACACCAATTCCCCGGCCCGCATCCAACTCTTGGGCACGGCCCTTTCCAATCTGGTCATCTTACCGGAATACAGGACGGCCTATATTACCCTGAAACAGGAGGAATTGGATGCCCATGACTATAAGAAGGGAGACACCGAAGGCTTTGTAAACTACGGCCTCAATATCGAGAACATCGTTTTTGCCTTGATATTCATTGAAAATCGGGAAGAGGGCATCATCAAAATTTCCCTGCGTTCGGTCGGGGATTTTTCCGTGAACGAATTTGCAAGGGAACATTTTGGGGGCGGGGGCCACACCAATGCCGCCGGAGGGAGAAGCGAGCAGACCATGGAGGGGACCGTGGATCGTTTCAAGGAAATTCTCAAGACCTATAAAAAAGAATTGAACCCATGAGAGCGGGCCCACTTTTTTTACTGCTTCTCGCCCTTGCCGCCTGCAAGGGGCCGGAACCCAGGAAACCCGAATCGGTAAAGTCGGGCAGTTTTTATAAGGAATCCATTGAAAGGAACAAAAAGATATTGGCCGAAGAGGTCAAAAAGATCCAGGGGATCATCACAAGGGACAGTGCCCACCACTACGTCCAAAGCCCCAATGGCTTTTGGTATTTTTATGAAACACGGAACGAATCCAGCCCTTACCTGCCCCGGGAAGGGGACCAGGTCCTGTTCTCCCAAACCCTGATGACCTTGGAGGGGGATACCATATACACGGCGGAGGAACTGGGACCGACTTCCCATGTGGTGGACAGACAGCAATTGTTCCCGGGACTGCAGAATGCGGTCAAACTCCTTAAAATCAATGAAAAGGCAACATTCATTTTTCCCTCAAACCAAGCCTTTGGCTATCAGGGGGACAATGATGCCATTGCCCCGTTGACCCCTTTGAGGGCCTCCGTGGAACTACACACGATCATTATCCACAAAGACAGTTTAAACTAAATCCGAATCCATGAAAAAAACATTGAGCATCATAAGCCTGTCGGTCCTTTTCATCTGGGGCTGCAAAACCGGAAAATACGTAGACCTGGGAGAGGGCATCTACGCGGACATTCAGACCACCCAAGGGGACATCCTGGTCAAGTTGGCATACGAGAGCACCCCGGTGACCGTGGCCAATTTTGTTTCCCTGGCCGAGGGGAACAACCCTTTTGTCAACGATGAATACAAGGACAAAAAGTTCTATGACGGAGTCGTGTTCCACCGGGTGATCAAGGATTTTATGATCCAGGGCGGGGATCCTTCGGGAAGCGGAAGCGGCAGTATTGGATATACCTTCAAGGATGAGATCGTGGATTCCCTGAGGCATTCCAAAAAAGGGATCATTTCCATGGCCAACCGGGGTCCCAAGACCAATTCCAGTCAATTCTTCATCACCCATAAGGAAACCCCATGGCTCGATGGACGGCACACCGTCTTTGGGGAGGTGGTCCAAGGCATTGAAGTGGTGGATTCCATAGCCAATGTGGAGACCGGACCCGGGGACCGGCCGCTGGTGGACGTGGTCATGAACAAGGTGGAGATCCTGCGCAACGGAAAACAGGCCAAGGCCTTTGACGCGGTCAAGGTATTGGAGGTGTATTTTGCAGAGGAAAAAGAGACCGAGGCCGCCTTTGTAAAAATGAAGGAAGAATTGGCCGCAACCTTTACAGAGCAGATGGAAAAAGCGGAAGAAACCCCTTCCGGCCTGAAAATATTCAAAGTGACCCAAGGCGAGGGGGAACAACCCAAAATTGGTCAGAAAGCATTGGTGAACTATGCGGGCTGGCTGTCCAATGGAGAACTGTTCGATACCAATATCGAAGAGATCGCCCAAAAGTTCAACCAATTGAATCCCGGAAGAAAGGAACAGGGAGGATACGCCCCCTTTCCCATGGATTACAGTCCTGACGCCCCCTTGGCCGCAGGTTTCAGGGAGGGACTGCTGACCATGAAGGTCGGGGACAAACTGCGGCTGTTCATCCCTCCCCACCTCGGATATGGGGACAACGATTACGGACCCATCCCAGGGGGATCCACCCTGGTCTTTGATGTGGAACTGGTCGGCATACAATAATATAAACAGCTCAATTGAGCATAAAAAGCCGTACTTTTTGGGGTACGGCTTTTCCATTGGTGGACAATGGCCAAAAAACCCTTTAAACCAGACCCATGGGCCAAAGAACCAAAACCCTGCTCCTGATCGCCCTCCCGGTCCAGATCCTGTTGGTGCTCTGGCTCGGAAGCCGCCCGGATTTGGTGGAGGACCATTACAGCAATGGCCTTTATCCCTGCATTTCCAAGTTCCTGGGGACCCTATTGGGATGGATTCCCTTTTCCATGGGGGACCTGCTCTATACGGGCCTCGCCCTCTGGGCACTTCGTTACCTGTACAAAAACCGAAAGATCATCCCCAAGAGACCCCTATCCTTTGCAAAGGATGTCCTTGTGGCCTGCTCCCTGGTCTATTTTGCCTTTCACCTGCTCTGGGGAATGAACTATTACCGACAGCCCATCACCTGGAAATTCGGAATATCAAGGGAATACAGTCTATCGGACCTGGTGGAATTCACCGAGTATCTGGCCCGGAGGACCAACGGCCTCCAAAGGGAAATCACAGGGGACAGCCTCTCCCCAGTGAGCTTGCCCTATACCAAGGCCGAAATCTATGAAATCACGGGGCGGGCCTATGGGGAGATGGCCCGGGAACATCCTTTTTTCAAATACGACCGGCCCAGCATCAAGTCCTCCCTCTACAGCACCGCCCTGACCTATATGGGCTATTCCGGCTACCTCAACCCCTTCACCAACGAGGCCCATGTCAATGCAAGGGTGCCCCGTTTTCGCATTCCCTCCATAAGTGCCCACGAGGTCGGGCATCAATTGGGCTATTCGGCCGAGGACGCCACCAATTTCATCGGGTATTTGGTCAGTTCAGGCAGCAGTGACCCCTATTTTCGATACGCTGCCTATTCCCATGCCCTGGGCTATTGTCTGGGCGATCTTTACAACAGGGACCGGGACCGCTATGAATTGATTTTGGCCGGCCTGAACCCCGGAGTTCGAAAAAACTATGCGGAAGTGACAAATTTTTGGAAAAAATATCAAAATCCCTTGGAACCCCTTTTCAAGGCCGTGTTCAACACTTTTTTAAAGGTGAACAACCAAAAAGAGGGAATCAAAAGCTATAATTCAGTTGTGGGTTTGATGATAAACCATCAAAAACAGCTGGTGGAGGGAAGGGAAAAATTGTAAGTTATACACACTTCCCCTATATTTAAATTCGCTAATTATACTCAATTTCAATTCTATGAAAATCAAACTATTGATCTTGTCCCTTTTGATGGGCAGTATTTCGCTTTATGCACAGGATTATTTCCCCAAAAACGACGGGGTAAAATCCAAAAACAACAATTTCACCGCATTTACCAATGCCAAAATCCTTATAAGCCCCACCCAGGTCATTGATAAGGGCACCCTGTTGATACAGGACGGCAAGGTGGTCCAAGTGGGCCGCTCGGTAACGATCCCCAACAATGCGGTGGTCCGGGACCTTGAAGGAAAGTCCATTTATCCCTCCTTTGTGGACGTGTTCTCGAATTTCGGGATAGCACCGGCCAAGAGGGCGAGCGGTGGGGGTAGGTCCGCCCAGTACGGCCCGGAAAGGGAGGGCTACTATTGGAACGACCATATCATGCCGGAAAACAAGGCCATCAACAGTTTTTCCTACGATTCCAAAAAAGCCGAGGAGCTCAGAAAAGCCGGTTTTGGCGCCGTGAACACCCACATTCAGGATGGGATCGCCAGGGGGACCGGGCTATTGGTGGCCCTGAGCGATGAGGCCTCCCAGGCCCAAAGGATTCTATCCGATAGATCCGGACAATACTTTTCCTTCAATAAAAGCGTGGAGAAAGCCCAGTCCTATCCCAGTTCCCTGATGGGATCCATGGCCCTCTTGCGTCAAATGTACCACGATATGGATTGGTATGCCAAGGGCAACGTCAAGACCAAGGACCGCTCCCTGGAAGCCCTGATCCAAAACCAAGGCCTGACCCAGATTTTTGCCGCCGGCGACAATGGGAACGTACTCAGGGCCGACAAGATCGGGGACCTGTTCGAGATCCAATACGCCATTTTAGGGGGCGGGGACGAATACGAACGGATCGAGGACATCAAGGCCACCAAGGCCAAATTGATCCTACCCCTGAATTTTCCGGATGCCTATGACGTATCCAATCCCTATCAGGCACAATACGTTTCCCTGGAAGATATGAGACATTGGAACCTGGCCCCTTCCAATCCCAAGGTGCTCGCCGAGAACGGGGTGGAATTTTCCATTACCCTGCACGAGCTCAAATCCCCTGCCGATCTCAAGGAAAGGCTCACCAAGGCCATCGCCCATGGCCTGCCCAAGACCAAGGCCCTAGAGGCCCTGACCACGGTTCCAGCGGCCATCCTGGGAATGTCGGACCAATTGGGGTCCCTCAAGGTGGGCAGCCACGCCAACTTTTTGATCAGCTCGGGGGACCTCTTCGATACGGGGACCATCCTCTATGAAAACTGGGTACAGGGAAGCAGGAACATCCTGCAATCCATGGACTTGGTGGACATCCGTGGGGATTATGACATGAATGTCAATGGAACCACCTATGCCGTATCGGTGAGCGGTTCGGTGGACAAGCCCAAACTTGAATTGAAAAAGGGAAGCGAGACCTTGGATTCCAAAGTGGTGTTCTCCGACAACTGGTTGAACCTTTCCTTCAGCGAGGACGGGGAAGGCTCCCATAGGTTGGTGGCACAGGTCGTTCCCGGATCTAAGACCATTAGCGGCAAACTGGTATTGCCGGGCGGGAACGAAACCACGGCGCGTTTGACCAAAACTTCGGACTTTGAAGAAAAGGCCAAAGATTCCGAGGCCGGGAAACCGGAACTGCTTGCCGTTACCTACCCCAACGTGGGATACGGGTACAGGGAAAAGCCCAAACAGGAGAACATCCTGTTCAAGAATGCCACGGTCTGGACCGGGGAGGCCATCTTGGAAGGCACCGATGTACTGGTCAGAAACGGGAAGATAAGCAAGGTCGGCAAAGACCTAGGGGCCTCTGGAGCCAAGGTGGTGGATGCCACCGGAAAACACCTGACCGCGGGAATCATTGACGAACACTCCCATATAGCGGCCCTGGCCATCAACGAAGGGGGGCACAACTCCTCGGCGGAGGTCCGGATGAAGGATGTGGTGGATCCCACCGATATCAATATTTATAGAAATCTTGCCGGAGGGGTCACCACCCTGCAGCTCCTTCACGGATCTGCCAACCCCATCGGGGGACGGTCGGCCATCCTTAGGTTGAAATGGGGGGAAAATGCCGAGGGACTGTTGTTTCCGGGCGCCCCAAAATTCATCAAGTTCGCCCTGGGGGAAAATGTCAAACAGTCCAACTGGGGAAGTTTCTCCCGCTTTCCACAGACCCGTATGGGAGTGGAACAGGTCTATACGGACTATTTCCAACGGGCCAAGGAATACGATGCCAAAAAGAAAAGTGGTCAGCCCTATCGCTACGATGAGGAAATGGAGACCCTTGCCGAGATCCTCAATGGGGAACGGTTCATCTCCTGTCACTCCTATGTTCAGAGCGAGATCAATATGATGATGAAGGTGGCCGAAAAATTCGACTTCAGGCTCAACACCCTCACCCACATCCTGGAAGGCTATAAGGTGGCCGACAAGATGGCCGAACACGGCGTGGGGGGTTCCACTTTCAGTGACTGGTGGGCCTATAAGTTCGAAGTGAACGATGCCATTCCCTACAATGCCTCGATCATGGCCAACCGCGGCATTACCGTGGCCATCAACAGTGATGATGCCGAAATGTCCAGAAGGTTGAACCAAGAGGCCGCAAAATCCGTGAAATACGGGGGCATGTCCGAGTTGGAGGCCTGGAAAATGGTGACCCTCAATCCCGCCAAGCTCCTTCACCTTGACGATCGGGTGGGCAGTATTGCCGAAGGCAAGGATGCAGATCTGGTGTTGTGGAGCGACCATCCCCTATCGGTTTATGCCAAGGCCGAGAAGACCATGATCGAAGGCCGGGTCTATTTTGACCTGGAAAAGGACAGGGCCCAACGGGAATCCATCAAAAAGGAAAGGAACAAATTGATAGGAATGATGCTCAACGTGAAGAAGAATGGCGGAAAGACCCAAAAGCCGGTGCAGCACAAGAAACCCGAATTTGAATGTGAAACCCTATAATAGAACCATGATGAAAAATATAATTTTAACCATAGCAATCGCAATAGGGGTTTCAATGAACGCTCAGCAGACCCCTGCCCCGGAGCAGGCCGAAGCCATCTCCATTGAAGGTGCCACGGCACATTTGGGGAACGGGAAGGTCCTGGAAAACTCCCTGATCATGTTCGTGGACGGCAAGCTGGCCTTTGTAGGCAGTGCCAACGCAAGGATAGCCCGAATGGGTACGGTGATCGACGCCAAGGGCAAACATGTCTACCCCGGTTTCATTGCCCCGGCCAAATCCTTGGGACTGGTGGAGGTCGATGCCGTCCGGGCCAGTGACGATCAGGATGAAATGGGGGAAATGATACCCCATGTGAGAAGTCTCATTGCCTATAATGCGGAATCCAAGGTAGTGGAGAGCATGAGGCCCAACGGGGTCCTGATCGGACAGACCACCCCCCAAGGGGGAACCATTGCGGGAACTTCCAGCATTGTACAGTTCGACGCCTGGAACTGGGAGGATGCCGCCCTGAAGACCGATGATGGGATCCATATGGATTGGCCCACCTTCTATAGAAGGGGAAGATGGTGGATGGGAGAGGAACGGGGATTTGTACCCAATAAGGACTATGCCGATGATATCGAGGACATCAAGGCCTTCTTCCTGAATTCCTTTGCCTACGGGAAGGCCACTGCCAAGGAAAGAAACCTGCCCTTCGAGGCCATGTCCGGGCTTTTTGACGGCTCCAAACGCCTGTATCTTTATGCCGATGGTGAAAAGGAAATGATCGATGCCGTGACCTTGGCCAAAGCTGTTGGGGTTAAGAACATTGTGATCGTCGGAGGGGGCCGTGCCCATAAGATCACGGATTTCCTCAAGGAAAACAATATTCCGGTATTGGTGAATCTCACCCACGACCTTCCCCAATTTGACGACGACGACTACGACCTTCCCTATAAATTGCCAAAGCTACTCGTGGATGCCGGCCTGTTGGTAGGCCTTCAGAACATAGGGATGGACAACTTCCAGACCAGGAACCTGCCCTTCCATGCCGGGCATATCGTGGGCCAGGGTATGGACCGGGAAACGGCCCTTCAATTGATCACCGGCAATACGGCCAAGATCCTGGGCATAGATGCCGAATACGGAACCCTGGAAGTGGGCAAAAGCGCCACCCTGTTCATTTCAGAGGGCGATGCCCTGGATATGAGGACCAACATATTGTCCAAAGCCTATATCGATGGCAGGGACATCTCCCTGGAAACCCATCAGACCGAACTTTGGAAACGGTACAGGGACAAATACGAAAGGGAGGGCAAATAGCCCAACCCCCAAGAATTCAAGGAGCGGTCTTATTTTAAGGCCGCTCTTTTTTTTGAAATAATTGTCATTGAATAAAAGGTATGGGCAAATTCAAAAAAAATTGATCGACCCATGGGAATTATTGGATTTTCCATCCAAAGGCAAAAAAGGAGTCAGGGGTCGTGGTTTGTATTTACCGATTCCCCTGTTCCAAATACCATTCAAAAAACTTAAAGGTTTCTGCACGGGGATACAATGGATCCTGAAACTCTCGGTCGATTTCCAAACGCTTTGCATTGGAAAGGGCCCCTTTTCGTAGACGGTCTTTGTAATTTTTGTACAATCTGGCATTTTTTAGAAATTTTTCACTCTTGCCGTAATTTGGAATTCGGCCTTTCCCCTTAAGCTGGGTGCACACTTCCTTACAATTGGAATATAACTTCCCGGTCCGGACAAAATGGAGCAGGATCCATATTTCGAAGCAAGGATTGTTTTCAAGAACGATTATTCCAGAGGCTTCGGCCAGTGCCTTGTCCCTTCCATAGGACAATTCTTGACCCTCCTGAATAATTTTGTCCATATCAATGAGGGCGTAGATATGCGTATAGTCTCCGACAAGGGAACCAGCCCGCTCCAACACTCCCTTGTAATTTCCTATTGTGCGGGGATAGTCGGGAAAAATGGATAGATTGGCCGGTCTGTCCGTATCACGCACATCGGCAAAATAGATCCGTTCGGTTTGTCCGTCTCCCACTATCGCCACAGTGTCCCTATGCTGCCGTCCTTTTGTAGCCCTTCACATAATCTCAGTCCTCATTCAAATAGGGTGAACCAAGATTGGGCTTGGCCCCCAGCCTCCCTGATCTGTAGGCATTGATAATGCTGGCCCCCTTTCTTAGCACGCCGCTATCGAAATCGGAGGCAGAATATAAATCGATTGATCCAGTATCGTTTTTCTCACTGAACCACAATGCATCCCTTCTAATGAAATCCTGATTTTCCATCAATGATACATTGTGGGTCGTAACGAGCAATTGTGAACTTGTGGAATTTATCAAGAAAAGCTGTAAAAAATATTTCATCAAATCTGGATGAAGCGATGTCTCAAGTTCATCAATGCAAAGAAGCCCCGATGTATGTATCAGTTCATAAAGGGGGCCTGCCAATCCAAAATATCTCTTGGTACCACTGCTCTCCGAAAGGATGGATAGCGGGTAGTTCCTATTCTTGGAAACCGTGTGGATGAAATCAATTTTGCGTTGTAAGACTCCTTCATCGGAAGGTTTGGGCGTTGTAATTCTGGTCTGACCGGGGTTTCCCTTGGGTGACATCAAGTTTTCTTCCAATAGGAGACGCAAATCAAATTCACTTTGGGGCACGTCATCCATACCCATATGAATAGGGTGAGTGGAGTCGGAAATTTCAACACTTGAAATCTGATGGTCGGCCTTGTTCAAAAATCTATTGATCCAGGCATTGATCATTGGGTTCCGGTCGATAAGGGATACGGTAATATCAGTAAGATTATGGGTCGATGTCACCATACCCATAAGGAACTCATTGAACCATCTGTTGAGTTTCTCCAATTCAGGTATATCCACATTTGTTTTGGTATACGCACCAATCACCGTATTGTTGTGGAGGGTGTTGCTTTCCAACAGATCTTTTTCCCGTTTAGGTACTTTTACCTTGCTGCCAAATTGGATTTTGGCCAGTCTTTTTTCCAATTCGGTACTTCTGTACAAAATTTCTGTGGGCTTTGCAGTTCTGTAAAAAACGATTTTCTCATTCAAAACGGCTTGTTTGGAAAAAGACAGTTCATATACATATCTGATTCCTTCGATGTAAAAGGCCAATACCAAATGAGAGGGTCGCCCATATGGATCTCCCTTGAACAGGAAGGGTTCAAAGTCCAATTCAACGACTTTATCGGCCAATGGCTTCAACAATAATCTTCTCAAAAATTCAAAAGCCCTCAGTATCGTTGTCTTACCCGAGGCATTTGCGCCATATATATATGCCAGTTTAAGCAACTTCCTGCCATCGGGCATCAACACCTCATACGCATCGTCATAAGGTTCTGCAACTTCAAAGTTCATTTCCACTTCTTCATCAATCGGACCAAAGTTTTCTATTTTTAAGAAATGTACCATTATTTTATCTGTTTTTGCATTTCATTTTCAAATACATAAATAATAATGTATTATAATTGATTTTTTAATGTTTTTTCATATGCTTAATCATCGATTATATGGAGATTCCCCCAATAAAAAACCATTGACCAGTCCTTGGAAGAATATGCGCCACACAGGCTATTTGTAATTAGAAATTGATTTCCGCTAGGGGAATCAGATTATAATAGGAACATTGGCTCTGAGAAATATCCCACGCATATGTCTCGAAATATCGGCCATTCGAACCATTGGCCGCCACCTGCCCAAATCGGACCTACCAAACCCATTATCGGCTGCACTTGAGCGATTATCCCAATCCATCCATGGTCAATTGGTCGAAAACCTCATTTTTGAAAGCTTGTATTCCCTATTTTTACCCTGTGATGGAAACCAGATCGATCGGCAGTATCCACAATCCCTTGGTAAAACAAGTCTTGCTCCTAAAGGAAAAATCCAGGGAGCGGAAAAAGACCGGGCTATTTGTCGTGGAGGGGGTTCGGGAACTCGAACTTGCCCTAAAAGGGGGTTACCTATTGCAGACCCTACTGTACCGGCCGGAACTGTTCCATTTAACCGAGTTTCCAAAGCTTGCCGCCCTTTCGGATATCGAGCGGATAGAGGTCAACGCACAGGTCTATGAAAAACTGGCCCATAGGGAGACCACAGAGGGGGTCCTGGGCATTATGAGGTGTCGGGATCACGGGCTGGACAGGCTTCAATTACTCAATAAGGAACCCCTGATATTGGTGGCCGAGGCCCCGGAGAAACCCGGGAACATCGGGGCCCTGCTGCGAACGGCCGATGCGGCCGCCCTGGATGCCGTACTGATCGCCGACCCCAGGTCGGACCTGTACAATCCCAACATCATACGTTCCAGTGTGGGAGCGGTCTTCACCACCCAGATCGGAATGGGCACAAGCGGGGAGATCATCCAGTTTCTCAAGGAGAGGAACATCAAGATATACTGTGCCTCCCTGGAGGCCTCAAAAAGCTATTCGGAATGTGACCTTAGAGGGGCCACCGCCTTGGTAATGGGTACCGAGGCCACGGGATTGACCCCACAATGGCTGGAGAATTCCGACCAAAACCTGATAATACCGATGCACGGGGAGATCGACTCCATGAATGTCTCGGTATCTGCCGCAATACTTATCTTTGAGGCGAGGCGACAACGCGGATTTTAATCTATGGAGAGAACTTTACTCTTTTATGCGATCTTGATCATCCTGCTGGTCCAATTTCTGGTCCACCAGGTATTGGAGTACTTGAACGCCAAGCGTTTTGGATCGAGTCCTCCCCCTGAACTCTCCGATGTCTTCGATTCCGGGGAATATCAAAAATCCCAGCGCTACAAATGGGCCAATTATAGGTTTGGCCTCTTTTCCAGTGGGTTTTTCTTGCTGTTGACCCTTGGTTTCCTCTGGTTTGGCGGCTTTGAGTGGGTAGATCGCATCACGCGTTCCCTCAGTGACGGCCCCATTGGAATGGCCTTGATATTTTTCGGCTTCATCAGCATGGGCAGTGGCATTCTGGGCATTCCTTTTTCCTATTACCGGACCTTTGTCATCGAACAGACCTTCGGGTTCAACAAAACAAATCGGAAATTGTTTTTTATGGACAAGTTGAAAGGGGGTTTGCTCGCCGGCCTATTGGGAGGAATCCTATTGACCCTTTTGATTTTGTTCCATCAGGGCAGCGGGCCCAATTTTTGGATCTATGCCTGGGCGATCATCGCCGGGGTCGTTCTTTTTCTCAACCTGTTCCACGCCCGGCTCATCGTTCCCCTGTTCAACAAACAGACCCCCCTGGACGAGGGCAGCTTGAAAGGGGCCATAGAGGCCTATGCCACAAAGGTGGGCTTTGAGCTCAAAAACATCTTTGTCATCGACGGTTCCAAACGCTCCACCAAGGCCAATGCCTATTTTTCAGGCCTGGGCAGGGAAAAACGCATCACCCTTTTTGACACCCTGATCGAAGACCTCACCGAGGAGGAAATCGTCGCGGTGCTTGCCCACGAGGTGGGCCACTACAAAAAAAAGCATATCGTACTGAACCTTTTGGTCTCCCTTTCGGTGATCGGGTTTACGCTGTACCTGTTGGCCCTGTTCATCAACAACTCGGAGATTTCCATGGCCATAGGGGTCTCAACCCCTAGTTTCCATGCGGCCTTGGTGGGATTTGCCCTTTTGTACAGCCCCATTTCAGAGGTGACCGGCCTCGCGCTGAACTATCTTTCGAGAACCTTTGAGTTCCAAGCGGACCAATATGCCAAGAACACTTTTGCGGCCAGTCCCTTGGTGAGTTCCCTGAAAAAACTGTCCAAGAACAGTTTGAGCAATCTCACGCCCCATCCGGCCTATGTGTTCGTACATTACTCACACCCGCCCCTGATCGAAAGGATCCGGAGCCTTGGGGCATAGTTTTTGTTGTTTAGCTTAAGGGATTGTGGTAAATTTAGTATACTATGACGGAAGCTGCCATTGAAAAGGAGAACAAGGAGATTGCAAAGCAGTACAAGGAACTGCTTCGCATAAGCTATCAGACCTTGACCGATGAGGACAAGAAACTGATACGCTCCGCCTTTGA
>Ga0079224_100006687_pt1 | contig 15352 bp, 14 predicted proteins | sample Stecom2015_FD_80414 | JGI IMG/M metagenome (GOLD analysis project Ga0079224, IMG submission 80414) | Agricultural soil microbial communities from Utah to study Nitrogen management - Steer compost 2015 | ecosystem: Environmental > Terrestrial > Soil > Agricultural land | place: USA: Utah...
ATGGCTTGAAAGGGAATCCCTAATTTATCAGCCACCAGCATGGCGTCGGTACTGTCTTCCATCCACGGACATTCGTTAGAGATGGTGACGGACTCGTCATGCCAGTTTTTCATAAACATGCCAATGACTTCATAACCCTGTTCGATCAACAGGTGGGCGGCTACACTGCTATCGACACCGCCGGAAAGGCCGACCACGACCCTTTTCTTTTTTTCCATAACTTGAAATTTTCATGGGTTCAAGGCCCATGAGGTTTCTGATATGCATTTAAACAGCGAGGAGGCACGTTTTGGTTCGAATAGGGCAATTTAAATATCTCCCCCTTTTTATAGCGGCAATTTAAGTGTCAATGAATCGCGTTTCCCAGATTTACTAGGAGAATACATTTTCATCTTCGTGAGAAGTGGGCAGCAATATGCCGGGGACATGCACATTTATTGTACTTTTGCATCATGAATGATTTTACCCAAAAAGGAAAGGTGGTTATCACCTGTAAAGATAGATTTGCCCCGTACCTGGAAGAAGAAGTTAAGTCGCTTGGATTCACACCTACAGGGGTTTTTAGGACGCGGGTGGAACTGGATGCTTCGTTGAACGACTGTATTTTTTTAAACCTTCATCTACGTACGGCCAGCCACGTGCTTTTTGAGATCAAATCATTCTACCTTCGCCATGCCGATGATATTTATCGGAGGGTGAAAGCCCTCCCTTGGGAAGATTACCTGACAGATTCTACCTACTTTTCAGTTTCCAGCCAAGTGGATAATGAAAGTGTGGACAATCCGCTGTTTGTCAATGTCCGAGTCAAAGACGCCATTGTAGATCGTTTTCGTGAGAGGACTGGTGTACGACCGAATTCCGGTTCGGATTATGAGGGGGCCGTGTTGCAGCTTTTTTGGAAGGACACGCAAGCTTCTATTTACATCAACACCTCGGGAGAGACCATTGCCAAGCATGGCTATAGGAAGATCCCCGGACAGGCGCCTATGTTAGAGGCCTTAGCTGCCGCTACGGTGCTGGCCACTGGCTGGCGGGGTCAGGGCGTATTCTTGAATCCCATGTGCGGTTCTGGAACGGTGGCCATAGAGGCGGCTTTAATTGCTACCAATCGCTACCCAGGCTTGTATCGGGATCATTATTCCTTTATGCATTTTCTGGGATACGACGCAGGCGTATATGAAGCTTACAAAAAGGAACTCAAGGACAAAATCATCCAACCGTCGAACTGTCGGATTATTGCTTCGGATTTAAGCCAGCAAGCGGTGCTCATCAGCCAGGAGAATGCCGATGCAGCCGGGGTAGGGGATTTTATTGAATTCGAAACGGCCGACTTTAGGGCGAGTTCGGTGCCCGAAACCGAAGAGGGGTTTGTTTTTATGAATCCAGAGTACGGGGAAAGGCTTGGGGAGGAAGAGGAATTGGAGGCTACTTACAAAGAGATCGGAGATTTTATGAAGCAGCAGTGCGCGGGTTACAAAGGCTATATATTTACCGGCAATCTGGAGCTGGCCAAAAAGATAGGGCTCAAGGCGAAGAGGAGGATCGAATTTTATAATGGGACAATTGACTGTCGGCTACTTCAATATGAGCTCTACAAAGGTAGCAAAGCTGAAAAGAAAGGGTGACCTCGAATAAGTGGCTAATAGGGTTGGTTATTGTAATAGGCTATTGAGTAATTGATTGAACGCCTTAGCTATAGGGTCTTTTTGTCACCTAAAGCCGCAGCGGCGTAAAGGAGGACAGTGCTGATGTTTAGTTCTTCCTTAGAGGAACGGCTTGTATTCGGGAGATCAACCAAGTTGTTGTTTCAATACAACGATTACAGATAGCCTCTGCCTCCTTCCGATTCTTCTACCGCCCGGGACAAAAATTCATTCAACGGCTTGATCAACCTAAAGCTATCAATAACTTTCGTTGCTAAATTAGAGGAGGTTAGCTCATTGTCCGTTAAGGGGTGACCTGCGATAAAGCTCTTCATCCGTAAAAAATGGATGTACGGGTGATTCTGTGGATAATCTTTCGGGGAAGTCTTTAACTTCTCACCTTCAAGCTCTCCGAACCGCTTCTTGAATACCGGTGCATCAACGATAGCCGCCAACTCATGTCCTGAATAGTCAATTTCCTGTCTTATTTTTTTCAGCACCTCGGAAGCCGGCCAATATATACCTCCACCGATAAAGCTTCCTTCCGGCTGGATATGTAAATAGTAACCCGGACCATCTGATTTTTTGCCTCCTACAGCAAAATAGGCAGCCATGTGTGTCTTGTAGGGATCTTTGTTGGTACTGAAGCGGATGTCCCGGTTTTGTCTGAAGATACAGTCTTTGGGCTTTAAAATGGCCATCCCTGGCTCTAGTTCAACCATGTCGTGTAACAGTTCTTCAACCAAGGTCTGAAAATCATTTCTGGCTCGTTGGTACGGATCGCGGTTGGCGTCCATCCATTCCTTGTTGTTATGGTTTGCTAGTTCTTGGAGAAATAGAAGGATTTCTTTCATGTTTAAAGGAGCGGATGTCGTTAAAGATTCTACCGTTTTTTAATCAACGAAAAACAGGTGGAGCACCAAGGAAAAGACCCCAGAGATTCTGTTCGAAAGTTATGGGTTTTTGCTGATAAAGCCCTTCCGGCAGGACATAGATTTTTTAGGTGGAGGGGATTCTGTAGAAATACCATGAATTGGGTATTTTCCGAATAACTAGAAAAGAGGATCTTGCAAAAGATAATAAAATTAGGGAGAGATTTTTTTAAGTTGAACGTTAGGGGCTTTGCTAAGGCAAGGCCCCTTTTTCTACTCCACACCCCTTTATTCGAGGATGGCCCATTCAGCTTCTTTACGGCAGGTCGTTTAGGCTGTCAACATCATAGATATAATTTTTCTTCAATGGCATTGTTGATCCAACTTTGTTTTGGCTTCATCCTGGTGTTGCAAGTTACGTTTAGGTTCATACATAAACGTAAATAACAGCCCACATAGGGGGCTGTTATTGCATGTTAACTAATAATTAAACCCAAAAGTATGTAACTTTATTTTATTTCCGGGACTGTTTTTTCTTTTTTCGACAGCTTATTTTGCTCTTTTTTCGGTCTGCTGGCACCAAAGGTCCCTCGGGCAATTTTTCCACGTTTACTTTTCTTATCTCCTTTTCCCATATACTGATAAATGTTTAAGTGAAAGAATTTATTAACGAACTGTGACTAAGTTAACAAGTTTCTCGCTCATTCCCAAACATCATCGCAGATGGCCACCGCCTCAGAAAATGAATACTTCAGCCGGTTGACGAGACAGGTGTTCGACTTTCAGAATTCCGGCGCTCCTCAAAATGTCCTCGACATGTTGAAGGGTACCGATTTTCACGCCCTTATCCGTACTGAGTAGCGCTTGAATGGCGTCGGGCATAATGTGTTCCGTGCTGTAGTGTTCGATTTTTTCTTCAAGTTGCTTCTCCAGTTCATCTATTTTGGTTTGTCTTCCAAGAAGAAGGACGGAGCTTGCATCCCGAATATGGATGTCAATTAATTTTTTTTTTCGACGGGTAGGAATCGCGGATCAGATCTTTGTCCGGAACTATAACTCCGCACTTCTACTTGGTGCAAAACGTTTTCTTGGAGAGCAGAACGTGCGGCGTCCTTTTCATCGAGCTGAAATCGTATCGGGACTCTCATTTTGACCGGTAAAATTTGGCCTTTATCATTGCCGGGGATCCACTTCGGTGCATCATTGATCAGGCGGATAGCTTCTTCATCCGCGCCTGCTCCTATGCCACGAAGTATTTCAGGTTTTACCAGGTTGCCATCTTTGTCCACGACAAAGAGCACATACACGGTTCCTTCAATTCTGGCTTGTTTTGCTCTGTCGGGATACTGAAGGTTTTGTTCCAGATAGGCGTTCCAACCGTCCATGCCTCCTTGGGGACGGGGCATCGTCTCTACTACATCATAGACTAAATCCCCGTGGAGTAGCTCCATGCTGCGAGGGGTGGATAAGGGAGCAGAAAAGAAAGGATCGCTAACTGCCTGGTTGTCGGTCCTGAATTTTATTGGAATGGTCATTAACGTGTTCACAGGCTGCCCGTCTTTTCGTCCGGGAGCCCATTGGGATGCGTCCGGCAGCGTCAAAATCCGCAAAACCTCGTCATCCAAGCCCATTCCCAAGGACCTGAGGATGCTTGGAGATGTAATTTTTCCCTGCTTGTCAACGACAAACTGCGCATACACTACACCATCTACACCCATTTCGCGAGCTTGTGCCGGCATCTTGAGATGCTGTGAAAGAAAACGGTTCCAGCCTTCCATTCCGCCTTTAGGAACCGGCATGGTGTCGGCTTCCCTTACTACATCTGAAGGCTGTGTTTTCTTGAAGGTTGTGTTTCCTTTGAGAACCCTAAGCATTTCCAGCACTTTTCGATATTCTTCATTGTCGGAAATTTCTCCGATTTCATACTGGAGTTCACCAAATTGCGCCGTCAGTTTTCCGTCCTTCATTTCACTGATATACTCATGGTGAACCGGCGTCTTAATCCTTTTTACCTTCGTGGTGACTTCGATTGAATCGTGCGCGGCCTGAATCTGCCTCTCGATCCCAGCCAGATTCATAGGTGCGTAGCTGGCCAGTAGTCCGCCTTCCGGCAAACTTTTCATCGATACCAATGCCAAGAGCATCGCGGTAAGCGGTAGTACCATCAGCAGCTTGATCCAATTGATTTTACTTGACTTTTTCATCATCATAATTCTTTTAAGGGTTGTAGATCGGATAAAGTAGTTGCCAATAGGAAGATCCAATCCCTTAAATGCTATTTTGACGATAAGTTTGCGATAAGAGTCTTTATTTTCAGTTTTATTCAATACACGGGCGTCTGCAAGGTACTCATGGGTATCCACTAATGCCGAACGCATCAAATGAATGACCGGATTAAACCAGAAAAATACGCATAGGAGCTGGTAATAGAGGGTGTCCCAGGAATGTCCCTGGCGGATGTGCTCGATCTCATGCTGTATAATCTGCTCCCGCTCCTCTGGATTCAGTTGCTGCGTATCATCCCAAAACAGCTTATCAAAAAATGAAAAGACCGGGGCCAGTCCAAAAGTAGGCACTAAAAAATAGTTGTCTCTGAGTTTGTAAACCGTTTGATACCAGCCTTTTCTAAAGATCATGTTGATCTGTAAGAATTGCCAGAAGAGCTTAAATCCCAAGACGACGACTATGCCCAAGTATCCTAAGAGCAGGTAGTCGGTAACCTCCATTAAAAGGGGAAGTTTAGAGCTCTTGACGGTAAATTCCGGGAGACCGAAGGTGCCTACTACTTCCTCTTTTTCCTGAATGGAGGCTATCGATTTTAAAAAATCGGTATCTTCCAATGAAATGCTGGGCTTGGTGAAGTTCACCGGGATTTCGATGAGGGGGAAGAGCAATGCCATCACCGGTGCAAAAAGGATGAAGAGCCTTGTAAAGACCAAGGCTTTTTCTTCCCTGAGGAAACACCAGTAAACCCCAAAGAAAAATAAAAGGCAGAATGAACTCTGCCAGATATAGTTGATAATTTCAGCCATCAGCTTTCATTGACATCATTTTTTACCTCATCCATTAATTTTTCCAATTCGTTAATGTCAAGATTTTCATCTTTGGCAAAGAAGGAAGCCAATCTTGAAAAGGAGCCTCCAAAATACCCGCTTAACAGGTTTTTAATGGAAAAACTCCTGTAGGCGTCCTTACTGACAATGGGATAATATTCATGTGATTTGCCATATGTTTTGTGCTTGACAAACCCCTTTCTTTCTAATATCCGCACAATGGTGGATACGGTGTTGTAGGCGGGTTTGGGCTCTTCCATCTTGGCCAGGATATCTTTTACAAATCCCTTCTCAATAGACCATAAAATCTGCATGATCTGTTCTTCTGCTCTGGTTAATTCTCTCATGGGTGATTAATTTTTCTGTCAACTTAATCATTTAGTTTGACTAAGTCAAGCAAGGGATCAAATCTTTCTGTCGGCAAAAGTAAAGTTATAATTAAAGAATTAGTTAAGCAAGGTTTAACTAAATTAAAATTAAAAAATTAGTTGATTTACTGAAAAAATAAAAGCCGCCGGGGCGGCTTCTGAATCAGGTTGTTTTTAATTTGATTATCCCCGTGGTGTGCAGGAGTTTGACAATAGGGTAGGTGGGGTCAAATTCGAACCACTTCACGGCAAAGTTTGCCCTCTTGGGCAAGCGGTGGTGGTTGTTTTGAAACAACTCTCCCAGCATCAGGAAATCCATCAAAAGACTGTTTTTGGATTGGTCATTGTTATCAAAGTTCGCATAGCCGTATTTGTGTCCACTCCAATTGACGATGGCACCGTGGACAGGGCCCATCATAAAATGCAGCGGAAGTAGGAAGTACATCCACCAATGGCTACCTGGCACTTCCAACACTTGTATACATAAGATATAAATAAGAACGTACACCAATCCCCACCCCACCCGTGCGGTCATAGAGTCAGCAAAGAGGTCAAATTTATGCCAGTCCGGCACGTCTTTCGAAAATCGTTCTTCCGGTTTGATCCTGAACGTAAAGTGGTCATTGTAGATGTTTCTGGTCTTCCACATCATCGTGAATAGGTTCTCGGTATGATGGGGGCTGTGAGGGTCCTTCGGAGTATCGCTATAGGCGTGGTGCATCCGGTGGAGTATAGCATATGCCCGTGGAGAGAGGTAGGAGCTTCCCTGGCAAATCCAGGTGAAGATATAGAAGAACCTTTCCCAGAACTTACTCATTTCGAACATCTGGTGGGCTGCGTAACGGTGCAAAAAGAAGCTTTGGCAAAACAAAGAGAAATACCAATGCAAGAGAAAGAGGGCGATTAATATCACGTGTAGGTATTTGTGCGTTGAAGCAGTAAAGATAATTTATTAATCGGGAAAATCCTGAAACTTTTGGCCTCAAGCGTAAGGGGCTCGGTTGCCCTAGGTAGAATTTAACCCGCTGCTGCTATTTGGATCAGAATTTGACCTATCTTAGACCTTAAATTCTTAATCCACCCGAAATGAGTAAAGCAAAGGAGGCTTTGGGTATCCTAGCCCAAATAGTAGTTGCCGGCTTAGCGGTGATCATCACTGCCTATATCCTGCCAGGAATTGCCGTCGCGGATTTTCTCACCGCCATCGTAATTGCAGCGCTCTTAGCCTTGTTGAACCTGACAATCAAGCCCATCCTGGTTCTATTAACCATTCCCATTACCATTTTTACCTTAGGTTTATTCTTATTGGTAATCAATGCGGTAATCGTTCTAATAGCAGCAGAGATTGTTCCTGGATTTATTGTAGATGGTTTTTGGTGGGCGGTGCTGTTCAGCTTAATCCTGTCTCTGATCACTTCTTTGTTAGGAGTGTCGATCAAAGGCTGATTTTCGGATCAGGACGGTAGGGTTGCTTAGATCTTGTGATTGGAGGGGGCATGTTTTGTTTTGGGAGGACTGCAAAGCGAGGCAACACAACTGAGCCGTTGGATTAAGATGATTTTTTTGTTCGGTCCCTTTTTTTATTTGGCAAAAAGTACGAATTTAATATTTACTCATTTGTCAATATTTATTCATTTATCAATATTTATTAAAGAAATAACCATAATAATTTATATCTTTAATTAGCTTTAGATTTTCCCTATAAAAACTAAGATACACAATATGTTGAACAAGAACGAAGGATTTTCATCCGAAGCCATTGAGGCGTTAAAGACAGAACTGTCCGCCTCCGGGAAGACATATAAGGTTGTTCCAAGCGACGACAATTCGGAAGAGTTTGTCAACTTTTATTTTGTCGGAATGTTTGAAGGAAAGGAGGTCATTTATGATGCGGCCTTGTACACCCTCCGTTTGCATCATTCAAGTGAAGTCTATGAATTGGCAGAACACAAGGCCGCCCAGAAATTCCCCAATTTTAAAGGCATTCAATATGAAGAGGATGAAAATGGCAATTTAAAACCACTATCTGCCGCAGATGAGGAAATTGGCTTGTTCATTACGGAAATAATTTTGGAGCTAGAGGAAGAAGAGGAAGTCAAGGTACAGGAATTTATTGATATAGACACTAACCATGACTATGGCGTAGGTCTGGATGCCGCCCTCAATGTGGATTTCATCAATGATCAGGTGATCGAGAAATTCGTCAAAGAGTTCAACGAGGACACCATTGAGCTGGATGATACCCTGTACGCCTTTCAAACGGAAGATGAGGAATTTGACGGGGAGGAAGACCTGCGTTGAATTTGGTTCGGTCATAAACAAAATTCCATTTAACGTCATTTAACGTATAAAGATCTTGTACCCGTTTGTGGAAAGAATAGAATGTTTATATTTGCGCCGAATAGAACAAAATCCATCAGAGAAACGTGAAAAAAATCAGCCGATTATTAAGTGTTTTAGGTGTTACCGCACTAGTTTTTTCTTCCTGTGACAATAAAGGTACGGCCACTTCAACTGGAAATGCCTCAGAGGGAGCATCAGAAATTAATATAAGCGACTTAAAGATAGCTTATATCCATACGGATAGTGTGATCAATAATTACACCTATTTTGTGGAGCGTTCGGCAGAAATTGCTGAAAAAGGAAAAAAATATGAGGGTGAATTATCCAGCCGTGCCAAAGGCTTCGAGCAGGAAGTAGCGAGTTTTCAGCAGTCCGCCAGTACCATGACCATGAATCAGGCCAGGGCCAAGGAAGAGGAGTTAGTGACCAAAGAAAGAAACCTGATGTCCTACCGGGACAATATTATGCAGGAACTCTCTGCTGACGAAAACAAACTATACAATGATGTTTACGACCGGATCCAGGACTATCTTAAAGAATATGCCGCGGAAAATGATCTGGAGATGATATTGTCCTATACCCGCGGAGGAGGGGTATGGTATGCCAAAGAGGCTTTGGATATCACCAAATCAGTATCCGACGGTCTTAACAAAAGCTATGAGGCCTCCAAATCGGCTACTCCGGCAAATAAATAAATGTAAGCTTTGCCCACAGTTATTAAGCCCGGTTTTTGCCGGGTTTTTTTGTTTGGAATAATGACTAAGTTTGTACCGAAATAAAAATATCCATCATGAAGATAACAGAATTCCTAAAACACAATTTCAGGCATTTTAATGCTGCTTCCCTAATTGATGCTGCGGAAGGCTATAAGGCCCATTTGGACAACAACGGAAAGATGATGATCACCCTTGCTGGGGCCATGTCTACCGCTGAACTCGGAATTTCCCTAGCTGAGATGATCCGTCAGGACAAGGTTCAGATCATCACCTGCACCGGGGCCAATTTGGAAGAAGATGTGTTTAACCTGGTAGCACATGATTATTACGAAAGAATTCCCAACTACAGAGAATTGACTCCTGCCCAAGAGGAGGATTTGTTGAACCGGCATATGAATCGCGTCACCGATACCTGTATCCCTGAAATGGAAGCCATGAGGAGGATCGAGAACGTGATCCTGGAGGAATGGATCAAGGCGGACCAAAACGGAGAAAGCTATTTCCCGCACGAATTCTTTTACAAAATCCTTCTTTCGGGGAAACTGGAAAAATCCTATCAAATCGACCCCAAAAATAGCTGGTTGCTCGAAGCGGCGAAGAAAAACTTGCCGATCATCGTACCGGGATGGGAAGATTCAACGCTAGGAAATATGTATGCCAGCCACGTTATCACGGGAGAAATCAAAAATGTGCATACCGTAAAGACAGGCATTCAGTACATGATTAACCTCGCAGATTGGTACACTGCCAATGCAACTGAGGAAAGCAAGATCGGCTTTTTCCAGATTGGCGGGGGAATTGCGGGGGACTTCCCGATATGTGTGGTGCCCATGCTTCATCAGGATCTTCAGAAGACGGATACACCCTTGTGGGGATACTTCTGCCAGATATCGGATTCGACCACCTCTTATGGTTCTTACTCAGGGGCTGTGCCCAACGAAAAAATTACCTGGGGTAAATTGGGTGTGGATACGCCCAAGTACATTATTGAATCCGATGCAACAATTGTGGCGCCGCTGGTATTTGCCATCGTACTCGGACAATAAATATGATATTTAAAAAACAAGCAAATTATTACCTTTTAAAAGCAAGTATACCTGGTATGCTTGCTTTTTCTGCTATATGCCCAGCGTGGAGCCAAAACATTGTGTCTCTATCTGAGGTTAACTCTGCTTATGATGAACAACATCCGGTAGTCTCGCCTGATGGTGCCCTCTTCTATACGGTGGCTTTTTACAACGGAGGTAAGGATCCAGGAGATATTTGGAGGAGCACAAGAGACGGCGACGAGGCTTATCGTAGCCCGGCAAGGGTTGCAGAACTGTCTACTGCCGGCTTGGACGTGATTGTGGGATTTCTAGATGAACGCAATGTGTTGGTGTACCACGACGGCCAGGGTAAACAGCAAGGCATTCACCATTACACGTGGGACGGAACTTCGTGGAACTACCTGACGCAGCTCGAAATGGGCAGCTTTAGGAATCAATCCGCTCACTTTAGTGGTAGATTGGCACCGTCTAAGGATTTAATGATCTTGTCGATTGCTTCCTATGGATCTTACGGAAATGAAGACATTTATGTAAGTTTTTTAAGAGAAGGCCATACTTGGACCACGCCTCAGAATTTAGGGCCATCGATCAATACGTATCAACAGGAGATGACGCCTTATCTCTCCGCGGACAAGCAATGGTTGTTTTTCAGCACGAATGGTCATGGCAGCACCAGAGGGATAGATATATATTATGCACAGCGCTTGGACGAAAGTTGGGAAAATTGGAGTCAGCCACAGCCGCTATCCCATGTCAACACCAGCGGAGCGGAATTGGCTTATCTTCCTCTGGACGGCGAGGTAGATCTGGCTTTCTATACCAGCACCCAGAACAGCGAAGGTTATGGGGACATTCAAATGGTCAAAGCCGAGTTACCCGCAGAGGTCAATATAGCCGAGGCTGCAGCCGATCCTGTCCCTGATGCACCCGAAGCGATTACCGGCTCGAACACGGTGGAAGCACCTATCATTCCTGTCCCTGTCGAAGAGAATCCCGAGCCTGAAGTAACTATCAAAGAAGTGATCAGACCTGAAGTTGCTCCAGGATCAAACCAACCATCCGCTGAACCGACAAATACAGCGACGGACTCCGTGCAGGAATCATTAAACAATCAAGCGCTTGAAGGAGAGAAGCCGAAGGCAGCGTTTCCGTTACAGGTGTTGGATATCCATAGTTTGGAACCTATTGCTTACTCCCTTTCCGTCAAAAACACACAGGGCAGAGAGACGACTGTCCAAGCAAAAGCTGGCGAGGAAATAGACCTGCCCCAAGGTGGATTTCCGGCTATTGAGTGGGTAATTACTTCACCCGGATACCTGCCGTCGCGGATCAAGGCACCTTCGGCGGACAAACAGAGAGAACCTATTTTGATGACGCCTGCCAGTAAAGGGGTGAGCATGGTGCTAGAAGATATCTTATTTAAGCGGGGGACGGCTGAGCTGGCGGAGGAGAACTCTTTATCTTTGGTCCACAGCCTTGCCGGGTTCCTCAGGGAAAATCCCGGGGTTAGAATCCTGTTGGAGGGTCACACGGATAACTTAGGCAATGCCCAATTGAATAAGGACCTGTCCTTACAACGGGCTTCTACCATCCGGCGACTGCTGGTTGATCAGGGGATAGCCTTCGAAAGAATGAGAATAGCAGGCTGGGGCGGGACGAAACCCATTGCGAGCAACCAAACGGAAGAAGGACGAATAAAGAACAGAAGGGTAGAAATGGTGATCCAATAGGTCAACTAGGCATAACGAAAACTCTCCGAGGTCCTTCCCCGGAGAGTTTTTTTATTTTTTATTTCTAACGAAGATAAGCTTGTTGCTGCCTTTATAACTTTCGCGCTCTTCAATCTCGAACCGTTCGATTGATCGGACTAAAGGGGTCAACTTAGAGAATCCATAGTTCCGGGCGTCAAAGTTGGGTTGTTTCTTCTGAAGCAGGTTGCCCACATCTCCGAGAAAGGCCCAGCCTTCGTCATCTCCCAGATCATCGATCGTCGTCGCAATCAACTTAAGAATTCTGGGGGTGATTTTGTCTGCCTCGTCTTTTTTGTTGTTGTCCGCAGGCACGCCTGGTACTTCCTCTTTGGACCTTCCTTTCAGGATCTCTATATAAATGAACTTGTCGCAAGCTACTATAAACGGTTCAGGAGTTTTCTTTTCCCCCATCCCAAATACCTTCATCCCTGCCTCCCTGAGGCGGGTAGCCAGACGGGTAAAGTCACTATCGCTGGACACCAGACAAAATCCTCCAACCTTGCCGGAATACAGGATATCCATGGCGTCAATGATCATCGCCGAGTCGGTAGCGTTTTTGCCGGTGGTGTACCCATACTGTTGGATAGGGGTAATGGCATTCTCCAACAGCAGGTTTTTCCATTTGGCCAGATTTGGTTTGGTCCAATCTCCATAAATCCGCTTGATGGTCGGATTGCCATACTTGGCGATCTCCTCCATCATCTCTTTGACATGTGCAGAAGGTATGTTATCCGCATCGATTAATACCGCTAGTCTAAGGTCTTTTTCCATGATGTCAAATCTTAGCCATTGGATCAGTTGCTCCGCCTTCCTTTAGCGGTGCCTTTCTGCTCATTTCTTCTGGCTGCGGCAAAAGGCTTCGGCTTGTTCGAACGCGGCGAACTTCTAAACTCTTTTTTCGGTGCTTTTTCAGGATTTTCGATCAGCAAAGGAAAGGGATGCTCTTCAATTACCGGGATTTTTTTGCCAATCAGCTTTTCAATATTCTTAACGTCTTTTCTTTCCTCCGCATCACTAAAACTAAAAGCTGTTCCGTTGGCGCCAGCCCTTCCTGTCCGTCCGATCCGATGCACATAGGTTTCAGAAATGTTCGGAATTTCGTAGTTGATCACATAGGCTAACTCATCCACGTCTATGCCTCTGGCGGCAATATCGGTAGCGACCAGCACCCGGGTGGTTTGGGCTTTAAAGTTGTTCAAGGCACGCTGCCGGGCATTTTGGGCTTTATTGCCATGAATCGCTTCTGCTGTGATGCCATGCTTAACCAAAAACTTCACGACTTTGTCTGCCCCATGTTTGGTTCTGGTGAAGACGAGCACCGTTTTCATTTTTTCCTCCTGAAGCAGGTGGAGCAATAAGGAGTTTTTATTTCCCTTATCGACATAGTAAAGGTATTGCTGGATGGTGTCTGCCGTAGAGGATACCGGCGTCACTTCTACTTTTGACGGGTTATAGAGAATGGTATCCGCCAACTTTACGATATCCGGTGGCATAGTCGCAGAGAAGAACAGGGACTGTCTTTTCTTGGGAAGAACTTTCAGTAATTTTTTCACATCATGGATAAAACCCATGTCCAACATCCGGTCAGCTTCGTCCAGTACAAAAATTTCTATATGCTTCAGGGTAATAAAGCCCTGGTTCATCAGGTCTAATAACCTACCTGGAGTGGCGATCAAAATATCTACTCCGGGCTTTAAAGCTGCGACCTGCTTGTTCTGATTCACACCACCAAAGATTACGGTGCTGGTCAGGCCTGTGTGCTTGCCGTAGGCTTTAAAACTCTCTTCTATCTGTATGGCCAGTTCACGGGTCGGCGTTACGATCAGGCTCCGGATAGGGCGTACGCGGTTATGCGTTTTATTTTGGGAAAGAAGTTGTAAAATCGGTACTGCAAAAGCCGCTGTTTTGCCGGTGCCAGTTTGGGCACATCCTAAAAGATCAGTTCCGTTTAAAACGATGGGAATGGCTTCTTTTTGTATGGGGGTAGGGGAAGTATAGCCTTCTTGTTTTAAGGCGTTCAATATTGGTTCTATTATATTAAGGGATTCAAACTGCATAAATTGCTTTTAAAAGGGTATCGTTTTTAAGAAAATTAGTATTGTGATTCGCAAAGGTAGGGATTTTACAAAGATAGTTGCACGGCAAGGAAGTTTGCCGACAGGGGATACGTGATAAGGGGCTGCCCGCAGGTCTGTTGTTATTTGAGATAAAGGATGTTAATTTTGCCAAAGAATGGAAGTATCACCTGTGAACCAACGAAGTTAAGGAATAATTCCAAAAGGAAAGATTTATCTAACCGGATCGGCATTCCATCGGACGCTTAAAGTAGATTAAATTGAATAAGAATAAGAAAATTTTCCTCATCCTGGCTGCCATCTTTCTGATCATCGTGATTCTGGTCAGCGTCGACATTGCCCGTCGCACTACCTTTCCCGGATCCAAAGGCAACTTAGAGCAAAGACTTCTTGAAGACGGAAAAGGGTCCTCGGGGACTACACAATGACAACCCTCTGCTTTACGAGATGTCATTTTTTTATCTTAAACCGTACGCTATGCATTCAATCAAAATTAAAGCGCTGCTGAACATCCTACACGCGGGAGAAGTACCATTTGAGGAGAGCTTTATGTTGCCCGTCAATAGGAAGCTTTTGGACGCCAAGGCGGAACAGCTTCTTAGGGAGGCCTACGAGGTGCTAGAGGGAGTGGGAGAACCGGTTTATCTACCGCAACTTAAGTTCGATTTTAAAATAGGCCGATTCCTGTTCTTCTACGACGAAGAAAGCCATTTTAACCGCTATCGGCTCAAAACGTTTTCTACAGCAATTTATCAAACCTTTAGCTTTTCATGGTTGGACTCCTATAAACGTTTGTGCAGGACCTATGAGCGGGATTGCTTGAAAGCAGGCATGCAGGAAAGGGTATGGGAAGGACCGCCTATTGCCAGAAGGTGTTTTGGAGTGCCAGAAGAAGCAGGAGATCTGACCGGTAATGGCGCGACGGGTTGGAAACTAAATGCCTATAATGATGCCCAGTACGATTTGATCACCCGGTTGGCCGGGTATAAAATGATCCGTTTGCCCATGTATGAAAATTTGATGGTCTCGGGCAGTCTCAAAAGCATCAACCAACTGTTGCTAAGTCCCAAAGAAGAAACCCATCGGGCAATCGTCAATTGGATCAACAGGAAGTTGGTGTAAAGGTTCAACTTATTTAGACCGGAACTTGGGAGCCACTTGCAGCTCTTTGGATCCTTTTATGTGTTGATAAAAGCCTTCTCCGGATTTTACGCCAAGGCAACCTGCCTCTACCATGTTGACGAGCAGGGGACAAGGCGCATATTTTTGATTTCCAAAGCCCTCTTGCAATACCCTAAGGATGGCGAGGCACACGTCTAACCCGATAAAATCAGCCAGTTGTAGTGGACCCATCGGGTGTGCCATTCCTAATTTCATCACCTGATCGATTTCTTCCACGCCTGCCACGCCTTCATATAGCGTATAAATGGCTTCATTGATCATCGGCATCAGGATACGGTTGGCCACAAAGCCAGGGTAATC
>Ga0079224_100006688_pt1 | contig 15352 bp, 16 predicted proteins | sample Stecom2015_FD_80414 | JGI IMG/M metagenome (GOLD analysis project Ga0079224, IMG submission 80414) | Agricultural soil microbial communities from Utah to study Nitrogen management - Steer compost 2015 | ecosystem: Environmental > Terrestrial > Soil > Agricultural land | place: USA: Utah...
AAAAATGTTCATTCATTTCCGTAAAGAAGGGAAGAAGTGCTTCCATTTTTCCAAAATGAACAGCCAAATTTTCAAACCCGCGCATCGCTAAAAAAATGCCACCTAAACCGTAACAAAAGAATCCGAAAGCTTTTCCCTTTCTCTTTGAAAAAAGAAGCAAAATTCCGCCAATCAAAAATAATGGCAGGATAAATTGATCTGAACTATATGCTAAAAATTCAAGGGTGGCGGTTATGCCGATGTTTGTCCCAAGGATGAGTCCAATGGATTGCTCAAAGGATAAAATTTTCGCCGAAATTAAACCAATGGCAATAATCATCACGGCAGAACTGCTTTGAAGTAAAATCGTGACAAATATTCCGAAAATCATTCCGATTAAGGGAGTTTTCGTAAAACGGGAAATCCAAATATTTACGGATTCACCAGAAAGCATCATAAGTCCAGAACGCATGACAGCCATTCCGGTTAAAAATAATAATATGTAAAGTATAAATAAAAAAAACGGAAGCATGTCCTCACCTCAATCCATTCATATGAAGGACTGAGGAAAACATGCTTGAATTTCGATAACATGAAAATTTCCATCTGCGAACAGTTGACCTATAGGGACGAATTATATTATAATTTTTAGGTACATGATTATTTTCATGGCCATTGTTAGGTGGTTTGTTCGGAGGGAGGGAAATATATGTCAAAAACAGTCGTTCGTAAAAATGAATCCCTAGATGATGCTCTTCGTCGTTTTAAACGCCAAGTATCAAAACAAGGGACATTGCAAGAAGTAAGAAAACGTGAATTTTACGAGAAGCCAAGCGTAAGACGTAAGAAAAAGTCTGAAGCAGCTAGAAAACGGAAATGGTAAGAGGGTGTTCGAATGAGTCTTCTCGAACGTTTAAATTCAGATATGAAAGAAGCGATGAGGAACAAGGAAAAAGATCGGCTCTCGGTCATTCGGATGGTAAAAGCCTCGTTGCAAAATGAAGCAATTAAGCTTGGCAAGGAATTGTCTGAAGACGAAGAGTTGACTGTTCTTTCACGCGAAGTAAAGCAACGAAAAGATTCCCTCCAAGAATTTGAAAAAGCCGGTCGCACTGACTTGGCTAACAAAATTAAAACAGAACTTACCTACATCCATGAATATATGCCAAAACAGCTATCCGAAGACGAATTGAAAGAGCTGATTTCCCAGGTTATCCAAGAATTGGGTGCCACATCCAAAGCGGATATGGGAAAAGTAATGGGTAAACTAATGCCTCTCGTCAAAGGAAAAGCCGACGGCAGTGTAGTGAACCGCATGGTTTTAGAAATGTTATCTTAATGAATAGATAAAAGAGTAAATTAGAGAGTTGAGCTTTTCTCAACTCTCTTTATTTTTAGGATCTATAATTTTGGGTGTTGGCACCATTTTTTTCAAAAATATTGAGACAAGTGATTTGAAGTTCCATTGGCAGAAGAGCATCCAATGGCACGGCTCAAGCCTCCTCACTTCGTTCCTGCAAGATCTCGAGGCTTGGTGTGGCTGACTTACGTTTTCGGCAAATAATCTTTTTCTATTGCCGCAGGACTCTGAATATGCTTCAGTCATTTTGCACACCAGGAAAAATGTTTTACATTATTCCGAGTCGCCGCCAATGGAACGAATTACTTCAAAGTCTATTTTGGATTAATGAACAACCTTATCCGAATACATTTTACTATGAGAAGTTACTAAAAATATTCACCAACATCATTTGACAAAGAACCATTATTTTTAACAATTTTTTATTTTTAATTTTTCTTTTAAACTATTCCTTATTGGTTTTTTTCTTTGAAATAATATAATTATATTGAAACTTTATTGTCAGACATTCGTAATAAAGAGTACAAATTCACCGAAAGGAGGAGAAAGGTGAAGTCCCGATTATTGAAGCTAATTCTATTTGTTTTTATCCTCCCCTTAAGTTTCATTACGTTCCAAGGGGCAAGCGCGGATGATTCGGATGTATATTATGCTAAAATTGAAGGCGAAATTAGCCCTGGTCTTTATAAATATATTGAGCGGGCAGTTCGTACGGCCGAAAAAGGCGGTGCCAAATTGATCATTTTTGATATGGACACCTTTGGTGGTCGTATCGATGCCGCGATGGATATTGGTGATCTTTTAACAAAAACAGACGTAAAGACTGTGGTTTATATTAATCCGAATGCGATTTCCGCCGGAGCCTATATAGCTTTAAATATGGATGAGATTTATTGGGCACCAAACGGTAAAATGGGTGCCGCCACCCCGATTACTTCCGACGGGAATGCTGCCGATGATAAAACGATGTCTTTATGGAAGGAATCGATGCGGGATTCAGCTGAAAGAGGTGGCAGAGATCCAAACTATGCCGAGGCGATGGTTGATAAATCGGTAAGCCTTCCAGAGAATGTGAAAAAGGACGGAGAACTTTTAACGTTATCAGCTTCACAAGCGTTAGAAATTGGCTATGCCGATGGCATTGCTGAGAATTTATCGGAACTGTATCAAACTTTAGGAATTGACGAAGGGAAAATCGAGGAAGTTGAAAAAACTTGGTCTGAAAAAATCGCAGAATTTTTAACAAATTCCATTGTTGTTCCAATTCTTTTATCCATCGGGAGTCTCGGTTTAGTATTAGAATTGTATTCGCCCGGATTTGGAGTGCCAGGCTTTATGGGAATTAGTGCTTTATTGCTGTTCTTTTACGGGCATTTTATTGCCGGTTTTGCAGGCTATGAATCTCTCATTCTGTTTATTGTCGGCCTTGTTTTAATCATTTTGGAAATGTTTCTTCCCGGCGGTATTTTAGGTATACTAGGGCTGGGTGGCATTATCCTGTCTATATTGCTTGCTGGCAAAAGCGTTGTGGAGATGGCTATATACCTCGTTATTGCCATTACAATTGCAATCGCAGCGATGGTGATTTTAATGAAATATTTTGGAAAAAAAATACAGATATTTAACAAATTGATATTAAGGGATTCTACGAACACAGAACAAGGTTATGTGTCCAACAAAACGAGAACAGACTTGTTAGGGAAAGTCGGCGTTTCAATCACCCCTTTGCGACCTTCTGGCACTGCTCTTTTTGGAAATGAGCGGATTGATGTGGTAACGGAAGGAAGCTTTATCCCGAGCGATCAAAAAGTGATTGTCGTCTCTGTTGAAGGAGTTCGCGTTGTTGTTCGTGAATATAAAGAAGAGGAATGAGGAATATAAAATAGAGTTGTAGGGAGGATTTTTCATGTTCGAATTTACTGGAGATTTAAACTTTCTTTTTATCATTTTCGTCGTTGCCGGATTGTTGCTACTATTATTTTTACTGTCTTTCATACCGGTTGCTCTCTGGATTAGCGCCCTTGCGGCGGGTGTCAGAGTAAGTATCTTTACCCTTGTCGGGATGAGACTGCGTCGCGTTGTTCCTGGCCGGATTATTAACCCGTTAATTAAAGCTCATAAAGCCGGATTAGGTGTGGGGATTAACCAGCTGGAAAGCCATTATTTGGCAGGTGGTAATGTAGACCGCGTTGTCAATGCTTTAATCGCTGCTCAACGGGCAAACATTGATTTAACCTTTGAACGCTGTGCAGCAATTGACCTTGCTGGACGGGATGTATTGGAAGCTGTGCAAATGAGTGTTAATCCGAAAGTTATTGAAACACCCTTCATTTCTGGGGTTGCATTGGACGGTATTGAAGTAAAGGCGAAGGCACGTATTACGGTGCGTGCTAATATTGACCGACTCGTCGGGGGTGCTGGAGAAGAAACAATTATCGCCCGGGTCGGTGAAGGGATTGTTAGCACCATCGGTTCTGCCCAGGACCATAAAGAAGTTTTGGAAAATCCGGATCGAATTTCTCAAACTGTATTGAAAAAAGGATTAGATGCCGGTACTGCCTTTGAAATATTATCTATCGATATAGCTGATGTCGATATCGGTAAAAATATTGGTGCGATGTTACAGACAGACCAGGCAGAGGCTGATAAGAAAATTGCCCAGGCGAAAGCAGAAGAACGCCGTGCTATGGCGGTTGCTGCTGAACAAGAAATGGTTGCCCGAGTCCAAGAAATGCGCGCGAAAGTTGTTGAAGCTGAGGCAGAAGTTCCGATGGCCATTGCTGAGGCTTTCCGGAGCGGTAATTTAGGAATAATGGATTATATGAATTATCGAAATATCATGGCTGATACGGAAATGCGCCAATCCATTGGTAAAATTGTAAAAGAAGACAATAATAATGATTCCGGGAAAAAATAACCCGAAGGGAGGCCTAGGCCTTGGATTTAATAGGGATCTTTTTTGAAAACCCCTGGCTGTTTTTTCTTCTTCTTATTTTTCTTTCTGGGATGTTTAGTTCTCCTTCTAAACAAAAACAGGAGAACAGAAAAGCGCCAGGTGGAAAAGAACATCAGCAGGCTCCGACGCGCCGAACTTTTTCCGAAGGGGCAAAAACCATTTTTGACGAAATTCGCCATGAATTGGAAAAAGAGGCTTTCCCGACGGGTAGAGAAACGGTGGCAAGGGAAGAAATTCGGGAGGGAAAACCGGTTTTACGTGTTCCCGAAAGGGTTTCGGAACAAAATGCGACTCAAAAGATGGCAAAAATCCATCAAAACGAAACCTTTGAACAGAAAAAATCGTCATTAGAGCCTTTACAAAGACGAGATTTAGCGCGAGAAATCAATCAATTGGAGTTAGCGATAGAAAAGAAGAAAGAAGTCACTACTGCTATTGCAAAAGGAAGCTTTATTCCTAATAAATCAAAAGTAGTTGAGGGAATTATCTGGTCAGAAATTTTAGGTCAACCCCGGGCGAAAAAACCCTATCAGCCTGGTTCCCATCGTTAAGATTGGAAATTGAAAATAAGTGCTAATACCCCCTTTTATCTCATACATATGAGATGAAAGGGGGTTCTTTTATGTCCAAAAATTGGCGTCGGAAAATCAGGAGATGGTTAACACAACAGTTAGAACTTCCTGAGGATGTCATGATGGACGTCCCCCGAATAACAATGGTTGGACAATTACATATATACATCGAAAATCATAAAGGCTTACTATCCTTTTCTGATATGGAATTCCGCGTTTTACTGACCCATGGACAACTTCTTGTAAAAGGTGAAGACTTTACCATTAAAGCCATCCTCCCAGATGAACTGATTCTTGAAGGAAAAATCCATCAAGTAACATATATAAATGAGAAATGAGGTGAAAGAGATGAAAAATTTTTGGCTAAGAAAATGGACAGGTTATGTAATAGTCGAGATTAAAACGAAATATCCGGAAAGGGTTTTAAACCAATTGTTTCAAAGTGGAACGATTCTCTGGAATGTTTCCCGAATTAGTGAAGAACTCATCCGCTTTTCGATGTTCATGAAAGATCATCATAAATTAGATGAAATAGAAGCAAAAGAAGCGATCGAAATTCACTTTATGAAACCAAAAGGCTTACCAGTTTGGCTGTCCATTTTAAAAAATAATATCGGATTTTTGGTTGGAGCATTCATCGCACTCCTCTTCCTTTTTATCCTATCCAATATGATTTGGAATGTGGAGATTCGCGGTGCTAGTCCCGCTTTAACGTATAAAATTGAAAAACAGTTAAAAGAATTGGGCGTTCGGATTGGAGGATTACAATTTTTTGTAGATCCGCCAGAAGTTTTGCAGGAGAAAATTACAAAAATGAATGAGGAAATCACCTGGATTGGTGTAAACATCCACGGGACAAGCTATAGCTTTCAAGTGGTAGAAAAGGAACAGCCGGAAAAAGAAAAGCCGCTTTCCCCCCGAAACCTTGTAGCGGCAAAGGAAGCGGTCATTGTCGATTATTTCGTGGAAAAAGGGAAACCGTTAATAGCGGTTAACGATTACGTAAAACCAGGGCAAATTCTTGTTTCCGGGCTAATTGGGAATGATAATGAGCAAAGGATTATTCCCGCAAAAGGTGTTGTTTTAGGAAAAACTTGGTATAAAACGGAAACCGAAGTGAACATGAAAACGAAAAAGCCTGTTTTAACCGGAAAGACAAAAAATAAAAATGGTATAAAAATTGGGAGTTTATATATTCCCATTTGGGGTTTTGGAGACGTACCGTATAAGGACACGAAGGTCGAGGAGGAAGAATCGAAGTTAAAAATTTTCAATAAAACGCTACCCTTTTCCTTCGTACAGCAGTCGATTAAAGAAGTTGAATATCGAGAGATTACTTATACGAAGGAAGAAGCCAAAAAACTTGCGTTAGAAATATCGAAAAAGGATTTGCTTCGTCAATTGCCGGAGGATTCTAAAATAATTGGTGAAAAAATTTTGCACGAACGGATTGACAATGGTAAATTTAAAATAGCCATTCTTTATGATGTGGTTGAAAATATCGCAACGGAACAACCTATAATCCAAAGTAATTGAGGAGTGTCAGATTTATTGAAGACATTGGAGACAACATTAGATCATTTGGAAAATCTGATGGACCTTTTCGGAACATCGGACAAAAATTTAAAATTAATTGAGGAAGAGCTGAATATTTCGGTCACCACAAGGGGAGAAACAATTAAAATTACTGGTGAAGAAGCCGATATTGAATTGGCAAAAGCGGTTATCGACCAATTGCTTTTCCTCGCCAAAAATGGGATTACCATCGGCGGCCGGGATGTAACCCTTGCTTTAGCGATGGCAAAAAAAGGTACCCTTGAGTATTTGGAAGACCTTTATAAAGAGGAAATTACAAAAAATGCAAAAGGAAAGCCGATTCGGGTAAAAACCCTTGGTCAACGCCAATATGTTCACTCCATCAGGAACAATGATCTTGTGTTTGGTATTGGACCCGCCGGTACGGGAAAAACTTATTTAGCAGTTGTACTGGCCGTTCATGCATTGAAAAACAATCAAATTAAACGAATTATTTTAACCCGTCCTGCTGTCGAAGCAGGGGAAAGCCTTGGATTTTTACCTGGGGATTTAAAGGAAAAGGTAGACCCTTATTTAAGGCCATTATATGATGCGCTTCATGATGTATTGGGAGCCGAACATACAGAACGACTCATTGAGAGGGGAACAATTGAAATTGCTCCTTTGGCCTATATGCGTGGACGGACATTGGATGATGCCTTCGTTATATTAGATGAAGCGCAAAATACAACCGGTGCGCAAATGAAAATGTTTTTAACTCGCCTTGGGTTTGGTTCTAAAATGGTAATTACCGGTGATAAAACCCAAATTGATTTGCCAAAAGGAGTTCAGTCAGGTTTGATTGAAGTCGAATCAATTCTAAAAGGAATTTCCGGTATCGATTTTGTTTATTTGGAACAAAGCGATGTCGTCCGTCATCCCCTCGTTGCTAAAATCATTACTGCTTATGATAATTTCTCAAAAAAGAACTAGTCTGCGTCATGCAGACTTTTTTCTATCCCAAAATAGAGAAAAATGAGAACGTTTTATTATATTTTTAGGAAAAAGATGAAAGTTAGCGAAAAAATTGTTATTATTTACCTAACAAACTTTACTTTATAGATTTGTTGCCTGTCCCAAATGCTCCCCGGCGGACGGGTAAAAATAAGGGGGGAGAAATATTGAGAAAATGGAGTCCACACTTAAGAAGATATGCCAATAATGTAAACAAAAAATTATTTGCCTTTGCTATTTTTGCAGGGATTACCATCGTGTTGTTTGCTTCACTGTATTCGAATGTAAAACCCCAACTTTTAGATGTGAAACCAATGACGACGGCGGAGCAGACCATTCGCTCACCGATAACTTTTGAAGATGAAGCTGCAACGGAAATTAAAGTGAATGAAGCATTAAGCCAATTAAAACCGGTTTATACTTTAAAGCTAGAATATGCCGAAAATCAGGTAAAATTAATCGGATCCATTTTTGATGCAGCGATTGCCTTGTCCAATGAAATTGAGCAAATTCGGCAAAAAGCCCAAATTCCCGTTGAAGACGGGGAGGAAGCCATTGTAGAACCGAGTACTGAGGAAAAAGTGGACATGCTGAAGGAAGATTTATCAAAAGACGTGGTGGACAATCTTTCCGATAGCACTTTGAGGGCTTTAGTTACCAGTTCAAAAGCTGATTTACAAATGGCCAAAGACTTAACTGTAACGGCCGTTAACAATGTAATGACCACAAGGATTTCCGCGACAGAAGTGGAAAATGCGAAAAAGCGGGTCGAGGATGAACTCCGTTTCATCTCCTTACCACAAAACTTAAAAAATGCAGCAATAGAATTGGGCCGCTTCGCTATAATTCAAAATGAGTTTTACGATCCGGAGGCAACGGAAGTTCTCCGGCAAAAGACGATTGAAAGTGTGGAACCGGTGATGATTTTAGCCGGTCAAGTCATTGTGGAAGAAGGAGAAATCATTACCCAAAACAAATACGACCAATTAGTAAAGCTTGGACTCGTCAATGACAAGCAGCCTATTTTGCCCTTTATCGGTCTAGGGTTATTCATATTGATTTTAATAGGTTTTATTTATTCCTTTTTCCATGAACAGAAACACAATTTGAATGGAAAAGAATTAGTTATTTATGCGGTGGTTCTTGTTGTTTCGGTCATTTTTATGAAGTTAACAAGCATTATTCCTCACCGTCAATACGATCTATCCTTTATATATCCTGCGGCGATGTGTGCCATGCTAATTAAACTTTTGCTGAATGAACGATTGGCTTTTTTAAGCTCCATTCTCCTTGCGTCATTAGGAACCATTATGTTTAATGACACATCGTCCATTGCCTTTAATTTTTCCGTCGGTTTATATATTCTAATCAGTTGTCTAGCAGGTATTATCTTTTTAACGAATCAAAGCGAGCGCTCCAAAATCTTCCAAGCCGGGATTTTTGTCTCTATCATCAATATTATTGTTATATCAGTCATTCATTTTATACCGAATACCCAATATTCAGCGATGCAATATGCCATTTATTTTTTAATGGGAATGGGTTCAGGTCTAGGTTCTGCCGTTTTAACCATCGGCTTTATCCCGTTTTTTGAAGCTGGATTTGGGATTTTGTCGACGATGAAACTTATCGAATTAGCGAATCCGAACCATCCGTTATTAAAGAAAATTTTAACGGAAGCTCCTGGCACCTACCATCATAGTGTGATGGTTGCCAATCTCGCCGATCGGGCTTGTGAAGCGATTGGTGCAAATGGTCTTTTAGCAAGGGTCAGCTGTTATTATCATGACATTGGGAAAACAGTAAGACCGACTTATTTTATCGAAAATCAATTAAGCATGGATAATCCCCATGATGAGCTGGACCCGGTCATAAGTAAAGATATTATCGTCTCCCATACAATTGATGGGGCCGATATTTTGAGAAAGCATAAAATGCCAAAAGAGATAGTAGATATAGCTTTACAACACCATGGAACAAGTATTATCAAATATTTTTATCATAAGGCAAAAGAATCGGGAGCAGATGTGGAGGAAGAGGATTTTCGTTATCCCGGGCCGAAACCGCAAACGATTGAGGCCGCTGTCATTAGTATTGCCGACAGTGTGGAAGCAGCGGTTCGTTCCATGAAAAATCCAACAAAAGAAAAAATCGAGGCGTTAGTAAAAAATATTATTAAAGACCGTATTCAAGATCAACAATTTAGTGAATGTGATATTACATTAAAGCAGTTGGATATAGTTGAGAAAACCCTTTGTGAATCGTTAAATGGTATTTTTCACAACCGTATTGAATATCCAAAGCCTAAGGAAGAAAGGTGACATCTATGGGATTACATATTGATTACATCGACGAAACGGAATCATTGGACCCGGAGCAGTTAGAAATGGTGCAAAAACTTTTAGAGTTCGCATTCACCTACCAAAAGCTAGATGGGGATGCGGAACTCTCCCTTTCCTTTGTAAATAATGAACAAATCCGTGATTTGAATCGAATCTATCGCGGAAAGGATCAGCCGACTGATGTTCTTTCCTTTGCCTTGGAGGAAACGGTGGAAGATGAAACAGGCATTATTGGAGTCGATATGCCAAGAATTTTAGGCGATATCATCATCTCTGTCCCGAAGGCAAAGTCGCAAGCGGAGGAATACGGTCATAGTTTCGAAAGGGAGTTAGGCTTTTTAGCAGTTCACGGCTTTTTACATCTTTTAGGATATGACCATCAAACCGATGAAGAAGAAAAGGAAATGTTTGGGATTCAAGAGGAAATATTAAAAGGGTTTGGATTAACTCGATAAAGGAAGAATAGGAAGATGAATAGTATTTTTTCATCCTTTCGCCATGCACTGGAAGGATTTTTAACAGCGATAAAAACAGAGAGAAACATGAAAATTCATGTCGTAATTGGACTCCTTGTTATCATTTTAGGAGTCTATTTTCACCTTTCGCTATTGGAATGGGCGATCCTTTCTTTGACGATTGGCGGAATGCTCAGTATCGAATTAATAAACACCGCCATTGAACGGGTGGTTGATTTAGAAACTAGTGAATTTCATCCCCTTGCCAAACAAGCAAAGGACGTTGCGGCAGCGGCGTGTTTTATCTTTGCCTGTACTAGTGTCGTTATCGGTTTTATGATTTTTTTGCCGAAATTGTAGATGAAAATCTTGAAATCAAAATTTAATGAATTTTTAGAAATAAAAGCATTAACATAGAAACATTTTTGTAGTAAAATAAAAAAGAATTTGTAGAAGGGAAGATGCCAATGCATACAGAACAACTGATCGAACTAGCAAAAGAAGCAAGAAAACGGGCATATGTACCCTATTCCCGCTTTGCAGTCGGTGCAGCATTATTAACGAAGGATGGAAAAGTCTATAGTGGCTGCAATATTGAAAATGCTGCTTACAGCCTTTGCAATTGTGCTGAACGAACTGCGTTATTTAAAGCTTTTTCCGAAGGAGACAGGGATTTTCAAATGTTAGCTGTCGTTTGTGATTCCAATCGTCCCTGTTCCCCCTGTGGAGCTTGTCGCCAAGTCATTGCGGAACTTTGCCCGCAAGATATGAAGGTGGTATTAACAAATATGAAAGGCGATATTTTGGAAACAACAGTAGCAGAATTATTACCAGGAGCTTTTTGCATGGAGGATTTGGATGCAAAATAAAGAGAAAGCTTTTAAATCAGGATTCATTACAATCATTGGCAGACCAAATGTTGGAAAATCCACCTTTTTAAATCAAGTGGTAGGTCAAAAAATCGCAATTATGAGCGATAAGCCTCAGACCACAAGGAACAAAATTCAGGGGGTTCTTACTGAAAAGGATGCACAAATGATTTTCATTGACACCCCTGGCATTCATAAACCGAAGCATAAACTCGGGAATTTCATGACGAAGGTTGCCATCAATACTTTAAACGAAGTCGATCTCGTCCTCTTTATGGTAAATGCCGAAGAATCCTTCGGGAAAGGTGAACAATTTATTTTAGAAAAACTGAAGGGGGTTAAAACTCCGGTATTTTTAGTCATTAATAAAATCGACCTCATTCATCCCGATGAATTAATTAAAGTCATTGAACAATATAAAGATCAATATGATTTTCGGGAAATTGTTCCGATTTCTGCTTTACAAGGGAACAATGTTGATCGTTTACTTACTGTTATTAAAGAATATTTACCGGAAGGCCCCCAATATTATCCGCCGGATCAAGTAACAGATCATCCGGAACGGTTCATTATCGCCGAATTGATTCGGGAAAAGGTATTGCATTTAACTCGGGAGGAAGTTCCCCACTCGGTCGCGGTCATTATTGAAAAAATTAGCGAAGAAAATCAATTGCTTCATATAATGGCAGCCATCATTGTAGAGCGTCCATCCCAGAAAGGGATTATTATTGGAAAACAAGGAGCAATGTTGAAGGAAATCGGTACCCGGGCGAGACTTGATATTGAGCATTTGCTCGGCTCAAAAGTATTTTTAGAGTTGTGGGTGAAAGTCGAAAAGGATTGGCGCAATCGTTCAACGATGCTTCGTGAATTTGGCTATCGGGAAGATGAATATTGAAAGCCCTTACGAAGGGTGTTTTCAAAATTTGGTCAGCATGTTTCTTCTTGCTGAGGAAAAACTAGTTTTAGGATAATGAGCTAGTTATTCATTGAAAGGTGGGATTTTCCATGTTACAGTTAACTTGGAAGGTATTTAGTCAAACGGGAAATATTGACACATACCTTCTGTTTAAAGAAATTGAAAAGGAAATGGAAGAAACACCAGAACAAGAAAAGGCTGAACTAGCGAATAAAGATTATCCAGTAGTATAGAGGGGAATTTAAAGGTGGTGATCACCTTTGTTGGAAAAAGTTGAGGGCATTGTCCTAAAATCCATTGATTATGGTGAATCAAATAAAATTTTGACAATCTTTTCCAGAGAAAAGGGAAAATTTGGGGCCGTTGCACGGGGCGCCAAAAAGCCAAACAGCAGGCTGGCCGCCGTGTCACAGCCCTTTACATATGGGTATTTCCTCTGTTTAACTGGAACTGGACTAGCTACCATCCAGCAAGGAGAAATCATTGATTCTTTTAGAGATATTAAAGAAGATTTGCTGCTTGCTGCCTATTCTTCATATACCGTCGAACTTCTAGATAAAGGAACCGATGAAAAAAAAGTCAATCCCTTTTTATTTGAGCTGTTATATCAAACATTAAAATACTACGGTGAAGGCTACGACCCGAAAATCATCAAAAATATTTTTGAAGTAAAAATGTTAAGCGTTTTGGGTTTCAGGCCTGTTTTGGACGGTTGTGCCCTATGCGGGAATCATGATGGCCCGTATTTTTTTTCGGTTAAAGAAGGTGGAATTCTTTGCCAAAAATGTGTCCACCATGACCCGTATCATTTAAAAGTTTCCCAGGCAACCCTTCGACTTTTGCGACTTTTTTACTTTTTAGATATTCATCGAATCGGCTCCATCAACGTAAAAGAAACAACAAAAAAAGAACTGGAACTTTGTATTTCTGCTTACTATGATGAATATTCCGGCCTTTATTTAAAGTCGAAGAAATTTTTGCAGCAAGTGGAAAAATTGGAGTATAATGAATAATAATGTTGGCAAGATGTTGACAAAACGATTTAATTTCATGTATGATACGAAAAAAATATAGGTTGCGATGACGGAAAGGAGTACTTAATCTCCTCCATTTAAGCGAACCCGGGATGGTGGGAGCCGGGCATGGAGAATTAAGGAAGGGCGTTCCTGAGCAAATCTGAAAGAAGTGGCCGTTATTCGGCAAATAGGGTGGAACCGCGGGATCAACTCCCGTCCCTATGCATGGATTTTGCATAGGGGCGGGGGTTTTTTATATGTAAAAGCAATAATGACTATAAAAAGTAGAGGTGGTAACCGTGAATATTCAAAATATGATTCTTACATTGCAAAAACATTGGTCTGAGCAAGGATGTCTATTGATGCAAGCCTATGATGTGGAAAAAGGTGCAGGAACGATGAGCCCCTATACATTTTTGCGGGCGATTGGTCCGGAACCTTGGCGGGTAGCATATGTAGAACCGTCCCGGCGACCAGCGGATGGTAGATATGGCGAGAACCCAAACCGGCTGTATCAGCACCATCAATTTCAAGTTATTATGAAGCCGAGCCCTGATAATATCCAAGAGCTGTACTTACAATCTTTAAAAGCATTAGGCATTGATCCTTTAGTACACGATATCCGTTTTGTCGAAGATAATTGGGAAAACCCGACATTAGGCTGTGCCGGACTCGGCTGGGAAGTTTGGCTTGATGGAATGGAGATTACCCAGTTTACCTACTTCCAGCAAGTCGGAGGTCTCGAATGTAAACCAGTGTCTGTCGAAATTACGTACGGACTGGAGCGTCTTGCTTCCTATATTCAAGATAAAGAAAATGTTTTTGATCTTGAATGGACGGAAGGTTTTACTTACCGGGATATTTTTGGACAGGCGGAATATGAGCATTCCAAATATTCCTTTGAAACATCGGATGAGGAAATGCTCTTCTCCCTTTTTAACATTTATGAAAAAGAAGCACATAGACAAATGGAAGAAGGGCTTGTTCATCCGGCCTATGATTATGTTTTAAAATGTTCCCATGTATTTAATTTGTTAGATGCAAAAGGGGCAATTTCAGTCACAGAAAGAACCGGATACATTGCCCGTTGCAGAAACTTGGCAAAGAAAGTGGCAAAAACCTTCTATGAGGAACGGGAAAAATTAGGCTTCCCGATTTTGAAAACCGGAAAGGATGAAGAAAAATGACGAAACGGGACTTGTTGCTTGAAATCGGTATGGAGGAAATTCCTGCCCGGTACGTCGTTCAATCAATGGAACAGTTGGAAGAAAAAGTGAAACAACTTCTTACTCAACAATCAATCGGTTTTGGTGCCGTTGAGTCCTTTTCCACACCAAGAAGACTGGCGGTTTTAATCAAAGACGTTGATGAAAAACAAAAAGATTTAAAAGAAGAAGTGCGCGGACCATCGAAAAAGGTGGCCCTTGATGCCGAGGGAAATTGGACGAAGGCGGCTATTGGCTTTACACGTGGGCAGGGAAAAACCGTCGATGACATTTACTTTAAAGAAGTAAAAGGGGTAGAATATGTCTTTGTTGAAAAATTCACCCCCGGGAAGGACACATTGGAGGTTCTAAAGCAATTAAAGGATTTAATTTTGAGCATTACATTCCCGAAACAGATGCGTTGGGGAGATTTGGACATTCGTTATATTCGACCGATTCGTTGGATTGTAGCCCTCTTTGGGGATACAGTCATTCCGATTGACATTGCCAACATTTCATCTAGCAATGAAACTTTCGGGCATCGGTTTTTAGGAGAAAAAATCACACTTAATGAACCGAAGGAATATAAAGAGAAATTATTGGCCAAATACGTAATTTGTGATTACCATGAGCGAAGAGACGCCATTTTCAACCAGTTGAAACATTTGGAGCATGATATGGGCTGGAAGATTCCGGTGGATCCGGATTTGTTAGATGAAGTAACGAACTTAGTCGAATATCCGACAGTTTTATATGGCAAGTTTGATGAAAAGTTTCTTCAATTGCCGAAGGAAGTTTTAATCACAACGATGAAGGAACATCAGCGTTACTTCCCGGTCACTGACAGCAATCACAAATTGTTGCCTTATTTTGTAACTGTTAAAAATGGCGATCATAACAATTTGGAAATTATTGCAAAAGGGAACGAAAAAGTTTTGAAAGCAAGACTACAAGATGCGGTGTTCTTCTATGAAGAAGACCAAAAATTAAGCATCGAAATGGCATTAAATAAATTAAAGGCAGTTCTATATCATGATGAAATTGGTACGTATAAAGAAAAATTAGAAAGAATTCGTTCCTTGGCTGACACCATTAGCCAATTTGTCGGGATTCAAGATGAAGAACGGGAAGACACGCTTCGAGCAGCGGA
>Ga0079224_100006689_pt1 | contig 15351 bp, 14 predicted proteins | sample Stecom2015_FD_80414 | JGI IMG/M metagenome (GOLD analysis project Ga0079224, IMG submission 80414) | Agricultural soil microbial communities from Utah to study Nitrogen management - Steer compost 2015 | ecosystem: Environmental > Terrestrial > Soil > Agricultural land | place: USA: Utah...
GCCGCCGCCGAGCACCATGCGCTTCGCCTGGCGCGTGCGCTCGCCATACGCCGCCGTGACGGCCGCCATGTACTCCACCTTGTGTCAACTCACGAGCCAGAGACCTAGGCCCTATCCCTACGCGTCCCCCCGCCCCGATGAGACCGCGCTGCTCCGCTCGAGCATCGAGTTCGAGCTGTCCGATCGCCTGAACGACGGCATCGTGCCCACATTGAGCATGCTGTGGGGAAAGCTCTTGTGGTCTGGCGAGGGAGATCATTTGGATGTGCTCGGACATTTCCAGGACGACCACAGACCTGCCGAGCACGTCGACTGGATTACCAGCGGGGCGCACTTTTCTCGGAACCGATTTCGCTCGCTGATGGACGCCGTCGCTGAATTCTTGCTGAAAGATCGCCCGTCCTGAAGGCGTCCTCGGCCCCGATCGGCTATAAGGGATTCGCTCCACCCTTATGACCTCACCCCGATCCGTCACGCCGGCCTTCTCCGAGCCTCCGCACTTGCTGCACCCCACGGGAGCCATGGCCGTCTGGTTCACAGAGCCCGCCGGCATGGTCACCCAGCTGGTTCGCCCGAACCGCGGCACGACGGACCTGGCGTGCTTTATGGCCCAGCTCGCCTTCGCCGCGCTGCTCGAGCTGCGCGGGCGCCGCGTCGAGCAGCTCACCTTCGTCCACGATCTGACGCTTTTGACCGGCTACGACGAGGAAGCCAAGCGGATCTGGACCACCTGGGCGCTCGAGATCCGCGATCGCATCGCGCGCATCGTCATCGTCCAGCCCCGCGCCCCCGAGACGCTCGCCAGCTTGGAGGTGACGGCGACGGCGCTCGTCCCGCGCGGCGTGCCGTTCGAGACCCGGGAATCGGTCGAGCAGGCGGTGGCAGACTTTGGGTTGATGCCCCAGCTGCGCGCGCGCCTGCGGCAGCGGAAGATCACCGAGCGGGAGGGACGGAAGAAGTCTTCTCCGTAGCGCCCGTCTTCTCCGTAGCGCCGGCCTCCCCCTCGATGGGCAACATTAAGCGGCGCGGCTGCCCGGCGCGCACGTAATCCACCTGAAGCGCCGCCGCGGTCCGCAGCGACGTGAAGACGGCGTACGCCTCCGAGTCGCGTTCGATGGACGATCCGTTGACGCGCACGACCACGTCGCCCGGCTTCAGATCGATCCCTCGCCAGAAATCCGCCGGACGCAGGGCGACGATGCGGAAGCCTTCGAAGCGGCCATCGCTGAGCGCTGCCTCGACCTCCACGTGCTGCAAGAAACGCCCGAGACCTGCGTCGACCGCCCGAACGACCTCGGCGCGCTCGAGCCGGTCGCGCCGTTGGACCTTGGGAGCCGCGACCGCCTGGGCAGGGGACTCGGCTCGAGGCCGCGGCGCGTCGGACGCCGTCCGTCCAGGCGGCGGAGAGCTCGACCCGCACGCCCACAGTCCCAAGCTCAAACCGAGGCACAGCGCGGCTTTCACCCGAGCCACTATGCGGGACGCTGGCCCTTGGGGCAAATTCAGAGCCCGCGACACGCTGCGGCGACGGCGTCGGCCACCGCGTCCCGGTCGCCCTCGGCCGAGACGTGCACGATCCGATCGCCGGGGACGAGCTCTTCGGCGCGGCGATACAAGTCGACCAGACGGCGTTGCAGCTCCGAGACCTCGAACACCTGCGCCGTGCCGGCGCGCTGGCTGCGCCGCAGCTCGGCCGTCTCCGCCGACACGTCGAGGACGATCGTCAGATCGGGTCGCGGCACACGCGCGTTGAGCTGCCGGAGCCAGTCGAGCACCGGCTCACCGGGCGGGGCCGTGGCCGACTGGTAGGTGAGGCTCGAGAGATCGTAGCGATCGCAGACGATCGTCGTGCCCTTTTCGAGGGCCGGCACGATCACCGATTGAGCGTGGTCGACGCGGTCGGCGGCGAACAGGAGCCCGTAGGTGGCCCAGGAAAACCGCTGCGGCGCGCCGCTGACCGGATCGACCAGCCGGTGCTCCAGCGCCTCGCGCAGCAGCCGCCCGACGGGTCCCGAGCTGGGCTCGCAGGTCAACAGCACGTCTTGCTGCCGGGCTCGCAAGCGTTCGGCGAGCCGCTCGGCGTGCGTGGTGCTCCCGCAGCCGTCGACGCCCTCCAGGACGATGAAGCGACCGCGGGTCAAGCGCGCCTCACGGGGAGCGGCGGAGGATCCAGACCGAGGACGACGTTGTCGATCAGGCGGGTCGCCCCTGCGAAGGCCGCGACGGCCAGCAGCACCTGCGGCTCCGGCAAGGGGACATCCAACGGAACGATCTCCAGCGTGTCCGGGAACGCCAGCTCGACGTAGTCGATCCGGAGGCCGGCGCGCTCGAAGCTGGCGGTGACCAGCTCCCGCAGCGCGGCTCCCGAGCGCTCCCCCGCGCCATACCGTGCGACGACCTGCGAGAGCGCCTGCGGGATGGCGCAGGCGCTCTGGCGCTCGGCCGGGCTCAGGTAGGCGTTGCGCGAGCTCAACGCGAGGCCGTCGGCGTCCCGCACGATCGGGTGCCCGACGACGTCGACGTCGAGCAGCAGATCGCGGCACAGCCGTTCGATGATCTTGAGCTGCTGGTAGTCCTTGCGCCCGAAGACCGCCGTGCACGGGCCGGCGACGGCCAGCAGCTTGGTGACGACCGTGGCGACGCCCTCGAAGTGTCCGGGGCGAGAGGCACCGCACAGCCGATCGCCGAGGCCGCTCACGTGCACGCGCGTCCGCTCGCCGGGAGGGTAGATCTCCGAGATCTCGGGACAGAACACCGCGTCGACCCCCGCCGCGCGGCAGCGCTCGAGGTCCGCCGGCAGATCGCGGGGGTAGCGGGTGAAGTCCTCGGAGGGCCCGAACTGAGTGGGGTTGACGAAGATGCTGACGGCGACGTGGGTGCCGAGCGCCTTGGCGCGTTCGACCAGCGCCAGGTGGCCCGCGTGCAGCGCGCCCATCGTCGGCACGAAGCCGACCCGCCCGGCCTGGCGCCGCACCTGCTCGCAGGCAGCGCGAAACGAAGCCACGTCCTCGAGAATCTCCATCAGCGCTCTCCCGACTCGTCGGCGGGGCCGTAACCTTCGGCCGGCGCATCGACGACCGGACGGGCGCCCGTCTCGGGGCTGGAGCGCGGCGCGAAGCTGTGCTCCTCCCCGGGGAACGTCCCCGCCTGCACTTCTTCCACGTAGCGCCGCCCGGCGTCCGCGATCGCGTCGCCCAGCTCCGCATACCGCTTCACGAACTTGGGTCGGATGTCCCGGTACATCCCCAAGAGGTCGTAGCAAACCAAGACCTGACCGTCGCAGTGGGGCCCGGCCCCGATGCCGATCGTCGGCACGGACACGGCCTGCGTGATGCGCTCCCCCACGTCGCGCGGCACGCCCTCCACCACCAGACAATACACGCCGGCCTCCTCCAGCACCTTGGCGTCCGAGACGATGCGCTCGGCGTCCGCCCCGCGCTTGCCCTGCACACGAAAGCCGCCCATCGCGTGCACCGACTGCGGCGTCAGCCCCACGTGACCCATCACCGGGATCCCGGCGTCCACGATCCGCCGCACCTGTTCGGCGACGCTCGAGCCGCCCTCGAGCTTGACCGCCTCGCACGCGCCTTCCTTCACCAACCTGCCGGCAGCGTCGAGCGCGCGCTCCACCGAGACCTGAAAGCTCATGAACGGCATGTCGGCGACGACCTGCGCTCGACGGGTGCCGCGGGCGACCGCCCGGCTATGATAACAAATCTCGTCGAGCGTCACCGCGAGCGTGTTCGGCATGCCTTGCACGACCATGCCGAGCGAGTCACCGACGAGCAGGATGTCGACCCCCGCCTCGTCGAACAGGCGCGCGAGCGTCGCGTCGTAGGCGGTGACCACCGTGATCTTCGGCCCCTGCTTGCGATCACGAACGGCCGGCGCAGTGATTTTCGTGGAGCTCATGAGCTGCCGCGCAGCCTATCACCGCCCCAAAAACCGCGCGCCGCCGAATTTCAACTCAGCTTGCGCCGCGTGCCCGATCGCGCGCTCAGCCGCAGCGGCATGCTCTCCGCGCCGGCCACGCGCGCGCGGCTCGCCACCATCGCAAGCTCCGTCTCGAGCACCTGCAGCAACGGATCGAGCCCCAGGCTCTTGTCGATCACCGGACCTATCTGCTCGGCGGCGCGCCGGAGCTCCGCGTCCCGGCAGGCCGTATAGAAGATCACCGAGTAGGTACGCCGGGCGTCGAGCAGCTCGCGGGCCAGCGCCACGCCGTTGCCGTCGGGAAGATCCACGTCGAGCACCATGCAGTCGAAGATCCCGGGAGAGGCCAGCGCGCGCTGCGCGCTCCCGACCCGCTCGGCCTCGTGCCCGCCCCGGCGGACGGCGATCGCGATCACCTTCGCAAGGGGCGGATAATCTTCGACAACCAAGACACGGCTCACCTTCGTATTGTAGACACCCGCTGCACGCCCGGCCAGTGTGGCGGCGGCGCGCCTGGCAAGCTCGCCGATTTATTGCTACCCAATGCTAGAGGCCGCGCTCTCTTGGCCATGCCAGCGAACAGCCCGGATCCCATCGCTTTCCGGCGGAGCTTTCGGCGCTGGGCGCGCAGCGTCCGGACGCCGCTGATGGTCCGCTCGGTGCTCGCCGGGCTCTGCGCGGGCGCGGGGTTGGCCCTGGTCGCCAGCCTGGTCGGTTGGTGGTTTCGCCTCGAGGGGGCGCGCGGTTGGTCTTGGGGTGTGCCGCTCGCGCTGGGAGCGGCCGCGGGAGGCGCCTGGGGCGTGCTGCGCCGGTTGGGCGAGCGCGAGGTGGCCTTGTACCTGGACGCCAAGCTCGGCTCGTTCGAGACGCTGTCGACGGCGGTCGGCGCCCGCGACGGCTCGCAAGCCGCCGCCGCGCTGGCCCTGCAGCGGGCGCGGGAGCTGCTCGAGACACGTAGCCCCGCAGAGGCGCGCCCGCGTGTCCTCCGCCGCTGGCAGCTCGGGCTGTTGCCGCTGGTGTCGGCGCTGGTGGTCGTGGCGCAGCTGCCCGGGCGACCGCAGGCGGCGGAGGCCGCGTCGCCACCGGATCGAGCGTTGGTGCGCTTGGAGAAACTCACCGGGCTCGACGCCGCCCGCGCGCTTGGCTCGCTCGAAGCGCCGCCGGAGCAGCGCGAGGCGCTCGAGAAGATCGCGCGGGAGGCCGCGCAGCTCCGGCGTGAGCTTTCGACGGGGCTGCCGCGACGCGAAGCTCAGGCCCGCATGGCCAAGCTGCGCGACGCGTTGCGCTCGGAGCGGCCGACCTTCGGCGATCGCGAGAGCCGCGCCGGACTCGAAGCGGCCATCGATGCGCTGTCGAAGCACGCCGAGCTGCGCGCCGCCGCCCAAGCGCTCGGCAACGGCGACCTGGCGGCCTTCGACGCTCGAATGCGAGAGCTGTCCGAGCGCCTCGAACAGCGCGATCGCGAGATCGCACGCCAAGCGCTCGAGGAGGCGGCGCGCCGCGCGGCGGAGCGCGGCGCCGGCGCGCTCGAGCAGTTCTTGCGGGAGCAGCAGCAGCTGCTAGCGGAGCGGGAGGCCGTCGCGCGCTTGCTGCGCGAGCTCGGCGAGGCGCTGGGCGACGAGCTGGGCGGGCCGGACGGCGAGCGGCTCCGGCAATTGGCGGACGCTCGGGACGTGCGAGCGCTCGGCACATTGAGCGAGGCGCTCGCCGACGCCTTGGAGCAGCTGTCCGACGAGCAGCTCGAGCGGCTCGCCAAACACCTGGCGGAAGCCGCGCGGCAACAGGGCAGCGCGCCGCAGGCGCTGTCCCAGGAGGAGCTCGCGCGGATGGCTCGGGAGCTCGGGACGCCCGAGGGCAAACGAGCGCTGGCCGAGCGCCTGCGCGAGCTCTCCCAGCAGCCGCTCGGGCAGACCGCGCGCCGGCAGCGCGCCCTCGACGACGCCGATCGCGGGGCGGCCGAGGTCGAGCGCCAGCTCGGTGTGCTCGCGCCGATGCCCGCGGGGGGCCCGCCGAATGGATCCCAAGGCCCCCCGCCGCCCAGCGGCGACGGACCGTCCGGCGGCGGGCCGGGCCCCGGCGAGGGCGGCCCCAACGCCCACCCCAGCGGCAGCACGCCGGAGGTCGACGGCAAGCCCCTCAACGCCCGGGCGCCAGCGCGCGTGGATCCCAGCGCTCCGTCGAGCGGCGTCACCGTCGGCCGCGCCGCCTCGCGCCCGGGCGAGACGGCCAACCGCCGCGGTGAAGGTGCCCTCGGCAGCGTGGCGCCAGAGGAGCTCTCCGGCATCGAGCGGTCCGAAGTGCCCAAAGCGTACCGCGAGCAGGTGGGACGCTACTTCCAGCCCTGAGCCGGCCCGCCCGCTAGCCGCGGCGCTGGCATGGTTGCGGGACCACGAGTAACGTGTGCCGAGCCTGATGAGCGCCGCCGAATTCGAACAGCGCCTCGCGCGCGCCGAGCAGACCGCCGAGCGGCTGCGCCAGAGCATCGGCACCGTGATCGTCGGCCAACGTGCGGTGGTGGAGCAGGTGCTGCTCTCCCTGGTCGCAGGCGGTCACGTGCTTTTGGAGGGCAACCCCGGGCTCGGCAAGACCTTGCTCGTGCGCACCCTCGCCGCCTGTCTCGATCTGCGGTTCTCACGCATCCAGTTCACGCCGGACCTGATGCCCAGCGACATCACGGGCACCAACGTCCTGGTCACCGACCCCCGTGGCGGCACGAGCGGCCGCTTCGAGCTGCATCGCGGGCCCATCTTTGGTCATTTGGTGCTCGCGGACGAGATCAACCGCGCGACCCCGAAGACGCAGAGCGCGCTGCTCGAAGCGATGCAGGAGCGCGCCGTCACCATCGCCGGCGTCCGCCACGCCCTCGAGCCGCCGTTCTTCGTGCTCGCCACCGAAAACCCGATCGAGATGGAGGGCACCTATCCCCTGCCCGAGGCGCAGCTCGATCGCTTCCTGCTCAAGGTCGTGGTGCCTGCGCCGTCGGAGAGCGAGCTGGTCGACATCTTGAGCCGCACCACCGGCCATGAACCCGCCGCGCCGAGCAAGGTGATCGAGCGGGAGACGTTGCTCGAGCTGCAGGGGCTGTGTCGGGACGTCCTCACCGCGGAGCCGGTGCTCGCGTACGCCGCCCGGCTGGTCGCGGCGACCGACCCGGAGGCGGCCTCGGCGCCCGAGCTGGTGCGCCGCGGCGTGCGCTACGGCGCCGGGGTCCGCGCCGCCCAGTCGATGGTGCTCGCCGCCAAGGCGCATGCGTTGCTCGGCGGCCGCCCCCAGGCCGGCTTCGAGGACGTGCGCCACGTGGCGCTGCCCGTGCTGCGCCACCGGCTCGTGCGCAGCTTCGAGGCCGAAGCTGACGGCCTGACCGCCGACGCGATCGTGCTCGAGGTGCTCGAGCGGGTGGCGGAGCGGCCCGCCAACGTGGAGCGCCTGGTGAAGGAGGCGTGAGGGTGCGGCGCGACGCGACCGTCCGACGCTGGGCCGCCGTCGCCCTCGCCTGCGTGCTGGCGCTTTTGTGGCACGCGCGCGCCCTCGCCTCGCCGCGCCTCGAGGTACAAGCCGCGCCGCTGTTCGGGGTGGAGAGCCCCGCCGGCGGCGGTTGGTCCACCATCTGGGTGCGGCTCGAAAACACCGGCGCCGCGCCGTTGACGGGCACGGTGGAGCTGTCGACCACCTTCTTCGGGTTCACGTCCAGGGCCCAGACCACGACGACCCCGTTTTCGGTGGCGGCGCGCCAGAGCGTCACGCTCCAGATCCCGAGCCACCAACACCTGAGCCAGCCCGCGCGCAAGACGGTGACGGTGCGGGACCCGGACGGCAACGCCTTGCGGGAGCTCGCCGTCTCCGATCCGCATGGCTCCGAGCCTTTCTTGCTCGACCTGCACGTGCCAAGCAGGCTCGGCGCGGCGCTGGGCGGCAGCACGGTCCCGCTGGACAGCTCGATCGGGCCGATGCCGAGCCCGGTAGCCACCGCCGCGCTCGCTGTGGGGACGCCTCGGATCGATCCCGCGAGCGGCGATCCGGTGCTGCCGGAGCGGGCGGCGGGTTACGCGCCCGTCACGCTCGTCTTGTCGACCAGCGAGCGGCTCGTGAAGCTGTCTGCCGTGGAGCTGCAAGCGCTCGGCGACTGGGTGCTCAGCGGCGGCGCGCTCGCGCTGGTCGTCACGCGCCCGGAGGACCTGAAGGCGCCGCCCGTCGTCAGCTTGCTCGGCGGGCCCGTGCGACCGACCGCGCCCCACCCGGCGCTCGGCAGCGAGCGGGTGTTTTTGCGCGCGCCGCCGTCCGAGCAAGATCAAGCGACCAGAGCCCCCTCCGCCGCCCCGCCGAGCCTCGAGACCCAGCGCGTGGCGCCGCGCCCGAGCACCCTCGCGCAGGCCCTAGGCTTCGAAGGGGCCAACGCGCGGCCGAGCCCTTGGGGAGCGTCGGCCAGCTACGGCCTCGGAGAGGTCCACCTGCTGGCCTTCGACCCTGGCAGCGCTCGGGTGCTGGAGGACGACTGGGTGCGGCTGTCGATGATCGACTTGGTGCGCCACGCGCTCGGGCGCACCAACGCCGTCGCCCTGCCGCACGCCGAGCTGCCGCCGGACAGCATGGGCACGGACGCGGTGCGCCGGCAGCTCGATCCGAACGAGACCGCTCGCTGGACCATCGTGGTTTCGGCCCTCTTGCTGCTCGCCTATGCCCTGGTCGCCGGACCGCTGAACTTCTTGTTCGCGGCGCGCAAGGGCAGGCCGCTCAAGGCGTTGCTCTACCTGCCCCTGTACGCCGCCGGCGCCGCGGCGATCATCGTCATCCTCGGCACGCTCGGGCGCGGCTTCGAGGGCAAGGTGCGGCGATTGACGCTGGTCGAAGCGGGCGCGGGGATGAGCCGCGCCGCCGCGGCGCGCTTCCGCGGATTTTTCGCCTCGTCGGCCGACGCGCTCGTGGTGTGGGTGGAGGAGCGCGGCAACCTGCTCGACGTCGCGGGAGATCCGAGCGAAGGCGGCCGGGTCCTGTCGTTCGATCGCCGCGGCACCCGCCTCGAGGAGTTTCGCACGCGACCCTGGCAGGTGCTGGTCGTGCGTGAGCAGGGGTTCGTCGGCCTGGGCGGCGGCGTCGCGGTCGGCGCCACGCCGAGCGGTGACATCGTGGTCCACAACCGCACCGCCAAAGACTTGCTCGGGGTGGTGATCAAGGCGCCCGGCAAGCTGCCGGTCTTCATCGACCGCATCGCCGACGGACAGCGTGCGCTCGCGAGCGCGGGGCGCGCGCTGCCCGGCAGCTTCGGCCCGACGTACCCGCAGCAGCGGTTCTCCCCGCTCGGCTCGGGCGACCTCGCGCCAGCGTTCGAGGCGGAGGTCCCGGGCCTCGGCGCGGCCTGGATGGCGGTGGAGGCGATGGCAAACCACGGGACCGATTTTTGGCCCCGCGACGTCCCGGTGGTGCTGGCGCAGCTCGGCGACAGCGGCGGGGGGGCGCGCGACTCGGGCATGCGGGTGGAGTCGGACCGCATCCTGCTGCGCGTCGTCGGCTACGGGGGGACGTTGTGAACGCCCCCGAGCCCGATCCGATCCTCGACCCCGCGCCGGAGCCGGCGGCCGCCGCGCACCCGGCCATCAGCGTGCGCCATTTGAGCCACCGCTACGGCAAGTTCGAGGTCTTGCACGACGTCAGCTTTCAGGTCGATCCGGGCGAGATTTTCGGCTTCATCGGCCCCAACGGCGCGGGCAAGACGACCACCATCCGGGTCATGGCCAGCTTGCTCGAGCCCAGCTCGGGGCAGGTGGAAATCGACGGGATCGACGTCGTCACCCACCCCCTGCAGGTGCGGCGCTTGATCGGCTACATGCCCGATCATGCCGGGGTCTACGATCGCATCACCGTGCGCGAGTACCTGGAGTTTTTCGCCCAGGCCTACCGCGTCGAGCCCGACGTCGTGGGGGTGGTGCTCGAGCTGACCGACTTGAACGGTCTGTCGAATCGGCTGGTGGCGGCGCTCAGCAAGGGCATGAAGCAGCGCCTGCAGCTCGCGCGCATCCTGCTGCACGACCCCAAGATCCTGATCTTGGACGAGCCGGCGAGCGACCTCGATCCGCGCGCGCGCATCGAGATCCGCGATCTATTGTTGGAGCTGCGGGAGCTCGGCAAGACCATCTTCCTGTCGAGCCACATCCTCACGGAGCTCAGCGACGTCTGCACCTCGATCGGGATCCTCGAACGCGGCCGCCTGGTAGCCGCCGGACCGATCGCCGAAATCGCGGAGGGGCTGCGCGGGCGAAGCGGACCCCTGACGGCGCCAGCGGGCGAGCCGCTCGCTGACGCGGGGGACACCACGGAAGGCAGCGCGGCGGCCTCGGCGCTCACCGCCGGTGGCGCGCTCATCCCGGACAGCGCTCGGAGACGGCTCAAGCTCAGGGTCCTGGCGGACGCCCGCGCGACCGCGCCGCTCGTCAGCGCGAGCCCCCTGGTCCAGTCGGTGGATCCAGGACCCGGCGGGCAGCTCATCGTGCACCACACCGGCAGCGACACGTTCGTGGCCGAGTTGGTGCGCCACCTGGTGGCCCACGGCGTCGGCGTGGTGGGCGTGGAGCCGGAGCGCAACGAGCTCGAGCGGATCTTCCTCGAGCTCACCCGAGGCGAGGTGCAATGACCAGCCAAGCCGCCCCCTCTGCGGAGGCCGCGCCCGCGGCGGCACGGCGCGAGGAGCGCCGGCTCAACCCGGTGTACCTGCGCGAGCTGCGCCAGGCCGCGCGCCTGCACCGCACGCCGGTGATCCTGGCGCTGGTGACGGCCATGATGGCGCTCTTGATGTCGTCCATCGGAGGCGTCGCCAGCGTGACGGCCGAGCCGGCGAAGGTGGGCTCGGCGCTCTTCCAGACCTTCTTCTCGCTGGGCTTCGCCATGGTCTCGTGGGTCGCTCCGGCGGTGGCCGCGTCGACGATCGCCAGCGAGCGCGGCAACCGCACCTGGGAGCCGCTCCTGTTGACGGGCCTGCGCCCGGCCGAGATCGCGGCCGGCAAGTTCATGGCGGCCCTGACCTACGTCGGGCTGTACCTGACCATGCTGATCCCGGTCGGCGCCCTGCCCTTCCTGTTCGGCGGGGTCACCGCGACCGAGGTCGCGCTGGCGTTCGCGTTCCTGTTCGCGTTCGCCGGGCTCGCCGTCGCGTTCGGGCTCAGCGTCAGCTCCAAATTCACGAGCCCGACCGCGGCGATCATCGTCACGTTGCTGGTGGCGATGCCGCTGTCGCTCATCATGTACCTGTCGCTCGGCGTGGGGCTGTCGTTCGGCGCGCGCGAGCTGTGGCCCGCGCTCGGCGCAGGAGCTCCGGTCTGGTTGCCCGGCGCGCTGGTCCGCGCGGACCTGGACGCCAACTATCTCTTGTTCCTGGTGCTGTGTCCGCTGGCCGCGATGGGCGTGCCGGGCTGGTTCTTCTACGAGGTCACCCGCGCCAACTTGTCGGCGCCGTCCGACGATCGCTCAACCGGCCTGCGTCGCTGGTTTCTGGTCAGCACCCCGGTGTGCGCGGCGCTGCTCGCCGCGCCGGGCCTGATGTTCGACAGCCGGGACTGGGCGCTCGCGGGGATGACGGCGCTGCTCGTGCTCTTGTCCTTCGCCGCGGTGGTCTTCGTCGGCGAGCCCCTCGGGCCCTCCGCGCGCGTGCTCGCGCACTGGAACGCGACCCGCGCTGGCGCCGTGACCCGCTACCTCGGCCCCGGCATGGTCCCGGCGGGCACGCTGCTCTTGCTGCTCGGGTTTCTCTGCCTCGGGGCTCAGACCGCGGTCCTCGCGCAGTTCATCCCGAGCGCGGGCCGCCAGCTGCTGCTGTTCGGCGCCTACGCAACCGGCTTTTTCGTGTTCGTGGCGGGAGCGAGCGTCTGGCTCCGCTCGCTCACCGACTCGGCGAGCACGCCGCGGCTGCTGCTGATCGGCGTCGTGTTCGCCGTCACGATCGGGCCCTGGGTGGTGATGGCGATCGCCGGGCTCTTGACGGACGCACCGAGCCGGGCCTTGTTGATCGCGGCGCCGTCGCCCACCTTCGCCATGGTGATGGTGGACGCTGTGCAGGGTTCGCTGCCCGACGCGAACCTCTTGGTCTCCGCCGGCGTGATCTGCAGCGGGGGTTGGGCGCTGCTCGGGTTGGGCCTGTTGGTGCTGGGCGCGCTCAAGATCGCGCGCCGAACCGCGCCGTCCCGCGCTCCCGACGCGGCGCTCGCGCCCCCGGCGGCGGAGCCCGGCCCGAGCTGATGGCGCCCGCCGCAGAGCCCCTGCTCGATCCGAGCTTTCTGATCGAGCTCGAAGCGCTGCGTCGGATGCTCCGGCCGCGCGTCGCCTCCGGCGGCAGCGGCGACCGCGTCGGTGCGGCGCGCGGCGGCTCCGCGGAGTTTCGCGAGCACCGGGCCTACGCTCCCGGTGACGATCCGCGGCGCATCGACTGGCTCGCGTTCGCGCGCACCGGCACGCCGGTCGTGAAGCAGTTTCACGCGGAGCAGGACGTCGTGGTGCGCCTGCTGCTCGACACCTCGGCGTCCTTCGGCATGGGCCAGCCGAGCAAGCTCGAGCACGCCAAGCGGCTCGCGGCGGCCATCGCCTACATGGCCCTGAAGAACGCCCACCGCGTCCAGCTCGTGCGAGCCGCGCACCGGGGTCGCAGCGAGCTCGAGCTCTTCGCGCCGACCCGGGGGCAGAGCGGGTGGTCACGGGTGCTGACGGATCTGTCGCAGACCCGAGCAGGGGGCACGCTCGATCTGCCGAGCGCCGTCGCCGAGCTGGTCCAGCGCTCGCCTCGCCCCGGCGTGCTGGTCGTCTTGAGCGATTTCCTCGACCCTGGCCCCACCAGCGACGCGCTGCGCCGCGCCGCGTTCGCCCACCACGAGCTCACCCTGGTGCAGGTGCTCGCCACCGACGAGCTCGAGCCCGAGCTCGAGGGTGACCTGACGCTCGAAGACGTGGAGACCCAGAGCTCGCTCGAGCTGACGGTCGACGCCGCCGCCCTCAGCGCGTACCGCGAGCGGCTGACGGGGCTCTTTCAGCGGCTGTCCGACACCGCCCGCACCTCCCGCGGCACCTACGTCCGAACCACCCCGGGCGATCCCCTGGTCGAGGTGATCCGAAAGATCGCCCGCGGGGTCGTCGAGGGCCGCGGCTAAAACGACGCCTACTCCATGCCGAACAGGCCGCCGAGCTTCGTCGAGCGGGTCTTGTCCGGCGGCTCGGAGTCGTCCACCCCAGCGCTGCGGCTGCCGCTGCTGACGCAGACGCCGTCTTTGGCCGTGCAGTGGTTCACCTGCGCGCAGTTGGTGGAGCGCGCGCAGTCCGCCGAGCTGGCGGCGATGCAGGCGCCCTCCTTGGCCGAGCAGTTACCCTCGAGCTTGCAGCGGAGCGACGCTCGGCAGTCCGCGTCGGCGACGGCCGCGCACTTGCCATCGAGCACGCCGCATTTGCCATCCTTTGCGCAAGCGTCGGACGCCTTGCAATCGGCCTCGTTGGCGACACAGCGGCCGCCATCGGCGGTGCAGGCCGCGGCTTGCTTGCAGGCTTCGGAGGCCGCGCAGTGCTCGTCGCTGCTCGCCACGCACTGCCCGCCCTCGGCCGTGCAGTGCCCGAGCTTGCCGCACGGGCTGTCCGGTTCGGGTTTGTCGTCGAAGGTGCCGGCGCAGTGGCGGCGCGACAGCGCCACACAGCGCCCGGCTTGCATCACGCACAGGCCCTGCTCGCCGCAGGTCTTCGCGCACTCGGCATGGACCGTCTTGGCGGGATCTTCGCAGCTGCCCTGGTGGGCGCTGCAGGCGCCGAGCTCCTTGCAGTCCTTGGAGGCCTTGCAGTCCGCGTCGGTCGCGGCGAGACACGCCCCGTCCTTGGCGCTGCACTTGCCGTGCGCCGTGCAGAGCTCCGACGCCTTGCAGTCGGCGTCCGAGCCCACGGCGCAGTAGCCGTTCTCTGCCGTCGTGCATTTTCCGAGCGACTGGCAGTCGGGCTTCTCGCGGCATCGATCGGTGTCGTCGCAACCGGCGAGCCCGAGCAGCGACAGGAGGCTACCGGCGGCGGCGATCTTCGACAGCAGCGCGGCGGGCGCGGATCGGCGGCGCCGCACGTTCGGTTTGTCTCGTTCTGGCATGAGCATCTCCACCAGCAAAATCGCGGACCGTCGCGAGCAAGTCGAGCGGATTCGTGCTTCGGCGCGTCGACGCGTCGACGCGTCCGCCGACGCACCATGCTAACGGCGGCGCGCCGCGGGCGCGCGAGCTGTCGGCGTTACGTTTTCGAAAGCTCGCACCATGTACGCGCTGCGTCCGACGCACGCGTGCCGCCGACGCTACGGCGCGAAAATTCGCTTGTCGTTGCGAGATCGTGTGATCGGCGCCGTCACTCCACGTTTGCGTGCCGGCGACGCTCGCCGCAAAATGCCCGCATGCGCTGGAGCCTCGCGCGTTCCGAGCTGGTGGGGTTGACCGCCGCGCTGCTCGGAGCGATCGCCTGCGGGAGCGCGAAGGGCGACGACCTCTTCGCGGACGCGAACGGGGAGCATCCAGGCGGCGGGAGCGGTGGCTCGCCGGCGGGAACGGGCGGATCGATCGCGAGTGGAGGCAGCGCTGGCGCGAGCGGCGGCGGTTCCGGCGGCGGCTTGGCCGGTGCGTCCGGCGGCGGCTCGACTGCCAGCGGCGGAACGGGCGGTTCGGGCGGTTCGGGCGGTTCGGGCGGCTCCGCGGGGGTCGCCGGCGCGAGCGGTGGTAGCGGCGGCTCCACCGGTGGCGGCGCGGGTGCCGGCGGTGACAGCAGCTGCACCCCTCCGGCTGATGAAATCTGCGACGGGGTCGACAACGACTGCAACGCCAGCGTCGACGACCACGCCTGCCCCGCGTCTTGCCAGGGTCTGCAGATCGACGGCCAGAGCTACATGTTCTGCGACGACCCGGTCAGCCTGTCGGCGGCCAGCGAGCAGTGCAGCGCGCAGGGCATGCGCCTCGCCTGGATCGAGAGCGCCGACGAGAACGCGGCGCTCGTCAAGGCGCTCGCGCCGCTGGCCAGCCCCGACCCCAACGACACGCAAGGACCCGGGCTCGATCCCGGCGTGCGCATCGGCGCCACCGATCGCGACGAGGAGGGCGACTGGCGCTGGATCGACGGCTTCGAATTTTGGGAGGGCGGTCGCTTCGGGGAGCCGGTCGACGACGCCTTCGCCAACTGGGGCATGGGGCGCCCCAACAACGGCGGCGGCATGGACGGCGGCGAACAGTGCGCCGTGCTCTTGATCCGCGACGGCAGCGACGGCCTCGCCGGCAAGTGGAACGACGTCCGCTGCGATCAGCCGCACCCGTTCGTGTGCGAGCTGCCCTGAGCAGCGCGACCGCGGCCCACCTGAATGCGGATCGAAGATCGGTCACAAAAGACCGTCAGCGCGTTCGGCCCACCGCGAGACCCACCGCGAGTCCGTGAAAACGC
>Ga0079224_100006690_pt1 | contig 15349 bp, 9 predicted proteins | sample Stecom2015_FD_80414 | JGI IMG/M metagenome (GOLD analysis project Ga0079224, IMG submission 80414) | Agricultural soil microbial communities from Utah to study Nitrogen management - Steer compost 2015 | ecosystem: Environmental > Terrestrial > Soil > Agricultural land | place: USA: Utah...
CCGCAACCTGCTCGCCCAGGCCCCGGTGCTGTTGATGTCGTTCGGTCCCGACGGGCTGGTGCGCGACGTCAGCGACTGGTGGCTGCAGACGTTCGGCTACACGCGCGAGGAGATCGAGGGCCGCTGCGGCTTCGAGTTGCTCACCCCCGACTCGCAGGAGCGGCTGCAGCGCGCGATCGAGGAGAACCAGCGGAACCGGCAGAACGTCATCAAGAACCTCCCGCTGCGCGTGCTGAAGAAGGACGGCAGCGCGCTCGACCTGCTGGCGACCAGCGTCGCCGATCTCGACGAGTCCGGCGTGCCGCGCGGCGCGATCTGCGTGCAGGTCGACCTGACCGACCTGAAGCGGGCCGAGGCGGCGCTGCGCGAGAGCGAGGAGCGCTACCGCGCGCTGGTCGAACACGCCCCCGAGGCGATCATGGTCCTCGACGTCGACCAGAACCGCTACGTCGACGTCAACGCGCACGCCGAGAAGCTGTTCGGCTACTCGCGCGAGCGTCTGCTCACCATGGGACCGCTCGACTTCTGCTGCGAGGACCAGGCGGGCGGCCGTCCGCCGTGCGAGATCCTCGCCGACGAGCACCGCCGGGTGCTGGAGGGAGAGACGTCGGTGTTCGAGTTCACCCACGTCGACGCCGAGGGCCGCCGGATCGTGTGCCAGACGCGACTGACCCGGCTGCCGGCCGAGGGCCGCCGCCTGATCCGCACGACGATCACCGACATCAGCGAGCTCAAGCAGCTCCAGGAGAAGGTGCGGCACGCGGACCGGCTCGCCGCGGTCGGCGTGCTCGCCGCCGGCGTGGCGCACGAGATCGGCAATCCGCTGATGGCGCTGTCGATGGCCGCGCAGAGCCTGGAGCGGCGCTCGTGCGACGAGTACACGCAGAAGAAGCTCGCGCTGATCCGCGAGCACATCGACCGCATCTCGCGCATCGTGCGCCAGATGAACGACCTCGCCCGTCCGCACAGCGGGGTGCGGGGCCGCTGCGACGTCAACGAGGTCGTGCGCCGCGCGGTCGAGATGGTCCGCTACGACAACCGCGCGAAGAACGCCGAGGTCCGCTACGAGCTCGCCGAGGGCCTGCCCGAGGTCGAGGCGGTCGAGGACGAGCTGACGCAGGTGTGCATCAACCTCGCGCTCAACGCGTTCGACGCGATGGCCGCCAACCCGCCCGACCGGCCGCGCCGCCTGGTCATCCGCTCCGAACGCGCCGACGGGATGGTGCGGGTGGCGTTCGCGGACAGCGGTCCCGGGTTCGCACCCGAGCTGCGCGGCCGCCTGTTCCAGCCGTTCTTCACCACCAAGGACCCCGGTCGGGGCAGCGGCCTGGGCCTCTCGGTCAGCTACCGGATCCTGCAGGAACACGGCGGCGCGCTGCGCCTGCTCGACGACGCGGGTCCGGGTGCGACGTTCGTGTTCGAACTGCCGCTGGGAGAGCGCCCGTGACGTTCAGCATCCTGGTCGTCGACGACGAGCCTTCGATCCGCACCCAGCTCGAGGAAGCGCTGCAGGAAGCCGGCTGGGAGACCGCCGGGGCCGACGACGGCAGCGTCGCCGCGGAGATGGCGCTGAAGCGCTCGTTCGACCTGTGCATCACCGACGTGCGCATGCCGACCATGGGCGGGATCGAGCTGCTCGAACGCCTGCGCGAGACGAGCCCCGAGACGATGGTCATCCTGATGACCGCGTTCGGCGGACTCGACACCGCGATCAAGGCGCTGCGCCTCGGCGCGGTCGACTACCTGCTCAAGCCCTTCCAGCACGACGAGCTGATCGCGAAGGTGCAGCGCCTGGTCGAGCACCGCCGGCTGGTGCTGGAGAACCGCAACCTGCGCCGCGTGGTCGACGCCGCCGGCAACGGCGGCCGGAGCATGCTCGGCACGAGCCCGGCGATGCGCCAGGTGCTCGCGATGGTCGACCGGGTCGCGTCGCTGCCGAGCCACGTGCTGATCACCGGCGAAAGCGGCACCGGCAAGGATCTGGTCGCGCGCGCGCTGCACGAGCGCGGCAGCCGGGCGAGGGCGCCCTTCGTGCCGATCAACTGCGCCGCGATCCCCGAGAACCTGCTGGAGAGCGAGCTGTTCGGGCACGTGATCCTGCCCCAGGCGGACGCGCGGGTCCGCGTCGTAGAGCTGCGCGGAGAGCCGGCGGTCGTCCGGGTGGTTGCGCGGGTCGCCGGTGTCGAGCAGGTAGAGCGACACCTCGTCGCCCCGCACGCCGCGCAGGCGATGGCGCCAGGCGCCGACGTGCACCGTGCGGCCCGAGAGTTCCAGCGTGATCGTGGTCGGCAGCCGCTCCAGCAGGTGCTCCGGAATCCACTGCACGGGCTCTTCGCGCTGGTTGCCGTCGGGGTCGAGGCGCTGGCGGAAGTAGCCGCTGCGGTAGAGGAGCGACACCCCGACCATCGGGAGCCCGAGGTCGGCCGCCGCGCGCAGGCTGTCGCCGGCGAGCACCCCGAGCCCGCCGGAGTACGTGGGGATCGCCGGATCGAAGGCGATCTCCATCGAGAAGTAGGCGACGCGCGCCTTGGCGGCCGGACTCGCGTTCACGTCGTCACCGTGCTGATCCTACCGCCGTCGAGACCTCGCGCTCCGCGCGCGGGCGACGCTGCGGAACGGAGGACAACCCCGCACGCGGATCGTGGTTTGCACTTCGCCCGGCGCGGATCGCGTCTCGCGCGCGCCCGCGGCGGTCGCGCTCGTCGAGCGCGAGCCGCTCCGCGTCGACGGCGTTCGTCACCGAAGGCCACGCTCCGGTCGATGGCCTCGTAACGCCCGAACCGCAGGACGCCTGCGAGGCCTGACCGGATCGCTCGTTCCCGGCGCGCAGGCTCGATCGGCCCGTCCGGACCGACCGCACCGAGATGGGTCCACGTCCCGGTTCATGTCGGAGGCGCCCGGCATCGGGTCGCGACGCGGTGCGGCGCACCTGGTCCCCCCACCGGAGCGCTGCGCTCAGCTCCGAGTCAGCACGAAGCTGAGCCCGGAGACGTCGCGCTGCATCGGCAGGAGGCGGCGGATCTCGGCGTCCCGCTGCGGGTCCGCGTGCAGCTTCGCGATGCGGAGCAGCAGGCCGACGACCGCGGGGACGTCCATCGCCTCGTGCCGCTCCTCGAGGGCGAACGCGTCCGCGTCCGCGAGGGGCGCCCCCGTCCGCCGCAGCGTGGCGGTCCGGCCGAGCGCATCGATCACCAGCAGCTCGTCCGCCTGACACGCTTCCGGTAACCCGCGGACGTCCGCGGCCCCGCGCACCACGTGCACGGCCTCCATCCGCAGCACGAGCAGCGCGGGATACGTGACGCGATCGAGCGGCGTGCGCACGGCCGCACGCCGGCCGCCGGAAGCAGACGCGAGCGCGGCCACCGCGAGCCCCGAGCCGAGCACGACCACGGCGGCGCAGCCCCACGTCGCGAGCCCGGCGGGCACCGGCACGCCGAGCCCGCGCCACGCCGCGTGCACCACGAACGCGAGCGGCACCGCGGCGACCCCGAGCTGGAGCAGGACGCGCAGCAGCCCCGAGTCGCGAGCGGTGCACAGCGCGGCGAAGCCCGCTGCCTGGCCGCCGATCGCGACCAGGAACAGCACCAGCGCAGCCCGACCGATCCACGTCCACGACGGGTCGCCCGCGCTCGGATGCGGCGCGCGCAGCCCGGCGACGAGCAGCAGGACGCCGACCAGCAACCAGCAGAGGCCGAGCGTGCATGCGAGGTAGGCCTGCGCCAGACCGTTGCCCGCCGCGTCGCTGGCACGCAGATGGAACGCCATCGCGCCGGCGGCGAGGCACACGAGCGCCGCGACGGCGACGAGCAGCCAGAGCGCCACGGCGGCGACGTCCATCTTCACAGCGCGTCGATCTGCCCGCGGCGCGCACCGCACGCCGCGCACGCGAACACGTGGACGCACGGGGCGTCGTCGCGCCGGAGCGACTCCAGCATCCGCCGCGCGGCGGCGCCCGAGCGCCCCAGGTCGTGCACGATCGTGGCCATGAGTTCCCCTTCGAGCTGCGCGTGGCGCGCGCGCACCTCGGCGATGCCGCACGGCTCCACGTAGCCCATCGGCACGCCGCAGCACGCCGGCCAGTCGATCGGCTGGAAGGTCGCGAAGCCCGGCGTCCGCTGCTCGATCTCGTCGGCGATCCCGGGGTCGACGTCCGCAGGGAGCACGACGTCGTGGAACGTCACGTCGAACCGGGCGTGCGCGGTGCCGTCGGCGATGCACCACGGGCAGAGCCGGCCGTCGAGTTCCGTCTCGGCGTGGCAGGGCCCGGCGTACGCCCAGCCCCGGGTCCGGCCGCACGCCTCGCAGAGAACGTCCGAGCGCGCGACGCTTCCGCTGCGCACGGGGTCGGGGTGGAAGCGGAACGTCGGCAGAGCCTCGTCCACGGGGCCGCGGATGGTAGTGCGCCTCCCGCTCGCCGCGAGCTCCCGGGCGTTGCCGCGCGTGCCACCCGCATGGCAGCATGTGGACCGACCGAGAACGCAGCATGGCAGCGACGCGCACGACCGGCATCTACATGCTGCAGACCAGGCACACCGCGTCCCTCGCCGCGCTCGCCGACGCCTGCGGGCACGAATCGGACGGGCTCGCCCGCGCGCTGCACCACCAGGGTGCCGAGGCGTTCGTCGCCGCGCGGATCGCGGAACGGGAGGAGGGCTCGCGGCACACGTTCGCCATCGAGGATCGCGGTCAGGTCCTCGGCCTGTGCGCGCTCGCGCTCGGCGACGACGATCGCGGGCGCGCGGAGGTCTGGGTCGCCGAGCCCTTCCGCCGGCGCGGCCACGGCGCGTTCGCGCTCGGAATGCTGCTGGAGTTCGCCTTCACCAACCGGCGCCTGGACACGGTCGAAGCGTCCGCGGACGACGAGCCGGCGCGGCGCCTGCTCGCCAGGTGGGGGTTCGCGGCGCCGGGCGACGAAGGACCGCGTCGCGTCCTCACGGCTGCCGCGTTCCAGGGGCGTCGGCACGCGCCCGCGCTCGCCCGGCTCGTGCCCGCGCTCAAGGCGATCGTCGACGCCGAGCTGGCCGCGGGGAACGAGGTCGTCGAAACCAGCACCGACTGGCCGGAGCCCGGCAGCATCCTGGTCCGCCTGCGCCGGCCGTTCTGCGTCGCGCACGGCACGCCCGAAGGCGTGCGCTACGCCGAGCTGAACGACCCGCACTGGTGGAAGGCGGAGTACGCGACCGGGTCGCCGCGGCAGTTCGTCGTGCACTGACACGCCCGCCGGCGCGCCGACGCCGCGCCCGGTGGCGCTCTCCGCTGCGCAGGCGCGACCCCGCCGGCTACCGAGGCCGCGATGTCCCCCGGCGTGCCGCCCCGAGGGGATCGCGCCGGTGTCCGGCGCGACTCTGCGGTGCGCCCGCACGCGTCCGCCTCTCGCCCGACAGCCGCAGAGGCGCGACGACCGGCGCGCCCCTCCGCGCGGATTCCTGTGACACCTGCCCCACCGGTTCGCTCATGCGGGCAACCGCCCCGTCACGGCGGCAATCCACTCTCGACCCGCGAACACTCCATGTACTTCCACTTCCTCCGTCCCTCGACCCTGTTGTTGTGCTCGCTGGCGGCCGCGCAGTCGGCACCGGCGCCCCCCACCGCCACCGCGGCACAGGACGCCGTCCGCGCGCTCCCCGGAGGAGCGCTCGTGTACGACGAGCCGGGCGACGGGTCGCTGTGGGCCGCCGGGAGGACCTACAAGGCGTGCTGCGACGGTGCCTCGTTCACCTACGTGCCGTTCCTCGGCTCGGACGCGCCGCGCAGCCTGCCCCTGCGGTTCACCCTGACGCAGGCCCGCGCCGCCGACACGGCGGTCGCGCTCGCCAGGGGAACGCCGCGGCGCACGGGGAACCGGGTGACCGTCGCGCGCGGAGCGCTCACCGAGATCTACGACTTCACCGAGGACTCGGTCGAGCAGTCGTTCGCGTTCGCCGACCTCCCCGCACGCGGCGACCTCGTGCTGACCCTGAAGGTGGAAGGCGACCTGCGCGGTGAGCCGGCGCCGGAAGGCATCGTGTTCCGCAGCGAGCGGGGCGCCGTGCACTACACGCACGCCGTCGCCCTCGACGCGGCCGGCGCGCGTCTGCCCCTCGCGATCGACGCGGTCGACGGCAGCGTGCGCCTGACCGTCCCGGCCGCGTTCGTCGCCGACTGCCATCTGCCGCTCGTCGTCGACCCGCTGATCCGGACGGAGACGCTGCAGCCGACGGCCTTCCACGAGGACGCGCCGTCGCTCGCGTGGTGCGGGCAGGCGCAGACGTGGTTCGCCGTGTGGCAGCGGCACTACAGCGCGACCGACCTGGACGTGTTCGCGCAGCGCCTCGACCACACCATGACGCCGGTCGGCACCCGCACGTCGATCGACATGACCCTCGACAGCTGGGAGCGGCCGAAGGTCGCGTCGACCCACACGCCGCCGCGGTTCCTGACCGTCGCGCAGGTGGTGCCGGCGGGGAACGCGGGGCCGTCGTGGATCGGCGGCCGCCTGTTCCGCACGGACACCGGGTCCTTCGACCCGGTGCTGGTCATCGACCGCGAAGGCGTCGCCGGCCACCACCCCGGCAACAAGACGACGCCGGACGTCGGCGGCGACACGAACGGGTTGTCCCCGAGCCACTTCACGGTGGTCTTCTGCCGGGAGGCCGGTCCGGACAACCGCGACGTGTTGCTGCGCCAGGTCACGGCGGACGGCGCGCTGCGCACGGCGAGCGCGCTGGTCCTCGACGACACCCGCGCCGACGAGCACAGCCCGGCGATCTCGCACGGCAACGGCTGGTGGGTCAACGACCGGCAGCGCTGGGCGGTCGTGTGGATCCGCAGGGCGGTGCACCACGGCGTGCCCGACGGCGACGTGCGCGCCGCGATCATCACCACCGACGGCCAGCCCGATCCGCTCGCCGGCGGCGCGCCGTTCACCCTCGATGAGACCGCGGCCGACGACGACGCCCCTTCGGTCTCCTCGCTGATGGAGGGCGACAGGGTGAAGTTCCTCTTCCTCTGCACGGTCACGCGCAAGGTCGGCGGTGGCGACCGCGACGTGTTCGGGATCCTGTTTGACGGCCACGGCGCGGTGCGCAGCACGCAGAACCTGTCGCAGATCGACGGCTCCCCCGCCGGCATCGTGCAGGGTGACGCGAGCGTCGACACCGACGGAGCGCGCTTCGTCGTCACCTACACCGAGCACGTCGGCCACACGCGCTCCTTCCTGTCCTTGCTCGCGTGGCAGCCGCACGACGACCAGCTCCTGTTGCAGCAGGGCCGCGTGCAGCTCGCGTCCGGCTACCAGCGCGACGCGCGCGTGTGCGCGCGCAGCAGCAGCGGCGCCGGACACCCGCACTACGGGGTCGCGTACACCGTCCTGCCCGGCTCGGGCAACCGGCACGTCGCGCTCGCGCTGTTCGACGGCGTCCTGCCCGGCGGCTTCTCGATCCGCCCGACCGGCTGCGCGGGCCTGGAGGTCACGCCCGCCAGCACGCCCGCGATCGGGCACAGCATCGCCTTCAACCTCAACCGCGGGGGCGTGGTCGGCATGCTGCTCGGCTTGCCGGCGCACGTCCCGTTGCCCTGCGCCAGCTGCGCGCTCGGCGTCGCCGACCCGCTGCTCCTGCCCGGCACCACGCTCCCGATCCCGCCGTTCCCGAACCTCGTCGGCGCCGTCGTCGCGGTCCAGTGCTTCCACGTCGGCACCGGGACCTGCTTCGGGAACCTCGCGCTCTCGAACACGGTGGACGTCACCATCCAGTGAACGCGCGGCGCGCACGCAGTGCCTGCGCGGCCCGGCGCACTTCTCGCTCGGCTTCCTGAAGCCGAGCGAGTCGTTCCCGTTCGGCCACCCGAGAGCGCTCGGAGCCCCCGGTGCGGGCGGATCGATGGGCTACGCCGATCCCGAGTCGCGGATCGGCTACGGCTACGTGACCAACCGCATGGGGTCCACCTGCGCGGCGATCCGCGCGCCGTCGCGCTGCGCACGGCGATCCCTGAGCCGCTGCGGGGCGGCGCGCGCCGCCCCGCAGCGGAGCACGCGCCCGAGGCGCGCCCCCCGGCGCAGCCGGTTGCGCGGAGAACTCGCGGCTTCGGGCACGGGCGCTTCCACCGCAGAAACACCCGCACGGAGTCGTGTTCCGCCCGTGGTGCGCGCCCGGCCCCGAAGCCGCGCCATCTCGGCGCTTTGCAGCGCGGCACGAGCCTTGTCTTGGGCGCGGCCCCTATGCAGCGATCCGAACACGACCTCGGCGAGAACGGCCCCGGCTCGGTACACGAGCACGTCGGCCGCCGCACAGCATCCCAGCGCGAACACGATCCGATCGCTTCGGACCCCGCGTCGACGACCGGAGGCGGCGCGAACCAACCACGATCGCGATGGTTCGCGTCGACCGTCCTGATCTTCACGGTGCTCGGCGTCGGCGGCGCGCTCGCCGCCTGGAAGCGCACCGCGCTGCAGGAGGCCGAAGTGCTCGCTGCCTCCCAGCCCGAACCGATGGAGGCGGTCACCGTGGCGGTCGCCAGGGAGCGCATGCACACGCGCACGACGACCGCGATCGGCACCGTGCTCGCGTTGCGCTCGATCACGCTGCGCAACGAGCTTCCCGGAACGGTGCGCGAAGTGCGGCTCGTGCCCGGACAGATCGTCGACGAAGGCACCCTGCTCGTCGCCCTCGACGTGTCGGTCGAGGAGGCCGAACTGCGCGCGCAGCAGGCGCAGGCCGCGCTCGCCGAGACCGTCCTCCGCCGCCTGGAGCGCGCCGGCGAGCATCGCGGCGCCTCCGCGATGGAGATCGACCGGGCGCGCGCCGAGCTGGACGTGGCCCGCGCGCAGGTCGAACGCATCCAGGCGGTGATCGCGCGCAAGACGATCCGCGCGCCGTTCCGCGCCCGCGTCGGCATGGCGGACATCCATCCCGGCCAGTACCTCGACGCCGGCACCTACCTCACCACCCTGCAGGGGGTGGACGAGGCCGCGCACGTGGACTTCACCGTCGCACAGCGCGTCGCCGCCGCCCTGCGCCCCGGCGACCGCGTCGAACTCGTCGCCGCGGGTGAACCCGTGCACGCATCGATCGTCGCCGTCGACGCGCGCGTCGACCCCGGCACGCGCAACGCGACGGTCCGCGCGCGCATCGACTCCGGCCCCGTGCTCGCGCCCGGCGCTTCGGTCCGCGTGCGCGTGCCGATCGGTTCACCGCAGCCGGTGGTCAGCGTGCCGGTGAGCGCGCTGCGCAAGGGGCCGGAAGGCGACCACGTGTTCGTCATCGCCCCCGACGAGCACGGTCAGCCGCGGGCCCGCCTGCGACTGGTGCAGAGCGGCGCGATGCTCGGCGACGAGATCATCGTGCACCGCGGCCTCGCCCCCGGCGAGCAGGTCGCCGCCTCGGGATCGTTCAAGCTGCGCGAGCAGGTGCTCGTCGCCATCGCCGAGCCCGGCGCCGAAGGCGGCGCGCAGGCCCGCTGACCCGCGTCCCGCCCGACAGGAGTCCTCCGATGCGAGCGTTCACTGATCTGTTCATCCGCCACCCCGTACTCGCGGCGGTGGTCAACCTCGTGCTCGTGCTCGTCGGCTGGCGCGCGCTCACCACCCTGCCGGTGCAGCAGTATCCCCAGCTCGAGAGTTCGTCGATCGTCATCACCACGGTCTACACCGGGGCGAGCGCGGAGACGGTGCGCGGCTTCCTGACCACGCCGATCGAGCGCGCGGTCGCCGCGATCGGCGGGGTCGACCACATCGAGTCGCAGAGCCGCGCCGGGGTCAGCACGATCACCATCCGGCTGAAGCTGGACCACAGCACGACCACCGCACTCGCCGAGGTCACCGCCCGGTTGCAGCAGGTGCGCTCGGAGCTGCCGCCGGACGCCGAGCCGCCGCAGGTCGAGGTGCAGCGCGCCGACCGGCCGTACGCGACGTTCTACATCGGCTTCACGTCGCATGAGCGCACCGCCGCGCAGCTCACCGACTTCCTCGCCCGCACCGTGCAGCCGCAGCTCGCGACGATCCCCGGCGTGCAGAAGATCAGCAACAACGAGGGCGGGCGGCAACTGGCGATGCGCGTGTGGATCGACCCCGAGCGCCTCGCCGAGCTGAACCTCGCCCCGGGCGACGTGCAGGCCGCACTGCAGCGCAACAACTACCTGGCCGCGGTCGGCCGCACGAAGGGCAACCTCGTGCAGGTCAACCTGCTGGCCGACACCGACCTGCGCACCACCGAGGAGTTCGCCAACCTGATCGTCGCCGAGCGCGACGGCGCGGTCGTCCGGCTCAGCGACGTCGCGCGCGTCGAGCTCGGCGCCGAGGAGGCCGAGCTGGTCGCGAAGTACAACGAGCAGGAAAGCGTCTACCTCGGCGTGTGGCCCCTGGTCGGCGCCAACGAGCTGGACGTCGCCGACCGCCTGCGCGCGGAGATGGAGCGCCTGCGCCCGACCCTGCCCAAGGACGTCGAGATGCGCCTGGTGTGGGACGGCACGGTGTTCATGCGCGACGCGCTCGCCGAGATCAGCAAGACGCTGATCGAGACGATCCTGATCGTCGGCGTCGTCGTCTTCCTGTTCCTGGGTTCGGTGCGCACCGCGCTCGTGCCGCTGGTCGCGATGCCGGTGTCGCTGGTCGGCGCGGCGATCGTCATGCTCGCGCTCGGGTTCAGCCTGAACCTGCTCACCATCCTGGCGATCGTCCTGTCGGTCGGTCTGGTGGTCGACGACGCGATCGTGGTCGTCGAGAACGTCGCGCGCCACGTGCGCGAGGGCAAGACGCGCTTCCAGGCCGCGATCGTCGCCGCGCGTGAGCTGCTCGGACCGATCATCGCGATGACCATCACCCTCGCCGCGGTGTACACGCCGATCGGCTTCCAGGGCGGCCTCACCGGGTCGCTGTTCCTGGAGTTCGCCATCACCCTGGCCGCTGCGGTGGTCGTGTCCGGCATCGTCGCCCTCACCCTGTCGCCGGTGATGAGCGCCCGGTTCGTGCACCCGCATGGCCGCGAGTCCCGGCTCACCGGGTGGGTCAACCGCGGCTTCGACGCGGTGCGCGGGGTCTACGCGCGCATGCTCGACGGCGCCCTGCAGATGCGCGCCGCGATCGTCCTGGTCGCGGTGCTGCTGTGCGCCGCGGCGTGGCCGCTCTACTCCTGGTCACGGCGCGAGCTGGCCCCGGTCGAGGACCAGAGCCACATCAGTCTGTTCCTCGACGCGGCGCCGGACGCGACCGTGGAGTCGGCCAACCGGCACTCGCTCGACGTCGTCCGCAAGGTGACGGCGTTCCCCGAGACCGAGTTCATGTGGTCGCTGACCGCGTCGTGGGGCGGTTTCGGCGGGATGGTCGCGAAGAACTGGAAGGAACGGGAGCGCTCGACCGAGGAGATCTACGGCGAGCTGTTCGGTGCGGTCGCGCAGGTGCCCGGCCTGCGCGTGTTCCCGCGCCTCGACCCGCCGCTGCCGACGCCCGGACAGTACGACGTCGAACTGGTCCTGCAGAGCGACGCGCCGGTCGAGGAGATGCTGGCCACCGCCAACGCGGTGGTCGCCGCCGGCTGGGCCAGCGGCAAGTTCCTCTACGTCGACACCGACCTCAAGATCGACCGACCGGAGGCGCGGGTGATCATCGACCGCGAGCAGATCGCCGACCTGGGCCTCGACCTCGCCGGCGTCGGGCGCGAGCTGGGCACCCTGCTCGGCGGCGCCTACGTCAACCGATTCAACTGGTTCGACCGCAGCTACAAGGTCATCCCGCAGATCGGCGACGAGGACCGCGCGACGCTCGCGCCGCTGCTCGACCTGAAGATCAAGACCCCGGGCGGCGAGCTGGTGCCGGTGTCGACGTTCACCCGCATCGAGACCTCCACCGCGCCGCGCACGTTGAACCGGTTCCAGCAGCGCAACGCGGTGCGCGTCTTCGGCGGCGTCCAGCCCGGCGTCACCAAGGAGGAAGGCCTGCGCGTGCTCGAAGCCGCCGCGGAGGCCGCGGGCGGGCCGAGCCTGTTCCTCGACCACGCCGGCGAGTCGCGCCAGATCCGGCACGAGGGCTCGGCGCTCACCGTGACGCTCGGCTTCGCGGTGATCCTGATCTACCTGGTGCTCGCCGCGCAGTTCCACAGCTTCCGCGACCCGCTGATCGTGCTCCTCGGGTCGGTGCCGCTCGCGATCTCGGGCGCGCTGGTGTTCACCTTCCTCGACCTGACGACGATCAACATCTACTCGCAGGTCGGGCTGATCACGCTGGTCGGCCTGATCGCGAAGAACGGCATCCTGATCGTCGAGTTCGCCAACACGCTGCAGCGCCGCGGACTGGCCAAGGCAGCCGCGCTGCGCGAGGCCGCGCTCACCCGGCTGCGTCCGGTGCTGATGACCTCGGCGGCGACCGTGTTCGGCCACTTCCCGCTCGTGCTGGTCACCGGCCCCGGCGCCGAGGCGCGCAACAGCATCGGCACGGTGCTGGTCGCCGGGATGACCGTCGGAACCCTGTTCACCCTGTTCGTCGTGCCGGTCTTCTACTCGTTGCTCGCCGCGGACCACCGCAGGCAGGCGGCGCTGCTCGCGCAGCGCGACGCCGAGGCGCGCGAGGTGGCCGGCGTCCTGGAGGTCGCATCCGCATGAACGCCCCCCGTCGCTCGTCGTTCGCGCCGTCGCTCGCCGCGCTGCTCGCGGCCGGCTGCGCCGCCGTCGGTCCCGACTACGAACCCCCGCGCGCCGAGGTACCCGCGGCGTGGCGCGAGCCGCCGGGCAACGGCGGGCTCGCCGCCGCGCCCGCGGAGCTCGCGGCATGGTGGACCCATTTCGGCGATCCGGTGCTCGACCGCCTGGTCGAGCGCGCGGCGCGCGAGAACCTCGACCTGCGCACCGCGCTCGCCCGCGTGCGCGAGGCGCGCGCGCTGCGCGGCATCGCCGCCGGCGAACGCCTGCCGAGCGTCGACCTCGACGCCGCCTACCAGCGGCGCGGCGACAGCGAGAACACGCCGTTCGGCGCGTTCGCGACCGAGTTCGACCGCTACACCATCGGCCTGGGCGCGGCGTGGGAAGTCGACCTGTGGGGCCGCGTGCGACGCGCGGTCGAGGCGGCCGACGCCGACCTGGGCGCGACCATCGAGGACGCACGGGACGTGTTCGTGCTGGTCGCGGCGGAGACCGCGGCGGCGTACGTCGACGTGCGCGCCTTCCAGCGCCGACTGGACGTCGCGCGCACCAACGTCGCGCTGCAGGAGCAGACGCTCGCGCTCGTGCAGGCGCGCTTCGACGCGGGCCTCGTGCGCGAACGCGACGTCGCGCAGGCGACGACCAACGTCGAGGCGACGCGGTCGCGCGTCCCGGCGCTCGAGGCAGGCCTGCGCGCCGCCGAGAATCGGCTCGCGGTCCTGCTCGGCCGGTCGCCCGGCGAGATGGAGGAACTGGCGCGGACCGCGCCGATCCCCGTGCCGCCCGCCCGGGTCGCGGTCGGCGTGCCCGCCGACCTGCTCCGCCGGCGCGCCGACGTGCGTCGCGCCGAGCGCGTGCTCGCCGCGGAGACCGCGCGCATCGGGGTCGCCGAGGGCGACCTCTACCCGCGCCTGTCGCTGCTCGGCAGCCTCGGGCTGGAGGCGGACCACGTCGGCGAGGTGTTCGACGGCGACAGCCGCGTGTTCGGCATCGGGCCGTCGCTGCGCTGGAACCTGTTCGACGGCGGCCGGCTGCGCAACCGGGTGCGGGCGCAGGACGCGCGCGCCGAGCAGGCGCTGCTGCAGTGGCAGAGCACGGTGCTCACCGCACTCGAGGAGACCGAGAACGCGATGACCGCGTTCGTGCGCGAGCAGGCGCGGCGCGCCGCGCTGCTCGCGGCGCAGACGCAGGCGCGGCGCTCGGTCGAGTTGGCGCGGGCGCAGTACCGCGACGGGCTGTCCGACTTCCAGCCGGTGCTGGACTCCGAGCGCACGCTCGCCGAGCTGGAGGACGAGGTGGCGCAGAGCGAGGCCGCGATCGCCAACTCTCTGGTGCGGCTGTACCGCGCGCTCGGCGGCGGGTGGGAGGACGGCGCCGGCGGCGCAGCGAGTTCGTGAGCGGCGGCGGCGTGGCGCGGAGGCTCTTCACACGGGGCCCGCGCCGTGCCGATCTGTCCGTCGTGGCGAGGATCGTCGGGATCGCGTGGGCCGTCGCCGTGCTGCTGGTCCAGGGCTGCGTGTCGATGACGCACGCGGACGTCACGGCCTACGCCGAGCCCGAGGGGTTCACGGTGACCGCCGACGCGCTGCCTCCCGGCGCGCGACCGATCTCGGCGCTCGCCTACGAGAAGCTCGGGTTCTACGTGCTCGGGCTCGTGCCGATCGTGCCGGTGGACCTGCACCGCGGCGTGGCGAGGTTGGTGAAGGAGGCGCGGGAACTGGGTGCGGACGGGCTGGCGCATCTGCGCTACGAGTTCCGGCCGGCGTCCGCGTTCCGGTTCGTGGTGTTTCCGTTGCCGGACTGGAGCGCGTCGCTGTCGATCACGGCGGTGGCGTACGCGGAGGGGCGGGAGGCACATGCGCGCGGCGCGGAGGCTCCGGCGCCCGCGACGCGGTGAACCGCACCGGTGAGCGGCCGCCGGCGCCAGGGGGCGTGTCTTGCAGCTGCTGCATCCGGCGCGGCAGACACACGCCTCTGCCCGCCGGCACGGCGATCGCGTGACGGATGCCGGCACACGCGCGTGCCGCTTTTCCGGAACCATGCTGCCACGATCGCGTCGGGCCCCGGCTTTTCTCCGAACCTTGCCATGTCGATGCCTCTTCGTTCGCGGTTCCTCCCCGCGTTCCTGCCACTCATGGTGTCACCCGTGCTGACCGGCCCGCTCGGGGCGCAGCGCCCGCCCGGCCTGGCGGCGTTCTCGTTCCGCCTGTTCGCCGCGGCGGCCGGCGAGGACGGCAACGCGTGCCTGTCGCCCTGGTCGGCGGCCATCGCGCTCGCGATGGCGCGCGCGGGCGCGGCGGGTGACACGGCGAGCCAACTCGATGCCGCGCTCGGCGTGGCCGACGGCGGGGCCTGGCGCGAGGTGGCGCGCCTGCGTGAGGCGGTTGCGCCGCCGTCGGTGCGCGCGGGCGACCGCGAGGTCGAAGCCTACGAACTGGCGGTCGCCAACGCCGCCTGGGTGCAGCAGGAGCCGGGACTGCAGCAGGATTACGTGAAGGTGCTCACCGACGTGTTCGAGGCGCCGCCGCGCACGATCGACTTCCGGCTGCCCGCCGCACGCTCGACGATCAACCGCTGGGTCGAGAGCCGCACCGGCAACCGCATCCGCGACCTCTTCCCGCCGGGCCGGCCGGACCCCGACAGCATCCTCGTGCTGGTCAACTGCGTGTACCTCAATGCGCCGTGGGCAGTGCCCTTTCCGGAGCACGCGACGCGCAAGGAGGAGTTCGCGCTGATCGGCAAG
>Ga0079224_100006691_pt1 | contig 15346 bp, 15 predicted proteins | sample Stecom2015_FD_80414 | JGI IMG/M metagenome (GOLD analysis project Ga0079224, IMG submission 80414) | Agricultural soil microbial communities from Utah to study Nitrogen management - Steer compost 2015 | ecosystem: Environmental > Terrestrial > Soil > Agricultural land | place: USA: Utah...
CACCAATATTGGCTCCCGGGGCGACACCCAGGCCCCCCACCAGTCCGGCACATAGATCAGAAACGATGTCACCATACAGGTTCGTCAACAGCAGGATGTCATACTGCTGCGGATTAAGAACCAGTTGCATTGCCAGATTGTCAACAATGACCTCCTGGTACTCGACCTCCGGATAGTCCTTGGCAATTTCCTGACAGGTTTCAAGGAAAAGTCCATCACTCACCTTCATAATGTTTGCTTTATGCACGGCGGTGACTTTCCTGCGATTCCACTTTCGAGCATACTCAAAGGCAAATCGGGCGATTCGCTGAGAAGCTTCTTTGGTGATAATCTTGAGGCTTTGCGTGACACCCGGCGCGATCGTGTGTTCTAGACCGGAGTACAGGTCTTCGGTGTTTTCTCGGATGACGACTAGATCGACATCCTGGAACCGAGAACGAATGCCCGGGATATTGTGGACCGGTCGCAGGTTCGCATAAAGGTTCAGCTTTTTGCGAAGTTCTACATTCACACTGGGAAAGCCTTTGGCCACAATTGTCGTGAGTGGCCCCTTAAGTGCTACCCTGTTCTTTTGAATCGAGTCGATGACATGATCTGGAAGCGGTTTCCCGTATTTGGAAACGACAGCAAGGCCCGCCTCAACACGCTCCCATTCAAGGTCAGCTTGGGCGGCTTCCAGAACACGCACTGCGGCATTCGTCACTTCTGGACCAATGCCATCTCCCTCGATCAGTGTCACGGTGTGAGCCATCGGTCGATTTTAACAAAAAACGGGGCACTCCCGCCCTTCCCGGTGAAGACTGTGAGTAGTCCGTATCAGTAAGGGAAAGTTGCCTTTGTGTGATCAGAACAGTATCTTGAGAACAGACTTAAACAGGCTCCAGGAGTAAAGGTCAGCAAATGTCGAAACGAAGCTTAAATTCTCTGAATACCTATTCGACTCTAAAAATTGGCGAACGCGAGTATGGCTATTACAGCCTTCCCAGCATAGAGGAGCAGGGGCTCGGAAATGTATCAAGGCTCCCTTATTCGTTGAAAATACTGCTCGAGAATTTACTACGAAATGAGGACGGGCAGACAACGACGCGCGAGGATATCGAGAGCCTGCTGAACTGGGTTCCCGCCGAGCGACCGCATCGGGAGATCGCTTTTACTCCGGCACGCGTCCTCTTACAAGATTTCACGGGGGTTCCTGCAGTCGTCGATCTAGCTGTCATGAGGGACGCCATGGCTGAACTTGGAGGCCAGCCTTCGAAGATCAACCCCTTGGTCCCTTCAGAGCTGGTAATCGATCACTCGGTTCAGGTCGATTCTTTTGGTGCAGCTCGTTCATTCTTTATCAACCTCGAGAGAGAGTTTGAACGGAACCGCGAAAGGTACGCGTTTCTTCGTTGGGGGCAATCGGCTTTTGATAATTTCAAAGTGGTTCCGCCCGGTACGGGAATCGTTCATCAGGTCAACCTGGAGTACCTGGCAAGGGTCGTCTTTGGCGAGAAGCTGAATGGAGGGGAGTGGGTAGCTTATCCCGATACGCTGGTTGGAACCGACAGTCACACCACAATGATTAATGGGCTGGGAGTTCTCGGCTGGGGAGTCGGAGGAATAGAAGCAGAAGCCGCCATGCTGGGGCAGCCTATCAGTCTGCTTATCCCTCAAGTGATTGGTTTCCGTTTGAAGGGTCAACTTCCCGAGGGAGCCACGGCAACCGACCTGGTCTTGACCATCACTGAAATGCTCCGGCGAAAAGGAGTAGTCGGCAAGTTCGTCGAATTTTATGGTCCCGGAATCGCCTCACTTCCCCTTGCAGATCGAGCAACTATCGGGAACATGTCTCCGGAATATGGTGCAACCTGTGCCATCTTTCCGGTGGACCAGGAGACGCTCTCCTACTTGCGATTTACGGCTCGAGACGAGGAACAGGTGCAGAGGGTAGAGCAGTACTGCCGGGCGCAGGGGCTCTTCCATACACCCGAAAGTCCGGAGGCCGAATACACAGATACGTTGGAGCTGGACCTGTCTACAGTCGAACCTAGTATCGCGGGCCCCAGGAGACCGCAGGATCGGATTCCTCTGAAGCGCGCTGGAGAGGCGTTCAAGGAAACGCTTCGCACCATGGTGCGGGATCTTGATTTGAGAGTCCTGAATAGTGAAACAGTCGGCCGCTGGGAAGGAGAAGGCGGTGACCCGACCGGCTTAGCCGTGGCGACAGCAGCTCCTCCACGAGTCGTCGTGAAACTCGAGGACGACGGCGAAGGAGAGCCGGTCGAGTTTGAACTCAAGCATGGGTCTGTCGTCATCGCCGCCATCACCAGTTGTACCAACACTTCCAACCCGTCGGTAATGGTAGGGGCGGGCCTGTTGGCCCGCAAGGCCGTCGAGAAGGGGTTAACCCGAAAACCCTGGGTTAAGACTTCACTCGCACCCGGTTCCAAGGTTGTCACCGAGTATCTAAAGGAGGCTGGCCTCATCGACTATCTTGAGCGCTTAGGGTTTCACGTTGTTGGTTACGGGTGTACCACCTGTATCGGGAACAGTGGTCCGATCCCGGAGCCGATATCGAAGGCGATCGAAGAGCACAACCTGGTGGCTTGCTCGGTACTTTCCGGGAACAGAAACTTTGAGGGTCGCATCAATCCTGACGTTCGAGCAAATTACCTGGCATCCCCGCCCCTTGTTGTGGCCTATGCGATTGCTGGCCGAATGGATATCGATCTCTATAACGAATCGCTTGGCCAGGATCCTTCCGGAAACGACGTCTATTTGAAGGATATTTGGCCGACTCAAGAAGAGATCAGGGATACCATCCGGAGGGCGGTGAAACGCGAGATGTTTGCCGAGAAATACGCCGACGTTTTTACCGGCGAGGAACAGTGGCGCGTACTGCCCGTTCCAGAAGGGGATCGATTCGAGTGGGAAGGGGCTTCTACCTACATTCGCAGGCCCCCCTTCTTTGATGGCATGGAAGTGGAGCTACCCCAGATTACCGATAAGAAAGGACTACGGTTACTGGCATTGCTGGGGGATTCTGTCACTACCGATCATATCTCGCCTGCCGGTACGATTCAGAAAGACAGTCCGGCGGGTCGCTATCTGATTGAGAATGGCGTGGAGCCTCGGGATTTCAATTCTTACGGGTCTCGGCGAGGCAATCATGAAGTGATGATGAGGGGGACCTTTGCCAACATTCGATTGCGCAATCAACTCGTCCCAGGAGTCGAGGGCGGCTATACGCGACATCCCGACGTGGACGAGCCGATCTCGATCTATGATGCGGCTATGCGCTACCAGGAGCAGGGCGTTCCACTTCTAGTAATTGCCGGCAAGGAATATGGTTCGGGATCGTCCCGAGACTGGGCGGCTAAAGGTACTCGGTTGCTGGGCGTAGAAGCCGTAATCGCCGAAAGTTTCGAACGGATTCACCGTAGCAACCTAATCGGTATGGGGGTACTTCCACTCCAGTTTGAGGAGGGAACCACTTGGTCCAGCCTTGGACTGGATGGGACTGAATCTTTTGATCTGATCGGCCTCTCTGGTGATTTGACCCCCGGCCAGAAGCTTCACGTTGTCGCCAGAGAGGGTGATCGGGTCAAGAAAGAATTCGATGTAATTATTCGGATCGATACTCCGAATGAAGTACAGTACTACCGGCACGGAGGAATTCTGCATTACGTACTCCGCTCTCTGCTGGGAAAGTGAAGGGGATGTCAGGCCCTGAAAGTGGAGAGTTCAGGGCCTGAACGCCGAAACGTAAGGACTTGATGCTCGGACCGCTTGCTTGCCTTCTGCTCGGGATCGCCCTGATCCTATTCTTCCTCCTGTACTGGCGGTTTCATCCTTTTCTGGCGCTCCTCTCTTCGGCTTTCATTGTCGCATTGGCTTCTGCCCAGATCCCGTTGGGCGAAACCATTCAGGTCGTAACGCAAGGATTCGCAAATCTGATGGGCAGTATCGGGTTTATCCTGGTACTGGCCGCTATTATCGGCAAGGCGCTGGTCGAGAGTGGCGCTGCAGACCGAATTATTCGGTCCTTTACTCGCGCTTTTGGAATCGGACGGGAGCAGTATTCATTTCTGGCCAGCGGCTTTATCCTCTCGGTCCCTGTTTTCTTCGACACCGTTTTCTATCTTCTGGCGCCCCTGATTCGGACCGCCTATGCACACCGGAAAAGAGATTATGCACTCATGATTTGCGCAGCGGCTGCGGGAGGTGCCATCACGCACGCACTGATTCCCCCTACGCCGGGCCCGATTGTGGTCTCCGAAACCCTGAAAATTCCCATCGGGATTACCTTCATAGTGGGCTTTTTCGCCTCAATTGTTCCGGCGCTGATTGGCGGGATCTGGTATGCCAATTTCATAAACCGGCGCATCGAGATCATCCCCGAAGAGGTTTATGGCGTCTCGACTGAGGAACTGGAAAGGACCGCCCTGAGACCGGATGAGGAACTGCCTTCACTTGTCTCTTCGCTGTCGCCCATCATTGCTCCGGTTGTTCTGATTTCGTTGTCCACAATCTTTGCCCTCGCCGGTCAGGAGTCAACTCCGGGCTGGTTGCTACTGGGCGAAAAGAACATTGCGTTTTCCATTGGCACGATTCTGGCGGTATGGCTGGTGGTCAGGAGCCGTCGGATTTCCGTACCTCAAGTCTTTAAGGTTCTGGAACCAGCCGTTGCCAGTGGCACGGTGATCGCCTTCATCACCTGTGCCGGAGGTTCATTTGGATATGTACTGACTCGCTCCGGGGTCGGCGACCTAATCGCTGAAGCAGCTAGCGATTGGGGACTGTCCTTACTGACTCTTTCTTTTATCACCGCGGCTTTGATCCGAATCGCCCAGGGCTCCGCAACCGTGGCCATGATCACGACCGCCGGCATCATCGCTCCTGCAATTCAAATCACGGAGATGTCCTATCATCCAGTTTATCTGGTCAGCGCAATTGGCTTCGGAGCGACGACGACCTCATGGATGAACGACAGCGGTTTCTGGGTTGTCGGGCAAATGACCGGAATGACGGAAGCGGAGACCTTGAAGACCTGGACGATTCTGCTGACCGTTATTGCCTTCTCAGGTTTCTTCTGGCTCTGGATTCTCGCGACCATCTTTCCTCTAGTGTCCTGAGCCCGAATTGGTTGTGTCTGCCGGACCCAGGGACAGAGATCACCGCTGGCAGAAAGATGTTTCTTCCTTCTGGAAAACAAAGGATTGCACGCTATTGGATTCCCTGATGAATGAGCCGGTCGATCTCTTCACCCGTGATAAGGCCGGAGGCGATTAACTCGAAGAGGTCATCGAAAGTCCACTCGTCTTCAAGATCCAACTTCTCCCGTAGATGTTCGCGATTCAACGGATGCTGCTGATCAAGAATCAGTGCTTCCAGGTGGTGAATGTCCATCGCATTTTGCGGACAATTATAAATCTCTACTGGATAGCGCTGACCCTTCACTACATAGGCGCAGTGTTCGCGGACGAAGCCCATATAATCTTGAGGATCAGCAGGAGGACCGAAGCCGGAGTAAACAATTTTTTCCACCTCGATCAGGACTCCCTTGTTCTGGTCAAACAGAGCGTAAAATTCTTCCTCTGTGACGCGGTCCTCAGGAATGATTGAAAGAAGACCTTGCGGTTCATCCTCCCCATCGTCAAAGACCATTTCTATCTTTGTCGACGACATCACCTGGCGAAAGACCTGTTTGGCTTCGTCGATGTTTCGAAACTGGATTGCCTTCAAAGTTAAGACCTCGTTTCCCATATGTGACTTATCCTTACGTTCTAACGGACTGCCACGTAAAGCGCTCATGGCGCCGATTCCGGTGCGCCGTGGGGTGCGTTTTTCTTTTACGGATCACTGTCAGGTTCCCTATAATAAGAGGATAGCTGGTGTTCTTTGTTGAGAACAACGGCATGCCGCCAGTCCGGGGCTTGCGGGCAGATGGCCGATGGTGTTTGCTCGAATATCAGCAATCAACCCTCGGTACGTCGTGCCAGGTTTGATTGAGAGTGTGTCGAACACTCGATCGGCGTGTCAGAAGCTTAATGATTAGACTTTCTTTCTTCCTGATTGCTTTGTTGCTCCTGCAGACCGTGGAAGCGGTGAGGGGGCAGTCGCCGTGGAGTCGAAAGGATTCCCCTTACGAGCTCAGTCTTCGATCTCTTTCATTTGATGATGTCGACTTCAGTGCCCTGACGGCTGTGGCTGAGCAGCGAGAAGGAGCCTCACAACGAGAGGATGTCGACCGTATGGTCGAAGAAAACATCCGTTTCATCTTTCACAACAAGCTGAATCGCAGCCGCTTTCTGGTAATCCCTCGGCCGGAGCAGGTTATCGAGAGAGTGCAGCACATCCTCGCCCTGGAATCAGAGCTGGGTGATCTGATCCGAGAAGGTCGGCGAATTGCTGCCGACCGTTCCTTTTCTCCCCGTTGTCGAGAACTGGTGACGGAAGTCGGTGATAAGGCGAAAGTGCTCAAAAAAGACTTTCGAGATTATTTCGTCGAGTTGAAGGGTGCTTCATATTCACTCCGGCTTCCCCACTTCAGCGACTCCTTCGGTCAGTTCATTTATTTCCTGGTGCAGTCGGAGAAAATCCATTCGCAGCTGAGGCAGCGTTTGGATGATTACTTCTTGAATCCATCCCCGGGTGCCGTGCCGGTTTCAAATTTTCAGGAGAGCTCGATTATTGTCCTCGCCGAGGCCCTCTCCAGGCTCAGCCAGGAAATGGAAAAAAGATTCCGGTAAACGGTGCATTGATTGTCCGAATGCTATTCCTACCGGTTACGACCCTCGGAACGTTCCATTTTCCGACCGCGTCAATAAAAAGGAGATTAGTCTAGAGCACCCGCGTTCCAGCCTTTAATTTGTGCAGCTTGACGCTTGTAAAACCGAGCCTCTCCGATCGGAACCAGCCGTCAGTGGCCGATCAATGGTCCCACCAAACGTCGCCTAAAGAGCACCGCCGAATCAGAGTCAAAGAGAGAGACGAATGCAGGCTACGAATGGTCTCCATTGACCATGAGCAATGCCCCTTGTGTGGCACCATGGCGGCCTGGCAGACAGAAGGCTAAATAAAAGTTTCCTCGTCCGGAAGATGGGTCGCTGGTTGGTGGCTCCGACCGTTTCGGAGAAAGTGTTTGATGCCGGCAGCAAGGCCCTGCAATGTTGCCGAAGTGTAGATGGCAGGAATACGCACCCAGTAATCTACCCGCGATGTCTGGCGAGTGAACTGGGTTAGGGCATATTCGGCCTTGCGGCTCGACAGTCTTACCCCTTCCTGTGCAGCAGCAAGTTTTTCTGCACTGATTCTGTCGATGCGCTGCAGTTGATTCGATACTCGCTCGATTTCAAACTGGGCACGTTCTTCCCAAACCGGTAATTTTTCCCTGATCCATCCAGATCGATTGAGCAGATCCCGTGCGGTTTCGCTCTGTTTTAAAACCGTCCCGGATACTTGCTCGAGAAGATTATGCAGCGTCTTCAGACGACGGTTGAGAATTGTGATCGCCACGACCAGTCCGGCCGTTTGTCCCAGCACCATGACCAGCATAAGGACAACGAGCCAGACCTCCAGGTTACTATCTCCAATGACCATTACTTGAAAAATAGCACATTGGTGAGGTGCTTTAAAAGCAAGGTATGCAATGGCCTAGCGAGGTACGACTTCACGCCTTTGCTCGACTGTTGAACTGGTCGTATGTTTATAGAAATGTTCGACCAGGAGCCTGACGGCGAGAGCGACTGAAAGGACCAGATAAAAAGCGAGAATGGAAAGCAAAATTATGAAGCCAACCCAGATCGGAAACATCATGTACTCCTCGCGGATCTGCCAGCACGTTCCGTGCCGTTCCTGGGCCAATCGTTTTCAATGCAGAGGTGACCGAGATGCAAGGAAAAAGAGTGGACGAATCTTATACCCGGATGACCGAACTGGTCCTACCCAATGACGCAAACACCCAGGGCAATGTTCTCGGTGGCAAGGTATTACATCTGATGGACCTGGCTGGCGCAGTGGCGGCGATGAGACATTGTCGAAATCCTGTTGTGACAGTTTCAGTCGATAGCGTTCGCTTTCACCATCCAGTCAAGATTGGTCACTTGATGCTCCTTGAAGCAGTGGTCACCCGAGCTTTTAAAACATCGATGGAGATCCGCGTCGAAGTTCAGTCCGAACACCCGTATACGGGCGAACGGCAGACGACGTGTACGGCTTTTTTCACTTTCGTAGCGATCGATTCCGAAGGAAAGCCGACTCCGGTCCCACCCGCTATTGCTGAGACCGAAGAGCAGAAGAGAAGGTACGAAGAGGCTTTAGAACGAAGAAGAAGGAGGCTTGCCGCCAATCCCAACCACTGAGTTGGTCCTAAAATTGCTAGTGGATCCTCACAGAACCATAGGATGGCGATAGTCGGCTTCCAGGAAGGAAAAAATCATTCGAAACTTGCAGGCAGTTACGTAATCTTTACAGAGAGAATTATTATGATAACGAAAAAATTCCTATTCCCATGGCTGTATACGCTCGAAACTGCTTCATCGGCGGTGCTAAGAGTCACGCACGGAGAGTAGTGAGTGGATGAAGAGGTAACCGTTATGGTGAATCCCAAGGAACTTCCCGAAAACCACCCTGTAAAGAAGCTATTTAGAAACCTGACGGATCGGGCTTTGACTCGCTCGTCTTTAACGGATCGCGACATACTCTTCTATTTGACCGATCTCCTCACTCAGTTCATCGCCGTTGAGAATCTCTATCAAATGAAGGATGAAGAGGGACGTCCATTGATGTATCTGATCGATATGATCGAGAAGGCGGATCAAGCCTCCAGAAGTGAACGGAAGGATCGCTACAAGCATATCGGCGATTACAGCCTCTTTATCCTCGGAATGTTTCCCGAAAGCTTGAGCTACGGGCGGCGGGCTATTTCTCAGTCGTATTACATGGACACCGGACGACGCAGTTACATGGTAGCCAGCGAACTGGAATCCGACGATCAGGAAGTCGTGGTGCTCAGAAAACTGGCGGAAAAATATGAGCGCTGTGTGCTTTCGCTCAACTGGGTCCGAGAGTATACGACCGACCCATTCTATCAGTACATGTTCCGCCAGTTCGGGATCATGTAACCGTCTGGTTAATATTGACGGCGGCGGATGGCGGCTGGAGCATCCGGATCTCGTCCCAGCCGAGTGAGGTAGATTCCTGCAAAAATGAATATACCTCCGAGAATCTGAAACGAAGTGATTTCTTCTCCCAGCAGCACAGCCGCGAAAAACAGGGCTGTGAGAGGCACCAGGTTTCCGTAAATCGCAGTACGGGTGCTCCCGATCTTGTCCACTGCCAGGAACCAGAAAACATAGGCAACGGCAATTGCAAAGGTAAACGAGTACGCGAGTTCCAGATAGGCCCTGAGGGAAATTGAGCGGTACGGTTCCGTTGCAACCCAGGGCAGCGAAATGAGAAACAAGAAGACACTTCCACTGAAAATCGTGTAGGCTGTGAGCTGCAGCGGAGAATAGTGCGCCAGAAGTGGTTTTGAATAGACCGTGTAAACAGACCAGCAGGCGGCTGCCATCAGGATCATCAAATCACCTTTTAAAGTACCCCCGCCAAAGGATAGATCCGAACTTTCTGTCAGGATAAGGATCACCCCGGTCATAGAGAGGGCAATGCCAACCCATACGATTTTCTTCAGGACTTCATGCTTGAGAAAGTGACTCAGCAGCGCTGTAAAAATTGTGCCCGAGGACAACAGCAGACCGACGTTGCCGGCTTTGGTCAGGTCTAATCCATGGATGAAAAAGATCTGATAGATCGTATTGCCGATGAGCCCGAGAGCAACCATTTTCTTGAGATCTCTCAGCTCAACCTGGATCTTGCCGGCAAGGAGACCGGTCGCTCCTAAGAGGAGCAGACCCGCAAGCAGCATGCGTAGACCATTGAAACCCATCGGAGTGAATTCCGTAAGGGCGTCCTTGGTTAGCGACATGTTGGCTCCCCAGATGAGTGTTATCGTAAGGCAGAAGAGGTCAGCGCTTGAAAATCGGGAAACATTCACAGTGCGATACTCACGATCATCAGTCATAGCAGAACTAAAAGAATCCACCATACACCGACTTCCGCTGGAGAATCCATTGGTCGCGCTTGTCAGAATGTGTTTCTGACTAGGTTTCAGCTGAATTAATGAGTCTTATGGATCGAAGACAGCTGTCTCAAGCAATTAAGCAAGAAGCATACAAGTTGGGTTTCGACAGTGCTGGAATAGCACCGGTAGAAAAGCTATCGGGAGGTGCCTATCCAGAGTGGATTCAGCGTGGATATCAAGGAGAGATGTCATATCTGGAGAGAAATGTTGAGAAGCGCCTTGATCCTACGCTGATTGTTCCAGAGGCGCAATCGATTGTTTCCCTCGCGATTAACTATTTCCACCCCGGCGAACTCCCTTATGAAGACCCGTCACAAGCGGTGATTTCCCGCTATGCGTGGGGGGATGACTATCATGACATCATCAAGAAGAGGCTAAAGCAGCTTCTGGAGGCTATCCAGGCCCTTCAGTCTGGTATCACGGGAAGATACTATGTGGATACCGGCCCGGTGCTGGATAAATACTGGGCGGTCCAAGCCGGTATCGGATGGCAGGGAAAACATACCAATGTTCTGTCTCGCAGCCGTGGTTCCTGGTTTTTCCTGGCGGAGATCATCTTAGACGTCGAGTTGGAGTACGATGACCCCGCACAAGACTATTGCGGCACTTGTACTCGTTGTATCGATGCCTGCCCGACGGATGCCATTGTCGAACCTTATCTTTTAGACGCCAGGAGGTGTGTTTCCTATCTCACAATCGAACTTCGACGGGATATCCCGCCGGAGTTTCGAGAATCGATGGGGAACCTGGTCTTTGGCTGCGATATTTGTCAGGATGTTTGCCCCTGGAACTCCAGGGCGGTTCCATCCAATCGCCAAGAATTCGCTCCTCGGCCCGAGAATTGGACTCTGGAGCTACGGGAACTGGCGAGGATGACCCCAGAAGAGTTCAGTGCGGCTTTCCGTAAGAGTCCTGTAAAGAGGACGAAGTGGAGAGGCCTAATGCGGAACGTAGCGGTTGCGCTGGGCAATACTCGAAACGAATCCAATCTGGATGTCCTGGAGGGTCTGCTCAATTGCGAGGATGCAATGGTGCGACGTCATGCCGCCTGGGCGATTAGTTTCATCGGAGGAGCGAGTGCGCTAAGAATTTTGCATCATCGTCTGGAACGAGAGTCGGATCCGGAAACCAGGGAAGTTCTGTACGACCTGACTCACTCCCGGTGAAGGCTTCCAGGTCTTTGAAAACTTTCATGATCGGGTCACTCTCAACCTGTAGAAAAGCTCAGAGTGAGCCGCTACAATGGACTCGTGAAAGACGTTCTGGGAGTGATTCTCGGGGGAGGCAAGGGGACTCGGCTTTTTCCACTTACATTGATTCGTTCGAAACCAGCGGTTCCGCTGGGAGGAAAGTATCGACTCATCGATATCCCCGTCAGTAACTGTATCAACTCAGGTGTCAACAAGATCTTTGTGCTGACTCAATACAATTCCGAGTCTTTGAACAGACACATCACGCAGACGTATCGTTTTGGCCTTTTTTCAAGGGGCTTCGTCGACATTCTCGCGGCCGAGCAGACTCCTGAAAGCGTGCGCTGGTACCAGGGAACGGCTGACGCGGTGCGACAGACCTTGCGGCATATGCTGCACTATGAACCCAGTCAGATCCTGATCCTGTCCGGGGACCACCTCTATCGAATGAATTACCAGCAATTGGTTCAGCACCATCGGGAAAAACAAGCTGACGTGACAGTCTGCGTTGTTCCGGTCCCAGTTGAAACGGCCTCCTCATTCGGAATCTTGAAGATGAACTCGGATGGAGGAATCAGCGAATTCTTTGAGAAACCCAGAAACCCGAAGTTGCTGGAAGAATTGAAGGTAGATGTAGACGCCTGGAGAGACGTAGGCATTTCGGAGGAACGTCCTCTCATGGCATCAATGGGTGTTTACCTGTTCAATCCCGATGTTCTCTGTACTTTGCTGAAAGACGACACCAAGATGGATTTCGGACGAGACGTCATTCCATCAGCCCTGCCCGAGTACCGGGTACAAGGATTCGTATTCACTGGATACTGGGAAGACATCGGCACGATCGAGGCCTTTTACCGAGCTAACCTGGATTTAACCCAGGACTGCCCCGCCTTTACCTTCTACGACAACGAGGCTCCTATCTACACTCACCCACGCTTCCTGCCGGCTAGCCGTATGCAGAAATGCCAAGTGGAGCGAGTCATCATTTCCGACGGATGCGATATTACCGATTCTACCATTACCGATTCAGTTATCGGTATCCGCAGCATTATCCGTAACGGTACCCAATTGACTCGTACGCTGATGATGGGTGCTGACTTTTACGAATTCAACTCCAGACTTAGCGTTCCTCTGGGCATCGGCGAAGGCACCATCATCGAGAATGCCATTATCGACAAGAATGCACGAATCGGCCGGAACGTCCAGATCCTGAACCTCAACCGGCACGTCCATCACGACGATGAACTCTATTTCGTGCGCGATGGGATCATTTGCATCCCGAAGAATACCCTGATTCCCGACGGAACGAAGATTTAAACGGCCTAATGGACGTGGACGCTGGTCGTTGACGTCAACCGTTCGGCCTGCTCTTTCAAGCGCTCGAGTGTTCTTGTTTCCAGGTCTTGCAAATGGTCACGATTTGCCGCGACCGTTTCCGAAGAAATGACGGCGCCGGTAAACTCGACGTGAAGGCCCCAGGCCTTGGTAATTTCTCCCGTTCTGGGATCAATGTACCAGCAGTCTTCCCACACTTTCTTGCTATTGAAGGACCAGGTCACATATTGATCTTTCTGATAGCGGAGCCGTGTGGGAACAATTTCCTCCTCGACTACCTTTTCGTCCGGACCCAGCCCCAGCAGGATCAGAATGCGACCTTCTGGAACTTGCTGTTTGCACTCCGGATCTGAATAAATCGGAATATCGGTCTCTAAGATCTTGAAGGGGACCAGTGGAAGCTTATCTGTGTAGTTCGGTTGAAACGACTCCTTAACTTTTTTCTTAAAAAGCCCCATCTTGAGCTCCTTTCTGCTTGCTGAACGGCCTTTCCCTGTCTCTGCCCAACTGATCTTCAGGCGCTCGGGATGGTATCCGACACGGCAACGATTATAGACAAATTTCCCGATTGAACACGAGTGCCGGAAGCCGGGTCGGTTTCTTGACCTCAATCGAGAAACGTGCAATTATGCTGTTTTTCAAAGCGGTTCCGACGGGGCTCAAGCGTTGGAGTATAAATAGAAGAAAAGATTATGCTTAGCGTTGATTGGACACTTCTAGCCAGCGGCCTCATCTTTCTGTTTACGCTCTGGGCCCTTAATCGTGTTCTCTTTAAACCGCTCTTCCAAGTTCTCGATCAGCGGAAGGCCCAGACGGTCGATTTGCAGGCTGAGGCGTCGGCAAAGTTGGACTACTATTCGCGGCTGGTTGATGAATATGAAGAGCGAATCAAGCAGGAGAAGCAGCAAGGTTATCAGGAGGCTGAAAAGCTGCGACAGGAAGCCTTGGAGATACGGCAGCAGAAGCTAATCGAGGCTCGGAACGAGGCGGCTGGTTTACTAGAAAAGGCTCGCCAACAAATAGAGGCCGAAACAGAAGCAGCGAGAGAACGCCTCCAGCGTGACTCTGAGGAGCTTGCCGCAACCATTGCGACACGCATCCTGGCGCGGTAGATAGCCTCGTCTCTTCTGATAATATTTCCTTTCACCAAAAATTGGTACATCCCGTTTGAATGAAGCGGTCGGACAGATTCTTTTGAATTAAAGTCAGTGAGAATAAGAACGGTCATTCTGATATTCGTGATGCTATTGTTGGTCTTACCCGTACCGGCCTTTGCGGCCACCGAAGAAGCCGGTTGGGGTTGGATTGAGACGATTGGACGCTGGTTCAACCTGGCTTTACTGTTCGGCGTCCTGTTCTATTTCGTCCGTGAACCGATGAAGCGCTTTTTCCAGCAGCGCCAGCAGCGAATTGCGGAAGAGATAGTAGCGGCCCAAACTGCTCGGGCAGAGTCAGACAGAAGGCTGACCGAGATCGAGCAAAGGATGAGCCGACTCGATATCGAGGTTCAATCGATCCGAGCTGAGGCGCGGGAGCAGGCAGAGCGAGAGAAGAGCCGAATTATCCAACAAGCTGACGAGGAGGCCCGAAAGATAGTTGCCGCCGCCGAGCGAGAGATTAGCGGCTTGACGAGGGCAGCGGAGCAGAGTCTGCGGGAACATGTGGCCGAGCTTTCGGTCAGGCTGGCCGGAGAACGAATTCGTCGAGAGATGGATGCTGAGACGGAGCGCCGATTGATCGACCGGTTCTTTGGCGAGCTGGCCGGAACAGGTAAGTAGAGAGCGGAAACGATTCATGATCACTTCGATAGCAACGAAGTATGCACGGGCACTGGCCGATGTAGCCGGCGAAAGTCAAAATGAGCGGGAAGTTCTGGAAGAGTTGCAGACCTTCCGTGACTTGTTGGTGGAGCACGAAGAATTACACGATGCACTGACCAGCCCTGCCATCCCCTTCTCTTCCAAACGCAAGATCGTTGAGGGATTGCAGGAGCTCCTTCAACTTTCGAGGCCGGTCGTAAATTTTCTCCTTGTGATTTTGGAGAACAACCGGATGAAGAAGTTCGTCGACTTTGTCCAGGCCTATGAAGAGGTTGTCGACCAGAGGTCAGGTGTAGTCAAGGTTGATGTCTATTCGCCTCGTGTGCTGGATCCGTCGATTCAGGAACGTCTCGGCCAGACGATCTCGAATCTAACCGGAAGTCAGGTCAAACTGAATTACAGTGTCGACGAGGCATTGATCGGGGGACTCAAGCTTCGGGTTGGGTCCCAGGTATTTGACGGAAGCATACAGACTCAGCTGGAGCAGATCCGCCGCCAGCTGTCTCAATAGAATATCGATGATCAGGGGTAGGGCTGTTGCATCTCCAGGGCTCTCATATCAGGTTTGCGACCGATGTGCTGCCGGCCGGCCTTCCGGCGCCGGAGACAAGTAGAGCTACCCCGCGTAGGAAGATATCAGGAGTAGGAGCGCATCAATCATGGCGATTAAGGCAGATGAAATCAGCAGGATCATAAAAGAGCAGATCAAGGACTTCGACACCGGCGTCGTCGTATCAGAAGTGGGTACCGTCATCTCAGCAGGCGACGGGATTGCACGTGTTCACGGTCTGGACCGAGTGATGGCGCTGGAGCTGCTGGAGTTTCCTCACGACGTTTATGGCTTGGCATTGAACCTGGAAGAGGACAATGTGGGC
>Ga0079224_100006692_pt1 | contig 15344 bp, 9 predicted proteins | sample Stecom2015_FD_80414 | JGI IMG/M metagenome (GOLD analysis project Ga0079224, IMG submission 80414) | Agricultural soil microbial communities from Utah to study Nitrogen management - Steer compost 2015 | ecosystem: Environmental > Terrestrial > Soil > Agricultural land | place: USA: Utah...
CCTGCCGCCGTCGTCCGCGATGATGCCGTCCGCATTGTTGCCTTCCCAGGACCAGACGACGCGCCATGTCTCGCCGCCCGCGATCACGCCTGGAATCTCGGTCGACGTCGGCAGCGCAGGCGGCGGAGGCGGCGCGGCGTCGGCGGCGGAGCCGCTCCGCCCGCCGCCGAGCGAGAACCGTCGCGCTCGGCGTTGTGGTGCGCGCCGAAATGCACGACGCCGAGCGGCTCGCCGGGACGCACGTCGCGCACGGCCTTGACGCTCGGATACATGAGCGAGTGATCGCCGCCGACGAGGAACGGCACGGCGCCCGCGGCGACGACGTCGAGCACCATGTCGTAGGCATGATCGAGACCGCGCTCGAGGCTCATTCGATCGACGGCGAAGTCGCCGTAATCGACGATGTTCAGCACGGCGCCCGGATCGATCATCGAGTAGAGGTCGCGATCGGCGATGCCGTGCATCGCGCGCATCGCGTTCGGACCGTTGCGAGCGTCCCGCTTTCCGCTGCTCATGTTCTGCGGGATGCCGGCGATCGCGACGTCGACCGCACCGGCGACGAGATCCTCGGGAGTCAGCGCCACGGGCGCGCCGGCGAACGTGGGTATGCCTCCTCTCTCGTAGATGTAACGCTTGACGCTGAAGGGGCCCGGCGCGCGCTCGAGCTCGTCGAGGGCGCGCGGCTTCAGCACCTTGAACGAGTTGAACTGCGGCGACTCGGGATTCAACGGAATCGCACCCATGTCCTCGCCGGGCCGGTAGGCGAACGCGGCCACCGCGGCCATCATGTCGGCGACGAGCTGTCTCACCTCGTCCGGCGACCGCCGCTCGAGCTCCTCGACGAGCTTTCCGCGACTCGGAAAGAGCCGCAGGGGACCCGGCCCTTCGAGAAACTCGCGCTGCTTCGGAGAGAGCGCCTTCAGCTTGTGCTCGAGGCTCGGCTCGACCGGCGCGGTCACGTCGTCGGCCGATGCCGTCGCGCCTCCGAGCTGCAGCAAGCAGAAAGTCGCGGCGAACAGGAAGCCGCGCGTTGTCTTCGTCATCGTTCGTTCTCCTCGCGGCGACCGTCCTGCGCGTGATCGAGCGTCACGGGATTCAGGTAGTGCGGCTCCGTGAGCCCGAGCTTTCTCATGGCGATTCCGGTCAGGCATGCCTTGACGATGAACGCGCTGTGCAGGCTCGTCACATACGTCGGATCGAGCTCGGGAGCGACCTCGACCAGGTCGAAGCCGACCATGTCGTTCTCCGCGCAGAGCCGACGCACGATCGGAATCGCCTCCCGCGGCGTCAGCCCGCCCGGCACCGGCGTCCCGGTGCCGGCGATGTACGACGGGTCGAGCACGTCCACGTCGAACGAGATGAAGAGCCAGCGGCCGTTCGCTTTGGCCTCCGCCAGGACCTCCTCGAGAACGTGGTCCCATCCGTACCGCTCGACCTCGGCCATCGTGTGATAGCGGAAGCCTTCCTCGCGCATCCATCGGTACGTCTTTTCGTCCGGTCCGCTCGCGCGCAGACCGACCTGGATGTAATCGCCGCCCTTGATGAGGCCTTCCGACAGCAAGCGATAGATCGGCTGCCCGTGATCGATGAGATGAGGCCGGTTGCGTCCGATGTCGTAGTGGGCGTCGAAGTGAATGATCGTGACGTTGCCTTTGCCGTACACGTCGATCATCGCGGCGACGTCCGGATACTCGAGCGAGTGATCGCCGCCGATGATCACGGGAATCGCGCCCGTCTAGGCGATCTCTCTGACCACCTCGCGCACGTGCTGCATGCTGCGCTCCGTGCTGTCGTTGTCGATGGCGATGTCGCCGTAGTCGACGATGTTGAGCACCTCCGACGGGTTCACCTGCGTATACTGGTCGTTGCCCGCCATGTAACGGCCCATGAGCCGCAGCGCGAGCGGGCCGTGGTCAGCGTCCCGCCAACCGGACCCCATGTTGAGCGGCGCGCCGACGATCGCCACCTCGACGTTACCGGCGACGAGATCTTCGGGCGTCAGCGCTACCGGCGCGCCCGCGAACGTCGGAATGCCGCTCCCGCCTCCCATGTAGCGCGAAAGGTCGATCGGTCCAGGCTCCCGAGGCGGATCGAAGCTTCGCGGCCGGCGAATCTTCCATGCGTTGAAGGTCGGCGATTCGGTATTCAGCGGGATCGCGGCGAAGTCACGGTCTGCCTCGAATTTCTGTTGACGCTCGACCCACATCATCGCGTCGACGTACGCCTTGACCTCCTCGGGCGAGCGCTTTTCGAGCGCTTCGATCAGCTTTTCTCGGCTCGGCGCGAACCGCTCGACGAAATCGCTTCCGAGGAACTCGCGCTGCTCGGGAGTGAGCAGCTCGAGCTTGGGGCGCAGCGAGTCCGGAAGATCGACCTGCGCGATCGCGGGAGCGGCCACGGCCGAGATACAGGCCGCGGCGGCGTGGCGCGCGAGCCGGCGCGCCGATGAAGCACGAACATGCATCGCTCGAGTCCTGTCCTTGTTCGTTTCGCGCGGCCGGCCGGGTGCGCTGTGCCGCACGCGTTCGGCCGGCCGACGCCGTTGCACTAGAGCCTGAAGTTCACGCCGACGTAGAACGCCCGGCCGACGGGGCTGACCGGATACGACCGCTCCGTCACGAAGGGCTTCACGTCGGTGACGTTGGCGATACCGCCGTAGAGCCGCAGCCTGTCGCTCGCGTCGTACGCACCGCTGACGTTGTGGATGAGCACGTCGTCCGTGAAGGCAGCCGGGCCGAAGTTCTGCAGCGCCGTTTCGATCTCACCGCCGTCCTCGTATCCGAGCACCTGCTCGCTCAAGTACTGCGTCTGCCAGGACGCCGAGATTCGACCGGTCGAGACGTTCACGGAAAGCTGCGAAGACCATTCGGGCCGGCGCATCTCGCCGAGCTCGTCGTCGATCGACGGAGGTTCGCCCGGATTCGTCGGCTCGATGAACTTCAGCTTGTTCTGTTTCGTCACGATACCGTCGATTCCGACGATGAATCGTCCGGCTTCCAGCGTGTAAGACGCGTTGAAATCCCAGCCCGACGCCTCGGCGGCGCCGAAGTTCAGCATGGTCTGACGTAGGAACGTGAATCCGCCCGCCTGCGCCGAGGTCGGATTCGAGTTTCGCTGGATCAGCTCGCAGAACGGATTGTTGATCGACGGCGCGTCGTAACAGCCGTTGACGATGTTCTGCGCGGAGATGCTGGAGATCGCGTCGTCGATGACGATATCCCAATAGTTGAGCGACAGAACCAGGCGGTCGACCTTCGGCGGCTGGAGCACGACTCCGAAAGTCTTCGTCGTCGCGTCTTCCGGCTCGAGATTGGGATTTCCGCCTATGACTCCCGGGAAGCCGGCCGACAGCGGATCGTCGAAGATGTAGTTGCCGGAGGCATCGAAGACGTTCTCCAGAGGCACGTTGAACGACGCGAGGTGAGCGACGCAGTTCGCCTGCCTGAGCGCGGGATCGGGCGCCTGGGAGATCTGGCCGGCGTCGCACGGATCCACGGGGCGGAAACGCTGACCCTGCTCAGGCGAGTACAGCTCGAACAGGTTCGGTACTCGTATCGCCCTGCTGTAGTTCGCGCGGAAACGAACGTCGCTCACCGGCGCCCAGACCAAGCCGTAGCGATACGTCGTGTTATTGCCGAACGTCGAGTAGTCGGCTCGCCGCACGGCCGCGTCGATCGTCAACTCGTCCGCGAAAGGCTTCGACGCGAGCAAGGGCAACGAGAGCTCCGCGAACACGTCCCACACGTCGTAGCTCGCATCGGTATTCGCGAGCGTCGTCGACGGATCCGCGCCGAGCGCGGCGGCATTGCTCACGTCGCCGACGAAATCTCCAGGGGAGTAGGGCGTGCCGTCCGGCGTGACGCCGGCCACCTGAATGATGCCGCGATCGTACTCGTCGAACGTCTGCCGGCTTTTCTCTTCACGCCATTCCGCGCCGAGCACGAAACCGACCGGACCGCCGGGCAGGGAGAACAGCCGACTGCTGTCGCCGCTGATGAAGCCCGTGACGACGCTCTGCTCGATGCTCTCCTCGACAATCCGGTCATACGTGAAGAAGTCGATCGCTTCCTGGCTGATCGCGCCGCGTCCGCCCCAGATGTTCGCCGGTTTACACTGCCTGTCGCCCGGCGTGAACGTGAAGAAGGGAGAAGGCGCGCCGCCGCCCACGTAGGTCGGAATGTTGAAGGGGGTCGTCGGAGGATACGCGGTAAGATCGAGATCCGAGCGACAGACGGGCTCGCCCGTCTCCGGATGCGTGACGACGTCGATCGCGGCGAAGAAGCGGTCCGTGATCATCGCCTCGCGATCGATCAGCTTTCGCTCGAACCGACCGAAGTTCGCCGAGATCTCGTAATCGAGCGCGGGCTTGTCGAAGGAGCCGCGAGCGCCGGTTACCAACCTGTATGTCGTGCGCTCGTTCGTCGAGATGTTCGGCCCCCAATCGTCGGAATCGCGGGAAATGTACAGGCCGCCGGGCCCCACAACAGGATGACCTTCGTTGTCGGCATAGGGCTTCAGCGCTTCCGGCAAGAACGGGTTGTCCGGCGCGCCGTAGAGCAAATCCGTGAAATTGTGGCCGCCGCCGCCGAACTCCACCTCGTGATAGACGTATTTCGATTCCCAGAAAAGCTCCGCTTTGGGCGAGAACTCGTAACGGCCGTTGAAATTGACCGCGTACTTTTCCTCCTTGGGCAGAACGTAGGGCGAGTTCGGCGCGATGAAGCTCTGCGATGCCCCGAACTGGTTGAAGTTGCTGGCTATCAAGCCGTCCTTGTACGGAACGGGATTGCCGGACTCGTCGAGAAACCAGCACCCGCCGGCTCCGCCGAACGAAGCCGCGCCCGCGAACGTGGAGTTGTATCCGGTAAAGCTCTGCAGGCAATCGGGCGTGCCGTCGCCGTCGACATCCGGCTCCGCGCCGAGGGGAATCGAGCCGGTGCCGAAAGTGCCGATGGCGACGACGCCGTAAGGCGACGTCACGTTGAACGTCCGCCCGGGCAAGAAGACTCGCGGGGGCGCGGTCGCCGCTCTTTCGATCAACGCGAGCTCGGCTGCAGTCAACGCAGGCGTTTCACCGAATGCCTGCTCGTACTGCGCAATGAAGCTCTCCGCGGTCGGAATGCGTAACCCGGCCGGATACAAGCCGGTGTTGGAGAAGTCGTAGTATCTGCTGAAGTTCGGCGTCGACGCCGCATCGATGTCGCCGTGCTGAAAACGCAGAGCGGGGTTCGCGTCGTCGTCGTGCATGCCGTCGTTCGCGAGAAAGTCGCGATCACCCTGACGCAGCCCGGCGCTGTACTCGTGCTGGAACGAGACGATCACGTTTCCGCGTCGCTCGTTGAAGTTCCGGCCGAAGAGCAGGCTGAGGCTCGACGTCTCCGCGTCGCCTTCGCCGGAGACGCCCGGACGGAGATCGAGCTCGAATCCCTCGAAGTCGTCTTTGAGCACGATGTTGACGACGCCGGTCACCGCGTCGGCTCCGTACACCGCGGACGCACCGCCGGTGAGCACCTCGACGCTTTCGATCAATGCCGAAGGGATGGTCGATATGTCTACCGCCAACGTTCCTTCGATTCCCGATACGTGCCGACGCCCGTTCACGAGCGTCAACGTCCGATGGAAACCGAGTCCCCTGAGATCGAGCGCGCTTCCGCCGACGTTGTCGGCGGCTCCGACGTTTCCCGGCTCGTTGTCCAGCGAATTGCTCGACGTGATCGACGACAAGAGCGCCGGGTTGTCGTTGAGGATCTCGCCGATGTCCGTCGTGCCGGTCTGTCTCAGCGTCTCCGCGCTGATCGTCGAGATCGGCTGAGCCGTGTTCGCGTTGGACCGCACCATTCGGCTGCCGGTCACTACGACTTCCTCGACGAAACCATCGAGGGTCCTGGAAGGCACTTCCTGAGCGTCGGCGGCCGGCGCAACTGCAGTGCCTGTGCAGAGTGCGATCAAATAGCTCAGCCGGCTCCGGGCAAGATTGTCGATGCTGGTCATGGTCGCTCCGCTGCGCGAAGGAAGTTCTCGACGCTTCCTTGTGATCGACGTTCTGTGTGATGGCTCCGCGCACGACGCGACGATTGCATTGCAACAACGAGTGCTGCCTGCGATCGCTTTGTGTGCCGTGGGGAAAAGGTTCCAGCAATCGTCGTGCCAAGAGGACCGATGCAAGATCGAACAATGACTTAGTGAAAACGGCGCGACATGCACGCCGAGAAAATGTTCCGCATGAGGGCGTTTCTCGACTTGCGTTGCATCAAGACGAAGCTTCTCGACGAAAGCGAGAAGGAGATGCGACGTGAAGAGCATCGCGATGCGAAGCGACGTCCGCGAAGTCGCATCGGATCACGCTCGGGCACGCGTCGTCGAGACGTTGCGCGAACCGAATGCAAGTCGGAACGCGATTGCTTCACGCTGTGGCACGCGCCGCCGTCGCTCGCTCTCGATCGGGGCGTGAGCGCGCCTGCAGGAGGCCGTTCGCGGAAGAGTCGCTCGAAAGTGATGCACGCATGCGCCGCGGAACGGCGCAGTACGCACTCAATGCGTCATCGCGTAGATCACGTAGTTGACGCCGAAGCGATACGCGGTCGCGGTCATCGGCGCGGGATAGTACGGGTCGTCGGCGTGCTCCCACGCGTCGCCCATGTCGATGTTATGGTTGATCGCGACCATGAGTCGGCCGCTTTCGTCATAGATGCCGCGCCAGTGCGGCGGACCCTGCATGCGCTGCCAGCGGAGATGACGCTCGCCCGGAATCTGCGTGCGTTTGTCGAGGCTGAACAGGAGGTTCATCAGTGCGTCGTCCTGCGGGATGTCGACGATCGGGCGCCCGGGTAAAACTTCCCGCATCACGCTCTCGAAATACCACCACTCGCTCTCGCCGTGAAAATCGTCGAACACGAGAAAACCGCCGCGCAGCAGATACTCCCTGAGCCGTTCGATCTCGCGCCGCGCGGGCTGCCAGCGCCCTTGTGCGACCTGCTGCACGAACAGCCACGGATAGTCGAAGATCCGATCGTCGTCGAGCGTGAGATGCCGGCTGTCCGACGCGACGTCGACGCGCGTCATGCGCGCGAGCGCAGGCAGAAAATGCGCTTCCGCGTGCGGATAATCGACCGCCCAGAGCGGATTGCACCAGCCGCGGGAGCCCGCGCAGCCTCGCGTGTCGTAGGCGAGCCGCGCCATGTGGAACTCGGCCTCGGGCGGTTCGGCCGAGATCGTCCCTTCGCCGAGCCGGCTCTGGCCGCTCGCGAGTCCCGCCCCGAGCCCGAGGAGCAGAGCCGCGAGCCTTTGCGTTCGAGGTTTCGATCTCGGCGTCCGGGGCATCGGCGAATCCTCCGTCCCGCCATTGATGCCTGGCCGAAGCGAACCCGTCAAGCGAATCGTCGGCGCAACGCGGTTGCTAAAGGGGACACGAGGGCGGGCATGGCGCTATCGACCCTTCGCGGGACCGCTGTGAATACGTCTGCGTGCGCTGCGTCCGCGGCGTCCCTGCCGCGGACGCTCCCGCGAAGGATCGACAGCGCGATGCCCTCTTGGGCTTTGAGGTTGCCCTCTTGGACGTTGCGGTGTGCTCGTTCGGCGGTAGCGATCAGAATCGATAGACCATCGTGTCGCCGTCGCGGGCGACGTGTACGACGCGGTGCGCGTTGTCCTCGAGCAGTCGGCGGAAGTCCGCGCCGATCGCTTGGTCGTTATCCAATACCGACGTCGACGCGAGCAACCATTTCGTGCCGGGCGTCTTGCGCAGCGTCCGCTCGAGCTCCTTCGCGCTCGTGATCAGGGGAACGGCGACATAGAGATCCCGCAGCACCCCATCGTGGACGTAGGTCTGGATCAGCTCGTCGCCGGATCGATAGGTGCCCGAGATGAGGCAGTAGTCGAGCCGCCCGATATAGTTGAAATACTCTCGGCATTCGAAGGTCAGAATCTCGTCGCCCGGGGCGGCGTGCTGCAGCACGTGCTCCGCGGCCGAGCGGTAGTCCCTGAAGCCGCGTATCTTGAACGCATCGGAAAGCGCACTTCGATCGTCGTGCTCGCGCTGCGCGACGAGCCAGCCGCGCAGCGGACTTGCGTCGTAGACGACGACGAGCGCGGCCAGCGCCGCGGTGCCGGCCGTGACGCCCGCCCTGGTGAGCGGTCGAGCCGACGGCCGCCAGGCGTCGAAGACGTCCGTCCAGCGGACGAGGCCGAGGGCGACGAACGCGAAGAAGAGCGGCCCGAATGGCACGTTGTAGCGGAAGAAGCCGTAGCGCGACTCGAACAAGCCGTTCAACACGACCGGCAGCGCGAATGCCGCGAGCAGGAAGAGGGCGGGCCGATCGGGCTCCGGTCTTGCCGCGCGGTCGAACGCCCATAACAGGCCGATCAGCGCGGGGATCGACATCAGCGGATACTCGGAGGGGAATCCCCAGAATACGAAGAAGCTCGGGTAGTCGAGCAACCGTTTGACGGTTTCCTTCGCGGCAGCCGTGGCCCGAAGATCGCCGACGAGATCGAGACCGAGCGCGAGCACGAGCCATGCGGCGAAGCCGGTGCCGATCATCGCGATCGCCGTGACGACGTCGGGCTCGCGGAGGCCGGCGAGCCCGCGGCGTTTCGCGAAAGCGAGCGCGATCCCGGCGAGCAGCGCGACGTTGAACAGTTGTAGCGCGCAGCAAAGCGCGACGGCGCCGAGCAGCAGTCGCTCGCCGACCGAAACGCGTCGAGCGGCGACGAGAACGACCGCGGCGAATCCGAGGGCCGCGGCGACGAGACCGATCGCGGCCCACGGCGCGGCGTCGTAGAGCGCCGAGAAGAGCGGCAAGTCCGGGAGCCGGACCGAATCGAGGATGCGCTCGATGAGCCCCGCATCCCCGTCCGCGCCGGCACTGCCGGGGATCGCCTGGCCGGCTCCTTCGCCCGACGGCGCGGCTTCCGCGCTCGCGAGGGACGCGGCGCGGTAGTAATAGCGGTCCTGAATGCGTTGCCAGACGAAGAACGCGGCCGCCGCGATGCCGCAGGCGGTGACGGGGAAAATCAGTCCGCGCGGTGACGAGAACGCCTCGCGGCCTCGAATCGCCACGGGGAGGAGAAATGCGAGCGCCAGCGTGTAGCCCAGCTCATGCAGCGATATGGCGAGCAGCGCCGATACGAGCGCGAGGGCACCGCCTGCGAAGCTGGTCTCGACGACGCGATAGCGCCAGATCAAGAGCAGCGTCAGCAGGTAGAGGAATCCGAACGGCGCGTACATCCGCGCGTAACGCGAAAACTCGATATCCCAGAAGGAGAACGTGACGAGCGCGGCCAGCACGAGCCCGACGGAAGCTCCGAACAGGCGTTTCCCGAACACGAAGGAAAGCGGAATGAGCGCAATCCCGAAGAGAGCGGCGGGCAGTCGCAGTGCCGCCTCGTCGAATCCGAGCCACATGCCGCTCGCGGCCATCGCGTACGAGAACGCGAGACCTCTCAGGTAGATCATGCCGCTGGGCAACTCGGGGATTCCGTGCTCGGCGATGGCCTTGGCCGCGAGGGCGGACAGATCCTCGTCCCAATGAAACGAGATCGCGCCGAGGTCGACGAGCCGAAGCACGGCGCCGGCCGCCACGAGCAGAGCGAGAATCCACGCGGCCTCGATCTTGAGCCCGGTTCGCCCGTTCTTGGGCTGCGGCAAGGCGCTGCTCCCCGTGATTATTTTTCGCCTTCGACGAGCGCGACCGAGATGGGTTCACGCTCGCTCGCCGACGGCGAGGTGCAAGTTGCGCGCCACGCCGGCGAAGCGGCGGCTTCGGACGCTTGTGACGCTGCGCTCGAGGAGGCGTCCCGCGCCGCGGCGGCCGGCGCCGCCTGCTCGAGCCCGGCGAGCACGCTCGCGGCGCGCGCGGTCCATGTATAGCGTTGCGCGAGCACGCCGCGCGCGCGTTCGCCGAGCCGCGCACGAGCCGCCGGATCTTCGAGCCTATGGAGCGCATCGAGCCAAGCGTCGACGTCGCCCGGCGGCACGAGCTCCGCGAAATCGTCCGCGAGCACTTCGCGCAGCACCGGATAATCGGAGACGACCATCGCCCGTCCCGCGGCCATATACTCGAAGATCTTGAGCGGCGACATCCATCGGGACGTATCCTGGCCGCTCACGGTCTTCGGCCCATTCTCGTACGGCGCGAGCAGCACGTCGCACGACTCGAGAAACGCAGGGACGCAAGCCGGGTCGCGGTGTCCGTACCAGACGATGTTCGAGCTTCTCTGCCGCGCGCGCCATGCGGCGACATCGTCCTCGCTTCCGCCGAGAACGTGGAAGGTGTCCTGCGGCAGGGCTTCGGCGAGCGCGATGATCGTGCCGATGCCGTTACCGGGCCTCAAGCCGCCGGCATACCCGATCTGTCGGCCGGGCCCTCGCCGAAGCTGGAACGGCATCGCAACGGGCCGAAGAGTTGCGCCGTCCGGCGCGACGATGCAATCGACGCGAGCGAGCAGGCCGGGGTGCTCGCGCTCGAGATCGTCGAGCAGTGCGCGGGAGATCGTGACCACGCGCTTGAGACGCGGATGCTCCAGCGTGAAGCGCTGGAGCCGTTTCTCCAGGCCGGTTCTCGGCAGCTCGTGGATCTCGAGCACGACGCCGCCGAAGAGCAGCGCGAACGCCGCCGAAGCGGGACATCTCGCATAGTAGAGCTCGGGCTCGTCGCGCACGCGGGCGCGCACGACCTGCATCAGCGCGTAGATCGAGCGTCCGACGAGCCTCCAAGGCCCGCGCGGCAAGAGCGCTATTCGGAAACGCGCGGGCTCGAGCCCGTAAGCGCGGAACAATTCCTCCGTACGACCCGGACGTCCTCTCGCGTAGAGGCACACCTCGTGGCCGAGGCCGGCGAAAGCCGCGCACATCTGCATCACGTGGATCGCGTTCGCGACCTGCGTCCGCAGTGGGCTGTGAGACAGGTAGGCGATTTTCACTTTCGGTCGCTTCCTCGTTCGAGTTCGTTCCGCGGTCGAGCGCGAGAGCGCGACGCGAGACGCCAGTCGTCGAACGGCACATTGGACCGCGCTTTTCCGGGCTCTTCGATGCTCTCGACCGAGCTATCGCCGTTTGTCGCTCTCGGCGCGGCGGTCGGGTCGCCCCATGAACCGCGCCGCCCGCTGCAAGTTGTGGGCCATTCCTGAGGCACGGAATGTGCTTGATCGCGTCCCGTAGGAACGCAAAACGGGGAGTTCCACAAGACCGGGCCATGCAAAGTTTGCAATGGTATTTGAATCGTGCGAGAGCGATGCCGGCCGAGGAGATCGCCGCTCGCGCGTGGCGGCAGCTGCGCTTCGGCGCGGAGCGCCTCGGGCTCGTCGGGCGTCGCGACGCCGCGCCCGCCGAGTGGCCGCCGCGCGGCGGCATCGAGAGCGTTCCGCAGCCCGCCGTCGAGCTCGATCCCGAGCCGTATCTCGCCGTTGCCGACGACGTTCGTCGGGGGGTGTTCTCGTTCTTCGGGCGAAGCTTCTCGCTCGGCTTTCCTCCGCAATGGAGTACCGATCCGCTGACGGGAACGACCGCGCCGCTTACCTACGGCAAGACTCTCGACCATCGCGATCCCGGCCTCGTCGGCGACGTCAAGCACCTGTGGGAGCTCAACCGGCATCTCGAGCTCGTCTCGCTCGCGCAGGCTTATCGGTTGACCGGCGATCGCGCTCACGTCGATACGCTCCGCGAGCTGCTCGAGAGCTGGATGCGGCAATGCCCGTACCTCCGAGGCGCGAACTGGTGCAGCTCGCTCGAGGTCGCGATCCGCCTGATCAACTGGCATCTCGCCTACGTGATCAGCGGGGGGGCGGAGTCGCCGCTGTTCGACGGCGCGGAGGGGCGTCGCTTCCGTGACGAATGGCTGCGCTCGATCCATCGGCACAATCGTTTCGTCATGGGGCATCTGTCGACTTACGCGTCGTCGTCGAACAATCACCTGATCGGCGAGGCCGCGGGAGTCTTCGTCGCGTGCTGCACGTGGCCGTGCTGGCCCGAGTCGCGCAAATGGCGCGACGACGCGCGTACGATCCTCGAGCGCGAGATGCGGCGACAGGTCCATGCGGACGGCGTCGACAAGGAGCAGACCACGTGGTATCAGCAATTCGTCGCGTCGCTGTTCCTCGTCGCGGGCGTCGCCGGACGGCGGGCCGGTATCGCGTTCACGCCCGACTACTGGCAGTCGCTCGGCAGAATGATCGAGTTCGTCTCGGCGATGATCGACGTCGGCGGCAACATGCCGATGATCGGCGATGCCGACGACGGGCTCGCGTTCGCGCTCGAGCCCAGACGAACGCTCGATCCGTTCCGATCGCTGCTCGGCGCGGGTGCCGTGCTGTTCGACGACGAGCTCTGGCGGAGTCAGGCAAGCGGTCACACGACGACCGCCGAGTGGCTGTGCGCCGGCGTCGAGCCGCTGCGCGACGTCGCGCCGGCGTCTTCCTATCGGAGGGCCGACCGTTTCGCTTTCCCGGACGGCGGCTATTACGTGCTCGGCCGTGACCTCGGCGCGTCGGACGAAGCCCGTGCGGTCGTCGACGCCGGGCCGCTCGGCTTCTTGAGCATCGCGGGCCACGGTCACGCCGATTGTCTGTCCGTCACGTTATCGGTCGGCGGCAGAGAGCAGCTCGTCGACCCCGGCACGTACGTCTATCACTCCGATCGACATTGGCGGGACTATTTCCGCGGGACGGCCGCGCACAACACGGTGCGCATCGACGGCGAGGATCAGTCGGTGATCGGCGGACCGTTCTTGTGGACGTCGAGAGCGGAGGCCACGGTGGAGCGCTTCGAGCGCACCGACGAGCACGACCGGTTGATCGCGTCGCACGACGGTTATCTTCGTCTCGCCGATCCGGTGCGCCACCGTCGCGAGGTGCGATTCGAGAAGGCGAACGACGTGCTCGAGGTCGTCGATCGCATCGAGGGCCAGGGCCGACATCTCGTCGAGCGGTTCTGGCATTTCGCCGAAACCTGCCGCGTCGCGCTCGACGGCCGCGCGGCCGTCTCGACCGACGGTGAGATCGAGATCCGCATCGACGTCGACGAGGTGGACGCGCGCCCCGAGCTTCTGTCGGGCAGCGACTCGCCGCTCGGCGGCTGGATCTCGCGAGGCTTCGGCCGCAAGGCGCCGACGACGACGCTCGTCTATCGAAGCGAAGCCGTCGGCACCGCGGAGCTCAGGACGCGGATCTCGATCCGCCGCGTTCGCTCGTCCGCACCCTCCGCCGTTTGACGCCGCACGGCCGAGCGACGGTCAGCGTATCCATGCCGTCACGCCGCCCGGCGACTTCGGACGGCGAAACTCCAGACCGCTTTCGACCGCGCCGATATCGGGTCCGGAGCCGCGATAGTCGAGCGTGACCGGCTCGCCTTGCGACCACTGCACGGGGTCCGCGAGCGTCAGCGTGCTCGCCTCGTAGTCGACCTTCATGACGCGCGTGGGACGGCTCTTGCCGATGCGGATCACGTCGCCGAGCGTCACGCCGAAGCCGTCGGTGAAATACGCCGGATCCTCGATCGGGACGACTTTGCCCGAGCCGCCCGCACGCGTGTACGTGAGCGGAACCGCGGCGTCGATGCCGGGGCTTCCCGGCTGCAGCGCGAAGTCCTGCGGCTCTTGCGGATCCGGCGAGGCGAAGATCGGCTCGGCCTCGATATTGCCGCGGAAATGCGCGTCGAAGCGCTTCTCCGCCTCGGCGAGGTCGAGCGCGGCACCGACGCCGCGCAGCTCGATCGTCGCGTCGTTCCCCGAGCTCTTGGCGATCAGATTGCCTTCGATGATCGACTGGCCCACTTCGCCGGACGGATTCGACTCGAGCCGAAACAGGAGATCGCCTTCGGTAATGCTCGGATCGCGGCGGTTGCCGTACACGATGTTGTTCTTGAAGACGTTGCCGGTCACGCCTTCGCCGCCCTCGTAGAAGACGAGTCCCCATGCCGGCCCGCCGTTGCCGTAGAAGGTGTTGTGATAGATTCGATTGTCTCTCGCGATCTTCGAGCCGCTACGGCTTTCCGACGTGATGCCTTCCTTGCTGTTCGCGTAGATGAGATTGCGCCGCACGATGTTGCGCTCGCCCTCGGTTTTCATGCCGGCGTTGCTCGGCACGTCGGCGGAGCGACCGGCGTTCCGGACGATGTTCTCCTCGAACAGGTTGCTTCGGCCCATCAGCGACAGGTTGCGTCCGCCGGCGCCCTTGCCCGCGACCGCGGACCAGTCGTTGTCGAAAACGTTGCGGCGAATCACGTTGCGGTCACCCTTGACCTGCAGCAGGTTGTGCGCGCCGCGCGTCACGACGTTGCCCTGGAGCAGATTGCTGGTCGCGCCGCCGTTGATTTGGATGCTGTCCCCGTAGTCCTGGCCGTTCTCGTCCCGAAACACGCCGACGAAGTCGATGACGTTGTTGACCAGCTTGTTGTTGTGCGAGCCTTCGCCGATGCGGATGCCGTGCCACCCGTACGCGTAGCGGAACGACGAGCCCGCGATCGTGTTGTAGCTGCCCTTCTCGATCTCCACGAAATGCTGCACGCGCGCCTTCGGATGTCCCTCGACGCCGTCGACGTGGATGCCTTCGATCCTGATGTGCGAGCGATTGCGGAGGTCGATCGCGATCTCGAGCCCTCGCGGCTCGTCGGACGTCAGCACCGGTTCGCCGTCGCCGTAGGCCCGATAGCGAATCGGCGCCTCCGGCGTGCCGCTTTGCTCCGGACGGATCGGGTCGTTGACGTATTTCCCACCGAGCAGATGCACGACGTCGCCGGGTCGAACCGAACGGTTCGCTTTGGCGATCGTGCGCCACGGCGCGGATGCGCTCGTGCCGTCGTTGTCGTCGTTGCCTTGCGGTGAAACGTAGTAGTCGGCCGCGGACGCCAGCGAGGCGCAGAAGGCGAGCGTGATCGTGAAGAGCAACGAGAATGCGGTGCGCATCGGCTTCGGCATCGTGACTTCTCCGTGGGCTTCGGCGCGGGTTCGCGAGCGCGGAGCGCAACGATCTCGGACGTTCGCCGTGCGGATCTCGGCGACTTCGGCTCCGCGAGCTCGGGTTCGAGCCGTATGAAGCGGCTTTCATCGCGGCGCGTCATGCCGCGTTTCTCGGATTCGGCGCATTTCGCGCCAGGCCCCCGCGGGAGGCGGCAACCCTATCACGCCGAATACCATCCTGAAAACTGTACGCAATCGGCGACGGTTCTGCGCTGCGCGCGAGACGACGCGCGCAGAATGACGTTGGCGGCCGGGCTGGTAGGGCGAGCCCGCCCTACACCGGCTCGCTGCGAATTCTCAGCGGACTTTCGCTCCGACTCGATTCGCCAGAACGGGTTCCAACGCGTTCTTGCGGAGCCGCTCGGGTGCGGTGAGCAACTCGACGAGCGGCAG
>Ga0079224_100006693_pt1 | contig 15343 bp, 10 predicted proteins | sample Stecom2015_FD_80414 | JGI IMG/M metagenome (GOLD analysis project Ga0079224, IMG submission 80414) | Agricultural soil microbial communities from Utah to study Nitrogen management - Steer compost 2015 | ecosystem: Environmental > Terrestrial > Soil > Agricultural land | place: USA: Utah...
GCTTCGATCGACTCCTTCATGACATCGACCAATTGCCCAGTACGAATAATATTCCCCTTCCCTGGCATAAGGGTCGCCTCGATCGTTAGCAACTCTCCACCAACGGAAGTCCACGCAAGACCAGTTACTTGCCCTACCTGATTCTCCGCAGCGGCCAAACCGAAATCGTAACGACGGACACCTAAATACTTTTCCAAGGATTTCGATGTGATATTGATCTTACGTACGGCCTTGGCACCGGGCTTATTCTGAGCAGTGACCAGGTCCTTGACGACCTTACGGCAGATCTTGGAAATTTCGCGGTCCAAACCACGCACACCTGCTTCACGGGTGTAGTAACGGACGATATCCCGAATAACAGACTCAGAAATGTGAATTTCCTCATCTTTCAACCCGTGCGTCTTCAATTGCTTGGGTAGCAAGTAACGTGTTGCGATATTGACTTTCTCATCCTCGGTATATCCCGCCAATCGTATGATCTCCATACGATCCAACAATGGCTCAGGAATATTGAGTGAGTTTGCCGTTGCGACGAACATCACGTCAGATAGGTCGTATTCAACCTCGACATAATGATCAACAAACGCATGGTTTTGCTCCGGATCTAGCACTTCAAGCAATGCTGACGAAGGATCCCCACGAAAATCCTGACCCATTTTATCCACTTCATCCAACAGGAATAGTGGATTTTTCACGCCAACCTTAGACATGCTCTGCAGCACTTTGCCAGGCATCGACCCAATGTATGTGCGGCGATGGCCACGTATTTCTGACTCGTCGCGTACGCCACCCAGAGCCATACGAACAAATTTACGGTTCACAGCCTTAGCGATGCTCTGCCCTAAAGATGTCTTACCCACACCAGGAGGGCCAACTAAGCAAAGTATCGGTGCTTTCAATTTATCAACCCGCTGCTGTACTGCAAGGTATTCGATGATACGCTCTTTAACTTTCTCGAGCCCGTAATGGTCTGCATCAAGAATACGCTCGGCTTCTTGCAGATCCTTACTAATCTTGGTCTTCTTTCTCCATGGCAATCCGACCAAGGTCTCAATATAATTTCTTACTACTGAAGCTTCAGCTGACATAGGTGACATCAGTCTTAGCTTCTTAAGTTCAGCATTAGCCTTATTCAAGGCCTCCTTAGGCATACGTGCCTCTTTGATGCGTCTTTCAAGCTCTTCTAGTTCAGCATTCTCATCCTGCTCACCTAGTTCTTTCTGAATTGCCTTTACCTGTTCATTCAAGTAATACTCGCGCTGACTTTTCTCCATCTGGCGCTTTACGCGACCACGGATGCGCTTTTCGACTTGAAGAATATCGATCTCAGCTTCAAGCAAATTAAGAAGATGCTCGAGGCGTTCAACCACATTGAACATCTCTAATATCTTCTGCTTCTCTTCCAGTTTCAGTGTCAGATGCGCTGTAATGGTATCTGCCAAGCGGCCACCATCATCTATAGTTGCAAGAGACGTCAATATCTCTGGCGGGATCTTCTTGTTGAGTTTGACATACTGGTCAAATTGAGTAAAAACAGTGCGCATCAACGCCTGAGACTCGTTATCAGATTCGATAACATCTTGTATTTCCTCAGCCTTTGCGGCAAAGCATTCTTCTGTTTCAACGAACTCAGAGATACATGCACGACGCACTCCCTCAACAAGTACTTTGACCGTACCATCCGGGAGTTTCAACATCTGCAGCACCGTGGCAATCGTGCCCACCTCATACAGGTCTGAGGCAGCAGGCTCATCATTATTCGGTGACTTCTGGGCAACCAACAAAATCTGTTTGTTGTTTTCAGATGCCAGTTCAAGTGCCTTAACAGATTTAGCACGGCCAACGAAAAGTGGGATGACTAAGTGAGGATATACCACCACATCGCGTAATGGCAGCAGCGGCATAAGACCTGATTCGGTAGAAAATACTGGCAAGCTTGATTCAGTCATGTGAGTACCTTAAGAGTTGATCACACAACACGGCGTCGTGTGCTGATATAACGCAGTTGGGGGCAGAACTGTAAGTTTCAAGTAGATATGCGCCAGATGCAATAAATTCCCAACGGAAAGCATTTTTCAGTTTCCGCCGGGAAATCCTTAACTGGCAGATTCAGCCATCCGAGGCTCATCAGAGTAAATCAGAATAGGTGGAGTATCACCCTTAATCACACCTTCATCAATCACAACCTTGGACAGGTTGGGCAGTGAAGGTAGATCGAACATGATATCGAGTAAGGCATGCTCCATGATGGAGCGCAAGCCACGTGCGCCGGTCTTGCGTTCTAGCGCCTTTCTAGCAATCAATTGCAAGGCTGATTCTCTGAACTCGAGTTCGACGCCTTCCATTTGGAATAGCTTGCTATATTGTTTGGTCAGTGCATTTTTGGGCTCTACCAGTATGGTAACCAATGCAGACTCATCAAGGGATTCCAATGTTGCCACAACAGGCAGTCGACCCACGAACTCAGGTATCAAGCCGAACCTGATCAAATCCTCAGGTTCAACCTCACGCAACACCTCCCCAATGGCACGTGCGTCATCCTTGCTCTTCACTTCAGCGCTGAACCCGATACCGCCTTTCTCAGAGCGTTCACGAATCAACTTATCCAACCCGTCGAAGGCTCCACCACAAATAAATAGGATATTGGTCGTATCTAACTGGACAAATTCCTGATTGGGGTGTTTGCGACCACCTTGCGGCGGCACAGAAGCAACAGTGCCCTCTATCAACTTCAGCAATGCTTGCTGCACGCCTTCACCGGACACATCACGAGTTATCGAAGGGTTCTCGGATTTACGGGTAATCTTATCGATTTCATCAATATAGACTATGCCTCGCTGCGCCTTCTCTACCTCATAGTCGCATTTCTGCAAGAGCTTCTGCATGATGTTTTCAACATCTTCGCCCACATAACCTGCTTCTGTAAGCGTGGTAGCGTCAGCAATCACGAAAGGCACGTCCAGCAAGCGCGCCAAAGTTTGCGCGAGCAGCGTCTTCCCTGAACCAGTCGGTCCAATCAGCAAGATATTGCTCTTTGCAATCTCCACATCGTCCTTTTGGGCCTCCTGCCCTAGACGCTTATAGTGGTTGTAGACCGCAACAGCCAAGCTTTTCTTGGCTGAAGTCTGACCAATTACGTATTGATCAAGAATCTCGCAGATTTCTTTAGGTGTCGGTAGCTTGTTTTCACTTGACTTGATGCCGTCTTCGCCGTGGATTTCCTCACGGATGATGTCATTACATAAATCCACGCATTCATCACAGATGAAAACGGACGGACCGGCGATCAGCTTTCTGACTTCGTGCTGGCTTTTTCCACAAAACGAGCAATAAAGCAGTTTTTCACTCTCTGCCTTGGTGGCCATAAAACTTCCTAATTAACCAGATGCTAGTTATCTTATGCGGCATCAGCACGGCTGGCAATGACCTTATCGACCAAACCATAACTGGCCGCTTGCTCAGCGCTCATGAAGTTATCGCGATCCGTGTCTGTTGCGATCGTCTCAAGGGGCTGGCCTGTGTGTTTTGCCATAATTTGATTGAGTTTTTCACGCAAATAGAGAATTTCCTTAGCATGAATCTCGATATCGGAAGCTTGGCCCTGAAACCCACCCAGTGGTTGATGAATCATCACTCTGGAGTTGGGTAGGATGAATCGCTTACCTTTCGCACCTGCAGCCAGCAAAAGGGCTCCCATGCTAGCAGCCTGACCAGTACAAAGCGTACTAACGTCCGGCTTGATGAACTGCATGGTGTCATAGATAGCAAGCCCAGCAGTTACGGAACCACCAGGCGAATTAATATAAAAAGATATGTCCTTATCTGGATTCTCTGCTTCCAAGAAAAGCAACTGTGCAACAACAAGGTTGGCAGTCATGTCGTTGACCGGACCAACAAGGAATACCACACGCTCCTTGAGCAAACGAGAATAAATATCATACGAGCGTTCGCCACGACCACTTTGCTCGATCACCATGGGGATCAACCCCAGATTTTTTGGCTCCCACTCGCTATACATGCTCATCTCAGGCATTTCCCATCAATTCATCAAACTTAACTTTTTTATTGGCAACCTTAACCTGCGACAACACCCAATTAACCGCATTCTCCTCAGTCGCCAATGCAGCAGGCTCGTCAAGACGTTTCGGATCGGCATAATACCAACGAACCACATCTTCCGGCCTTTCAAAACTTTGTCCAAACTGATCAACCATCGCACGAATCTGGTCTGGCGTCGCCTGCAATTCGTTTTTGATAATCAGCTCTGAAAGTATCAATCTAAGCTTTGTTGATCGCGCAGCCTGCTCTTCAAACATAGCTGGCTCCAAGCTAACATTACTGACATCGACACCTCGCTGTTGCAGATTACGACGTGTAATCTCCATCTGACGATTAATCTCACCGTCAATCAGCGATCGAGGCAACTCAAGCTCAACATTCTCCAACAAAGCTTCAAACACCTGCTCTTTCAGCCTTGCCTTGACACGTTTTTCGACTTCCTGACCAAGACTTTCCTTGATCTCTTCCATCATCTTTTCGACGTTGCCGTCATCCACACCTAAACTACGCGCAAAGTCTGCATCAACCTCAGGCAACTTAGGCTGCTCGACAGCTATGAACTTAACGCTGTAGCTCACTGTTTTGCCAGCCAACTGCGCAGGATTATGATCTTCAGGATAGCTGATATCGAAAGTCTTTTCGCTACCCGCCTTATTGCCCACCAATTGCTCATCGAACTCTGGATAACGGTTACCCTCACCCAATATCAAGCCGATGCTCTGCTCACCGGTGCTCTCGACTTCCACACCGTCAATCGATGCGCTAAGCGCCACTGTAACCTTGTCACCCTTCTTGCTGCCCCTCTTGACCGGCTCAAAGGATGCACGCTGCTTACGAAGCACATCCAATGTTTTATTAACGTCAGCATCGCTCAACTCCAGCGTCGGGCGCTCGATCTTTACCTTGCTCAAGTCACCGATCACGACCTCAGGATAAACCTCGAATGTCGCTGTATATTCGAATTGCTCGACCTCTTCACCGAATGGCTTATGTTGGATATCAGGGAATCCTGCAACCCGCAACTTATTCTCTTCGACTGCTTCTGTGAAAGTACGTTCAACTGTATTAGAGAGAACCTCATCACGCACCTGCGCCCCGTATTGTTGCTCGATAAGTCTACGGGGCACCTTTCCTGGTCGAAACCCAGGGAGCTTGGCCGTGCGTGCGATACGATTCAGGCGCTGATTCACTTCCTCGATGATTGGCTGCATCGGTACTATTACGGTAATACGTCGACCAAGATTGCTGATGGTTTCAACAGTTGCTGACATGTACTGGATCCCTATAAAACATGTAATTTTTGGTGCGAAAGGAGAGACTCGAACTCTCACGCCTTGCGGCGCTGGAACCTAAATCCAGTGCGTCTACCAATTCCGCCACTTTCGCGATTTGCAGGTTTTGACTTATGTTTAATGCCTATGCAACGCCTAGCTTGCACAAATTTTATGAGCTTGGCCCATGAACAAGGCCGGTATTGTATCGCACTCTTCATTTACCGGAAACTACCAAATTTAGTTACGACAAAAAATTCCATGATTGACGCTGGGCAGCAATAGGTAGCAAGATGTTAGCAGTTTGAGTTTAACCGTCTAGAAAGCGCTTCAATATGCCAGACACTATCAACCAGGAAGAAATTCGCATGCTGCGTTCGGAACTTGAGATCCTGATGAAAGAACGTCATGCGCTACTTAAAGTTACAGGTGCTGCCGCGGGGCTGATAGCAGAACTGCATAGCCATGAATTGCCGCAGCGCACTGCAGAGGCAGCAGAACTCTTAGCAACCAGTATAAATTCTTTGCCGGAAGAATCTTTACAGGACGCACTCAATGCCGTCCGGGCAGTCATAGTAGAATAATTTAAGTTTCAATTAAGCTTGAACAGCCATCATTCTAAATAACAATAATTTATAAACACGGACTGCAGAATCATTGCCAGACGGTCTGGGGAGGCGGTCACAGTTGCGTAATTACGATTTACACCCTTTACCTTTAGTTCAAGGCCTCTGCATCTTTTGCATAGGCACACTACTATTAACTGCCTGCACCTACAAAAGCTATCATCCTGAGCCAATAGACCTACAGCAGGTAGTAAACGAGATCAACTCTCGCGACCCACACTCTCTAGAGTTCCAAACCTATCTACTCTCACAAGGATACGACGCATCTAAGCTGCCACCAAAGCAATGGGGACTCGAAGAATTAATTTTTAGCGCACTTTACTTCCATCCTGAACTTGACATTGCGCGTGCAAAATTACATGCGGCACAGGCCGCGGAAATAAAAGCCTCTGAACGCCGCAACCCTAGGGTTTCCACTAACATTGAGAAGCACAGCCAGCATGAAAATGGGATCTCACCTTGGACTTACGGCCTGAGCATAGATATTCCCATTGAAACAGCTAATAAACGCCAAGCTAGAATTGATTATGCCGCCAACCTAGCCGAGGCGACACGTATCGAGATTGCACAGAAAGCTTGGGAGATACGTACTCGAATATATGAGAATTGGTTAGCATGGCAATATAGTAGACAGCGAATCGCTCACCTATGGGAAGAACACAAGTTACAGACTGACATCGTCAGTATGCTGGAAAGCCGATTCAAGGCCGGCATGGCGTCGACCATGGATCTGGCTGACGCCCGGGTGCGATTGCAACAACTGCAACAGCTAATTCAGACTGAAGAAAGCAAACTCGGCGAACTTGAGGCTGCTCTTGCGAATCATGCAGGCCTTACACTAAATTCTTTTAAAAGTCTGCAACTTAAAGAAATCGATTTAACCGAGCTTCCTCAATCTCAGACCCTCTCCAACATAAGTTTCGATCTACCTGAGGCGCTTAGGCAGCCCGCGCTGCTCAATCGCCTCGACATTCGAGCAGCTCTCGCAAGATATGATGCTGCAGAAGCGCGTTTACGCTTGGAAATCGCCCGCCAGTATCCTGACTTAGAATTGTCCCCAGGCTATATCTATGACCAAGGTGACAAGATATGGACATTCGGTCTATCTACACTCCTCTCGCTTTTAAACCGAAACGAAGGTGCAATTGCGGAAGCGATGGCTGAGCGTGAGCTGGAAAAAGCTCGCATCATAAGTCTACAAAATAGCATCATCGGTGATCTTGAGACGCGTAGCGCCGCCTATTTACACGCGTTAACTCAGCTCAAGAATCAGCATGGCCTACTAGAAAGCCTTCATGAGCAGACGCGTCGTTCCCGCCAGCAATTCGACCAGGGTTTGATCGATAGACTTGAGTGGTCGACAAAAAGACTTGAAGAGGTTCAAAGCAGACGCAGCCTCTTAGATATAGGTTTGCGGGTGCATCAAGCAAATATGGCTTTAGAAGAGACGGTGCAACAGCCACTCCTGTCTGCATCAGCAATGCCCATGGATTTTCGCCTTGAGAGAGAAGATTGAATTTTGAGAGATTAAAGCCGCTATGAACAAAAAATCAGCGATTATCGTTTCCCTGCAAGCTTTTCTCATTGTCATCCTATTTTGGATGCTCGTTTTCTATGGTCGTGATGAGTATGAGGCTTATGTGCAGGGAGAAATAGAAGAAGAGATAGAAACCCCGGAACGAATCATTGCCGAGAATGGGATCACCTATGTCGCGCTCGAACGGGCAGCCCAAGAGCAAAGCGGCATCACCACCGTCACGCTAGAGGCCAGTCAATTCTTCAGTGCATTAACAACATATGGCAATGTTGTCAGTATCGACGACCTCTTGAATCAACGTACTCGGTATCTTTCCGCAAAGGCCGAACTTGATATGGCTCGAGCCTCTTTAACCAATTCACAGCAAGAGTTCGACCGACTCTCCAAACTCAATCTAGATGATAGGAATGTATCTGACCGTGCTGTAGCGAATGCGGCGGCTTTACTAAAAACAGATCAGGCGAGAGTCGCAGCCGCCGAAAGTCTTATCAAGGCCTTACAAGACAATATGCGGCTGCAATGGGGCGAGTCACTCATGAGGCAGGCGACACAAGGAACGGCAAGCTCCGAGCTGAATCGTATCCTTGCAAATGAAGAAGTCCTGATACAAATCACGCTTCCATATGGGATACCCGCCCCTAAACTTGGCAATTCAGTACGGGTAACTCCTCTCAGCGCGCCTGGAAACGAAATAAGTGCACAATTTGTTTCCGCCTCACCGAAAACAGATACCACCATCCTCGGGGATACATACTACTTCCGCGCGCCAGCCACAAGCTTACGTATCGGAATGCGAGTCAAGGTTCGTATGAATGAACACGAAGCTGCAGAGACTGGAGTGAACGTACCAAGAACCGCCATAGTTTGGCACGGTGGACAAGCCTGGTGTTATCGGAAAAGTGGGGAAGACAAGTTTTCGCGTGTATTCGTCAGCACCGATCAGGAAACCGAAGATGGATGGTTCAATGTTGGCAGACTGCTACCTGGAGATGAAATCGTCACAACCGGCGCTCAACTGCTGTTATCAGAAGAATTCAAATATCAGATCAAAAATGAAAATGATGATTGAGGTTGAGTACAAATTTATACCCAGAAGCCGATGACTGTTCTCTGAAAATATTCACTTGAGCACTTACGCTGACTGAGCCGCATTACTGAGAACAAACATTCATTCAGACAGGCTATGGAAATACCCAATATTGATAACACTTGGATGCCATTGACAATGGCACATTTAATAGTGAGGCACTAAGCATGATGTCCGCCCTCGTTCGGTTTTCTATTCGTTACAGCGGTGTCATCATCGCGCTTGCTTGTCTCACGGTCATTTACGGCCTCTATAGCCTAACTCGCAGCAATCTGGATGTCTTTCCAGAATTTGCTCCTACCCAGGTAGTCATTCAGACAGAATCACCTGGTCTTTCCGCTGAATTAGTGGAGCGCCTCGTCACTCAGCCAATCGAATCCAGCATAGCCGGCACTGTCGGTATCTTGTCCATGCGCTCCCAATCGATCCCTGGGTTATCCGTAGTTACCATCATATTTGATGAAAATACTGATATTTACCGTAATCGCCAAATCGTCGCTGAACGTTTGGCTACGTTAAATAATCGGCTGCCACAAGGCATTATTCCCAACATTACCCCCCTCACATCGTCTGCCAGCACTGTTCTAGGGTTTGGCATGACATCCCGGTCGCTTAACCAAATGGAGCTACGCACGATTGCGGACTGGTTAGTCGTCCCCCACTTGATGGCAGTGCCGGGGGTCGCAGATGTGAACGTTTTCGGGGGACAAGTCAGGCAATTCCAGATTCAAGTCGATCCAGTTCGGCTGATTCAATATGGGGTCTCGCTTCAGCAAGTAAGGGAGGCCGCTGAGAAAGCAACTGGTGTTCGCGGCGCAGGATATATTGAGAATAGCAATCAGCGCATCGTGATCAATACTGAGGGCCAAGCACTGACGGCACGTCAACTAGGTCAAATGACATTAATACACAAAGATGGCCAAACTATCCGGCTATCAGATATCGGTAACGTTGTCGAAGACGCAGCCCCCTCTATCAGTGCAGCTTTGATCAATGGGGAAAAAGGGATCTACCTGTCAGTACAAGGACAACTCGGCTCTAATACCCATGCCGTCACTGCGTCTGTGGAAAAGTCGCTGGAAGAGATTCGACATACCCTTGAGTCAGAAGGTGTAGATTTACACGAAGGTCTATTCCGCCCAGCAAACTTTATCGAGACAGCGATCGATGGCGTTCAAACCGACATACTGATCGGCTCAATACTGGTTATTACCGTACTTTTCCTTTTTCTTTTCAACGCTCGCACTGCATTCATCTCTGCCCTAGCTATCCCACTCTCGCTGCTAGCAGCAATCATCGTGCTATATGAATTCGGCATGGGTATCAATATCATGGTGTTAGGCGGACTAGCTATAGCATTGGGTGAGGTCGTGGACGATGCCATCATTGATGCTGAAAACATTTTCAGGCGATTGCGTGAGAACCGCCTATTACCACAGCCCTTGCCTGCATACCGTGTAGTCTATGACGCGTCGATGGAAGTCCGTAAATCGGTTGTATACGCAACCTTCATCGTCGCTTTGGTATTTGTGCCGTTACTCACGCTTGGGGGCGTTGGTGGCAAGTTGTTTGGACCGCTTGGGATCGCCTATATCGCTGCTATCCTGGCCTCACTGATAGTGGCATTAACGATTACTCCAGCCATGTGTTATCTGATGCTTAGCAGAACCCCACTAGAGGAAGATGACCCCCCAGTCATCAAGAGCATCAAGTCCAGATACGTTAAGCTGTTACAACGTATTGAGTCTCATCACAAACTAGTCATTAGTATATCGCTGATCGTAATCAGCCTTGGTATCGGCATCATACCGCTGTTCAAAAATCAGTTTATCCCCAGCCTACATGAGGGGCATTACATCACGCATATGACGGCAGTGCCAGGAACATCCGAGCAGGAATCTTTACGGCTTGGCAAGCACGTTTATGAGGCTCTAAAGGGGATAGATGGCATCAAATCCGTAGCACAGTGGGTCGGACGTGCGCCAAACGGTGCAGACACCTTCGGTACGCATTACAGTGAGTTCGAAATCGAGCTTGGCATGCTTTCAGGCGAAGAACAAAGACGAGTACTATCGGAAATACGTGAGGCAATCGCCGGAGAAGAGGATGACACCGATGACGACGGGGTTGCTGAGGTTGGTTTTATCGGCACTGCTTTTGCGATCAATACCTTCCTGACCGAACGGATTGAGGAGACCATCTCAGGTTATGCAGCCGATGTAGTCATCAATATCTATGGTCAGGACTTGGATGCCCTCGATCGTGACGCGCAAGCAATTGCGGATATTCTAGCCAGTACGTCAGGGGGTTCCGAGGTCATGGTGCAGTCACCTCCTGGAACGCCACAACTAGTGATTCGTTTAAGGCCTGAGCGCTTAGCTGTCTGGGGGCTGCAGCCAACTGATGTCCTAGATACTGTGCGTATTGCCTACGAGGGCATGCCTGTCACTCAGGTCTTTCAAGACAACCGTGTTATCGGCGTTAGCGTAGTCATGGCACCAACGGCACGAGAAAGTATTACTGACGTCGGCAAACTCCCGATCATCACGCCTAGTGGGAAGTTCTTACACCTAAGTGATATTGCCGATATATCCCAGGAAAATGGCAGATCAAAAATCCTACACGAAGGTGCGAAGCGCATACAGGTTGTGACCGCAAATGTTGAAGATCGCGACGTAGGGCGCTATGTTTCAGAGGTTAAAGAACGTATTGCCAAAGAAATCAATCTGAGCCGAGGTAACTATCTAAACTTTACAGGTGCCGCTGAGGAGCAAGCACAGGCAAGAGAGGATCTGCTGATGCACGGCGTTCTGGCTGCGATCGGTATTTTCATCATGCTCTACATTGCATTTGGTCGCTTGCGCAATCTGCTACTGACATTCCTGAACCTACCATTCGCACTGATTGGTGGAGTATTAGCCGTGATGTTTACAGGAGGCTGGATATCACTCGGATCACTAGTCGGCTTCGTGACTCTATTCGGTATCACACTACGCAACTCTATAATGCTGATTTCCCACTATCAACACCTAGTGGATTACGAGGGATGTGTCTGGAATCTTGAAACAGCGATACGTGGTGCATCGGAGCGACTCCCTTCGATTTTGATGACGGCGCTCGTGACCGCGTTGGGATTGCTTCCACTTGCCGCCGGTAGTGGACAACCTGGACGAGAGATTGAGGGGCCACTCGCCACTATTATTGTAGGTGGCTTAGTGACCTCCACCATACTCAATTTGCTTATCCTGCCTACAGTGCTACTGCACTTCGGGAAATTCGATAAGCAAGAAATCAAGTTCATGACTTAAAGCTTAGACTTCGCCCAAAACCCCTAAGATAAAAACGTTAGGCTATAAGACTGCCATCAATCATCATATTTGATGTACTTGAATCGCTGATCCTCATTAGGCGTACCTTCTAACGCACCTCCATCTTTACCTGGCTGCCATTGAATCACTTCCTCGATTTTCCGAGCGAGTTCAAAATCCTTGTCAGTTATACCCTTTGCACTATGAGTGCATAGCTTGACGATGACAAACGCATAAGAAACGGTTAGATCAGGGTGATGCCAGGCAGCTTCGGCCAAATGACCAATGGTATTTACCACCATTAACGTACCCTTCCAGCTACCAGTCTTATATTTCCGCCTAATCCAGCCGTCTTCGAGATACCAATGTGGCAATTCATTAGATAGCTTAGATTTAACCTCTTCTTCGGTATATACCCGCTCTACGGTATCACCCATGTCGGAACTCCTTCCTCATTAGTTCAATTCCAAGAGCAACGTACTGGTAGACCAGTTGCCAGCAATTTTTCTTCCGTGATCTGATCGTCAAACACAATGAAATCTCCCTTCCCCATCACCCAAGTGCTGAACTCACGGCCAACGATATAGTCTCCAAAATGCTCATCGACAAACCCTTCCTTCGTCAGCCTCTCCAAAGACACCTGTCCCATTTTGGGTCTCTCTGACTTTACAAGAATCAAATGCTCTGCGTTAAGCTTATGCGCGAGCCAAGCTGCCAGACTGTCTGAAGTAACTTCCCAGTTCGTGGGTATGCTCTCATCTGCGATTACCATGGCACTCGGAAGCCATACTACAACCTTGTGTTGCCATCCGCGTTCGGCGATTTCAAGATCACTTGCGGCGGTCACCAGATTACCATTAAGTCCGGCAAGTAGAATGCCGTACTGATCCATGGCCATGACGGCCATTCTATGTGCTACAAGATCGCTGACACCGCTAAGCTGCTGAGACTCATGGACTGCATCAGCAAGAATGCCGCCACCAGGCACAATTACGATTTGGCCATCCCCATTACGCGCTAGGACATCCAGCCACCCTTTCAGTTCTGGTGAGCCTAAGAGACTACCTCCGAGTTTGATTACCCACATAATTTTGATCTCTTCTTGGTGGATTTGCTTTGAAAATCAATCTTCGTTGATTCTGCTAAAACAGCGGGTCAGTTCCAGCATCGTTGATGCTTTGTCCCAGGTCTCCCTGTACTCTTTATGCATTTCTGAATCAGCCACGATACCACCACCAGCCCAAAAACGTATCTCGTTACGTGAGTAGACCGCTGTACGGATCGCAATATTGGTGTCCATATTGCCATCAAAACCGATATAACCGATAGCCCCACAATATACTCCCCTCCTGTGAGGCTCCATCTCCTCTATAATCTCCATAGAGCGCAGCTTTGGCGCCCCGGTAATTGAGCCACCGGGGAAACACCCGCGAAGCAGATCAATTGCCGTTTTATCCTCCGCCAAAACTCCTGCGACCGTGCTAACCAAATGGTGTACGTTGGAAAAACTTTCTAAAGCAAACAAACTTTCCGCGCGCACACTCCCTACTTGACTGCTCTTGCTGATGTCATTGCGCAACAGGTCGACTATCATCAGATTCTCTGCACGGTCTTTCTGACTGCTGACAAGTTCGTCAGCATTACGCCTATCCACGGACGCATCGCTTGATCTAGGCCGGGTCCCCTTGATAGGTCTCGTCTCGATGTGTCGCCCAGTCAATTGCAGAAATCGCTCAGGTGAGGCTGATAGAACCTCGCACCACGGATAACGTAAGTAAGCCATAAATGGTGCCGGACTGATTTCGCGTAATCGTCTATATGCGATCCAGCCATCACCTTCCGCATGCGCAGAAAATCTTTGTGCAAGATTGACTTGATAACAATCACCATCTTCGATGTAGCGCTTTACTTTTTCAAATCTTTCTGAATATGCAGATTCGTCAAGATTTGAGAGAACTGATGAAGTCACCCTGAAATGACCTCTAGCCTCGCTTACAGCTTCCGTATCTATGAAGACTTCATAAAGCTTCTGCCAATCATCATCGGATGCAGGATTCAGGCCTGACGAGAGCATCACCGTTTTCTTCTCAAGATGATCGACCACTAGGGCCCAGTCATATATACCGATACACATATCCGGGATTTGTTCACCATCATGTGCGGTAACCGGCATCTTTTCCAGATATCTGCCCAAATCATAACTAAAATACCCGATTGCTCCGCCGGCAAATGGCCAGTCACTCTTTTGATAAGGGTATTCCGACAATATGGATTTCAATATGTCGAAAGGGTTATCATCGTAGGTAGTCTGCACATTCTCACGACACACCGTCGTTGCTCCATGTTGCGTTACAATCGTGATGAATGGTCGTGCGCTGATGATGTCATAGCGGCCATATTCCCCATTCGGCTGACCACTATCCAACATAACCGCCCAATCCTCATGAGCGATTTTTGAAAACAATCTTGAACTGTCCGGACAATACGGAAGCATTCGTTGTTTCATGAACTTAAATCCCTATTTCCAATGGCAAAACAGCCATGGCATAAGCTGGATAGCAAACACCGGCCCATTGGCGAAGTTCTGGTGACTGTGCATCAATCAAATGCTCTACCTGCAGCTGATCCTGTCCTAAGCGCTCAGCTAACGCTCCGGTAAGGAAACGTCCAGCACCGGCGGTGACTAAGGAGATACGAGACATTGGAAAAAATTCATCAAGCTGTTTCTGAATGACGGCTTCTAGCCGCTGCATTTGTGCCGCTTTAAAGGATTGCGCAAGCTCCAACCAATCGTTATCGCTAAATTCTTCGTAATCATGGCCTATCATGCGTGCAATTCTACGCATACTCGCCTCTAGACTTTTATCTGCGCCATCGGCAGTTGATGCCATATCCTCAGCATCCGTTAAATCTCCCGTGATCCTGTAGACATCTGCCATCGTCGCAAAATATTCAGCTGCGACATGATATTCATGGTCTTTAAAAGCCACTTTCTGGGTCAACGCCATTAATGGCGTACGTATCACCCCAGTGTATACCAGTTCATCATTTCGCATCCGCTCGGCGTCAATAAAGCCTTTATTCAATACAAGTCCGTTATTAAATGGAATTAAGTCTGTCGTCGTACTTCCAACATCGATAAAGACGCCCGCCTTCACTTGAGTAGCAACAAGCGATGCGCTGGCGTGCCAATTGGCAGAAGCTATACTTTGGTAATGCTCATCTACTTGAGCAAGATCCAGAAAGCCGTGCTTGCCGGCATAAAATCTGACATTACATCCAAGCTTATCGGCCATCAGTCTTGCGATTTCATTGACCCCTTCTCGCCGGCTTTGGAAAATGTCAGCCAGCTCACCCGTCATCGTGATGCTGTGCATCACGTTTTCGGGTAATTCCGTTGCCATCAGATGCTCAACGGCAAAGGACAGCTCATGAATGCCTTTCCATAACGGGCA
>Ga0079224_100006694_pt1 | contig 15343 bp, 16 predicted proteins | sample Stecom2015_FD_80414 | JGI IMG/M metagenome (GOLD analysis project Ga0079224, IMG submission 80414) | Agricultural soil microbial communities from Utah to study Nitrogen management - Steer compost 2015 | ecosystem: Environmental > Terrestrial > Soil > Agricultural land | place: USA: Utah...
CATGCGCATCGAGGACCTGCAGGGGCGCTTCAATCTGAACAACCTGGCCAACCTGCCGCAGGACCCGCAGCAGGCCGTCAACGACATCCATTACCAGCGCTTCCATCTGCTGCTGGAGAACCTCGCCCAGCAGCACGGCCTGGAGATCAACCCGCAGGAGCTGATCGAGTCGCTGGCCGACTGGCTGGACCCGGATCTCCAGGCCCGCCCCTTCGGGGCCGAGGACAGCTATTACCTGGCGCTGGACATCCCGCGCCGGGCCGCTAACCAGCTGCTGGTCAGCCCCACCGAACTGATGCTGGTGAAGGGCTTCACTCCGGAGCTGGTCAACGTCCTGCTGCCGCACGTGACCGCGCTGCCCCAGGCCGGCACCAACATCAACGTCAACACCGCCACCCGCGAGGTGCTACGCAGCCTCGATCGGCGCATCAGCGAAAGCCTTGCCGAGCGGCTGGAGCAGCAGCGTTTCGAGGAACCCTGGGAATCGCTGGAGATGTTTCTGAAGGCAGCCGAACTGTCGAGCACCGATTTTCGCGCCGAGGGCCTCGGCGTCAGCAGCCAGTACTTCGCCTTTCGCGGCGACGTCATGCTTGGCCCGGCGCGCAGTCAGCTACATAGTCTGATAAGTCGCGCCGATGGCCTGCAGGTGCTCTGGCGCGCCCGCGGCACGCTATAGGGCAAGCCCTCTGGCCCGGCAGCCTGGCGGCTTAGCCTGTAAACTCAGCAGTAATCCAAGCAGAATGAGCCTGCTCGAGGATAGAGAACAACGCTCATGTCGCAACGACTCGTGCTCCGCCTTCAGGGCGCCTCGGACGGCCAGTACCGATGGCTGCCGATAGGAAGCGATGGCCGCCCCGACGGCCCGGTGACCGAAGGCAGCTTGAGTGACGCCGCCAGGCTGCGCCGGCCACTGGTCGTGCTGGCGCCGGCCGCCGATGTGGCCCTGTTCAGCACGCCGCTGCCGCGGCTGAGCCGGCAGCGGGCAGCCCGCGCCGTCCCGTATGCGCTCGAAGACCAGCTGGTGGAGGACGTCGAGGACCTGCACTTCGCCCTGGGCCAGCGCAATGCCAGAGGCGAGCTGGCCGTGGCCGTGGTGGCCAAGGCCCAGATGCAGGCCTGGCTGGACGCGTTCGCCGAAGCCGGGCTGGAAGTCGAGCAGATCTATCCCGAGCTGCTGGCCCTGCCTCATGAGCCCGGCTGCTGGACGCTGCTGCTGGAAAACGACCAATTCCTGCTGCGCACCGGCCGGCAAAGCGGTTTCGGCGGCGATGTCGACAACCTGCCGGTGCTGCTGCCGGCGGCCCTGGAGGAGGCGGAACAACCGCCGCAGCGGCTGCTGGTCTACGGCGCCGGCCTGCCCGCAGAACTCGCGCTGGGCGAGCTGGCGGTGGAGCAGCATCCCCTGGACGACGTCCTGACCTTGCTGGCCCGGCATCTGCGCGAGCGTGAGGCCATCCCGCTGCGCACCGGCCCGTTCGCCCGCCGCCGCGGCTGGTCGGCGCAATGGCAGCGCTGGCGGCTGGCCGCCAGCCTGCTGCTGGCCTGGGCGCTGGCCGACACCGGCGGCGCCTATTTGCAGCAATGGCAGCTGCGTCAGGAGCTGCAAGCCGTGGAGGCAGCGCAGGCGCAGGTCTATCGCCGGGCCTTCCCCGACGGCGGCCAGCTGAACCGCTACAACCCGCGCCAGCAGGTCGAGAGCCGCCTGGCCGCGCTGCGCCGCAGCGGCGGCAGCGACAGCGGGCTGCTGCACCTGCTGCACACGGCCGGCCCGCTGCTGACGGCCGACCCCGAGCTGCAGGTCGTCAACCTCACCTACCGCGGCAACGGGCTAGAGCTGGAAGTCTCGGCCGCCAGCCTGCAGGGCATCGACCAGCTCAAGCAGCGCCTCGACGGCGCGCCCGGCCTGGGCGTGGAAGTGGTCTCCGCCCGCGCCGAGGGCGACCGCGCCCAGGGTAGGCTGCGCCTGGAGATTTCATCATGAGCCTGCAGCAGTGGTGGCATGAGCTGGAAGCGCGCGAGCGCCGTACCCTGATCATCGGCGCCGTGGTGCTGGCGGTGTTCTTCTTCATCCAGTTCGTCTGGCTGCCGGCGCACCGGGAAGCCGATCGCCTGGCACAGCAGCTGGCCGAGCAGCGCGCCCTGCTAGCCTGGATGCAACAGATGGCCAGCGAGGCGCAAGGCCTGCGGGCAGCTGGCGGCAGCGAGCTGGTCGGCATCGGCAACCAGGCGCTGTTTTCCTTCGTCGATCAAAGCGCCCGCGAGGCCGGTCTCGGCAATGCGCTGCGGCAGGTGGAGCCGAACGGCGAGCAGCGGGTGCGGGTCACCCTGCAGCAGGCCAACTTCGACCAGCTAATCCACTGGCTGGTGACGCTGAAAACCCGTCACGGCATCGACGCCGGAACGTTTGCGGTACGCCGCGGCGATTCGCCCGGCCTGGTCGATGCCCAGCTCATCCTGGAGTCCTCGGCGCCATGAAGCTGCGTTTGCTTGGGTTGGTCCTGCTCGGCCTGCTCGCCTATGCGCTGTTCCTACTCTCCTCGCTGCCGGCAGCTCATGCCTGGAGCCTACTGAGCAGGCACATGCCGGCCCAGGCCTATGGCCTGAGCGGCACGCTCTGGAACGGCCAAGCCGCCGTGGTGCTGCAGGAGCAGCGCCGGCTAGAAGCCGTGCAATGGGAACTGCGGCCCGCCAGCCTGTTGACCGGCCGGCTGGGCGCCGACATCCAGGCCCGGCTGCCGGATGGACGGCTGCGCAGCGAGGTCGTCGCCACCCCGACCGGCCGCGTCACGGCGCGGCAGCTGCGGCTGGACATGCCAGCGGCAGAGCTGGTGCAGTGGGCCGGCTTGGCCGGCCGACTGCCGGTGCAGCTCGCCGGCCGCTTCGACGTGCTGATGCGCGAGCTGGTCCTGGTCGACCAGCGTCTGGAGCAAGCCGACGGCCTGGTCAACTGGCATGCCGCCAACGTCCGCTTCGGCAGCCTGGCGCTGCCTCTTGGCGATCTGGCGCTGCGCCTGGAACCGACGGCGGACGGCGCCACCGGCGGCACCCTGGTGAACCAGGGCGGCGCCGTCGATCTCAGCGGCACGCTGCAGATCGGCCAGGATGGCCGCTTCGTGCTGGATCTGACCACCCGAGCCCGGGACGCCGTCGACCAGGACGTCGTCCCCGCCTTGCAGCTGCTCGGCATCCCCACCGACGGCAGCCCGGTCAGGGGCCGCCTCAGCGGCAATCTGGACGGCAGCGGATTGCGGCTGGAGCCGCTGGAGGGGTGATGCCGCTCAGGCGGAACAGCCAGCCGCCGCCGGCATGATCTGGGCGAAATCCTCCAGCAGCGCGAACTCACCCTGCTGACGCCGCCCCTGGCCGCTGTCGGGCTGGGCGATGCCGAGCAGCCAGCGGATGCCGTGGTCGCGGGCGGCGCGCAGCACGCTCACGGTATCGTCCAGCAGCAGGGTGCGAGCAGGGTCGAAGGGCACCGCCTGCTGCAAGGCCCGCCAGAAGCCGGCCTGCTCCTTGGGGTGGCCGAAATCGTGGGAGGAAATCATAACGTCGAGATGGGCAGCAAGCTCGGTACGCTCGCACTTGAGGGCCAGTGCGGCGCGGTGGGCATTGGTCACCAGCACCCGTCTCTTGCCGGCCCGCTCCAGCGCCTGGAGGAATTCCACCGCCCGCGGGCGAAAGCCGATCAAGTGCCCGACCTCCCGCTTGAGTGCCGGGATGTCCAGCTCCAGCGCCCGGCTCCAGTAATCCAGGCAATACCACTGCATGCTGCCCTCCAAGCGGCGCATGTGCGGCAGCAGCTCCGCCCGCGCCGCCTCGACGCTAAGCCGGCGGACTTGCGCATAACGCCGGGGCAGATACTCTAGCCAGAAGTGATTGTCGAAGCGCAGGTCCAGCAAGGTGCCGTCCATGTCGAGCAGCACCGTGTCGACCTGGTCCCAATCGATCATTTGGAACTCCCCTTGACGTAGCGGCCGCCCTGGCATCGGCCGCAGGCAATGCGCATGTACAATACCACTTGTCCCCATTCGAGAATGCGGCATGGATAAAAAGCCTGAAACCCTGCACCGTGAGATCGTCGCCCGCTCCCGCCTGTTCCGGGTCGGGGCGCTCGACCTGCGCTTTAGCAACGGCGTCGAGGTCAAGTACGAGCGCCTGACCAGCTCGACCTCGGGCGCGGTCATGATCGTTCCCCTGCTGGACAACGACACGGTGCTGTTAATCCGCGAGTACGCCGCCGGCACCGAGCGCTACGAGCTGGCGCTGCCCAAGGGCCTGGCCGAGCCGGGCGAAGACCTACTGGAAGCCGCCAACCGCGAGCTGCAGGAAGAAGTCGGCTACGCCGCCCGCAAGCTCACCCCTCTGCGCCAGCTCAGCATTGCCCCCGGCTACATGCAGCACCTGACTCACGTCATCCTGGCAGAGGATCTTTATCCGCAGCGCCTGCAAGGCGACGAGCCCGAGCCCATCGAGGTCGTCCCCTGGCGCCTGGAGGAGCTGCCCCGGTTGCTGGCCCTCGAGTACTTCAGCGAAGCCCGCAGCATCGCCGCACTCTACATGGTGCGCGACCTGCTGCGGGAGCGGGGCGGCCGCCGATGAGCGCGCGCCAGCTGCAGCGGCTGCTGCCGGCGGTGGCCGCGCTGGCGGAAGAGGCCGGCCGCCGCATCATGGAAATCTACCAGGCCGGCTTCGAGGTCTGGCACAAGAACGACGACTCCCCGCTGACCGCCGCCGATCAGGCCGCTCACCGCACCATCGTGCAGGGACTGGCCCAGCTCGCCCCCCGTGTGCCCGTCCTGTCCGAAGAAGGCCGCATCCCAGATTTTACCGAGCGCCGCCAGTGGCAGCGCTACTGGTTGATCGACCCGCTGGACGGCACCAAGGAATTCATCAAGCGCAACGGCGAGTTTACCGTCAACATCGCGCTGATCGAGGACGGCGCGCCGGTGCTGGGGGTGGTGCACGCTCCGGCCCGAGACGCCAGCTGGTATGCCGCCGCTGGGATCGGAGCCTTCCGGCGCAGCGAAGGACGAACCCAGGCCATACGCACCCGCCCCGCCCGACCGCCGCTGATCGCCATGGCCAGCCGCTCCCACCGCAGCCCGGCAGTGGACGTCCTGCTGGCACGGCTTGCCCAGGCGCAAACCCTGTCGATCGGCAGCTCGCTCAAGTTCTGCCTGATCGCCGACGGCAGCGCCGACTTCTACCCACGCTTCGGTCCGACGTCGGAGTGGGACACCGCGGCGGCCCAGTGCGTGGTGGAGCAGGCCGGCGGCCGGGTGGTGGATCTGGCGCTGGCGCCGCTGCGCTACAACACCAAGCCGTCGCTACTCAACCCTGATTTCGTGGTGTTCGGCGACCCCCATTACGACTGGTCCAGCCTGCTGGAGGGAATCCATGGCGAAACCCGCTGAGCGCCTGCTGGCAGCAGCCCTGCTGCTCGGGCTGGCGGCGCCCGTGGCCGCCTGGGAGGAAGGCCTGACGGTCGGCCTCAGCGTGGAGCGCTCCCATCTCGAGCTCGACTCCGGCGCCGAGGCCCGCAGCACCCGGCTGGTCCTGCAGCTGGCCGAGGAGGTCCGCCCCTGGCTGCGGCTGCAACTGCGCGGCGGCCCGGTGCTGCTGACCCAAAGCGGCAATTCGGCGACCGCCGGCATGGACTTCACCGGCTACCACCTCGGGCTAGGCGCCCAGGCCGAGTGGTTCCGCCAGCAGCCGCTCGGCCTGATGGCCGCCGTCCGCTACAACTATCAGGAAGTCGACGACGAGCTCGAGACGCGCAAGGCCAGGCTCGACTGGCACGAGGCCACGGCCGAGCTGGCTGCCGTGCTGCGCCTGCAATCGGTGCAGTTGCGCCTGGGCGGCTACGGCCTGCACGTCGACGGCGACGAGACCGTCTCCGGCGACCTCACCCGCAGCAGCAGCCTGGAGGCCGAGCGGCACTACGGCGGCTTCGCCCAGCTTGACTTCTGGGTCGACTGGACCGGCAGCGTCAGCCTGCGCCTCGAGGCCGGCGCCCGCCAGGGGGCGGAACTGGTCTTCGCGCGCAGGTTTTAAGCGGGACGGCAAGCCTGCACGTCGGCCCGGCTTAGCGCCCGCCGTCCTGCCGGACCGGCTAGTCGGTCCCGCTTTGCCCGTAATCTGGCCCGCCCCGGGCCAGGAACTCCTGCTCGGCAGGCGTCGACTGCCGACCGAGGATGGCGTTGCGGTGGGGAAAGCGCCCGAAGCGTCGGATGATGTCGCGGTGCTCGCGGGCGTAGTCGAGCATGCCCTGCGCCAGCGGCCGCCAGGCCGACTGGCACTGCTGCAGCAGCCGCTCGTACTGCTGCACCGAGACGTCCTGCAGGTGCGCATTCTCGGCATGCTGCAAGGGCAGGTAGAAAAACCCGCGCTCCACCGGGCTCAGCATCTCGTCCAGGTTTTGCTCGATGCCGTCCAGGCACAGCCGCTGCGCCGCGGCATCCTGGGCGAAGGCCTGCGGCCGGCCGCGGTGGATGTTGCGGGAGAACTGATCCAGCAAGATGATCAGGGCCAGGCTGCCGCGGGCGGTCTGCTCCCAGCCGCTCAGCTCGCCGGCCACAGCCTCCTGGTACAGGCTGCCGAAGCGATCGCGGATCTCGGCGTCGAAGGTGGGATCGGGCTCGAACCAGCGCGCCATCATCGCCAGCGCCCGCTCAGGGTCGCTGCGGCTGTCCTCGAACCAGAAGGAGAGTATCCCTTCGATACGCGCTGGCATGGCTCCTCCTTGCCTCCGGCGCTTGCCCTCGCGCAGGCGCTCAGGCCTGCTCCCGCCGCGGCACCATCACCACGGCCTCGCCGGTGATCACCTCTTTGTCGCCCACGCTGCAAACCGTCTCCAGCGTGACCATGTTGCGCTCCGGCTTGAGCCCCGTAACCTTCACCCGCGCGGTGACAGTGTCGCCGATGAACACCGGGGCACGAAAGCGCAGGCTCTGGCTGACGTAGATGCAGCCGGGACCGGGCAGCCGCATGCCGAGCACGGTGGAAATGAAGCCGGCCGACAGCATGCCATGAGCGATGCGCTGCTTGAACATGGTGGTGGCGGCGAACTCGGCGTTCACGTGCACGGGATTGAAGTCGCCGGTGACGCCAGCGAACTGCACGATGTCGGCCTCGGTAACAGTCTTGCTGAAGCTGGCCTCCATGCCCTCCTGCATGTCCTCGAAGTAATACAGCTGTTCACTCATGGGCGTTTCCTGCTCGAATCTCAATAAGCCTTGCCAGCGCCCGCGGCGGGGCGCGTCCCGTCTCAATCGCTGCCGCTGCGCAGCAGCCGCATGGGCGAAGCGCGATAGAAGCGCCAGGTCGCCAGCGCTCCCGCCAGCCAGACCAGCAACGGTCCCGCCAGCACGCCGACCAGCAGCGCGGTTACGTCGAAGCCATAGTCTAGCTGAAACAGCCGGCGGGCAATGACCAGCCCGGCGGTGGCGGCGCAGGCGCCACCCAGCGCTCCCGCGGCAGCGCCGATGAGCCAGAACTCGGCCCGCGCCAGCCGCCGCACGTGCCGGCGCTCGGCGCCCAGCGTCCGCAGCAGCGCGCTCTCGAAGCGCCGCTCTTCGCCGGTGGTCTGCAGGGCGGCCAGCAGCACGATGAGTCCAGCGATCAGCGTCATGCTGGTCATCAGCTCCACCACCCTGGAGCCCTGGGCGATGATGTCGCGCACCGTGCCCAGGATGGCGTCGATGTCAAACACCGTCACGCTGGGAAAGCGCCGCACCAACTCGCTCAGCAGCCCGCGCTGCGCGGACGGCAGGTAAAAGCTGGTGATGAAGGTGGTCGGATACGCCTCCAGCAGGCCCGGTGGGGCGATGACGAAGAAGTTGACCTGGAAGCTGTCCCACTGTACTTCACGCACGCTGGTCACCGTGCCGCTGACTTCCTCGCCGCCGACGGCGAAGCGCAGCCGGTCGCCCACCTGGATGCCCAGATCCCTGGCCATGCCAATTTCCACCGAAAACTGGTCCGGCCTCGGCTCAGCCTCCGCCCACCAGCGACCGGCAACGATGCGGTTGTGCGCCGCCGGCTCCCTGCCGTAGGAGAGGTTGAACTCCCGCGCCACCAGCTGCTGCGCTCGGTCCTGATAGTGCTCGGGGCTGACGGTGCGGTCGTTGATGCCGATCAGGCGACCGCGGATCATGGGGTAGAAGTCGGCGCTCACGCCATGCGCCTGCAACAGCTCGCGCACGGCCTCGACCTGGCTCGGCTGGACGTTGACCAGGAACAGATTGGGCGCATCCTGGGGCACGCTGTCCTCCCAGGCGGCCAGCAGGTCCTGGCGCACGATGGTCAGCATGAGCAGCGCCATCAGCCCCACGCCGATGGCCATGATCTGCAGGCTGGTACTAAGCGGCCGGCGGGTGATGCCGAACAGCCACAGCAGGCGCCGCCGCCTGCCACGCAGCCGCACCAGCAGGCGCAGCAGCAGCCAGGCCAGGGCCGCCAGCAGCGACAGCGTGGCAAGTACGGCGGCGAAGACCAGCACCGCCAGCGGCAGGTCGCGGGCCTGCCACCACATCAGCAGGAAGACAGCCGCCAGCGCGGCGAGATAGAGCGCACTGCCGCGAAAAACCCCCTGTCCCAGCTCCCGCCGCAGCACCCGCAACGGCGGCACCTGCCGCAACCGCAGCACCGTCGGCAAGGCGAACCCCAGCATGGCAGTCAGCGCGATGCCTAGCCCCACCACGGCCGGATAGGGACCAGCCGGCGGAATCTGCGGCGGCAGCAGCTGGGCGACCAGGGCCAGCATGGCCAGGTGCAGCCAATAGCCCAGCACGATGCCGAGCGCGCCGCACAGCAGCGCCAGCCAGACCAGCTTCCAGGCCATCAGGGCCGTCACGTCGGCGGCGGTGGCGCCCAGGCAGCGCATGATGGCGACCCGGTCGACCTGACGCTGGGCGTAATGCCGTATGGTCAGCAGGATGGCGACGCCGGCGATCACCACCGTCAGCAGCGAGGCCAGGCCGAGAAAGCGCTGGGCCCGCTCCAGCACGTTGCGCACTCCGAAGCTGCTGTCGGCCGGGGTGCGCCACTCCAGGCCGGGCCGGTCCAGCGGCAGCCAATCCCGGAAGCGCTGCAAGGCCGCCTCCGGCCCGGCCAGCAACAGCTGGTAGCGCACCCGGCTGCCGGGCTGGATCAAGCCGGTGGCGGGCAAATCGGCGTAGTTGATCATCACCCGCGGCGCCAGTCCGGTGAGAAAGCTGCCGCGGTCCGGCTCCAGCACCAGCAGCCCGGCAATGCCGAAACGCTGCTCGCCCAGTGCGATGGACTCGCCCACCGCGATTGCCAGCAAATCGAGCAGGCGCGGCTCCACCCAGGCGGTGCCGGGCGCTGGGACCGCCTGCACGGCTTCGGCCGGGGCAGCCGGCGTCGGCTGCAGCTGCAGCGCCCCGCGCAACGGATAGGGCGCCTCCACCGCCTTCACCGCCACCAGCTGCGGCCTGTCACCGGCCAGCACCACGCTGGGAAACTCCGCGGTGCGGGCCACCGTCAAGCCCAGCTCCCGCGCCCGATCCAGCCAATCGGCGGGGAAGGGCTCGCTGCCTTGCACGGCCCGGTCGGCCGCCAGCAGCTCCGCCGCCCGGTAGCCGCTGGCCGCAGCCACCCGCTCGGCCAGCCAGGACACCGCGCAGACGGCGGCCACCGCCGTCACCAGCGCAGCCGCCAGCAGCCGCAGCTCACCGGCGCGCCAGTCGCGCCGCAGCAGTCGCCATGCCAGCCCCGCCCGCCTCATGCCGCCACCAGATTGCCGTCCTGCAGCCGGTAAACGTGCTGGCAGCGCTCGGCCAGCGCCTGGTCGTGGGTCACCAGGACCAGCGTGGTACCACGGTCATGGTTCAGGCGGAACAGCATGTCGGCAATCCGCTGGCCGGTGTGATGGTCGAGATTCCCGGTCGGCTCGTCGGCCAGCAGCAGCTTGGGCGCCATGATGAAGGCGCGGGCGATGGCCACCCGCTGCTGCTCGCCGCCGGACAGCTGCGCCGGGTAGTGGCGCAGCCGGTTGCCCAGTCCCACCTCCTTGAGCGCCGCTGCGGCCTTGGCGGCAGCCTCCGGGTCGCCGGCCAGCTCGGCCGGCAGCATCACGTTCTCGATGGCGGTCAATCCCGGCAGCAGATGAAAGGACTGGAACACGAAGCCCAGCAGCTCCCCGCGCAGCCGGGCGCGCGCATCCTCGCTCATGGCGCTAAGATCGTGGCCGTCGAGCAGGATGCGGCCCTCGGTCGGCAGGTCCAGGCCGGCCAGCAGGCCCAGCAAGGTCGATTTGCCGGAGCCCGATGCCCCCAGGATGGCGACGCTTTCGCCGGCACGCACGTCCAGGTGTAGATTATCGAATAGGATGATTTCACCATCGGGGCCATGAAACCGCATGCCAAGTCGCTCGGCCACCAGAATGGGCTTTGGATCCGCCATGCTGAAACGCTTCCTGTGCCTGCTGTTTGCAATCTCGCTGCCGTCGGCGCCGGCCGCTGCCGAGCCGACCATTCTCATCCTCGGCGATAGCCTCAGCGCCGCCTACGGCATGGCGCGGGAGGAGGGCTGGACGGCCCTGCTGCAGCAGCGGCTCGCTGCAGCAGGCTATCCGCATCGGGTGATCAATGCCAGCATCAGCGGTGACACCACCCAGGGCGGCCTGGCCCGCCTGCCGGCGGTGCTGCAGCGCCACTCCCCGATGCTGACCGTGGTCGAGCTGGGCGGCAACGACGGCCTGCGCGGCATCCTACCGGCGGAAACCCGGCGCAACCTGCAGACCATCATCGAGCGGCTTCGTGCTAGCGGCAGCCAGGTGATCCTGGTCGGCGTGCAGCTACCGGCCAACTACGGGGCCGCGTTCAACCAGCGCTTCAGCACCATCTACCAGGAGCTGGCCCGCAGCTACCAGCTGCCGCTGACGGTGCTGTCGCTGGCCGACGCCTTCGCTCAGCCGGGCCTAATCCAGAGCGACGGCCTGCACCCCACCGCCAAGGCTCAGCCGCTCATCCTGGAGCAGATCTGGGCCGTGCTGGAACCGCTGCTGGGCAAGGCCGGCTCCTGAAGGGGTGCGCGAGCGCGGCCATCAGGCTGCCCGGTCGCGCGCCTCGCCGCCGAACAGCTCCAGCAGCCGCGGCAGGAAATTGCGGAATTCCAGCAGCTGCAGGTTGAAATCGGCGTCGAACTGCTCGGCGAAGGTCTCGGGCACGTAGTCGCCGCCCGACTCCTTCACCAGGTCCGAGAATTTCAACCGCTTGATGGAGTAATCCGCATCGACGATGCAGCTGAGCCGCTCGTTCCAGCTCAGGGCCAGGCGGCGGATGCGCTTGCCGGAGGCGAGATGGGCCTTGATCTCCTCGGCCTGCAAGTCCTGTCGCTTACAGCGGATCTCGCAGCCCTCGGTGGCCGGATCCTCGAGCACGGCCTCCTCGCCCAGCTCCAGGTCGCTCGGAATGCGATCGCTGGCCAGCCAGTCGGTCATGATGGCCTGGGGCGCGCTGGTGGTCGCCGGCGGGGCGATCGGCAGCGTATCCAGGCACTCGCGCAGGAACTCGGTAAAGTCCTCCGCCTGCCGCCAGCTGCCGCAGTCCACCACCAGCCAGCCGCCGACGGTGTCGATGTAGCCGTAGACCTGCTTGCTGCGGGAGAAGGCCCGCGGCAGCAGTTCGAAGACGATTTCCTCCTTGAGCTGCTCGCGCTCGCGCTTGCGGACCTTGCGCAGCTCCCGCGCCTCGCGCTCGGCGATGCGCTGCTCAAGCTCCTCCCGCACTACGCTAGCCGGCAGAAGCTTGTTCTCCTGCTGCAGGCAGATCAGATAGGCGCCGTTGGCGGCATGCACCAGCTGCTCGCCGTGCTTGCCCAGGGGCGGCACCCAGCCGCGGCTTTGCATGTCGAGGCTGCCGCAGGGGGTGTAGGCGAAGGCGGCCAGCCGCTCCTCCAGCTGTTCCGCGCTGAGCTCGAAGGGCTCCATCAGCCGGTAGGGACAGAGGTTCTTGAACCACATCGATGGTTACCTGTTGTTGGCGTGTGGGTGGAAGGCCCTGCCACCGGCGCGGGCGGCAGGGCGGCGGGAGCAGTCGGGGAAGCGGATCAGCGCTTGAGCAGCGCCGCCCGCGCCGCCAGCGCCCGCTGGCGGGCATCCTCGCGGTCGCTCCCGAAGGCGACCAGATGACCCATCTTGCGGCCGGGCCGCGGCTCGGCCTTGCCGTACAGATGCAGCTTGACCTGCGGATCGGCCAGGGCCGCGGCCCAGTTCGGCTCACCCTGCTCCCACAGGTCGCCGAGCAAATTGGCCATGACGGCAGGGCGCTGCTGATCGGTCGCTCCCAGCGGCAGGCCGCAGATGGCCCGCACTTGCTGCTCGAACTGATCGGTCAGGCAGGCATCGAAGGTGTAGTGGCCGGAGTTGTGCGGCCGCGGCGCCAGCTCGTTGACCAGCAGGCGATCGTCCTGGGTCAGGAACATCTCCACGCACAGCACGCCGACCACGTCCAGCGCCTCCATCAGTCCGCGGGCGATGTCGATCGCCTCCTGTCGCAGACGCGGCTCGATCGGCGCATCCGGTATGGACAGGTCGAGGATGTGGTTGCTGTGCAAGTTCTCAATCACCCCGTAGTGGGCGAACTCGCCGTCGAGTCCGCGCGCCGCCACCACCGACAGCTCGCTCTTGAAATCGACGAAGCCCTCGAGCACCGCCTCGACCTCACCCAGCTGCTGCCAGGCGGCCCTGGCCTCCTGCGGACGGCGTATCACCACTTGGCCCTTACCGTCGTAACCGAAGCCTGCGGTCTTGAGCACGGCCGGCACGCCAATGGCGGCGACCGCCGCCTCCAGCTCGGCCTCGCTGCGCACGGGGTGGAATGGCGCCAGCGGAAAGCCCCGGCTGCTGATGAAAGTCTTCTCCCGCAGGCGATTCTGGATGATGTGCAGTACCTCGCCGCGGGGCCGCACCGGCACGTAGCGGGCGGCGCATTCGCTGGCCAGCGAGGGCACGTTCTCGAACTCGAAGCTGACCACGTCGACTTCCTTGCTGAAGGCGGCCAACGCGTCGAGATCCTCGTAAGGGGCCTGCACTTCCTTGTCGGCGACTTGACCGGTCGGGGTGTCCCGATCCGGCGAGTAGGTATGGACCCGGTAGCCCATACGCTTTGCCGCCAGGGCGAACATGCGGCCCAGCTGGCCGCTGCCCAGAATCCCGAGAACGGCACCAGGCGCGATGATCTTGCTCAACTCAGTTTGTCCTCCAGGACTCGCTGGGCCTGCGCGGTGCGGAACTCGTGCAGCTTGCAGCGCAAGTCGGGACGGCTGCCGGCGAGGATGGAAATCGCCAGCAGCGCTGCGTTGCGGGCGCCGGCCACGCCGATGGCCATGGTGGCGACGGGAATGCCGGCCGGCATCTGCAGGATGGACAGCAACGAGTCCATGCCCTGCAGCGCCCTGGTCTGGATCGGCACGCCAATGACCGGCAGCACCGTCTGCGAGGCCACCATGCCCGGCAGGTGAGCGGCGCCGCCGGCGCCGGCGATGACAACCTCCAGTCCGCGCTCCTCGGCCGTGCGCGCATAGTCGCGCATCAATTCCGGCGTGCGATGCGCGGAGACGATGCGGCACTCATGGGGTACGCCGAACTCTGACAGGACTTCGGCAGCATTCCGCATGGTCTCCCAGTCGGACTTGCTGCCCATGATGACGCCGACTAACGGCTGCTCGCTCATGACACTCCTCGGCCCAGTGAAAAGCGAAAGTTTAGCAGCATCGGCGCCGCTTTGAAGCGTCCAGCCGAGCTGGCCGAGGCGTTCGGCGCGTCACCCGAGCTCGTCGTTTTCCTCCGCCACCAACTGCCAAATGCTGCTGTTGGCCGCCTCCCAATCGACCGTCTGGGTGACGACCTTGAAGCTTTCATGGATGCCTTCGGCGTCTGCCGTGCGTTCGACAGCGATGAGCGTGTTCACTTCGTGCTCGCAGAGGCCGGCGGCGTATTCGGCCTCGGCGCGGGCGTAGGGCAGCGCCTCCTCCAGGCTCGGCGCGCCGTAAAACTCGACGAAATGATGCGCCAGGGCTTCGATCACGCCCTTGAACTCGGCTTCGCTGATCTCGCTGATGACAGCCAGCGTCGACCAGCCGAAGCTGCTGGTGCCCAGGAAGCCATGGCGGAAGGCCTGCCGCTCCTTGCCCTGCAGCAGCGCCGGATCCTGGTCCGAGAAGGTGAACACGAAGGTGCCGGGAACGGCCAGCTCGCCGACCCGGGCCGCCAGGGGGTAACCCCGTTCGTCGGTGTCATCGAGCCGGGCAACGCGCAGGAATTTCATGGCTTGCTACTCCCCTCAAGAAAAACGGCAGCGTCCGTGGACGCTGCCGTTCCCGTCCGGCGCCGGCACGCTAGGTGCTGGAGCCGGTCACGGATTTGGCCGATGGCGGCGGACCGCCCCTGGGCGGCTCGGCCGGCATGGGCTTGACGCCCTGCTCCAGCAGCTGGGCATACCACAGGTTGTGATGCTGCTTGGCCCAGCTTTCGTCGACATACCCTGTGGCCATGCCTTCCAGGGCACCCTCAGTGCCCAGTGTGCCGATATATATATGACCAAGGGCAACCGCCGTCAGGCCCAGGGCGCCAATGGCATGAATGATGTTGGCCCATTGCATGGTATCGCGAGTCTGCTGGTAGTTGGGGAAATCCATTACCAGACCGCTGGCGATGACGACGATGCCGGCAGTGGCGAGCAACCAGAACCAGATCTTTTCGCCAGCATTGGCGAAGCCTGCATCGGGATGGCCCTTGCCCACCATGCCGCCGCCCTTGCGCAGCCATTCGAAATCCTCGCGCTTGGGCCAGTTGTGCTTGAGAAAACGCATCAGGATGATCACCAGCAGGATACCGAACAGCGGCCCCAGGTAATTATGCAGAAGCTTGGAGCCACTGATCATGGATGCCCAGAAGGCATCACCGAACAATGGCTTGAACAGGAACTTGCCGTACAGCAGATTCAGCCCGGTCAGTGCCAGCAGGATGAACAGGGTGGCGACAGACCAGTGCAGGGCACGATTGAGCGCTGACCAGCGCAGGATCTTGCGACCGCTACGTGGTTCCTCCAGCTGATTCTTGCCGACGATGAGATAGAACAGGGTGATCATCGCCAGCATGCCGCCGATGGCAATCAGGCCGAAGGGCGAGATCCACTTGTTGCGGATGAGGCGCCAGGTCTGGCCGCTGGGGTTGATCAGGTTATAGGTGGAATCATGACGTGAGTCGATGAAATTCTCGCCACTTTTTACCTGGCGCCAGGTATCGGCATCCATGGCTGGCACGGCACCGTTGATCTCCGCATCAGGATCTGCCGCGGTTGCCACATGGCTCAGCCCC
>Ga0079224_100006695_pt1 | contig 15342 bp, 13 predicted proteins | sample Stecom2015_FD_80414 | JGI IMG/M metagenome (GOLD analysis project Ga0079224, IMG submission 80414) | Agricultural soil microbial communities from Utah to study Nitrogen management - Steer compost 2015 | ecosystem: Environmental > Terrestrial > Soil > Agricultural land | place: USA: Utah...
CCACGCGAACGCAAGTAAAACAGGCTTTCTTCATCCAGCTGACCGACCGTTGCACCGTGCGCACACTTCACGTCATCGGCATAAATTTCCAGCTCGGGACGAGCATCGGTACGCGCTAATTTTGACAACAACAAGCTATCGGAACGTTGCACAGCGTCGGTACCATCGGCACCTTCACCCACGACGATGCGTCCACTGAATACCCCACGCGCTGCATCAGCCAAAATACCGCGATAGTACTCATGACTATTACAGTTAGGTGAGGCGTGATTAATAACCGTGTTGTGATCCACGTGACGACGGCCATTTACATAGTACAAACCGTTGAATAAGGTTTCGCAACGTTGGCCATGAAAAATCGTATTGATGTTATTGCGCGCCAACTTCGCACCAAAAGACATCGAATGCGATTCAAAAACAGATGACTTCTGCTGCTCAACCGAAATATCGGCAATATGTGTGGACACCGCATTTTCTTGTTGCAGCTTCAAATGCACCAACTTAGCGTTTTCGCCCACACGCGCACGCGTTACGGCATTCGTGAAGCTTGCCTCGTCACCTTGGCTAAGGTAGTGCTCTACTACAGTAACCGATGCATTCTCGTCTACGGTGTACAGGTTACGCGGAAAGCTCGCACCTTCAGCAGCGGTGCTGATGAAAACCAAATGAACTGGCTGCTCAACAACAACACCCGCATTCACCTGTAGCACGGCACCATCGGTAGCCAACGCTAAGTTTAGCGTTGCTGGGCTAGAGCCATCTTCAGCCTTACCGTAAAAGTCTTGTACAGCGTCGGCATCCGTAGCTAGCTTAGCGGCTAACGACTCAAGGCTGGCACCTTTAGGCAGTTCACCAATATCTGAAGCCTTAGCGTCAAACACACCGTTTACAAACACCATCCAGTGCCCCGCGTCGCCATTGCGTACAGCCTGCACTTGCTCGGCTACGTCTACAGGTGCGGCGTAGCGATACGACTGCTGCTCTAAACTGGCTAAAGAAGTGTGATGCCACGCTTCCAACTTGTTGGTTGGCCAGCCTTCTTCGGCAAACCGTGCCAAAGCCTGTTGACGACGTTCGCTAAGCCACGATGCCTCTGCACTGCTGTGTTCCGGAGCTTGTGCTGCGAACTCTGAAACCCATGTGGGAAGCGTGGTCATGCTGATGCTCCTTTAGCGGCTGCTTCAGCTGCTAATTCTTTTACCCAACCATAACCTCGCTCTTCTAACTCAAGCGCAAGGCTGGCATCACCCGAGCGAATGATCTGACCACCTGACAACACATGCACATGATCAGGCACGATATAGTCCAGCAGACGCTGGTAGTGAGTAATAACGATCAGACCGCGATCAGGCGAACGCAAGCGGTTTACGCCGTCGGCAACCACACGCAGTGCATCAATATCTAAACCCGAGTCGGTTTCGTCCAAAATGGCCAACTTCGGCTCAAGTAGACTCATTTGCAGCACTTCATTGCGCTTTTTCTCGCCACCGGAAAAGCCCTCGTTGACGGAGCGGTAAAGAAACTCTTCGCGCATACCCACGGTTTTCATTTCAGCTTTAACCAGCTTCAGAAAATCGATGGCATCTAACTCAGGTTCACCACGTTGGCGACGGATGGCGTTCAGTGAGGCACGTAAAAAATAGGCATTGGATACGCCAGGAATTTCAATGGGGTACTGGAAGGCCATAAACAGGCCTTCGCGCGCACGCTCTTCCACCGCCATATCCAACAAGTCTTGGCCGTTATACGTTACCGAGCCACCGTCAATTTGGTAGTCTTCACGACCAGCCAACACTTGTGACAAGGTACTTTTACCCGAACCGTTAGGGCCCATAATGGCATGAACCTCACCGGCATTTACCTGCAAGTTCAAACCGCGCAAAATTTGCTTGCCTTCAATCGAGGCATGTAAATCTTTAATCGTTAACATCGTAGAGATCTCCTTAACCTACACTGCCTTCCAAACTTACGCCGAGCAGGTTTTGAGCCTCGACTGCAAATTCCATGGGCAACTCTTTAATAACGTCTTTACAAAATCCGTTCACAATCATTGATACTGCATCTTCAGCGCTTAAGCCGCGTTGCATCGCGTAAAACAGCTGATCTTCACCGATACGGGATGCAGTCGCTTCGTGCTCCACACTAGCGGTGGGGTTTTGCACTTCCATCGTAGGGAAGGTATGGGCAGAACACGTTTTACCAATTAAGAGCGAATCACACTGCGTAAAGTTACGTGCGTTTTCCGCTTTAGGTGTAATGCGCACCAAACCACGGTAGGTGTTCATACCACGCCCTGCCGAAATCCCTTTAGAGATGATGGTGCTGCGGGTGTTTTTACCCATATGGATCATCTTGGTGCCCGTATCAGCCTGCTGGCGGTGATTACTTAAGGCGACCGAGTAAAACTCACCGACTGAATCGTCACCACGCAGAATCACGCTGGGGTACTTCCACGTAATTGATGAACCCGTTTCTACCTGTGTCCACGAAATATGCGAACGGTGACCACGGCATTCGCCGCGTTTGGTCACAAAGTTATAAATACCGCCCACCCCATCTTTATCGCCGGGGTACCAGTTTTGTACGGTTGAATATTTGATTTTTGCATCATCTAGCGCAACCAATTCGACCACTGCCGCATGCAGCTGGTTTTCATCCCGCATGGGCGCCGTACAGCCTTCAAGATAACTAACTGAAGCGCCTTCTTCGGCAATAATTAAGGTGCGCTCGAACTGACCAGTATCTGGCGAGTTAATACGGAAATAGGTGGACAACTCCATTGGGCACTTCACGCCTTTAGGAATGTACACAAAGGACCCATCCGAAAACACGGCAGAGTTCAATGCGGCATAAAAGTTATCACCGGGAGGAACGACCGTACCCAAGTACTGGCGAATCAAATCAGGGTATTCTTGTACCGCTTCCGAGAAAGAACAGAAGATAACCCCTACTTCTTCCAACTGTTTACGGAAGGTAGTGGCCACTGACACCGAATCAAATACGGCATCCACTGCAACACCCGCCAAACGCGCGCGCTCGTGCAAAGGCACACCTAATTTTTCGTAGGTACGCAGCAGTTCAGGGTCGACCTCGTCTAGACTTTTAGGGGCGTCAGCTTTGCTTTTAGGCGCTGAAAAGTAACTAATGTCTTGAAAGTCGATAGGTGGATACTTCACCACCGACCATTCAGGGTAGGACATCGTTAGCCACTGACGATAAGCGGCCAAGCGCCACTCAAGCATGAATTCAGGCTCTTTTTTCTTGGCAGAAATCAGACGAATGGTGTTTTCGTTTAAGCCCTTAGGGATCGTGATGGACTCGATCTCGGTAACAAAACCTGCTTCGTACTCGCGGTCGAGAAACGTATCGAGGTGTTCGTTGACAGTACTCATTTAGGAAAGCTCCACTTTTGAAATGCGTGCCGTGTTTTGGGATTTGTTTAAAGAAGTAGGCTTGTGTGTTAACGGGAACTCTGTAGGCGAAGGACGAATCATATCAGCGACGCTGACTTCTTCCAGCGTTCGTCGTACAATATCGTTGATTCGCTGCCAGTTATTACGTATGTGGCAGTCGGGCTCTACAGAGCAGACCCCTGGGGTGGCAACACATTCCGTAAGCCCAAAAGGTTGATCATCTAATGCATCGATAATTTGGGCCACACTAATTTGGTCGGTTGGTCGGGCTAATGTATAGCCACCACGTGCACCTCGGGTGCTTACAACCAAATTATCTTGGCTTAACAGCTTCAGCACTTTACTTACCGTAGGCTGACCCAGACCCAGCGTATTAGCTAGCTCTGATGCACTGTATACTCGCTTAGGATCACTACCCATGTGAGTCAGCACAAGGGTGCCATAGTCCATAATTTTGCTGATGCGCAGCATTGAAATAATCTCTTTTAAGTCTCTATTGCCATATAGTACCTGTTTGGTACTATATGAGTCAAACATCATTCCTGCTCTTGTTGTTGTAAGGCCCACATAGCGGCATATACACCCTGAGCTTGCAATAAAGACAGATGGGTGCCCTGCTCTACCACTTCCCCCTCATCCAGCACCATAATTTGATCAGCGTCCACTACCGTAGACAGGCGATGCGCAATGATTAAGGTAGTACGTTCCGCTGCAATTAATTTCAACTGCTCTTGAATCGCACGCTCGGTAGGCGTATCCAGCGCACTGGTGGCTTCATCAAGGATAAGAATAGGTGGGTTCTTTAGCAACGTACGCGCAATGGCCACTCGCTGCTTTTCACCACCTGATAGTTTCAAGCCACGTTCACCCACAATGGTGTCGTAACCGTCGGGCGATTGCTCAATAAACTGATGGATACGTGCCGATTTAGCAGCATTGAGCACTTCCTCACGTGTCGCTTCAGGTTTCGCGTAAGCGATGTTGTGATAAATCGTGTCATTAAACAGTACAGTATCCTGAGGTACGATTCCAATATGTCGGCGCAAACTATCTTGAGTAAAATTACGAATATCAGTGCCATCGATACAAATTGCACCCTGCTCGACATCGTAAAAACGGTACAGTAACCGGGCTAAGGTTGACTTCCCTGCCCCCGAAGGACCCACTACGGCAAGAGTGTGACCCGCGGGTATCTCAAAACTTAAATTACGTATCACCGGCCGACGCTCATCGTAGGCAAACCCCACATTCTGAAAAGCCACGTGAAATACACCACTCTCCAGCACGTGAGCTGAGGGCGCATCTTTCACTTCCTGATTTTGTTCAAGCAAGCTAAACATACGCTCCATATCGGTAAGCGCATGGCGTATTTCGCGATACACAAACCCCAGAAAATTCAGCGGCGCATACAACTGTGTTAGGTAAGCCGACACCAACACCACATCCCCAACGCTTAAGCGTTGATCCACTACCCCTGCAGCCGACATCCAAAGCAGCGACGTTACACCCAGTGTAATAATTACCGCTTGCCCCATATTCAATAAATTAAGGGATACCTGATTGCGAATCGCCGCTTTGACCCAACGTCCTAAATTTTCATCATAGCGTCGGTACTCGTACTCCTCACAACCAAAATACTTAACCGTCTCGTAATTTAAGAGCGCATCAATTGCACGCGTGTTAGCTTGGCTATCAAGCTCATTCATCTGACGTCGCAAACGCATCCGCTTCTCGGTAATGACGAGTGTAAACACGATATAAGCAGTGATTGTCGCCAAGGTGACGAGCGCAAATTGCACTTCAAAGCGCCACAATAAAATCGTAGCAACCAGCACAATCTCTAACAGCGTAGGCAGCACGTTAAACAGCGTGAAATTCAACAAAAAGCTAATGCCACGCGTTCCACGCTCGATATCCCGACTTAAACCGCCTGTTTGCCGATTAATATGGAAACGCAGCGATAAGGCAAAAAGATGCTGAAAAACTTGCGTCGCAATGCGCCGGATAGAGCCTTGGGTAACTGGGGCAAAAATAGCGTCCCGTATTTCTCCTAAAACCCCCGATAACAAACGTGAAAAACCATAACCAATTAGGGCGGCTATCGGCAGCACTATTGCACTTGGCGGTAAACTTAAATCGTCGATAATGTCCTTTAAGAATAAAGGCATGACGACGCTTGCAACTTTAGCGCCGATCAGGCAAAGCATGGCAATAATTACCCGCCATTTGTATTGCCACACATAAGGAAGAATGGAGCGTAAAGCACGCAACGCATCATTACGCGATAACGTTGACGCACGATTTGTTGAATTCATATGACTCTTTTTAAAGATCCTGCCTGCACCACGCCGACAGACTGCATTCTGTTACTACTACATTGTAAGACTAGCCCATACAATATAGGTTTTCGTATTTGATTCACCCCGAACTAGCAGGAACCCATGGCATCTATTCGCTTCGATTTCAACACCGCACTTCACCAATGCGCACAAGGCCACCCAGCCGCTCTTCAGCGTATTTATGAACACGAAGCGGCCCAAATGATGGCCTATGGTTTGTCGTTATTAGAAAGCCCGAGTGAAGCCGAAGAACTCATTCGCGAAACCTTTATTCTTAGCTGGAAAAACGCACTGGGTTTTGATCCTTATTTAGGTGATGGACGAGCTTGGCTCTACAGTATCTTCCGCTACCGCGCTCAAGCGCGCTTGCTTCAACACCACGCCCATCGCCCCGCTCGTCAACATATTCCAACTCTTCCTGCGATCAGTGCCAACTCAAGCCCGTTTCTGCGTAATGTCAGTCGATTAGATAGCGCTTCACGGCAAATGCTGTTGATGGCTTATTTACAAGGTGACAACTACCAGCATATAGCACACCGTCTTGGAATGACCCTAAACCAAGCTCGAGTGCGCTTACGCGCCGCATTAGGTCAATTGCGAGACACCATCACAGGGCTCAATGGCCAAAGCATGGGCGAACCCCAATTATTAATTGCGGAATACACGCTAGGCCTCCTAAGTGGAACCGAGCATCAACAAACCCAAGCTCAATTACAAAGTAACGACCAAGCTGCTCAAGATGCGCTGGCATGGGAGTATCAACTACTGGCATTCTGCGACAGCTTACGATCCGTCAAACCTTCGGACCAACTGCTCTGGCGTATCCAAACAGCGCTTGGGCATGAAAGCACACCTAGCTCAGAGACGGCACAGGAGCATGATCACAGCCGCTTCATGCCTCAATTCTTGAAAGCTGACGCTGCATCCAGCTTATCCATCCCAGAACGCCATGAAACTTCATCACACGCCACCACCACGGTACCGGCTACGCAGCAACACACTTCCGGCAGTCTAACAACGAGCGAAGAAGGCAAAGCATCAAAAACCGAACCGCTTACAGCCATCAGTTCAGACAGCGCTAAGAACGAACCTAGCACTCCCGCACCAAGCGGACTCGCTCGTTTTCTGCCTAAAAAAGCCGCACCGCTTCCTGCTAAGGCCAAAACCGAACCTTCGCTAAGTGCTACTGATACCGACAGTAACGATGATACGTCGGCACACAGCCCTCTAAATCATTCAGTCAAGGCACAAGCACAGAACAACGACGAGGCAGAAGCGCTTATTACAGCAACCACCCAACGCCAAACAGTCCAACAGCCCGCTCGGGTTGATTCACCCTCTGCTACCAAAACATCGAGCCCGTCTTCCACTCACCCTGATACGGACGACACAAGCTCTAGCCGTTCTTCACGCCAGAGCGGTTCACTGATTTGGCGCTTTGCCACACTGGTACTTGCCGTTGCCACCATTGCCCTGATTGCAAAGATCGCCCTCACCCCAAACGAACCGCCGATTAACGTAATTGAAATGGCACCACGCCAAGCCGCTGTACTACAAGCTCCGGGGCAATCGTCTACTCCAGGCTGGATTCTTACAGTGGACCCTGAAGGTAATGTATTACTTAACCCCCAAGTGGAAACTGAAGTATCAGCCGACCAAAGCGCCCAACTTTGGACTCAACAAGCCTCTTCTACCAACCCAAGGTCACTGGGTTTAATTGACCCTAATAGGCCCGTTGCCATTCCTGCAGCGCTCATCGGTGAGCTTGAAACTGGCCAAGTTTTTGAAATTACCTTAGAGAACAAAGGGGGCGCAACAAGCAACATGCCCTCCGGCCCCGTACTGTTTATTGGTCGCTTAGTGCGCTTCGGTGACCTTCCCCAACCGCACGAACCCGTCGTGACTGAAAACTCATAAGGCAACGCAGGCTTAGGGGGCCTGCATTTCCAGCCACTCTAATTCTTCTGGCACAAAACCGGCTTTCAATCTGGCTGGCTTATTAAAAGGCCCTCGCAGTCGCGGGGCTCTGTACCGAGCAGCCATCTCTGGGTATAGGGCTACCGAATCAAGCTGTTGTTGAGCACATAGGCGCCGGTACCAATAATTGCCTAGCGCCACATGCCCCACCTCATCACGCAAAATAATATCCAATATGGCCGCCGCTGCGTGATCACCTGCATTGGCTAGTTTTTCTCGCACAATCGGGCAGGCATCAAGGCCTCTGGCTTCTAGCGTGCGTGGAACCAAGGCTAAACGTGCGAGTAGATCGTCTTTGGTGCGCTCTGCCATATCCCACAAACCGTCATGAGCAGTAAAACTACCATACTCAAAACCCAAGACGTGTAGATGGTCGGCGAGCAAATTGAAATGCAGCACTTCTTCATAGGCCACACTTAACCAACCGCCATAGAATTCGCTGGGCATATCGGGATAGCGCCACATAATGTCTAACGCTAAATTCACAGCATTAAATTCAATATGCGCCAAGGCATGAATTAATGCAGCACGACCTTCTACCGTGCCAAGACCACGATGCTTCACCTGCTGTGGGGGCACAATCTTGGGTAGAGGAGGTCTGCCCGGAATGGCTTCGGATGATGTATAGATGGCCGCCGTATCCACAAAAGGTTGTGAGCGCTCATACAATGCGCGCACCAGCGACGATTTTTCTTTAACACACGGCTCAACAAGCGCATGTAGCGCTTGAGCACGCAAACAAGATAACACCATAAAAAACGCCTGCTAGACCGCCACGCATCAAATTAATAGGCGGTCATCAAGTTAGGCTGGGGATCCGGTTTCTTGCAAAACCTGTGTTAGAGACTGCTGAATAGCTTCCAAATCACCGCGCAAGGCTTGAAGTTCGGCACCACTTAATCGTACCGCCGCGTCTGCATCGTAAGGCACATCCACCCCATCACCCAGACGATTACGCGCGCCGCTAATGGTAAAGCCTTCATCGTATAACAAATTACGAATACGACGAATTAATAGCACCTCGTGGTGCTGATAATAACGACGATTACCACGACGCTTAACGGGTTTTAATTGGGTGAATTCTTGCTCCCAGTACCGCAACACATGCGGCTTAACACAACACAATTCGCTTACTTCACCAATCGTGAAATAGCGTTTGGCAGGAATAGGAGGAAGAGTCACTTCTTTTTCTGTATTCGTCATGACGGATAAAGGTAAGTAGGCTAAGCTTTAAAACGTAAAGCTAACAACAAACACGACTGCTATTAAGCGTCAAGCGCCACGTCCGCATTCTCCACGACCGCTTTCAGCTTCTGACTAGCATGAAACGTTACCACACGCCGCGCTGAAATGGGGATTACCTCGCCGGTTTTCGGGTTACGCCCAGGACGAGGAGGTTTGTCACGCACTTGAAAATTACCGAACCCTGACAGTTTAACCTCAGAGCCCTCTTCCAGAGCGTTACGAATTTCAGCAAAAAATGTATCAACAATATCTTTAGCTTCGCGCTTGTTTAACCCAACGTGGTCAAACAGCATCTCGGTAAGGTCTGCCTTAGTGAGCGTACGACTGGTACTCATGAAAACTCCTTATGCCCGTTGACGCACGTTATGTGCATCGATTAAGGCTTGCAACAACTGCTGCATACACTTTTCTACCGTGGCCTCATCCAATGTTGCCTTAGGATCTTGCAGCCAGAAGCGTAGTGCCATACTTTGTTCTTCTGCATTTGCCTGTTCACGCCAAATGTCGAACAAGCGAATATCTTTAACAATACCAAGATTTTCATCATTACGCACGGCGTTCGTCAAGGTATCATGCAACTGCTGATAGCTAACAGACGTTGCCACCCAGAACGCGAGGTCACGCTGTACCACTGGCTGTCTGGATTGTGCTTTAACCTTGGGCGCGGCAATGAATGATAAGCATTGTGTATCAAGCTCGAAGACAACAGGCGCCCCATGCAAGTCGAGCTCTTGCACCCACTTAGGATGCACCTCGCCGATGAAGCCCACTTCTTCTCCTTGGAATTCAATACGTGCGCTGCGTCCTGGATGCAAAGCGGGATGCTCGGCCGCTACGAAACGCACCTGATCCACATGCTTGCCAAATAAGGTTTCGACATCACGCTTTACATCATAAAAATCAACAGCACGATTCGGCACGCCCCACTGCTCGGGCAGTGCTGGCCCCCATGCGGCAGCTGAAATATAAACAGGTTGGTCCACCCCGGCTACGCTTAGATCACCTGCCTGAGTAGAGGCATTACGCGTAAATACGCGTCCCAGCTCGAACACACGAACTCGCGACTGACGATGCTTAGCATTGTGCTCGATGTTAGCCAGTAAGCCACCAATAAGCGACGAACGCATTACCGATAACTGACTAGCGATGGGATTCAATAAGCGAATCGGATCAGCATTACCATGATAGTTTTGCTCCCAGCTGTCTTCGACGAAGCTGAAGTTAATCACTTCTTGATAATCCATAGCTGCCACAGCCGCCCGCAATGCATGTGGACCACGCAAGCTTTCCGCCGGTACATGCATTGATGCACGTGCTAAAGGCGCAACATCTGGAATGCGCTCAAAGCCGTAAATGCGCGCCACTTCCTCGATTAAGTCTTCTTCGATACGAATATCAAAGCGATAGCTTGGCGGAACAACGGTAAACACATCGTCGTTCTGCTCGAACTCAAAGCCCAGACGTTGAAAAATTTGCGCTACTTCTTCAGCGGGAACTTTCACGCCCAAAATACGATGACAACGCGATAAACGCATTGCTACCGGTTCGCGACTGGGGACATTGATTTTTTGGTCTTCTACAGGCCCCGCTTGCCCACCACAAATCTCTAGAATTAATGATGAAATACGCTCTACGTGCTCGACGATGTGCTCAAAATCCACACCACGCTCGTAACGATGGCTGGCATCAGAGTTAAATTTGTATTGTCGGGCACGCCCCATAATGGCCTCAGGCCACCAGAACGCCGATTCAATATACACATTCTGCGTTTCAAGTGTAACGGCAGTGTCTTCACCACCCATGATACCGGCCAAACTTTCTGCTTTACCGTTCGACGCAATTACACCAACCTCTGGGCTGACCGTAACAACCTTACCGCTGAGTAACTCAAGATTTTCCCCTTCATTTCCCCAACGTACTTCAAGTTGTCCTGAAACCTTATCTAAATCGAAAATGTGAGAAGGTCGACCCAACTCAAGCATGACGTAGTTAGAGATGTCCACCAATGCAGATAAGGAACGTTGCCCCGCGCGCTCTAAACGCTTCACCATCCAATCGGGGGTTTTAGCACGCGCATTCACGCCGCGAATTACACGCCCAACAAAACGGCCACATAGGTCAGGCGCTTGAACATCTACCTTTAAACTATCGTTGATACTAACCGGTACAGGACTGAAGTCGGGCAAGGTTAAGGGCGAGCCTGTTAACGCTGATACCTCACGAGCCACACCCAATACTGATAAACAATCCGCACGATTAGGTGTCATTTTAAGTTCGTAAATGACATCATCTAAGTCGAGCAGTTCACGTAAGTCGGTACCCGCTACGCTATCAGCCGGAAGCTCGAGTAAACCGTCGCTTTCTTCTGAGATGCCCAACTCTTTAGCTGAACAAAGCATACCGGCCGAAGCTACGCCGCGCATTTCCACAGGCGAAATACGGAAGTCGCCCGGCAATACAGCACCTACCTGCGCTACCGGCACTTTTAAGCCTTGTGCCGCATTAGGCGCACCACACACAATCTGCAACAGTTCACCAGAACCATCGTCCACCTTACACACTCGTAAGCGATCGGCATCGGGATGGGGGCTGATCTCAACAATATGACCCACCACCACCTTGCTAAAGGCCGGTGCCGCAGTAAAAACCTCTTCAACTTCTAACCCCGCCATGGTCAGACGATGGGCAAGTGAGTCAGCGTCTAAGGGCGCATCGACAAAGGTACGTAGCCAAGATTCAGAAAGTAGCATGATGAAAGCGTGAATATTGAATGAATGCTGTAACCCGAACGCTAACAAAGCTGATCGGGCCCCCAACAGGCAAAACGGTGATTAGCGCGAGAATTGCTGCAAGAAACGCAAGTCGCCCTCGAAAAACTGACGTAAATCGTTAACGCCGTAACGTAGCATCGTCAGACGCTCTAGACCCGAACCAAACGCAAAGCCTATGTACTTTTCAGGATCAAGACCAAAGTTGCGTACGACATCGGGATGCACCTGACCAGAGCCGGAAATTTCCAGCCACTTACCTTGGTTAGGCCCCGAGGTAAACATCATGTCGATTTCAGCGGAAGGTTCGGTAAAAGGGAAGAAAGAAGGACGGAAGCGCACTACCAAGTCGTCGCTTTCAAAGAAAGCGCGTAGGAAGTCAGTATAGACCCCTTTTAAGTCAGCAAATGAAATGTCTTCTGCAATCCATAAGCCTTCAACCTGATGGAACATAGGCGAATGCGTCGCATCGCTATCAACCCGATAGGTACGACCTGGAGCAATCACCTTAATAGGCGGTTTATGCATGCGAGCGTAACGCACCTGCATAGGGCTGGTGTGTGTACGCAGTAACAACGGCAACCCTTGCTCGTCTTTCATATCGACGTAGAAGGTATCTTGCATTGAACGAGCCGGATGATTCTCGGGGTTATTTAACGCCGTAAAGTTGGTCCAATCATTTTCGATTTCGGGGCCATCAGCCACATCAAAACCAATAGACTGGAAAATAGCTTCAACCCGCTGCCACGTTTGGATAACGGGATGAATACCCCCTACCCCACGCCCACGACCGGGTAAGGTTACATCGATAGTCTCTGACGCTAACTTACGCTGCAGCTCGAGCTCGGTAAGCTCTACACGACGCTGGTTAAGTAATTCTTCAATTTGGCGCTTCAGCTGATTAATGCGAGCACCTTCTGCTTTTTTTTCTTCGGGGGCAAGCTTAGCCAGCCCTTTCAATAAGGCGGTGATTTCACCCTGTTTACCTAAAAACAGCGCTTTTGCATTTTCCAATGAAGCAGCATCTTTAGCGTTACTGAATTGCGCCTGAGCACGAGAAATTAAGTCGTCTACCGAAAAGGTCATGATGATTTCGCTTGTCCCAAAAACAAACGGAGCCCATGCGGAGCCCCGTTTGTAATCATACAGAATCGAATAAAACTGATTAAGCAGCTAAAGCCGATTTAGCTTGTGCAACCACAGCTGCAAAACCTGCTTTATCGTTTACTGCCATATCGGCTAATACTTTACGATCCAGCTCGATATTTGCTTTGTTCATTCCAGCAATAAACTGGCTGTATGTCATGTCGAGCTCGCGGCACGCAGCATTGATACGTGTGATCCACAAGGCGCGGAATACACGTTTGCGATTACGACGGTCGCGGTAGGCATACTGACCTGCCTTCATTACCGCTTGTTTAGCTACGCGGTAGACCGTACTACGGCGGCCGCGATAGCCTTTAGCTTCGGCTAAAACCTTTTTATGACGAGCGCGGGCATTAACCCCACGTTTTACGCGTGACATAGTAACTCTCCGTTATCAGGCAAAAGGCATCATGGCTTTCACGGATGCTACGTCTGCATCGTGAACCGCAACTGCTCCACGCAGTTGACGCTTGTTTTTAGTGGTTTTCTTAGTAAGAATATGACGCTTGAACGCCTGACCCCTTTTGATGGAGCCACTACCGCGAACCTTAAAGCGCTTGGAAGCACTTTTTTTGGTTTTCATCTTAGGCATGATGGTACTCTGTAAAATTTGTGACCGACGGTGTTAGCCAAGCCTATTGACTACCCTTGATAACCGACAAGACACTTATTGTTTTCCCCATGAATCGAACCGCTCGTTACTGACACGAATTATCGACCCATGAAAAGCCAACAATTATAACTAAGCACAGCCATATTGTCTAACATATATGAACACAAGCCACTTAACCACGATACTGTATGGCTTGTGCAACATGCATGCGTTGAATCGAGTTGCTGCCAGCTGTATCTGCAAGCGTGCGCGCCACACGCCACAAGCGATGCACTGTTCGATTGGACCAGCCCCACTTCTCTGCACTACTCTGTATCAACGTCGCGGCATCTGCATCCAACGTCGCATAGCGCTTAAGCTGTTCCGCATTCAATTCCGCATTTAGACATTGTTGACGCTGATACTGTCTATGACGTACGGCCAACACCCGTTCACGCACCTGTTCAGAACGCTCGCCCGTCGACGAATCAGTTATCGCTATACCCTCGCTGCTTAAGTGCAACCTGATGTCCAAACGATCTAAAAACGGGCCCGATAACTTCCCCTGATAACGCTCCACGCGCTCAGGCGTACACCGACAGACCTCCACCCGATGCCCAGACCAACCGCATGGGCAAGGGTTCATTGCGGCAACCAACTGAAACCGAGCGGGAAAGCTAACACTTCGAATGGCGCGAGCGATGCGTATCTCACCCATTTCCAACGGTTCTCGTAAGGCTTCTAAGGCGCGTCTATCAAATTCGGCAACTTCATCTAAAAACAATACACCGTGGTGCGCCAAACTAATTTCACCGGGCCTTGGTCGTACTCCCCCACCTACTAACGCTGCAACGCTACACGAATGGTGAGGCGCCCTAAACGGCACAGTCGGTAGAAGCTGCTCTGGCTCGCCCGCTACGGCACGTATAGCGGCAATTTCCAGCAACTGTGATGTGTTTAGGGGTGGCAGCAACGTGCCAATACGCTGGGCCAACATACTTTTGCCTACACCCGGCGTTCCCACCATCAATACATTGTGCCCACCCACGGCGGCTATTTCCAAAGCGCTTTTAGCGTAATGCTGCCCCTTAATATCGGACCAACACAAACTGTCTGCCTCGGGGATAAAGCCAAATGCCTCGGCTTCGGCGGGCTGCGGAAGCTGCTGAGCGCACAACATAGTAACGAGCTCGCTTAACGTTTGTACGCCATATGCAGAGATACCCTCTACCATCGCGGCCCTACCTGCCGCATTATGCGGCAAAAAAAGCGCCTTATAGCCCAAGCGCTTAGCCCCTAAAGCCAATGCCAGTGATGTAGTGAGCTCAACAACCGCACCGGTAAGCGATAACTCACCCGCAAACACAAAGGCATCCAAATCAGGGGGCTGGCGTTGTTTTTCTTCGGGTCGACTGGACACCATTTGACCGGAAGCTTGCAACACGCCCAAGGCGATAGGCAAATCAAAATGAGCTGCATCTTTAGGCAGATCAGCTGGCGCCAAGTTCACGGTGATCCGTGCAGACGGAAACTCAAACCCGCTACTCAATATCGCCGACCTTACCCGCTCGCGGCTTTCACGCACACCGGTATCCGGCAAGCCAACCACGGTGAAAGCGGGCAACCCGACACCCACGTGTACCTCTACCCTTATCGCATGGGGTGTAACCCCCGTTAGGGCGCAGCTATTAATGATGGCTAACGACATCTTCCCTGTTCCACACTAAAACGTACAGTATGCGCAGGCAAGATAAAGAAAAGTCAGTCTTGGGAAAAGATGGCCCATTGCTGAATGTACTTAGCAAGCACAACAACAACAACAACAACAACAACAACAACAACAACAACAACAACAACAACAA
>Ga0079224_100006696_pt1 | contig 15341 bp, 13 predicted proteins | sample Stecom2015_FD_80414 | JGI IMG/M metagenome (GOLD analysis project Ga0079224, IMG submission 80414) | Agricultural soil microbial communities from Utah to study Nitrogen management - Steer compost 2015 | ecosystem: Environmental > Terrestrial > Soil > Agricultural land | place: USA: Utah...
GTTCTTGGGCAAAGTAGCCCACCTTGATGGAACTATGGGGGCGTGCTTCACCGGTGAAGCCGTCGTCGACCCCTGCCATGATGCGCATCAGTGAACTCTTACCGCTCCCGTTGCCGCCGATGACGCCGATCTTGGCACCAGGCAAAAAGGCGAGAGTGATGTTGTCGAGGACTTTTTTGTCAGGAGGGTGAACGCGGGTCACCTCTTGCATCGTGAAGACGAACTCTGGCATGGGCGGCAACCTAGAGCGCCGAAGAGGCGCTTTCTAGATGGCTTTCGATCTTCTCTGCATGCGCGTGCTGCAAGCCCGGAATCGAGCCCTCAGTCGCCCGAGAGATCGGCGCCCCAGGAGGCAAATTGCAGGCTAAAGTGCCCGTTCTTGCGAGAAACTGACCGGAAGTGAGCAATTTAGCCCGTACCGAGACGCAGCTCCCGAGGGGCCTCGCGGGCGGCGTTTCAGGAAGGGGTGGAGTCGCCTCGCGCAATCAGGAGGAGTCGATCGCGCTGATTGAGCGCGGGATCTTCGATGACCGCCGCCAGAAGTCGCTGCAGGGCTTCGCCCACAGCGGGTCCCTTTATAACGGCGCCCTCACTGATCAGCTCGGTCCCACCGATTGCGAGTTCAGCGACAGACAGAGCGCAATCGGCGACGAGTTGCTGCTGCAGCAGTGCATGGACCTTATCGAGTCTCGCGTCATCGGTGGCTGCCGAACGTTTCTGAAATGCGATGACTTCGCTGGCAGGCTCGCGCCCGATTTGGCTGAGCCATTTGCGTGCCCCGCGTGCCGTGGGCGTCGCCAGTAGTTCTTGAGGAAGCTGCGCTTGTTGAACGAGGAGCAAGAGTCGCGAACGTTCTTTCTTGGAGAGCTTGAGCGAAGTGCTGAGCGACTGAGCTGTGAGGAGGAGCGAGTCTTCCTGGCCTTTCGTATCGAGACCGATGGTCAGACAAAGCAGTAGAGCCACCCGAAGGATCTCGTCAGCCGGGGCGGCATCTACGCGCGGGAGAGCTTCCAGAAAGCCTGCACCTTGAGAAGCCGCGGCGGCTAGGTCAGGGGCAGTGACAGCTAGAAGTCCCTCTTCTTGAATCACTCGCAAAAATCGGCTGGGCGATGTGGAGCGCAGGGCTTTGAACCATTCCTCTCGTACTCGCTCGCCCGCCACTTTCTGGAAGGTGGAGATGGAAGGCGCGATCGCCTGACGGGTGCTTTCCTCGACCTCAAAATCTAGAGTCGCGCAGAAGCGCGCGCAACGAAGCACTCGGAGTCCGTCTTCCGAAAAGCGCCTCAGGGGCTCACCCACCGCCCGAAGCACGCCGAGCTTCAGATCGACCTGGCCGCCGAAGGGATCGTGAAAGCTTCCTTCTTCCAAGTTGATGGCCATTGCATTGATGGTGAAGTCGCGACGGGCCAGATCTTCTTTGAGGTCTCGAACAAAAAAGACTTCGTCGGGCCGCCTTCCGTCGCTGTGCCCCTTTTCGCCCCTCAAAGTCGTCACTTCAAAATGCGACTTGGAAAGGACAACGGTGACGGTCCCGTGATCGATCCCCGTGGGGATGACGCGACGAAACATCTTCTGGATCTCTTCAGGCCGGGCGCTTGTCGCCAAGTCCCAATCGCCATCCTTGGGTAGATCCTTGCCAGTTGAAAGATGGAGGAGCAGATCCCGAACGGACCCACCGACGACCCAGCTCTGGTGGCCTCGCTCTCGGATCGCTTGTGAGATCACACGCACCTGCGGAGGAATGACAGAGGAGAGTGCCCGGAGGATTTCAGCTTCGCTGACAGTCAATGGAGTGGCTGATCCTTACCAAGGTGCAGGTAGGTCGTCGCCGCCATAGTCGCTGTCGCTCCCCCTCCCGATGTGGGGCCTGCTTGGGGCGCGACGGGGTGCGGCGGTGGGACTCGGGGAGTCTTCTTCTTTTTGCGTCGAGGACTGCTTCTTCAGGTTGATGCTCAGCTGTGGGACCTCGCCGTTCACGATGAAACTTTGGGTTAAATAGCCCGCTCTTCTTGCCTTGAGCGTACGTGGGCCATTTTTGACCGCGATATCAAGAGGGGCCACGCCCAAATCGTTGTTTCCCTCAAAAATCCGGGCACCTTGGGGAGAGACCAACACGCGCACCTGGACGGCTGGGGCCTCCGGTTCCCCCTTCTCAGAAGGGGGGAGTGCGGGGACCTCAGACGTCGCTTCGGGGACGTTGGGCGCACTGAGTTCTGGCCCAGGAGTGGGCGCTAAAGTAGGCGCAGAGCGAGTCATCCAGGCAATGCCGCCCGAAAGGAGTGCCGTGAGGAGTGCGACCAGAGTGTAGATGAGGGTATGGCTCTTGGAGGGCGGAGGTGGGGTCGCCTGCGTGGCTGCCTGGCCGCCGGTTTGAGTGATCCGGGAGACACGTCCCGAAGGATCGATGCCGTCAGGGATAAATCCCTCAACAATACACAGAATGTTTCTCAATTCACCCCCCAGTTCCTCCATCGACTGAAAGCGGTCTTTGGGGGATTTCATCAAACAGCGCAGGATGAGTTCTTCGAGTCCTGGAGGCAGAGCTAGCTTCAAGTCTTCAATCGTTGACGGAGGTGTGGGATCGCGGTGCATGTGCTGGGTCAGCACCGCCATGTAATTTTCGGCGTCGAAGGGGAGCCTTCCGGTGAGCAGTTCGTAGAGAATGACGCCCAGCGAATAGATGTCTGTGCGCTGATCGATCCGGGCTCCGTCGGCTTGCTCCGGCGACATGTAGTGCGGGGTGCCAAAGATCTGTCCTGCCTGGGTGAGCTTGCTGGTGCTCGCTGTGGCCTTGGCGATGCCGAAATCAAGGATTTTTACGAACTCTTCCACCGTTCCCTGTTTGACGAGGAAGACGTTGTCGGGTTTCAGATCGCGATGAATGATCCCTGCCCTGTGTGCCGCCGCAAGTCCGTCTGTTAGCTGTAAAGCAATTCGAAGGATGCGCGAGGGATCCTGGGGAACTTGTTCGTCGGCAATCGCAACCAGTGGGATCCCATCCAAGTACTCCATGACGAAGTAGGCGCTACCATCCTGGAGTTGTCCGAAGTCCGAGATGTCGATGATGTGCGCGTTGCCAATTGAAGAAGCGGACCGTGCCTCGTTGAGAAATCGTTCTGCCGCTTCGCGACGCTTGGCCATGTCGGTGCGCAAGACTTTGATGGCGACGCGTTTGTCGATGATGGTGTGTCGACATGCATAGACGACCCCCATCCCACCATCGCCGATGTGCGACTCCACGAAGTAGCGACCGTCGACCATCGTGCCGATCAGCGCTTCACGGTCGGAAGGAACTCCTGTGAAGGTGACTTCCGCTTTTTTGCTGATGTGCGTATCGGCCAGTTCTGTTGCCTCAGAATCGGCAGCTTCTGCGCGAGCAGAAGGCTGGGCTTGCGACCCAGGTGTGACCTCTCCGTCGGTCTCGTCCTTCTCCTTCTGGTCTGATTTCATCGCAGCGGCCCGTGATTCTAAAGAAGTGTTGCTCTCTTAAAAATGCAGCTTCATTAAAACTTCAATATCTGTGGGTGAAGTCTGGGAGTATTCAGGGGGATCGAGCTCAGCTTGACACAGGGCGAAGGCGGGCGCTCGATGCGAAAATTCATTGTAATTTCAAATAGAAAGGGCGCATCGGCCCTCCCTTGATCTCGCGTCACGGACGGCGACCTATCGGGGAAGGGCGCTGGGGGTTTTTCACCCGCAATGCTACATGCGCGGCCGATGGGATTCCCCTTCGACCTCGCGCGTCGCTACATGGCCTCTAAGAAGCAGGCCTTTATTTCGATGGGGACCTTCTTTGCGGTGCTCGGTGTCGCTCTCGGAGTGGCCGGTCTCGCCACCGCGATGAGCGTGACGGGCGGATTTCGCAAAGAGTTTCGAGACAAGGTGCTCGGCGTCAACGCCCACGTTCTTGTCTTGAAACGATCGAGTTACTTTGGCGAGTACCGCGACTTGATGGATGAGATGAAGGCGGTACCGGGAGTCATCGGGGTTGCGCCCTTCACCATCAACCCCATGATGGTCACCAAGGGTGATCGCACCGCAACGGGCGTGCTTCTCAAAGGTGTGGATCCGGATCGAGTCTCGGATGTCCTTGATCTTCCCAAACACATTGAAGAGGGCGGTCTACAGGGACTTCGACTTCCCGGATCGACTCCGCCGAAGTCACGAGGTGACGATGACTTCAAAAAGGTCTTTCGGGATCCCTCACTCAATGCTCCTGAGTTTGAGCCGTCGAATTCAGGACTTGACCCAGACAAAGATCTTCTTGACCAAATTGACCACCTCCTGGGGGACAAGCTTGACGAAGATCTCGTGGACCAGGCGGCGCCCCCTGAAGGAGCGATTCCTGAGCTTGAGCTAGCTGACGATGCCCCTGTGGGCAGCATTGTTCCTGAGGGAGGCTATGAAAGCGAACTTCCTGATGACGATGTTCTGCCGGAAGAGATCAACCCCGATCCCTGTAGCGGCGAAGTCGGCGCCCTGCCCGGCATCGTGATCGGGCGTACTTTGGGTCAGGATTTGAAGGCGAAAATCGGCGATTGCGTCCAAGTGACCTCTCCCACCATTGGATTTAGCTTTTCGCAGGACTCGATCCGCGCGCCAGTGGCTAAACAGTTTCGAGTCACGGGGATCTTCTACGCGAGCTTTGATCAGTACGATTCAAAGTTGGTTTATACCGATCTCTACGAAGCGCAGAAGTTCTCCGATTCAGGGGACAGCGTCACCGGTTTGGAAATGCGCGTGTCAGACATCGACGACGCGAAGAACATCGCTGCAGAAATAGCTAAGCGCCTCAAAAGCGGGCTTCACTACACAATGGACTGGGAAGAACTCAACCACGGGCTCTTCACCGCTCTGCGGATCCAACAAGTCTTGATGAGCGCAGTGTTGGCGCTGATCATTGTGGTCGCGTCTTTCACTGTCATTGCCACGTTGATCATGGTGGTGCTCGACAAGAAGAAAGAGATTGCTGTTTTGAAAGCGATGGGCGCATCCAACTCAGCCATCCTGCGGTCCTTCCTTTATCAAGGAATGATCATTGGAGGGATCGGCGGGGCAGGAGGGCTTATTTTGGCCATCGTCGTTTGCAAGCTCTTGATTCGCTATGCAATCCCCCTTGATCCCAAGGTCTATTTTATTTCGCATCTGCCGGTTGATTTGCGACCCTGGGACTTCACCCTGGTGGGTGTGTTTGCAGTTGTCGTGTGTCTTGTTGCCACGGTGTGGCCGGCTCTGCATGCCGCGCGGTTGAGACCGGCGGAGGCCTTCCGCGAACAGTAGAAGTGTTTTGGGGCGCTCCCTGGTTTTCAGTCACGCACTCGCGCCAGCAGGGCGCAAAGACCCACCGCCGCCATCGCGTAGAGACAAAGCAAGGACGTCCAACCGGCTAGTGGTAGATCCGTACCCAAGCCGACTAGGTAGCGAATGTGACCCGACGGGAAGGCGATGCGCACGGGCTGATCACCTTGGCCAAGGATCCATCCTGCGATCAAAATGAGGACCGGCCCGGGTCGTTTGAACCAGGCGTGGGCCCCGCCCATCACAAGGAGAAGCGAGAGCGTGGCCGCAAGGGCGAGGGAAGCGGTTGCCGCGAGATCCCTCACAAAGAGTGGATCACGCGTTCCCCGCAACCATAAAATCAGAAGGGCGGCGATGCCGATCGATAGAACGAGCATTGCCATCGCGTCCAGAAGGAGGGCCTGTAGGGTCAGACGACGACGACCCTGCCCAAATCGGAGCGCTCGCGCGGTGGGGGTAAGATCTTGCTTGAGGACGAGCAAGAGGGCGAGCACGGGCAGACCACCGGACAGAAGAGCGCCCAGACCTTCATTGAGTGCAATGATCGGCGAGTCCTTGCCTTGAGTCGCGGACCAAATGAGGGGCCCCGCGAGGAGGAGCCAAACTAGGGAAATGCCCCAGCGTTTCATCGGAGCTGGGCTCCAGAAACGCCGCGTCCATGGGGATGGCGCACCATTTCGAAGGGTTCTGACTGGGTGGCGCAAATGGCTTCTGTGATGGCGTGGGCGGCCTCCTTCTCGTTGGCTGTTTCGATCACAAGTAGGGTCGGGCGCGCTGCGTCAAATCGCGTTGATTGAATACAGGGAGATGAAGCGAGCACAGCGGCCAGTTCGCGAGGTCGCTCAACCCGAAGCATGAAGGACACCAGGGTACCTTCGACCGAAGCTGTGGGTTGGCCCAAGTGAGAGACTCTTTCACACAAGAGAGAGGCGTTTCTTTGAGTCAGAGTCAAAGAGACGACGATGGATCCGCCCTGCTTGATCTCGTCGAGGCGACCAAGCAACCAGTCAACCTCATTGGCTTTCAAGTCCGTGAGTGGTTCAAACAAAAAGACAGCGAAGGGGTCCTCCAGCGAAAGGGCAAGCGCGAGGGCGATCTTCCGTCGTTCGGGGCCCGAGAGGGAGCCAGGGCTTCGCTGGACCAAGCCTTCGAGCAGAGGTAGCTCACTGGGATTCAGGACTCCGGCGACACCTTGCTGCGCTCTGAGTGCGAGGAGTTCAGAAAGACAAGCAGCCAAAGAAGCGTGGCCGAAAAAGGGGGGCTCACTGGGAAGGACGCTACCGATATTTGCGCGCAAGCGGGGTGAGGCAAAAGGGTCGCCAAGGTCGCAGCGAAGGGATCCACCCAACGGTCGCTTCATTCCAGACGCGCATTCGATGAAGGCTTGTGCTTGCTCAGAACTTTCCACGACGAGACCCTCGCTGCCTGAGCGTAGCTCCAAGGAAAGGCCTTTCGACTTGCGTGCGAGTTTGAGTCGATGACAACTAAAATGTCGCGAAGCACTCATCAAACAACTCCCCCCCAGGCGATCATTTCAGACAGCGCCCACGAGTAAAATCCCGGGATACTGGGCACACTTTCGCTTGTGAAGGAGATGATAAAGGGCACAAGGACAAGGGCCAGGGCCGCGCGCCTAGGTGAGCGGGGAGCAGCCTTATAACAAATTGCTCCCACCAACCCTAGAACGAATCCAAGGCTTGCTAGATAGATGAGCGCCAGGGCGAAGAGCCCTACCCTGAGCAGTAGAGTGGGGATGGAGGGACTGATGGCTACCGCCGCTACCATCCCGGGCATGCCAGCAAAAAACATCCCCAAGGTGAGGTGCCGGGCGATGCCCAGGATCTGTGAGCGAAAAAGAAGTTGAGATTGCCCGCGCATTCTCAGAAGAGCCTGACCGGACGCTTCGAGGGCCTCGGGGCTGAGCAAAGTCCAAAGTCCAAAGGCGCCGTAGAGCCAGCAGGCGTAGGCAACAATGCGTAGAGCAACGATGTCGGCGACATCAGCCGCGCCGAGGTAACGGACGAGCATCACCGAGGCGACCCCGCTGAAAGCAAGGAAGAAGCCGCTGGTGCGCAGAGAGCGAAACCTGGGGAGACTTGAGCCGGCGAGAGTCGCAACCTGCGCCAAATTGAGGGCAAGGCGCGTTGAGCCCAGCCACACCTGCACCCGATGGGGGGCGCTGCTTGATCTGTCGACTGCCTGGGCGCCCATGGGTGGCAGCATAGCGGAAATCCCAGTTGCGCAAGACGCCTTGCGAGGGGATGCTCTCGCCCCCATGAGCGAAAGTGATGAAGGCAAGCCCCGTCCCAGGCGATCGGCAGCCGCCGATGCCCCGGCCAGCGCCGTCTCGCGCGAACTGAACGAGGACGAGATTGACGCGCCCTCCAAACAGACCTTGGTGATGTTGGCGGTGATCAGCGCCTCCACGCTCATTATGTGGGCTGCGGGACGTGCCGCCTGCAACTATCAAGTTGAAGGTGAAAACCTCACGCCGCGCCCCGTCTCCTTGGAGCAGCGGACGCGCTCATCCAAGGACGTCGGCTTAGAATTTTCGCAGTCAGTGGCCAGTGCAGAGTTTTCCATCGCTCTGCAGTTGTCGACTGGTGAGGCTGCTGACTGGGCCAAAAAAGAACAAAGCGCGTGTGGTACTTGTGAGCAGCAGCGCAAGGCCGCAAAAGGAAGAGTTTTCACTTCTGCGGCGGTGCTTCAGGCGAACTCAACCGAGGCTTTGGTGAGAACGCGGACAATTGGAACTCCGGGGGGTGAAGTCATTCGCTACCTGGGCATTGAGCGTGAGGGCCGTGAGTGGCGCGTTTCGCGCATCTCCAGTGAAGCGTCAGCAATTGAACTCAAACAGCCTTCGGACGCTGCGCAGGTCCCCGAGGGCAGCGCCCCTGAGGCCCCTGAGGAGACGGAGAAGGGCCCGGAAGGATCTTCGGTACCCGCGCCCCAGGCGGACTCGCTCGCTCCAGGTGCTCCGGCTCCGAAGACCAAGTCGACATCCGTGACGACTCCATCAACTGCGCCTCCGCCAAAAACCCCCGCGCCAGCGCCGTCGAAAGCTCAGCCCTAGAGCATTTCTGCCCGCAACGCATCTGAGCTCCAGTAGCCGGATTGACGATGTTCGCTGGGCGTTTCTGGTACCGGCGGAGCACCCTTGGTCATTCGTTCCAGACGGCAATGATCAAAATTGGCCGGGGACTCCCCCTTCTGCTTCTCGGGGATTGCACTTTGAGCAGCATCGTCGGCAGACTCGCTTTCATGAAACGACCGTCTCCCTGTTGGGCTTGTTTGACCGCGCTTTTGATTTCTATCGGCTGCGCTCCGACGAAGGAACCACACGTTGCTTCATCCGCAGATCAAGTTGGCTACGCTCGGCAAGTTCCCGCCCAACTTGAAGGACGCAGCGGTCGTTACCAGTCGGATCTCGAGAACTCCAAAACCATTCTGGATGAACGCTTCGGTACTTTCGTTGGCGAACTTTCCGAGACAGATTGGGAGATCGTCGAGGAACTGTACGAAAAGTCTCAAGATGAAGGGAAGAGTCGCTCCTATTTAGCTCATCGGGACGAGGCCGAAGCGGTGCTTGGTTTCTATGAGTCTGAGAAGAAAGTCCTAGTGAGTAAGGTGACCAGCGCCGCTCAACACAAGGCCGAAGAGGAGGGCTGCAAGAAGGCCAAGCTCTATGGGGCAGTGGACTGGTCGCTGCAGAAGGCGGTGATGGACCGCGTGGTGGAGCGTCGTCGTGAGTCGAGTGATGCGCACCTGCTCATTCAACGAGAAGAAGAAAAGCTTGGCAAAAAGAACACCAAAGCATTGGAGCAACAGGCAGACGAGATCATGTTTGCCAGTTACATGACGCACGTGGGCGCGCCGATGCAGCAACAAGAACTTGAGCGCTTGGTCGGTGAAGGTGCGGACGTGAAGCGCGCGCTGTCTCGTCGTATCGAAGAGATCAACGAGCTCGAAGACGCGTCCAAAGAAGAGATGAAGGAAAGGGACGAGCTGCAGGCGGCTCTTGATGCTTTGGATCCGGCGGTCAAGAAGGCTGAGGACCAACTCGAGGACGCTGAGCAGACGACTCTTGATCTTCAGGAGGCCTACGACAAGGCTTGGAAGAAACTACAGGAGGACGTGCGCAAGAAGCTGAAAGACGCGCCCCAGAAAGATGCGTCGCAGGGCGAGGACGGCGCTTCTTAGTTTTCGTGTTCGTTCAACCAGGCGCGAATGTCGGAAGCGCCTGCCGTGCCGGCGGTCACCCGTTTGACCTGACCGTCGGTGCCGATCAAGATGTAGGTGGGCAGAACTTCGACGCGGTATTGTTTGGAGAAGTCTCCTTGAGCGTCGTGCGCCACGTCCACGGGGATCGGCCAGGATTCTTTTGCCTGTAAGGCCTTTTGGGCGTTTCGATCCACACTGATGGCGAGGACATCGAGTTTGCCTTGTTCCTGAGCCTCGGCGAGATCGCCCATGAGGCCACTCTGGCGCCGGCAGGCGCCGCACCAACTGGCGAAGGCTTCAATCAACAGCGGGCGTTCAAGAGCTCCGGGGATGGCGCGTGATTCACCTACTGTCCCTACGATGGGCAAAGCAGAAATGACGGCTGCCGGCCCCAGGCTTGGCCCCGATTTTCGAGGAATGAAGGCAAAGAACAAGACGCCGATCACAGTGACCCAAAGAAGGCCGTCGATCACGCGTGCAAGGGGGCCCTTGGCTTTTGAAGTACCTTCAGCGGCCGTCGCACTCTCCGTGTTCAAGGGGTCAGCCATTTGCGCCCCGCGTAGGCCCCCAAAATTGTCAAAACAAGCGTACTCAGGCCGTGTCCGACGGTGAGATGAACGCCCTCGTGGTTTGAGCAGATCAGTCCCACGCTCAAGGTTCCAACAGCCCCGCCCACAAATCCCAAGAAGGCCCCTGTGACGCCCGGCGAAAAGGGGTCGCTGCGTCTCCACAAAAAGAGGAGCGCACAGGAAGCCGCCATCCCCGTGACCAGTGCATGAACGTGGCAAGCTATTGCTCGGTGATAGTGTTGAGTCTCCATTTCCGAAAGTCCAAGGAAGTGATCTGCCTGCAAGGCAAGCGTCGAAAAGAGGACTGCAGTCAAGAGGGCCACGAGGGCTCGTCGGGTGAAGACCCCCATCCCTGATCGACCGGTGGGCATTGCCCCTGCAAGAAGCAAAACAGCCGCACCGACGCCCAAGGTGGCGGCTGCAAGTACGACGGTTTCTGGCCTTCTCTGCAATTGGGAAAGGGCCGAAACGCTCACACCCAGCAGCAAAGCAAAGACAGAGAAGGACACGCGGGTCGAGAGACTCCTCGCACGCCGAGGGGCTGCGTCATTGGCCAATTCGTCTTGGAGCGCTGCGAGCACATGGGCTGCTGGGAGTTCAGCGCGCGACGCTAGCTCTCGGAAGGGGCTGGTGGGGGGACTGGTCATTGTGTGAGTTCCTCGTCGAGAGGATGATGGCGAGCGAAGTGTTCCAGTTCTTTGCGCAAGAGCTTGTACCCTCGGTGTACCCTCAGCTTGACGGCCGTTTTGGAGGTGCCGAGCACCTCCGCAGCCTCGCTCAAACTGAGACCGGAAATCTTGGTGAGTTGGATTGCTTCTGCATAGGAGGGGGGGAGCCTGCCCAAGGCGCGATCCAAGGCGTCTGCCAAATCGTTGTCCAGACCTTCTTCCTTCTGTTCCGGCTCAGGGACAGCGCCGTCGTGGCTCAAGTACTCGGGTCGCACCTTCTTGCGCCGGGTGAGGTCAAAAAACGAGCGCCGAGCAATGGCCATCACCCAGGGGAGCAGGGGGGCTCCCTCAATGTAGCTGTCGCGCGCTCGGTGCACCTTGACGAAAGTCACTTGCACAAGGTCCTCAGCGTGCTGCCGATCACGGCAAAGACGGAGGAGGTATCCAAAGAGCCGTGGAGAGACCCGCGCGTAGAGGGCCTCGAAGGCCTTGGTATCACCTCGGGAGTAGCGTCCCATCAAACTCTCCATGGAGTCGTTGACGGTGCGGTCCACGCTGCCTACGGGCGTTGACGCGCGTGCAGGTGCCGTGTGCCTTTCTGTCAAAAGGCCCAAAGCCCCGGCAGTCGTTGCCCCTGACGCTGGGAAAGAAAGCTGAGTCCACACTCTAGAGTGTACTCCCGGCGCCAGAGACAAGTTTCAGACATGGATCACATATCTTTCAGGCTGATCATCTCCTCAACGTCGGGCATCAGGACCAGCTCAACCCGGCGATTCTGCTCGCGCCCTTCTTTGGTGTCGTTGGACGCTACGGGATCGCTGTCGCCATATCCCGCTACGTGCAGCAACTTGGAACTGAGTCCACCGCCGGAGTTCTTTTCGGAGTCCACGGGCGCGACCATGTAAATGAGCACCTCGCGGGCACGCATTGCCGAGAGCCCCCAGTTGTCGCCGTACTTTCCTCCTTTGAGGGGAACGTTGTCCGTGTGTCCGGCAACCTGAAAATAGCGCTTCTTCAGCTGGTCATCGTTGCGGATGACGTCGGCAACTGCGGCCACCACTTCCAGGCCCTTCGCTTGCAATTGCGTGCTGCCAGACGCGTAGAGGACGTCGCCAGGCAGGCGGATCACCATGCGGTTGTGGCGAATTTCTACCTTGAGGCCCAGCTGTGTGAGCTGGTTGAGCTTGTTCCGCAGCGCTTCAAAACGAGCCTTGATCTTCTCAAGTTGGGCAGCGCGCTTCTTGTACTCCTCGAGGGCGGCCTGCAGGTCTTGCATGTTCTGTGCAAGCTGCTCCTTCTCGGATCCCACCTTTTGCAGATTGATGCCGACCTCTTCTAGGTCGACGCCCATGCGCTTGAGCTCTGCGGTGAGGTCTTTGATCTTTTGCTTTGTTTCGGCAAGTTCCGCCTCCGTCTGAGCGTGAGCGTCCTTTTCGGCCTGGTTCTCTTGAGCAAGCCTGTTGTACTTGTCAATTTGAGCATCGAGGTCCGCCTGGGATGGACCACAACCTGTGGCGGCGAAAGCCAGCGCGCAGGTGAGGGCGAGAGGGGTCATGCGGTATTTGCTGAACATTCGAATCATCGGATTCACATCTCCTTATGGGGCGGGGGTCCTAGCATCGCCCGGGTGTCGGTTGAAGCACCCCCGAAGAGCTTCTTTACGGCAAAACGCCACAGGTTTGTGCCAAAACGCCACAGGTTTGTGCCAAAACGCCACAAGTTTGTGCCAAAAACGTCGGGCCAGTTGCTGCTCTTCCATCGCGGGCGACAGCGGGTGGCTACCATTGTCCCTCAAAGAGCGCCGTCTTCTCTTTGGGCGGCCTTCGGCCATCATGGGCGCCGACATGGCTGCTCTACCGCACCTCCCCTCTCTTCCTGAAACGACAGAATACCAAGCACTCGCTGCCCATCAAAAGCAGCTGCAGTCGGTCCACCTGCGTGAGCTGTTTTCTGAAGACCAAGCACGGGCGGAAAGATTTTCTGTCGAAGGGGCTGGCATCTTCCTCGACTATTCAAAGAACCGCATCACCGACGAGACGATGCAGCTGCTTGGAAAGTTGACTGAGGCGCGGGGATTGCGCCGTGCCATCGATGCAATGTTCGCCGGTGAGAAGATCAACCTGACAGAGGGTCGCCCGGTGCTCCACACCGCGCTGCGAGCGCCTGAGGACGCATCGATCCTTGTTGAAGGAAAGAATGTTGTCCCTGATGTGCAAGAGGTGTTGGCCCGTATGGCAGAGTTTGCCGATCGTCTGCGTTCGGGCGAACACCGGGGGCACACCGGACGCCCCATCAAGGCCATTGTGAACATCGGCATCGGTGGTTCCGACTTGGGACCCTTGATGGCTTATGAAGCACTCAAACACGGAGCCGAGCGCAGTTTTACCGTGCGTTACGTTTCCAACGTCGATGCGACGGACTTTGCCGAGAACACTCGAGACCTCAATCTGGAAGAGACTCTCTTTGTTGTTTGCTCCAAGACTTTTACGACCCTTGAAACCTTGGCCAATGCGAAGCTGGCGCGCGCCCTCCTCATTCAGAAGTTGGGGACAGCGGATGCCGTTGCGAAGCATTTTGTTGCCGTTTCGACCAATGCTGAGGCGGTGAGTGCCTTTGGGATCGACACGGACAATATGTTTGGATTTTGGAATTGGGTAGGGGGTCGCTACTCGATGACTTCGGCGATCGGGCTGTCGCTGATGTTGGCCATCGGTCCCGACGCCTTCAGTGAAATGCTGGAAGGCTTCCACGCGATGGATGAGCACTTCAGGACGACGCCTTTTGAAAAGAATCTGCCTGTCGTGATGGGGCTTCTGGGCGTTTGGTACAACAACTTCTTTGGCGCAGAGAGCCACGCCGTCCTCCCCTATGATCAGTATCTGAGCCGTTTTCCTGCCTACTTGCAGCAGCTGGATATGGAGAGCAACGGCAAGCGCGTGACTCGGGGTGGTCAGAGCATCACTTACCAGACGGGGCCGCTTATCTGGGGTGAGCCAGGCACCAACGGACAACATGCCTTCTACCAATTGATTCACCAAGGGACGAAGTTGATCCCTTGTGACTTCATTGGCTTTGTTCACAGTCTCAATCCTCTAAGCGATGGAGATGCAGAGATGCACGATCTGTTGATGGCCAACTACTTCGCCCAAACCGAGGCTTTGGCCTTTGGTAAGACGGAGCAGCAGGTCAGAAGCGAAGGAACCTCCGATGAGTTAGTCAATCATCGAGTCTTTGAGGGCAATCGTCCGACCAACTCGCTTTTGATGGATCGCTTGACGCCTCATGCGCTCGGCGCTTTGGTGGCCCTGTACGAGCACAAGGTGTTTGTTCAAGGGATCATCTGGGACGTGAATAGTTTTGACCAATGGGGGGTTGAGTTGGGCAAAGTCTTGGCCAAAAAGATCGCTCCGGAGCTCAGTGGTCCGGAGCCCCAGCTGCAACACGACAGCTCGACGAACGCTCTGATCCGTCGCTATCGAGCAGGGCGCGTCTGAGCCAGGTTTCAGTTTTTGATGCAGGCGCGCAGCTCTTCCCCCCAGAGGAGCCGCGCGTTAGCGTCTGCCCGTGCGCATGATGAATGAGAGGGAAGGCTCCTGGCGGATCGTCGCATCGTGGCTTCACGCAGCGACCTTCTTGTTCGTCGGGGTGACAGCTCTAGTCGCCTGCTCCAACAATCCCTATCCGGATTCTGACAACAAAGAGAAGGTGCTCTACCTGCACTTTATCACTCCGCCGAAGACCCTCGATCCGGCGGTGAGCGATGGTACTGCGGATACGGTAGTGACCAACAAGGTGCACGACACCCTGCTTGAGTACGACTACTTGAAGCGTCCTTATCAGCTGATGCCGTCGATGGCTGAAGCGATCCCGGAACCGGAGCCTTTGGCAGACGGTCGCGTGCGCTACACCTTTCGCTTGAGAAAGGGCATGTTCTTTCAAGAGGATGTTTGCTTTTCAATACCTGGATCGCACGCGAAGCATGGCAAAAATCGCGAAGTCGTGGCGAGCGACTTTGTCTTTGAGATCCAACGGGTCGGCGACCCTCAGCTGGCTAGCCAGGTGGTGGAGCCTCTTTCCAACCTCACAGGCTTTCGTGAGTTTTCGAATCGGTTGGCTGAGCTTCGCAAGGCAGATCCAAAGTTCAAAGACCTGCCGATCCTGGAGCAATATGAACGGGCCGGGCCTCTTTCCGGCGCTGTAGCCACGGATCCTCATACTTTGGTGGTGACCCTCAACGAGGCCTATCCGCAGATCCTTTATTGGTTTGCAATGCCGGTGATGACGCCGGTGCCTTGGGAGGCGGCCGAGTACTACGACGGAAGCGAAGGTCGTGTGCCTTTCAGTGAGCATCCGATCTCGACCGGTCCCTATTTGCTGTCTGAATATGAAAAGCAGTCCCGCATGGTGTTGGTGCGCAATCCTCATTGGTGGGGACTTTCGCATCGCGACGCCCCGGGAACAGTCTTTCCCCAGGTCGGGAAAGGGAGCGAGTGGGATGACATGCGTGCCTTGGTGGGCAAAGAGCTCCCTTTGGTGGATCGGATTGAGTACCGTCGCGAGCAAGAGACCATCCCCGCCTTCAACA
>Ga0079224_100006697_pt1 | contig 15341 bp, 11 predicted proteins | sample Stecom2015_FD_80414 | JGI IMG/M metagenome (GOLD analysis project Ga0079224, IMG submission 80414) | Agricultural soil microbial communities from Utah to study Nitrogen management - Steer compost 2015 | ecosystem: Environmental > Terrestrial > Soil > Agricultural land | place: USA: Utah...
TCATCCACGTGTGGTAAGCTGCCTTTAGCAAATTAAATGTGCCCACAATATTGGTTTGTATAAACGCTCCCGGACCGGTAATGGAGTTATCTACGTGACTTTCTGCTGCGAAGTGAATAATTTTATGAAATTGGTATTTCTTAAATAGTTCATCTACAAGATTTTCATCACAAATATCTCCTTCGATAAAGGTTATTTGATCTGCTACAGATTTCAGATTATCTTTATTTCCGGCATATGTAAGTTTATCCAGAACTACGACTTTATCCTTTGTTTTGGAGAGGAAATATTCCACAAAGTTTGCTCCTATAAATCCGGCACCTCCGGTGATTAAAACGTTTTCAGTCATTTTTATTTATTAGAAACATTTAATATCTGGTCAAGCATTTTTTCTGTAATAAGGTAAGTAGGTTTCACACCAGTTGTTCCAAGACCTCCTGATGCAAGCGTGCTTCCGGTTTCCAGTGGATTGTCTGAGGCGTAGTAGGCATATCTCACCTTCACACGTGAACTTATACTTCCTCTAATGCGTGAAGCTGCTTGTATTGCCTTTTGGTAATGTGCACCTTCCATTTCGAGCCCGATAACATTCCAAGTGGATTTATGGAAAAACTTTAATACATCTTTATTCTGAAGAGAAGTTCCCAATACGGAGATCATGGTCCCGGTATATACATTAACATCGTCATCGGCAAACATGGAGGCGGTAATTTCGTTTTTGAAAGGATAATTGTCAGCTGTTCCCTCAAAAACGTGTGCTGTAGGGATCATTATATCACCTTTTCCACCTTCGAGAATTCCTGCTTTACCCATAATTGAAACAGACACCACGTTTAATCGTGTTTGCGTCTTCCCGTCTGAAAATGGTCGTAATAATTCATCCATTGTTTCAAAGGCCTGTTCTCCAAAAGCGTAATCCATCACCACGATAACAGGTTTTTTATCCGGATCCAGGTGGCTAATTCCTTTAGAATATTTTGGATGTGTGATTTTGGCCGTATCAAAGATTTGCACGTCAATGTTGGTACCGCTCATATCTTCGATAAAAATCATTCCTTCCCGTTCGGCATATTTTTCAATTCGCTCTCGCATTGCAACACTGTTGGGGCTGCTAATGGTTTCGTATAGCCTTAAGGCTCCCAGTCTGTTATACTCCTGGGGCAGCGCCTTAGAAGCAAATAGCGAGTTCATAACACTGTGCATATTAGAGCTGATAATGTGGATGGGGCGCTTTAGAAGATCAGCCTCATGCATCACTTTTTTAATTCTATGTGCCCAGGCTTCGCCGTGGATATGATGTCCAAGGCGTTCGCGCAAGACCGGACTGAAGGTGATGATTCTTTTTTTATCTTCCAGCACTTCTTCCATAGCCAATTTTCCTAAGAAATATACCATACTGAAGAAGCGGTTTTCATTCTTTTCTGTAGCAAAATATGGAAAGATGCCTTTTACCTCTTCAAAAGTGCGTCCTAAAAAATTGGCGGTGTGAGTTATCACCACTTCCTTTTCTTCCTGACTCAACTTGCGTCTGTTCAATACAGCATCTTCAAGTTTCAACCAATCGCGAATCACTTCTCCATTTTCCTTCACCATCACTTGTTTTAGAATCTTATGTGATTCTATAAATAAGAAAGTCAAGTGCGTAAGGATATCATAGATTTCTGATCTGCCTCGAGTGATTTCAATATTCATTTGTTCCTCATCAATCCGATAACAATTTCTTCGTCTCTTGAGTGGAATGATGGGTTCAAAGTGTGAATTTTTATATCCCTCATCACTTGTCAGGTTAATATATCTGCACTCTTCAATTCCTTCGGGCAGACGGTCCATGATGTAGAGCAGCCCCTGAAGTTCCATTTTTTCTTCGGTGATGGAGCCATATATTTCCGGACGCAACATTAATAAAGATTCCCGAAGCGTTTCTCCCGAGACGCCTGATGGTTTGTAAAATCCTCTGTTAAAAAGATGGCGCATAGTTATATAAAGACGCTCAATGGCTTGCGTACTTTCTTGCGCACGTGTTCTGTTATGTGTTTTCAATATATTCATTGCCACAAATATACTATTAATTTAACGCTGTAATTGAAGCAGGGCATTGGCTATTTTGCGGTCATTTGAAAGTCGAGGAACTTTGTTTTGACCTCCCAATTTTCCTGCAGCTTTCATAAAATCATTAAAACTATCCGGACGCAGGGCTCTTAATTTTAAAGGCTGAAGAACTTTCCCTTCTATAAGATCTAAATAGTAAGAATTTTGTTTTTGAAGTGCCTTATCCAAATGTTGTGCGATTTCGGGAAGGTTTTCAGGCTCACCATCAAATTCTACCAGCCATTCGTGGTATGGAAGTTCCCCTTCCGGCGGATTCACTTGTGGGGCCACTGTGAATTCAGTGAGTGAAAAACCAAACATTTGCATGGTTTCATTCATAGCCTCTTCCACTTCCTTTCCGATAACGTGCTCACCAAATGCCGATATGAAATGCTTGATACGACCGGAAACAATAATTCTATATGGCTTTAAGGAAACAAACTGTATGGTGTCCCCAATATTATAAGCCCACAATCCTGCAGATGTAGAAATTATCATCGCATAATTTACTCCTGTTGTGACTTGGCTTATGGTAAGTCTTTTGGCCGAAGGATTATGTATTTCTGACGCTTCTACAAATTCATAAAAGATGCCGGAATTCAACAATAGCAACAACCCTTTTTCTTTTTGTGAATCCTGATATGCGAAAAATCCTTCACTGGCCGGAAAAGTTTCTATGCTGTCAACTTTTCTGCCAATCAGATTTTGAAACTTGACTTTATAAGGTTCAAAGTTAACACCACCGTAGATAAAGAGGTTGAAGTTTTTAAACAATTCCCCAACTTTTTTCCCTGTTTCTTCTTGAAGTTTTTCGAAATACATCTGCACCCATGGCGGAATCCCGCTTATGAGGGTCATATTTTCATTTTTAGTCTCCTCTACGATGGCGTCAACTTTTGTCTCCCAATCTTCAATACAATTGGTTTTCCACGTAGGCAGCCTGTTACGTTGCAGATATCCCGGCACAAAATGCGCAACAATTCCCGATAATCGGCCTAGCTTGATGCCATTTACTTCTTCCATCTCCGGACTTCCTTGTAAAAAGATCATTTTTCCGTTTACAAATTCGGTTTTTCCTGTTTCGTGGATGTATGAAAGAATCGCATTTCTTGCTGCGGTGATATGCGTTGGCATAGAATCCTTTGAGATGGGAATATATTTGGCTCCTGAGGTTGTGCCGGATGTTTTTGCAAAATATAACGGTTTTCGCGGCCACAGGACATTTTTTTCACCGGCGACAACACGTTCTATATAGGGCTTGATTTCTTCATAATCACGAATTGGAACCCTCTCTGCAAAGTCGGTGTAATTCAGGATATTTTCGAAATCGTGATCTTTTCCGAATGCTGTATTTTTTGCTTTACTGATAAGATCCTGAAAAACTTTTTGCTGAGTTTGAAAAGGAGCCTCCACCCATTTTTTGGTGCGTGTGGCAATGATTTTCGCAAATATTTTGGCTGCCAGCGATTTAATAGACATAAGATCTAATTAAAGTCAATAAAATTAGTTGGATTTACGGGAAATCCATCGCGCCATAATTCAAAATGAAGATGTGGGCCGGTGGTAAATTCTCCTGAGTTTCCCACTGTGGCAATTACCTCTCCTCCCTTTACCAATTGTCCTTGTGATTTGGTTAAAGCTCCGTTGTGCTTGTAAACAGAAATGAGGTTGTTATTATGTTTCAAAATAATGACATTTCCCGTTTGTGCGCTCCATTCGGAAAAGATGACTGTTCCATCTGCTACGGCTTTAACCGGTGCGTCCATTGCTGCAACCACATCTACGGCAAAATGTTTTTTACGTGGATCAAATCCTTCAGTTATTGTACCCTTGACCGGTGCGAAAAAAGAAAACCTTTGATCAATCGTTGAAACCAGAGGATTGTATTTATCCTCCTTTGCCACACGTTCACGAAGTATGGAATCCATGGAAGAAGTGCGAGCAAGCACACTCGGATCCACTTTTGCAGCTTCAATAATAGAATCCTTGTTGAATTCGCTCATTTTTAAATCACCCGTGAGCACTTGTTTAATGGAATTCAGATATTGAAGATTTAATTCCAAAGCGTTTCGGAGAGAATCGGTTTGATAAGCAAGATTGGAAGACTGTCTTTTTAACTTGGTTGAAGAATATCCGGGTATGTATTCACGTAAAGGTGTAAAAGCAATGATAAGAGTTGTGGACGCCACCAGCAGTAGCGCCGTGAGCATAGTGACTACAAAAACGTTTAATCTATTGAGCTTAAACGTGAAACGTTCTTCAAAAGTCTCTTCATTCAGTAAAATAAGCCGATACTTGTGTAGCAGCTTTTTCTTAAATCGTTTGGATCTTTTTTCCTTTCTATCCATTCTTATCAAAGACTTTTCACAAATATAGATGAATCTGCGCCAAAGGGTGTAAAGTTAATTATAAAACGTGCTTTCTAAACATTTCTTGTTACCTTTGCAACTCAAAATATTTCGTCATGAATGCATTGCTTTTTTCATTAGGAGTTATCGGGCCTTGGCAGATTATTTTAATCGTGCTCATCGTTTTGTTGTTATTTGGAGGAAAAAAGATTCCGGAGTTAATGCGTGGATTAGGGAGCGGACTTAAAGAATTTAAAGATGCTTCCAAAGACGATCCTCGTGATACACGAGATACTGATCTAAAACAATAAGAATGATTTTAAACTAAAAACCTTGGAACTTTGTACTCCAAGGTTTTTTTGTTATTCAAATTTTGTTGTTAGAAGTATGGATTCCAGTTCAAATTGAAGGTTACGTTTGCGTGCCCCCGGGGCGTAGGTCCATCCTTCCAAAATTAACCACCTATTATTTTTCTCATCTTTAACTGCATAGTTAACGAACGGTCCTGCCATGTATGCATTGGTGACTTCCCACGTGCCTCGTGTTTCGTAGGCTTCTTTTCCGTCAATTATCGTTTTAAATAGGAAAGGCGAATAGGCAGCTTCCGTTACAAATAAATCTTCATCCTCTACCGGGAGTAATTTACTTCCGATAGAGTCTCTAATTTTTATAATATCGGCTATGGCTGTACTGTCTCCCTTTATTGCATCTAAAGGGGCTTGATAGACCATAATATTCATGGTTCCGTCTTTCAGATCTTTCCGGTACCAGTAGAACGTATCCTGATCAATAGCTAACCTGTATGCCGAAGGAATTTTGAAACCTACCCTCATTTTTCGCTTCATGGAATCCACATTTCGGGTGGATATTTCGGTTCTTTTCTGTCTTTCAGCGATTTCGCTTTTATGAAAAGCTTCAATTATTCGAGATGCATTTTGATCAATCAGTTCTGAGAGTTTTTCGGGTGTTGAGGCTTGTATTATGGCTCCTGTTTGTGGTTTGGCAAATTCGTTTTCAACTATGGATACTTTTTCTTCATCTGCCAGTTGGACATAAAGAAAAATCCGGTTTGTTCTCATAAAATCAACAAATGCCTCAGGTGCCATTTGATTCATGGTATAAAGCGGCTCATCCTGTGGAAGACCATCAGCAGGCGCCGCAAAATTCCGGCGAATAGTTTCACCTACCGAGCCATTCCATAAATCATTAGGAATTACAATTTGAAGTGCATTAATATTACCTACTGATCCGGGTACAAATGCCTTTCCTCCCTCTCCCTTTTGATTGCAAGACATTAAAGCAATAAAAGCGACCAGGGCGAGTATGTATGGTTTCATTTAAAAGGATTTACGGAACTATCCTTTATGAATTTTCAGTTTAGTTCCTGGTTTTAAATTAGTCCCACTAATATCGTTCCATTTTTGAATATTCTCTACAGAAACTCCGGGAAATTTTTGTGCAATGCTCCAAAGCGTGTCTCCGGCTTTCACTGTATATACTTTTCCTCCTGCTGCCGGAGATACGGTAGCTTTGTTTGTGGCCGTAGCAGGTGAGGATGCGGCGATGGTATTATTATTTTTTTGCGGATAAATGATAAGGTTCTGTCCCACTTTTAAATGATCGCTTCGTAGCCCGTTCCAATTTTTAATTTGGTTGACAGCGACTCCGTGTTGATCGGCAATTTTGCCAAGGAAGTCACCATTCTTAACACGATACCGTATTTTTTCAGGTTGTTCAACCATAGCAGGTGCCGCTTCTTTAGATTCCTTTTTTTCTTGATCTATGTAGGCATAGATTGCTTCTTCATTAGCCACGAAGGTTCCAAGAGCGGTAATTGGTAGTCTTAGGTAATAATCTTTTCCCGACACTACCGGGATGATTCCTAATTTATAAGCGGGATTTAGAAACTCGAGTTCCTGTTTCTCTAAGTTTGTCATTTGCGCTATTTGGTCAAATGACATTTGTCTTTTAACCCGCACTGTATCTGTGGCTACATAGGGAATTCGTTCATTTTTTCTTTCAAACCCGTGCTCTTTGGCATATTCAAAAATATACATGGTGGCCAAGAATGCCGGAACATAGCCGGCTGTTTCTCTTGGGAGATAGTGTCTGAGGGTCCAATAGTCTGTTGCGCCTCCGGAGCGTCTTATAGCTTTTGAAACGTTGCCGGGTCCGTAATTATAAGAAGCAAGTGCCAGATCCCAATCGCCAAAACTTTCGTTGAGGCTCTTCAAATATTTTGCAGCGGCGGCTGTTGCTTTTATAGGATCTGACCGTTCATCTACATATGAATTTACATCGAGTCCGAACATTTTACCGGTGGCAAACATAAACTGCCATAATCCGGTAGCCCCAACTCTGGATTGTGCGCGAGGATTTAATGCAGATTCGATTACGGCTAAGTATTTGAGCTCAAGAGGCAAATTTTGGCGATCAAGTTCTTCTTCAAACAAAGGGAAGTAATATTCGCTCAAACTCATCAGGCGTTGTAGGCTCTGCCTTCTGTTCTTCAGATAATGTTTGATAACACTTTCAAGCGTTGGATTATATTCAATTCGGAAAGGAGTTCGGGAGTTCAGATCTTTTAATCTTTGTTTTAACAATTCTGTCGAGAGCTCATCATACTGCACTTCTCCAAAATCATTTTGTGCAATAGTATTATAAACTTCATCAAAGAGATCTGCTCCATATACGCGTTGAAGCCAAAGACTGTCTTTTTCTCTTGCAAATTCAATGTCTTTCAGATTGTAAATTAAAGAATCTTCTATAACAAGATTTTTAAATTCTCCGTGTGCTTTTTTTGACTCCACGATTTCCTTGGTCTTCGCAGGAGTTGTATTTTTCTTTCCTTTTTGCTGAGCGAAAGTGACGCTGAGGGGGAGCATCAAAAAACTCATTGCTATTGCCCATTTCTGCATATTTCTTGCTTTTTTAGGGTTATTTTGAAAACGAAAGGTCGGTTATATTTAGAATTATTAGCGTTCAATAAAACGCAAATCAAATACTTTTATTTTATCAAAAACAATAAGCAAGCGAAAATAAAAAAATTATATTATACAAACTCTTTTAGATCAATCATTTAACAGTCTCAAGAAAGTGCCGCTATCCCCGGAAGTTCTTTTCCTTCAAGCATTTCAAGCATCGCACCACCTCCTGTTGAGACGTAGCTCATCTTTTCAGCAAGACCAAATTGCTTGGCTGCTGCCACTGAATCGCCTCCACCCACCAAGGAGAAAGCGCCGGCTGCTGTAGCCTCAGCTATTGCATTTCCGAGATGTATGGTTCCATTTGCAAATTTTTCCATTTCAAATACCCCTACCGGCCCATTCCAAAGAATGGTCTTGGATTCTTTGATCACTGCCCTAAAATTCTTGGAAGTTTCGGGTCCGACGTCCAATCCCATCCATCCGGAAGAAATTTCATTTGTTTTTTCAATTTTAGTATTTGCACCTTGTGAAAAACTATCAGCTACAACAGCATCAATGGGTAGATGCACCATTACTTTCTTTTTATGGGCACTTTGTAATATATCCAGTGCCAGATCAAGTTTATCATCTTCTACCAAGGAGTTCCCGATTTCCCCACCTTGGGCTTTAATAAAGGTAAAAGCCATGCCACCTCCAATAATAAGATGATCTACTTTATCCAAAATATTTTCAATGATGGAGATTTTTGAAGAGACCTTTGCTCCTCCGATAATGGCTGTGACCGGCTTTACATTGTCCTCCATAACCTTTTTCACATTTTCTACCTCTGAAGCCAACAGATATCCGGCGCATTTGGCATTTGGAAAAAATTCCGCAATAACCGCTGTTGAAGCATGAGCTCGATGTGCAGTTCCAAAAGCATCGTTTACATAAATATCTCCAAGCGCGGCTAATTCTTTTGAAAATGCAGTGTCTCCGGCAGTTTCTTCTTTATGATAACGAAGATTTTCGAGTAATAGGATGTCTCCTGGTTGTAGTTGTTCCGCCATAGACTGCGCTTGTTTCCCAATGCAATCAGTAGAAAACTTTACAGCTTTTCCGAAAAGGTTTGACAAGTAGGGCACTAGGTGTTCTAAAGAAAACTCTTTTTCTTTGTCCTTGGGCCGCCCTAAATGAGACATAAGGATCACCGCTCCTCCATCATCAAGAATCTTTTCAATAGTCGGTTTTGCAGCCAATATCCTGGTATCATCAGTGATATTAAAATTTCTATCCAAAGGCACATTATAATCAACGCGAACCAGGGCTTTTTTATCCTTGAAGTTAAAATCATCAATAGTTTTCATAAGAATGGTTGGGTTAAGAAATTGAGAAGCAAATATAAAATATTGGTTCACATGGAATATTCACAACTTGGAAGAATCTTGTTTTTGAAATTGATTAGATTTGCACGTGAAATTTTCAGAAGTCATAGGTCAAAAGCACTTAAAATCTCACTTGCAGCATTCATTAAGAGCAGGTAGGATTCCACACGCTCAATTATTTTCAGGAAATGTTGGAAGTGGTTTATTGCCAATGGCATTGGCATATGCAGCAGAAATTCTCACGCTTCAATTTGTTGAGAATTCTCCTGCCTACGTTAAAGGCCAAGATCTCGTAAAAAAGCTCGAACATCCTGATTTACATTTTGTATTTCCTGTTAATAAAACTAAGGATGTCATAAAAGACAAACCCATAAGTGATGATTTTATGCATTTATGGCGGTCTTTTGTTATTGAGAGACCTTACTCATCTCTATTTCAATGGCTTCAGTATTTGGGCATTGAGAACAAGCAGGGGAACATAAGTGTTCATGAAGCTCAGTCAATCTCTCACAAATTGGCTCTAAAATCGTTTCACGGCGGTTATAAGGTCATGATTATTTGGATGGCGGAACATATGAATGAACCGTGTGCCAACAAGATTTTGAAATTAATTGAAGAGCCGGAAGATAAAACTGTGCTACTCTTGCTATCGGAAAGAGAAGATCAATTGCTTACCACGATTCGCTCGCGTTTACAGGAACTTGAATTTCCGTTACTTTCGGAAGAGGACATTGCAAACGGACTGATTCAAAACAGAGGTATAAAAGAAAGTACCGCACATTCTATAGCGTCGCGAGCCCGTGGTGATTTTAATCGCGCGATTCAATTAATTGAAGAGTCCGGTGAAGAATTGATTTTTGAAGAATGGTTCATTTCCTGGGTAAGGATTGCTTTTCGAGCTAAAGATAAAAAAGCATTGTCCGACTTGTTGAAATGGAGTGAAAACCTTGCTACTATTGGACGTGAATCTCAGAAGAAGTTTTTGCTTTACTGCCTCGAATGCTTCCGCCAAGCCTTAATGCAGAATTATGGAGTAACTCCTCTTGTCCACTTTGATGCAAATGACAAGTCTTTCCAACTACGCAAATTTGCTCCTTTTATTCATGGAAATAATATTGTAGCAATTTGTAACACCATAGAAGATGCAGCTTATCATATTGAACGAAATGCAAATCCTAAAGTTCTCTTCGCCGATCTCTCCATGAAACTCACTCGTTTCCTGCATCGTGAGCCTCAATAATTCTCATCTATTACTTTTTTTAGAATTATAATGAAAATCTATATGATTCTCTTCATTTTAAAGTCCTTAAAGCGCCTTTTTCGCTATTAGGTATAGTTAGATGTATTGATCACGTCCAAAAGCTATTTAAAGCCTTCTAAAGAAGAAAACGGATCAAAAAACTCATTTTTTCTCCAAGATATAGATCAATGAGGAATATTCCCCCGTCCCACAGGCTCGTAAATTAGATTTCAGTCCTATCCAAATACCTCTCAAGGAAAACCTTTTGCCTTCCGCATATTTTTCAGAAAGAAGACTCACATAAAAAGAATCGAATACCAAAGGTTTCACTTTTACCAACTCAAAATGCTTCTTGAATAGTTCAGAAATGGATTTTTGAGAAAAATGCCAAATATGTCGTGGAACATCAAAAGCTGCCCAAAATTCTCCATAGTAAGTGGCGTCATAGCTTTTATAATTTGGAACGGCCACCACAAGATAACCGCAGGGCAAAAGAAGTTGTTGAAGGTGTTCAATAGTTTTTTTTAAATCAGGAATGTGTTCAAGGGCATGCCACATAGTGATCACATCAAATTTTTCCTGGATTCCATCTAGTTGCTCAGTAACTTCTAAACCCTTCTTCCCGGCTAATTCTCGAGAGGCGGCATCCGGTTCAATTCCTTTAACCTGATACCCGCGTTTCTTGGCTTTAAGTAAAAACTCGCCTGTCCCGCTCCCAATGTCGAGTAACTTCCCATCCTTTTTGAAGTTCTTGACAAGGCTGATTTTTCTTTTAATAGACCACCATTTAACCCAACGATAGACTACCCCAAAAACTCCACCTCCGGTATCGGAATGAGAAATGTAGTTATCACTTTTATAATAGTCGGATAAATTGAGTGGGATAGGATCTGTTTTAAGGAGCTCTAATTCTTCATCTACGAGAAGATCAAATGATTCTCCGCTAAGGAAAAAATCACGAGTCGTTAAATAGCATTTTTTGAAGTCTGAGAAATCCCGTTCCACGTGAAACAATTTTTTTACCTTCCCATATAAATTAAAAGAATAGATACATCATTCGGTGAAATTCCGCTTATTCTTGATGCTTGGGAAATGGTTCGGGGGCGAATTTTTGACAATTTCTCGCGAGCTTCGAAAGAAAGAGATTTTACTTTGGAATAGTCAAAGGTTTCTGGAATTTTTACGCTTTCCAATCGATTCAATTTGTCAGCATTATTCTTTTCCTTTTCGATATACCCGGAATATTTGACTTGAATTTCTGCTTGTTGAATTTCCTCCTGATTCAGATTATGCTCAGTAATAAAATCATCCACCTCTACCAATCTTCTCATATCTTCCATTGTGATTTCCGGACGGGAGAAGAATTTAAACATTTTATCACTCTGACCAACTTCAGCCGAACCTTTTTCTACGAATATTTCATTTATTCTCTCAGGAGCAACACTGGTATCTCTAAAAAATTGAACAAATGCTTCAGCTTTTGACTTTTTGCTTTCCATCCTTCGCATTCTTTCCTCTGTAGCCAAACCAATGTCAAAGGATTTAGGAGTGAGTCGAAAATCGGCATTATCTTGCCTCAACAAGGTTCTATATTCTGCCCGTGATGTAAACATCCTATACGGCTCTTCGGTTCCTTTGGTTATCAAATCATCGATAAGCACGCCAATATAGGCTTCATCGCGGTTTAAGATGAATGGCTCTTTTTCATTAATTTTCAAATGTGCATTGATTCCGGCAATCAAACCCTGGGAAGCGGCTTCTTCGTACCCCGTAGTACCATTAATTTGTCCCGCAAAAAATAGTCCATCCACTAATTTAGTCTCCAATGTATGCTTCAACTGCGTAGGCGGAAAATAATCGTATTCTATTGCATATCCCGGTCTGAAGAACTTTACATTTTCAAACCCTGCAACTCTGCGAAGGGCTTTGAATTGGACATCCTCGGGCAATGAAGTAGAAAATCCGTTGACATAATATTCTACAGTATTCCATCCTTCAGGCTCAACAAAAATTTGGTGCCGTTCTTTATCGGCAAACCGGTTTATTTTATCCTCAATTGAAGGGCAATATCGTGGTCCTACACTTTTTATGGAACCATTAAACATGGGCGACCTGTCAAATCCTTCTTTCAGTAATTCATGAACTTCCTTACTGGTGTGACTCATATGACAAGATCGTTGTTCTTTTAGTGGCCTTGTGATATCCAAATAAGAGAACTTTTGAGGATTGGCATCACCCGGTTGCTCAATCATCTTTGAAAAATCCAATGACCTTCCATCTACACGAGGTGGTGTTCCGGTTTTCATTCTTCCTGATTGAAATCCCAATTTTATTAAATCTTCTGTAATTCCGGTTGCAGCTCTTTCTCCTGCCCTACCTCCACCAAATTGTTTCTCTCCAATATGGATAAGGCCATTTAAAAAAGTGCCGTTAGTGAGAATAATGGTTTTGGCATAAACAACCAGCCCAAGCGATGTGCGAACCCCCTTTACTTTCCCATCTTCAGTAATGATCCCGGAAACCATGTCTTGATAAAAATCAAGATTAGGGGTTTGTTCTAGCATCAACCTCCATTCTTCTGCAAATTTCATTCTATCACTTTGAACGCGCGGACTCCACATTGCCGGTCCTTTGGACATATTCAACATTTTAAACTGAATCGCACTCCTGTCTGAAACAATCCCACTGTACCCTCCAAGAGCATCAATTTCTCGAACAATCTGACCTTTGGCAATTCCGCCCATAGCAGGGTTACAACTCATTTGAGCAATATTCTGAAGGTTCATTGTAATTAACAATGTCAGTGAACCTAAGTTTGCGGCAGCCGCGGCAGCCTCTGATCCGGCATGCCCTCCTCCTACAACAACTACATCATACTCTTTTGCAAACATTTTATACTTTTTAATTGTTCCACGTGGAACAAAATTTATTCGGCTGCAAATTTACTTAAAACAAAAATTGGTAGCGAAGTTTTTATACTTCAAATAACAAAGACAATGCTTGATCCTCTTCGGCACGCATAACGGCACTCTCTTCGGGTGTCTCATCTTTAAATCCCATAAAATGCAGGATGCCGTGAATCATAACTCTACCCAGTTCCTCTTGGAAACTCACATCCAAACTTTCAGCATTTTCCCGAACTCTATCTATCGAGATATAAATCTCTCCGGAAATCAACTTACCCATTGTGTAATCAAAACTGATAATGTCTGTGTAGGTGTCATGATTTAAGAACTCTAAGTTTATTCCAAGTAATTCCTCATCATCACAGAAAATATACATCAAGTCGCCTTCTGTAAATTTCTTTTCTCTTATAATGCGGCCAATCCAGTTCTTAATGGCTTCCTCATTTTCAATTTCAAACTTGGTGTTATAAACAAATTCAATCATTTTCTCGTCTAAAGTATTCATTCACCTTTCGGTGGTAGCTATTATGAAAAGGTAGAACTTCCCTATTCAAAATTTCTTCTGAATTAAAAAACCTTCTTATGTCCTGAGGTTTCATCCTCATTCTATTTTCAAACTGTTTAAGGTTTGTATTGGCCTTCCTCTTTTCTTCCTGCCCTTGTTGAAAGAAGGCTTCATCTAATTTGAGTAATTCATACTTCAATTTCCGCATATCTTGCAAAACATTTTTCTCGAAACCTTTATTTAAAAGTTTCTGTTCGATTTGCTCCATATCTCGAATAAGACGCGAAGAATTTCCGGGAAACCCTGCGGATCGCAATTTATTTTCCAGCTCTTGTCTTAGTTTTTGTTGCTGTTTGAAGATTTCAAAAAGATCTTCAGACCATCTTTCATCGCCATCACCATCACCATCCAAAGAACCTGATTTTCCATTCTTACCATTCCCATCTTTTCCCTCTCCGTCTCCACTCTTCTCTCCTTTACCTTCCCCCTCTCCACTACCTTGTTCACCTCCTTCTTGTCCTCCCTTATCCTCACCCTTCTGCATGCCTTCTTCCATTTTATCCATCAGACTTTGTTGTTGCTGAATAATATCCGGCAACTGGAAACCTCCGCCACCACCGGAACCGGGAGAAGGCATACCTTCACCATCTCCTGATCCATTCATTTGCAGTTGCATTTGCATATTGCTCAGAATCTCATCCAATAAAACCGCCAGATCGTTCGCACCTTTCATAGCGTATTGCTGATTGGCTATACCCTGAGATAATTGATTCTGTGCCAATCTTTCAAGGCTCTTATCGATATTGAAATGGGTTTCTGTCAGAATCGAATTGATATCTTCGCCCAGCATAGGTTGTCTTAAGGAAAGGGCGAATAAACTATCATCCACGTGTTCAAAATTTTGTTTGAGTTCATGTTGTACAACCAGCTTTTTTCCGTAAACCGGATTTCCAAACTGGATTTCCCTGAAAGATTTCATTAAACCCTCTTGCTCAAAAGAATAAGTCATTAAATTAGATAAAATCTGTCTAAGCATTCTAGCATCCTCATCCAGGGTCTCCATTTGACCACTGCTCATTTGTTGTTGCATTTTCCGAGCCAACTGTTTCATTTTCTGCCCGGCTTTTTCCTGATTTTTGGAAGCATCTTGCTTCTGTTTTTTATCTAAATTTTCAGTAGCCGATTCCTGTTCCTTCCTAATGTCCTCTTCTTCCCTCGGATCGTTCGGAATATCGAGTGGCTTTTTCAATTCCTCATTTTCCTTCCTTAATTCTTCTAAATCACGCGTGAGTTTATCAAATTCCCGATTTAACTCTTCTTGTGCGTCTTTCGTATTTTTATCCTCTGGTTTTTTGGCAAGATTTTCCTGACGTTCGCCAAGCTTTTCCAAAGTTTCCATTAATTTCTCCGCCTTCCTTTCAACATAGTAACGTTTCGTTAATTCTACCAGCTGCTCTAGATTGCGTTCTTGATTTCTTTTTTCTTTTGAAAGTTTCTCTAATCGATTGCTCAGTTCCTCCTTTTCAATTTTATCCTGAAGTTTCCTTAATTCTTCCAGAAGTTTTTCATTCTCCTCCTGCCTAACTTCTTGTTCTTCAATGCGTTTATGTAGTTCCTCTTTAAAATGATCATTTTCTCTTTCAGGTTGAAAATTCTTTAAATCTTCCTTTAGCTTTTCAGAGAAACTCTTCATCATCTCCTCCTGTTGTTTCTGCCTTTCTAAGAATTTTTCTAACTTCTTCCTGTCGTTAAAACTCAATTCATTCTTTTCCTTCTGCATTCTAGATATTTCGTCCAGCATCTGTTTTTCCTCTTTTATTTCTTGAAGAGACCTATCCATGCTGCGAATTGACTCTTTCTGGTTTTCCAACAATTGCCTTTCTAGTTCATCCTGAGTGGATTTTCGAAATGTAAAATGTGTTGATTTCGTGGATTTATAATTGTTAATCACATCATTATCAAA
>Ga0079224_100006698_pt1 | contig 15341 bp, 12 predicted proteins | sample Stecom2015_FD_80414 | JGI IMG/M metagenome (GOLD analysis project Ga0079224, IMG submission 80414) | Agricultural soil microbial communities from Utah to study Nitrogen management - Steer compost 2015 | ecosystem: Environmental > Terrestrial > Soil > Agricultural land | place: USA: Utah...
CACCCGGGCGCGCTGCCGCCCCAGGTGGCCGGGCTCGTCAACACCGACTTCGACGCCTCCGAGCTGATCTGGCGCTTCTTCGAGCGCCACGCGCTGCCCGACCGCGGGCCGGCTACAGCACGTAGCGGCTGAGGTCCTCGTCCTCGACGATGCCCTCGAGCTTGCGCCTGACCATCTCGCCGTCGATCACCACGCGGCCCAGGTTCGTGCCGAAGGCGATGTCCTCCAGCACCGTCTCGAGCACGGTGTGGAGGCGGCGCGCGCCGATGTCCTCGACCTCGGTGTTCACGCGCTCGGCGTACTCGGCGAGCGCGACGATGCCGCTCTCGTCGAACTCGAGCTTGGTGCCGTCGACGGCCAGCAGCTCGGTGTACTGCTTGGTGAGCGCGAACTTCGGCTGGGTGAGGATGCGCTGGAAGTCGGTGGCGGTGAGCTCCTCGAGCTCCACGCGGATGGGGAAGCGCCCCTGCAGCTCGGGGATCAGGTCGGACGGCTTGGCGACGGAGAAGGCGCCCGCCGCGATGAACAGCACGTGGTCGGTGCGCACCGGGCCGTAGCGCGTGTTGACCTGGGTGCCCTCCACGATCGGCAGCAGGTCGCGCTGCACGCCCTCGCCCGAAACGTCGCCCGAGCCCATGCGGTCGTTGCCGGCCACCTTGTCGATCTCGTCGATGAACACGATGCCCAGGTTCTCGGCGCGCTCCACGGCCTCGTGGGTCACCTCGTCATGGTCGATGAGGCGGTCGGCCTCCTCGTTCTCGAGGATGCGCCGGGCGTCGCGCACGCTCGCCTTGCGGCGCGTGCGCTTCTCGGGCATGAAGCGCTTGAACATCTCCTGCAGGTTCAGGCCCGCCTCCTCCATGCCGGGCAGGGGCACGGCGCCGGGCGGCTCGTCCGTCACCTCGATCTCGACCACGCGCTCGTCGAGCTCGCCCTGGCGCAGCAGCGCCCGCATGCGCTCGCGGCTCTCGCCGCTGCCGCCGGGCAGCAGCACGTCGAGCAGGCGCTCCTCGGCGGCGGCGCGGGCGCGCCCCATCACCGCCTCCTTCTTCTCGGCCTCCACCATGGCGGCGGCGGCGTGCACCAGGTCGCGGACGATGGAGTCGACGTCGCGGCCCACGTAGCCCACCTCGGTGAACTTGGTGGCCTCGACCTTGAGGAACGGCGCGCCGGCCAGCTTGGCGAGGCGCCGCGCGATCTCGGTCTTGCCCACGCCCGTGGGGCCGATCATGAGGATGTTCTTGGGCGTCACCTCGCGCTGGATCTCGGGCGGCAGCCGGCGCCGCCGGTAGTGGTTGCGCAGCGCCACCGCCACCATGCGCTTGGCCTTGCTCTGGCCGATGATGTGCCGGTCGAGCTCCTCGACGATCTCGATGGGCGTCATCTCCACGTTGCGCGCTAACAGCTCGCTGCTCATGGCTGCACCTCCGGCTCGCCTTCGCCCGCGTCGACGTCGTCCTGGCCGCCGACCGTGAGGACGGTGGCGTTGCCGCTGGTGTAGATGTCGATCTCGGCGGCGATCAGGAGCGCGCGCCGGGCGATCTCCTCGGCCCCCATGTCGGTGTGGCGCAGCAGCGCCAGCGCCGCCGCCTGCGCGTAGGCGCCGCCGGAGCCCACGGCCGCCACCGGCTCGTCGGGCGCGATCACGTCGCCGGCGCCCGACAGGGTGAGGATCTGGTCGGCGTCGGCGACGATCAGCATCGCCTCGAGGTTGCGCAGCGCGCGGTCGGTGCGCCACTCCTTCACCGTCTCCACGGCGGCGCGCAGCAGGTTCCCCTTGGTGCTGTCGAGGTAGCCCTCGAACTTCTCGAGGAGCGTGAAGGCGTCGCTCACGGCGCCGGCGAAGCCGGTGAGCACCGTGCCGTCGGCGAGGGGGCGCACCTTGACGGCGCCGCGCTTGACGATCGTCTCTCCGAGGGTGACCTGGCCGTCGCCAGCGATGGCGGTGGTGCCGCCCCGGCTGACCGCGACGATGGTGGTCCCGTGCATGCGGTTCATCCCGCGAGCGTAGCATCCGGTCGGGCGCCCCCGGGTCCGGTAGCATGGCCCGATGTTGGGTCATCGATTCGGCGGGGGCTGGGTGGAACTGATCGTGGGGCCGATGTTCAGCGGGAAGAGCGAGGAGCTCATCCGGCGCGTCACGCGCGCGATCATCGCGAAGCAGCGGGTGCAGGCGTTCAAGCACGCCATCGACGACCGCTACGCCGCGCTGGCGGTGGCGTCGCACGCGGGCCGCACGCTCGAGGCGCAGCCGGTGGCGAGCGCCGCGCAGCTACTGGAGGCGGTCGAGCCGGACACGCAGGTGGTGGCGGTCGACGAGGCGCAGTTCCTCGACGACGGCGTGGTGGAGGTGGTGGAGCGCCTGGCCGACGCCGGCAAGCGCGTGATCGTGGCCGGCCTAGACCTCGACTTCCGCGGCGAGCCGTTCGGCCCGATGCCGCAGCTGATCGCGCGGGCCGAGGTGGTCGAGAAGCTCACCGCCATCTGCCGCTGCGGGCGGGCGGCCACGCGCACCCAGCGCCTCATCCACGGCAAGCCCGCCCACTACGACGACCCCACCGTGCTGGTGGGGGCGGCCGAGAGCTACGAGCCACGCTGCCGCGCCTGCCATGTGGTGCTGAAGGAGGCGCGCGACACGCCGCTGTTCGACCTGCCGCCGGCCTGAGCGCGCCCCGACATAAGGGACTTCACACCCGCGCGCGCGTCCTGGCCGCACACTAGGGCATCTCAGCACGTCAGAGACGTAACGAAGGGACGTTCCAAGGATGCCCAAGATCTACCTAGGTGAGGCCATCGGCCTCGTCCTCAAGACCCTGCCGATCGTGTGGGTGCGCCTCGGCAGCTACCTCGTCCTGGGCCTCGGCCTGGGCGTCTACGCCGCCGTGTTCTTCGGCATCGGCTGGCTCCTGGGCCAGCTGTGGGCGCCGCTCGGCTTCGTGGTGTTCCTCGTGGCCCTGGGCGGCGCCTTCTGGGTGGTGGACCTGGCCGGCAAGTACTGGTTCCACCTGCTGCGCGCGGCGCATACGGCCGTGATGACCGAGTTCATCACCACCGGCCGCGGACCCGCCACCGGCCAGCTGGCGTACGGCCGCCAGCAGGTGATGAGCCGCTTCGCCGACACCTCCATCCTGTTCGGGGTGGGGCTGCTGGTCGACGGCGTGGTCAAGTTCGTGGTGCGCACCTTCACGCGCATCGCCTCGATCCTGCCGGTGCCCGGCGTCGACTCGCTCGGCAAGTTCCTCGAGCGCGTGGCCACCATGAGCACCACGTACGTCGACGAGGCGATCCTGTCGCGCGCCTACGCCAAGCGCGAGCAGAACGTGTGGAGCGTGGCGCGCGATGGCGTGGTGCTGTACGCCCAGGCCTGGAAGCCCATCCTCGCCAACGCCGTGGTGCTGGCGCTGCTCAGCTACGCCGAGTTCGTGCTGTTCCTCGTCCTGCTGGGCCTCCCGGCGCTGGGCATCGCCGCCGTGGCGCCCGCCCTGGGGCCGGCGCTCGGCATCGCCGCGCTGATCGGCGCCTGGATGCTGAAGCTGGCCCTCTCCGACGCCGTGTCGCTCGCCGCCACGCTGCTGGCCTACCACCGCGCCACCGAGGACATGGAGCCGAACGCCGAGTGGGTGGCGAAGCTCGAGGGCGCCAGCGACAAGTTCCGCGAGCTGGGCCGCAAGGCCGCCGCGGCCGTGACCCCGGCGGCCGCAGCCGCGCCGGCGCCGGCCACCGAGGCCGTCTCCGCCGCAGCCGGTACCGAGGAGGCCGCCGCGGAGTTAACCTGACCTCGCCGCCCACGCGTACCGCGAGGGTGTCCGCGCGTCGAGCGTGGGCACCCTCGCGCCTTGAGGGCGCAGCGTCAACGTCTAGGAGCGACCCATGCCGTCCATCGCCGAACAGGCCGCCGCCCTGCAGGAGCGCACCGTGGCCGTGCGCCGCGACCTGCACCGACACCCCGAGATCGCCTTCGAGGAGCACCGCACCATGGGCGTGGTGGCGCGACGTCTGCGCGAGCTCGGCCTCGAGCCGCGCGTGGGCGTGGGCCGCACCGGCGTGGTGGCGCTGCTCGACACCGGGCGCCCCGGGCCCACGGTGCTGGCGCGCGCCGACATCGACGCGCTGCCGGTGCCCGAGGAGAAGCAGGTCGACTACCGCTCCACCGTGGCCGGCAAGATGCACGCCTGCGGCCACGACGGGCACACCGCCGTGCTGCTGAGCGTGGCCGAGGTCCTGGTGTCGCGGCGCGCGCAGCTGGCGGGGCGGGTGCTGTTCGTGTTCCAGCCCGCCGAGGAGATCGTGCGGGGCGCCCGCGCCATGCTCGACGACGGCGCCCTCGAGGGGCTCACGGTGGACCACGTGCTGGGCCTGCACCTCTCGAGCAGCGAGCCGGTGGGCACCGTCAGCGTGGCCGAGGGGCCGGTGATGGCGGCCACCGACTCGTTCCGCCTGCTGGTGCGCGGGCGCGGCGGCCACGCCGCCTACCCGCACCTGTGCGTCGACCCCATCGTGGCAGCCGCCCAGCTGGTGACGGCGCTGCAGACGCTCGTGTCCCGGGAGACCGACCCGCTCGACCGCTCGGTGGTCACCATCACCAGCGTTCACGCCGGCACCGCCTACAACATCATCCCCGAGGAGGTCGAGCTGAAGGGCACGCTCAGGACCTTCGACGCGGGCACGCGCCAGCGCCTCCGCGCCCGCCTGCTGGAGGTGGCCGAGCTCACCACACGCAGCCTCGGCTGCGGCCTGGCGCACGAGTGGTTCGAGGGCACGCCGGCGGTGGTCAACGACGCCGCCGCCACCGAGCGCTTCCGGCGCGTGGCGCGCGAGCTGCTGGGGCCGGAGAACGTGCGCGAGATGACGCCGATCATGGGCGGCGACGACATGGCGCTGTGGCTCGAGCAGGCCAAGGGCTGCTACTTCTTCGTGGGTACGCGCGGCGGCGAGGAGACCGCGTTCGCCCACCACCACCCCCGCTTCGACATCGACGAGGCGGGGCTGGAGGTGGCGGTGGCGCTCTTCGCGGCGGGCGTGGTCGACCTGCTGCAGGCCGACTGAGCCGCGCCGGGGCGGGCTAGGCGCCTGCGCCCCTCACGGGCGCAGGCGCTGCTCGTCGCGCGGGAAGGCACGCGCGAAGCGCACGTTGGTGATCCCCAGCAGCAGCGCGGTGAGGCGCTCGGCGCCGATGGCGAAGCCGCCGTGGGGCGGCATGCCGTGGCGGAACACCTGCAGGTAGTCGGCGAAGTCGGCCGGCTCCATGCCACGCTTGACGAGCTCCTCGACCAGCACCTCCTCGCGGTGCACGCGCTGCCCGCCCGAGGTGATCTCGACGCCGCGGAACAGCAGGTCGAAGCCGCGCGTGAGGCCGTCCGCCTCGGGGTAGGTGTAGAACGGGCGCGCCGCCTGCGGGAAGCGCGTCACGAACACGAGGTCGGAGCCGTGCTCCTCCAGCGCCCAGCGCCCCAGCAGCCGCTCCGCCTCGGGGTCGAGGTCCTTGCCGCCGCTGACGTGGCCGTACCGCTCGGCCACCAGCGCGCGCGCCTCCAGCAGCGGGAGGCGCGGGACGGGCGCGTCGAGGGCGGGCACCGCCGCGCCGAGCGCCGCCAGCTCGGCGCCGCAGCGCTCGCGCACGCTGGCGAACATGCTCCGCAGCAGCGCCTCCTCGAGGTCCATCACCTCGGCCTCGCTCTCGATGAAGCCGAGCTCGACGTCGAGCGACAGGTACTCGGCCAGGTGCCGGCTCGTGTGGCTCTTCTCGGCGCGGTAGACGGGCGCCGTCTCGTAGACGCGCTCGAACACGCCGACCATGATCTGCTTGTAGAGCTGCGGCGACTGGGCCAGGTAGGCGCGCTTGCCGTAGTAGTCGACCTCGAACAGGTTGGCGCCGCCCTCGGCGCCCGCCGACACGAGCTTGGGCGTGTAGACCTCGGTGAAGTCGCGCGCGTCGAGGAAGGCGCGGAAGGCGCGCACCAGCTCGGCCTGCACCTTCAGCACCGCGCGCGTGCGGGGGCTGCGCACCGTGACGTGGCGGTAGGCCAGCAGCGTGTCGGGGTTGGCGGTGCGGTCCTCCTTGGAGAGCTCGACCGGCGGGGGCGCCGTTGCCTCGCTGACGGTCTCGAGGGCGCTCGCCCTGACCTCGTAGCCGCCCGGCGCCTTGGCGTGCGCCACCACCGTGCCGGTCACGCGCACGGCGCTCTCGTGCAGCGGCACCTCGATGCCGGAGAGCACCACCTGCGCCACGCCGCTGCGGTCACGCAGCACCAGGAAGCGCACGCCGCCCAGGTCGCGGCGCGTGAGGATCCAGCCCTGCAGCGTCACCTCGCGGCCGTCGTAGCGCGCGAGGTCGCGCACCAGCACGCGCCCCGCGTCGCTGCTGCTGGTGATGGGGGTAGGACCGCTGCCGACCGCTTCGCTGCTCGTCATCTGTGCCTCCTGGGCGTGGCGCCCGAGAAAAGTAAGAACCCCCCGAAGCCGATGCGCTTCGGGGGGTCGGTACACGTAACCGTTACGACGCCTACGCCCGAAGCCGCCTCGTATCCGAATCGAGATTGACCTGGCGCTGCGTCATGCGCGGAAGTCTAGCAGGCGCCCCCGCGGGGGTCAACCGCGCTGCCGCTCCTGGAAGCGGCGGATGGCGGCCAGGTGCACGTGGTCCTTGGGGCGCCCCAGGCGCTCCTTGAAGGCGACCACCTCGGCCAGCGGCGCGCACGGCACGCCCGCCACCAGCTCGGCGCGCGCCACCACGGCGTCGCCGGGCTCGCCGAACCAGCCGTCGTAGAGCTCGGCGTCGTCGCCGACGCTCACGCGCAGGTCGTGGCGCCCCAGGTCGAGGGTGGCGGCGCCGGCCTCCACCAGGCCGAGCGCGACGCGCCAGGCGTCGGCGCCGCACACCACGTCGACGTCGCCGGCCTCGTCGAGCACGCCGCGCAGCACGAGCGAGGCGCTGGAGTGGAGCACGTAGCCGCCGGCGGGCAGGCCGAGCGCCTGCAGGCGGGCGCGGACGGTCTCAGCGTTCATGGCCCCGATGCTACCCGGTCGGGTGACGCGTGACCGCGCCGCGCCGGGCCGCCCGGGGCCTATCATCGCCTCATGGAGCCGCTTCCCGAGGAACAGACCCGCGCGGTGGTGGAGATGGCCATGGAGCTGGCGCGCCAGGGGCGCGCCGACGAGCTGGAGGAGCTGGTCACGCGCGGCCTGCCGGTCGACGTGCAGGACGAGCAGGGGAACACCATGCTGATGCTGGCCGCCTACCACGGCCGCCTGGAGGCCGTGGAGCGCCTGGTGGCGCTCGGCGCCGACGTCGACCTGCGCAACGCCCGTGACCAGTCGCCGATCGCCGGGGCGCTCTTCAAGGGCGAGGACGAGGTGGTGGTGGCGCTACGCGAGGCGGGCGCCGACCTCGACGCCGGCACCCCCAGCGCCCGCGCCACCGCGGCGATGTTCGGCCGCGCGCACCTGCTCGAGTAGCCCGGCGGCCGGCGCGGAGCCAGCGCGAGAGGGAGGCCCGGGCGCGACCTGCGCCCGGGCCTCCCGGTGCTAGCTAACCGCGTGGCGTAACGGCCTCAGGCCAGCGCCTCCTGGCGGCCGCTCACGTCGTAGCTCGCCTCGAACTCGTCGAGCTTGCCGGCCCTGAGGGCCTCGATGGCCGCGCGCACCCCGGCGCCGTAGGCGGGGTCGGCCTGGGTGCAGTGGTGGACGTGGCGATCGATGACCTGCTGCGTGGCGCCGTCGATGGCCCGCGCCGTGTTGGCGAACAGGCGGCGCTTCTCGTCGTCGCTCATCAGGCGGAACAGGTCGCCGGGCTGCTCGAAGTAGTTGTCGTCGTCGGCGCGGTAGTCGTGGCGGTCGGCGGTGCCGGACAGCGCCAGCGCCGGCTCGGCGTACTCGGGCTGCGCCTCCCAGTTGCCGTAGCTGTTGGGGGTGTAGCCGGGGACGCCGCCGTGGTTGCCGTCGACGCGCATCTGGCCGTCGCGGTGGTAGGAGTTGACCACCTTGGCGGCGCGCGGCTGGTTCACGGGGATCTGGTGGTGGTTGACGCCCACGCGGTAGCGCGCCGCGTCGCCGTACGAGAAGAGCCGGCCCTGCAGCATGCGGTCGGGGGAGAAGCCGATGCCCGGCACCACGTTCGCCGGGGTGAAGGCCACCTGCTCGACGTCGGCGAAGTAGTTGTCGGGGTTGCGGTTGAGCTCGAGCACCCCGACCTCGATCAGCGGGTAGTCCTTCTTCGACCAGACCTTGGTGAGGTCGAAGGGGTGGAAGCGGTAGTCGGCCGCCTCGGCCTCGGGCATGACCTGGACGTAGAGCGTCCAGCGCGGGAACTCGCCGCGCTCGATGGCCTCGAACAGGTCGCGCTGCGACGACTCGCGGTCGGTGGCGACGATGGCCGCGGCCTCGGCGTCGGTGAGGTTCTTGATGCCCTGCTGGGTGCGGAAGTGGAACTTCACCCAGAAGCGCTCGTTCTGCGCGTTCACGAACGAGAAGGTGTGCGAGCCGAAGCCGTGCATGTGGCGGTAGCTGGCCGGGATGCCGCGGTCGGACATCACGATGGTCACCTGGTGTAGCGCCTCGGGCAGGCTCGTCCAGAAGTCCCAGTTGTTCTGCGCCGAGCGCATGTTGGTGCGCGGGTCGCGCTTCACCGCACGGTTCAGGTCGGGGAAGTGGTGCGGGTCGCGGTGGAAGAACACGGGCGTGTTGTTGCCCACCACGTCCCAGTTGCCCTCCTCGGTGTAGAAGCGCACCGCGAAGCCGCGGATGTCGCGCTCGGCGTCGGCGGCGCCGCGCTCACCGGCCACGGTCGAGAAGCGCGCGAACACCTCCGTCTCCTTGCCCACCTGCGAGAACACGGCCGCCTTGCTGTAGCGGGTGATGTCGTTGGTGACGGTGAACTTGCCCCAGGCGCCCGAGCCCTTGGCGTGCATGCGGCGCTCGGGGATGACCTCGCGGCTGAAGTGGGCGAGCTTCTCGAGGAACCACACGTCCTGGAGGAGCATCGGACCGCGGGGCCCGGCGGTCATGGCGTTGTCGTTGTCGGCGACCGGTGCACCGGCAGCGGTCGTCAGCGGCAGTGGCTTCTTCTGTTCGTCTGAGATGGTCCTGCTCCTTCGCTGGGTGTTCTGCCCAGCCCTCCCCGGGCCGTCCGGCCCGGCTGGCGCGTGGTCGGTGCGTCAGGGGCGCGGTTCCCCGGATGTTGGGCGTGAGCGGCTTGGCCCGGCGCGCGGCGCCAGGGCGATGCCCTCACTATGACATCGGTCCGGAAGGCGGTGTGTCCTCCAGGTTCGCCCGCAGGCGCGCGCGGCGGCTACGGGGCGGGCGCGCCGGAGCGGCGACCGGGCCGGCCGTGCGGCGGCGGTGCGGGCCGCCCGCGCGGGCGTCAGCCGCGTCGCTCGAGGAAGCGCTGCAGCTCGCGCATCGCCGCCAGGGCGCGCGGGAAGCCCACGAACATGGACGCGTGGATCAGCGTCTCGCGCAGCTCCTCCTCGGAAGCGCCCACCAGCAGGGCGCCGCGCAGGTGGGTGGGCAGCTGGTCGGTGGCGCCCAGGCTGGCGAGCAGCGCCACCGCCAGCAGCTCGCGCGTGCGGAGGTCGAGGGCGGGGCGCGCGAACACCTCGTCGTAGGCCACGCGCGTGATGAGCTCGGCGAGGTCGGGGTCGGCGGCGGCCAGCGCCTCCGCCACGCGCTGCGCCTGCGTGCCCCAGATGGCCGCCTTGGGGTCGGTGGCGCCCGGGTCGTGCTCCACCAGCAGCGCGGCGCTGCCCGCGTGCACGTGCAGCTCCACGCGCGCGCTGGTCGCCCCCGCGGCCTCGGCGCGGTTGGAGACGCCCAGGCCGGTGCCGTAGGGGAGGGGCTGGCGCTCGAGGGGGTACGCCACCCCGCGGCTCGTCACCTCGGTGCCCGCCTCCAGCGCCAGGAGGCTCACGGTGGTGCCGGCGGGCAGCTCCACGCGCGCGGTGCCGCCGGCGGCCGTTACGTGCGCCTCGTGGTGCCCGCCGTAGAGCGCCACGCGCACGCCGCTCGTGGCGTGGCGCGCGGCGATGAGCAGCGCTGCCAGCCCCTGGTCGAGGCGCGAGCCGAAGGCGCCCAGCACGCGCACCTCGGTGGCGCCGGCGCGCAGCGCCACCCGCAGGGCCAGCTCGAGGTCGAGCTCGTCCTTGTCGCGCGGGTGCGTCTCGGTGGCGATCCCCGGGAACGCCGCCAGCGCGCTGGGGCTCACGCTGTCGAGGTCGCCCACCAGCAGGTCGGGCGTCAGGCCCAGGGTGCGGGCGTGCGCCAGGCCGCCGTCGGCCGCGACCACGGGCGCCGCGTCGGCGAGCACGGCGGGCAGCAGCCGCGGCAGCGGCAGCGTGCCGCCGGCCAGCACCAGCGCGGCGCGCGCGGACGGCGCGCCGGCGGCGCGGTCGGTCCCGCCGCTCACGCGTCGCCCCCCGCTGGGGCCTCGCCGGGCAGCCGGCGCCAGGCGCCCGCGGGCGCCAGCAGCCGCACGCGGCCGCCGCGCGAGGGGGCGGCCGGCAGCTCGCGGTCGAAGCCGCGCCAGGTCACGGTCACGCCCCAGGCGGGCACCCGTAAGGTCAGGCGCCGCTCCAGCCCCTCGCGTACCGCGCCCTCCACCACCGCCTCCACGCTCCCGGGCGTGGCGTCGTCGGCGGGCAGCAGGCGCGCCAGGTCGGCGCGGAACAGCGCCTCGCCGGGCCCGGCGGCGAGCGGTGCGCCGCGCGCCGCCTCGGAGGCGTAGACGTTCTCGTGGCCCAGGAAGCGCGCGGCCCAGCCGCTGACCGGGCGCTCCAGGAGCTCCTCGGGGCTCCCGACCTGCACGATGCGCCCGGCGCGCATGAGCGCCACGCGGTCGGCGAGCGTGAACGCCTCGGTCTGGTCGTGGGTCACGTAGACGGCGCGCTTGCCCAGCGTGCCCAGCAGGCGCCGCAGCTCCTCCTTGAGCGTCGCCCTCAGCTGCTCGTCGAGGTTCGAGAGCGGCTCGTCGAGGAGCAGCAGCGCCGGGTCGGGCGCCAGCGCCCGCGCGAGCGCCACGCGCTGCTGCTGGCCGCCCGACAGGCGGTCGACGCGGCGCGCCTCCAGCCCGGCGAGACCCACCAGCGCGAGCAGCTCCGCGACCCGGCGGCGCTGCTCGGCGGGCGGCACGCGCGCCTCCACCAGCCCGAACGCCACGTTGCCTGCCACGTCGAGGTGAGGGAAGAGCGCGTAGGCCTGGAACACCATGCTCACGTCGCGGCGCTGCGGCGGCAGGTCGGTCACGTCGCGGCCGGCCAGCAGCAGGCGCCCGGCGTCGGGGCGCTCGAGGCCGGCGATCAGCCGCAGGAGCGTGCTCTTGCCGCAGCCGCTCGGGCCCAGCAGCGCCAGCGTCTCGTCGGCGCCGATGCTCAGGCTCACCCCGGCGACGGCCACCACCGGCCCGTAGCGCTTGGCGAGGCCGCGCAGCTCCAGGCTCACGCCCGCGCCTCCGCGGCCGGGGGTGCGCCCACGCCCGCGCCCTCGGCGGGGCGCGGGTCACGGAACGGGCGCAGGGCGGGCGGCATGACGCCGGCATCATACCCGCGCCCGTCGCGCTCCCCGCTTCCGGGCAGCGACGGGCGCGGGCTCAGAACTCGCTGCGGCCGCGGCGCTGCAGCAGCAGCATCACCAGGGCGGTGAGCAGCATCAGCACCACCGCCAGCGCCAGCGCCTGGCCGTACATCGCCGCCCCGGGGCGGCCGAGGCGGTCGTAGATCGCCACGGGCAGGGTGGCGTACTCGCTGCGCACCAGCAGCAGCGTCGCCCCGAACTCGCCCATGGAGATGGCGAAGGCGAACGCCGCCGCCGTGACGAGCGCCGGGCGCAGCAGCGGCAGCTCCACGCGCCACAGGGCGCGGCCCGGCGACGCCCCCAGCGTGGCCGCCGCCTCCAGCTGCCCGGGCGGCAGGGCGCGCATGGCCGGCAGCAGCGTGCGCGCCACGAACGGGAAGGCGAGCAGCGCGTGCGCCAGCGGGATGCCCCAGAACGACGTCACCAGCGCGGGGTAGGCGAGGAGGTAGCCGAACGCCAGCGTGATCGGGCTGGTGGCGAGCGGCAGCAGGCTAGCCTGGTCGAGCGCGCGCCAGCCGCCGCGCGCCACGGCGTAGGCGAACAGGAAGCCGACCACCAGCGCCAGCAGCGTGCTGAGGCACGCGAACAGCAGCGAGTTCGCGAGCGAGCGCTGCAGCGACGCGAAGCCGACGCTGGCGGTGGCGCCCTGCAGCGCCTGGAAGCTGGCCAGCGAGGGGAAGGCGCCGCTCGGGGCGGTGAGCGCCTGCAGCGTCAGCGCCAGCAGCGGCGCCAGCACCAGGCCGCCCGCGAGCAGCAGGTCGAGCGACAGGAGCGCGCGCACGCCCGGCGAGGGCGCGCGCTCGGCGCTGCCCGGCGTCACGCTCACGGCCAGGCGCTCCTGCAGGCGGGTGTACACGAACGAGGCGAGGCCGATCACCACGAGCTGCACCACCACCAGCACCGCCGCGGCGTCGAGCTGCAGCAGGCGCGCGGTGAGGCGGTAGATCTCGACCTCCAGGGTCGCGAAGGGCGCCGCCGGCGCCAGGATCAGGACCACCCCGAAGCTGGTGAAGCAGAAGACGAACACCAGCACGGCCGAGGCCAGGGTGGCGGGCAGCGCCAACGGCAAGGTCACCCGCAGCAGCGTGCGCCAGCGCCCCGCCCCGAGGGTGGCGGCCGCCTCCTCCAGCCGCGGCGCCACGCCCTCGAGGAAGCTGGCGACCAGCCGCGCCACCACCGCGAAGTTGTAGAACACGTGCGCCAGCAGCACCAGCGCGAGCGTGTTCCGCAGGTCGACCCCCAGCACCCCGCGCGGCCCCACCAGCGCCAGGAAGCCGATGCCGGCCACCACGGTGGGCATCACGAACGGCACCGTGAAGGCGGCCGTCAGGGCGCGCTTGCCGCGGAAGCGGTAGCGGGCGAACAGCAGCGCGGTGGGCAGGCCCAGCGCCACCGTCAGCAACGTGGAGAGCAGCGCCTGCCCGAAGGTGAACGCGAGGCGCTCGAGGTAGTAGCCGTCGGAGAGCGTCGCCGTGAAGGCCGCGCCGAAGGGCGCGCCGCCTCCCGGCAGCAGGCCGCGGGCGAGGATCACGCCCAGGGGCACGAGCAGGAAGGCCGTCAGGTAGAGCGTGGCGACGCCGCCGGCCAGGTGGGCGAGGGGGTTGCGGTGCACGGCCACAGTCTACGCGGCGCCTACCGCCGCCGCCGGCGCGTCCCGCGAGCGCCCCGGGCGGACGCGCTTGACAGGCCCCACGCCGTCCGCTAGAGTCTCATCCGACATGGCAGACCTCCGTACCATCCGCCAGAACCGCGTGCGCGCGTGGGGGCTGATCCCGCTCGCCGCCGCCGTACCTGGGGAGAGGTCTGCCGTGAGGTCGTACTGAACGAAAACGCGCTGTAAGCGTCGACGACCGTGGGCAGCTTCCCCGAAGCGGACCACGGTCGTTCTCTCGTGGTCCCACCGCTCCCGCGACCGAACCGGCCACCGACCCCGAGCAGCGGGCGCCCCCGCCCCGAACCACGAAACGCGAGCGTGACATGACCTCGACCACCCTGAACGACCCCCGGAGCCTGCGCCGCCCCGAACCGAGCGGCCTGCTCGGCATCCTCGTGCGCTACCTGGCGCCGCAGAAGGGCATGACCGCCCTGATGACGCTCCTGCTGCTCGCCGCCACGGGCCTGCAGGTGCTGGTGCCGCAGCTGCTGCGGCGCTTCATCGACGGCGCCATCGCCGCGGTGCCCACCGGCACCCTCGTCCAGATCGCGCTCGCCTTCCTCGGGGTGGCGCTGATTACTCAGCTGCTCAGCGCCGCCGCCACCTACGTGGCCGCCTCGGTGGGCTGGACCGCCACCAACCTGCTGCGCCAGGACCTGACCGAGCACACGCTGTCGCTCGACATGAGCTTCCACAACGCCCGCACCTCGGGCGAGATGATCGAGCGCATCGACGGCGACATCACCAGCCTCTCCAACTTCCTGTCGGTGTTCACCGTGCGCGTGGTGGGCGGCATCCTGCTGGTGGTCGGCATCCTGGTGGCGCTGTGGCTGGAGGACCCCCTCACGGGCGGGGCGCTCACCGCCTTCGCCGTGCTCGAGCTGGTGGTCCTGAGCTTCACGCGCCGCGCCGGCGTGCCGGCCTCGAACCTCGAGCGCGAGGCCAACGCCCAGCTGTTCGGCTTCATCGAGGAGCGCCTGCAGGGCCTCGACGACCTACGCGGCAACGGCGCGGGCGCCTACACCATGCACCGCTTCGGGCGCGTCATGCGCACCGCCTACCGCGACACGCGCCGCGCCTGGATGCTGCGCAGCGTGGTGTGGCTGTCGAGCTACGGGCTGTTCGTGGTCGGCCTGGCCGTGACGGTCGGCACCTCGATCTACCTGGTGCAGCGCGGCGCCATCACCGTGGGCGCGGCCTACATGGTCTTCCAGTACCTGCTGATGCTGCACGAGCCGATCGAGCAGATCACCCAGCAGCTGCAGGAGCTGCAGAAGGCGGCGGCGGGCATGACGCGCGTCGGCGAGCTGTTCGCCACGCGCTCGGCCCTGCCCCCGGGCGGCGCCGCGCGCCTGCCCGCCGGGGCGCTGGGCGTGCGCTTCGAGGACGTGCGCTTCCACTACCTCGACGTCGACGACAGCCAGCTGACCCTCAAGGGCGTGAGCTTCGACCTCGCCCCCGGCAAGCGCCTCGGGCTGCTGGGCCGCACCGGCTCGGGCAAGACCACCCTCACGCGCCTGCTGTTCCGCCTCTACGACCCCACGCACGGCCGCGTGCTGCTGTCGGGGGTCGACGCGCGCCACGCCGACCTGCACCACCTGCGCGAGCGCATCGGCCTGGTGACGCAGGACGTGCAGCTGTTCCGCGGCACGCTGCGCGACAACCTCACCTTCTTCGACCCGACCGTCGACGACGCCCACGTGATCGAGGTGGTGCACGAGATGGGCCTGGGCGCCTGGCTCGAGCGCCAGGAGGACGGCCTCGACACCGTGATCGACTCGGGCGGCCGCAACCTGTCGGCCGGCGAGGCGCAGCTGATCGCCTTCGCGCGCGTCTTCCTCAAGGACCCGGGGCTGGTGGTGCTCGACGAGCCCTCGTCGCGCCTCGACCCCGCCAGCGAGCGGCGCCTGCAGGCGGCGATGGACCGCCTGCTCGAGGGGCGCACCGCGATCGTCATCGCCCACCGCCTCGAGACCGTGGAGCGCGTCGACGAGATCCTGGTCCTAGACGGCGGCACGGTGGCCGAGAGCGGCTCGCGCGAGCGCCTCGCCGCCGACCCCGGCTCGCGCTACGCCCGCCTGCGGCGCGCGGCGCTGAGCCTCGACCTGAACCTCGCCTCCGGCGA
>Ga0079224_100006699_pt1 | contig 15340 bp, 11 predicted proteins | sample Stecom2015_FD_80414 | JGI IMG/M metagenome (GOLD analysis project Ga0079224, IMG submission 80414) | Agricultural soil microbial communities from Utah to study Nitrogen management - Steer compost 2015 | ecosystem: Environmental > Terrestrial > Soil > Agricultural land | place: USA: Utah...
AATTTGGTTGTAATCTTTAAAATCACCACCCATCTTCTCAGCAGCAACTTTTGTGATCGCTGCAGTCAAAGTCGTTTTACCATGGTCAACGTGACCGATTGTGCCCACGTTTACATGGGGCTTGTTGCGTTCAAATTTTTGTTTTGACATAGTCAATCTCTCAAATTTATTTAATAACCTGTTTTTTCAGCCAACACTTCTGCTGGCGCTTCACTGTAATGGTCGAACTCCATAGAGTAGTTCGCTCGACCTTGCGTTGCTGACCGTAATGACGTGGCATAACCAAACATCTCGGCCAAAGGAATTTGACATTTAATCACTTTCCCTGAAGGCGTGTCATCGATATCACTTAAGGTACCGCGGCGACGATTAACATCACCAACAACATCACCCATATATTCTTCCGGGGTTACCACTTCAACCCGCATTACCGGTTCAAGTAGTATCGGACTAGCGGCCCTGGCACCATCTCTAAAGGCCATTGAACCCGCCACCTTAAAGGCCATTTCATTTGAATCAACATCATGAAATGAACCATCAAATAATGTTACTCGGCAATCCACCAGAGGATAACCGGCAAGAACACCATTTGCCATTTGTTCTTGTATGCCTTTATTAACCGGTTCAATATACTCTTTGGGAATTACCCCACCTGTAATTTGGTTAACAAATTCATAACCGAAGCCTTGTTCCATTGGCTCGATTTTTATTTTTACGTGGCCGTATTGACCCCGACCACCAGACTGTTTAACAAACTTACCTTCTTGCTCAACAACCTTTGTAACTGTTTCTCGATAAGCCACTTGCGGATTACCGACGTTGGCTGCCACTTTAAATTCACGTAACAAACGATCAACAATTATCTCTAAGTGCAACTCACCCATGCCAGAAATAATGGTTTGGGCCGACTCTGCATCTGTGGTTACCTTAAAAGACGGATCCTCTAAAGCCAACTTATGTAAAGCGGTTGCCATTTTTTCCTGATCACCCGTGGTTTTCGGTTCCACCGCAATTGCAATTACCGGCTCTGGAAATTCCATCCGCTCCAAGGTAATCACCTCGGTGACATCACACAAGGTCTCACCGGTACCGACATCCTTCAAACCGACCGCTGCTACAATATCCCCGGCTCGCACCTCATCCACCTCAACCCGAGAGTTAGAGTGCATCTGTAACAATCGACCAATGCGTTCTTTTCGTTCTTTAATCGGGTTATAAACTGTATCTCCCGACTTTAAAACACCCGAATAAACCCGAAAGAAAACCAAATTACCAACAAATGGATCAGTGGCTATTTTAAAAGCCAAAGCCGCAAACGGCTCCTGATCACTGGAAGTTCTGGTTCCAATCTCACCATCAGGCAGTAAACCGGTGATGGCCGGTACATCATTGGGTGCTGGCATCAATAGGATAATTTTATCCAACATCGCCTGCACACCTTTATTCTTAAAAGCTGAACCGCACATACAACAAACGATTTCATTCTGTATGGTTCCTTTTCGTAAGCCTTCGATAATCTCATCTACGCTAAGCTCACCGCTTTCAAGGTACTTATCCATAAGTCCTTCGTTCGCTTCAGCCGCCGCTTCCAGCATAACCTCTCTGGCTGCTTGACTGGCTGCCATCAACTCTTCCGGAATGGCTTTGGACTCGTAGGTTACCCCCATGTCCGCCTCATTCCAATAGATGGCTCGCATCTGCAGTAAATCGATAACGCCCAGGAAATCTTCCTCAGCACCTATCGGTAATTGAATGGGCACCGCGCGGGCACCCAATCGCTTCTTAATTTGTTCTACTACCCGCAAAAAATCTGCGCCGGTCCGATCCATTTTATTGACAAAGGCCAAACGCGGAACATGGTATTTGTCCGCCTGTCGCCAAACTGTTTCTGACTGTGGCTCAACGCCACCAACCGCACAAAAAACAGCAACTGCGCCGTCTAAAACCCGTAATGACCGTTCCACTTCAATGGTGAAGTCAACATGACCCGGGGTATCAATTATATTAATCCGGTGCTTATCGAACTGACCATCCATCCCCTGCCAGAAACAGGTGGTGGCGGCTGAGGTAATCGTTATACCTCGTTCTTGTTCTTGCTCCATCCAATCCATGACCGCATTACCGTCATGGGTTTCGCCTAATTTATGCGAGATGCCAGTATAAAACAGAATCCGCTCTGTAGTGGTTGTCTTGCCCGCATCAATGTGGGCCATAATGCCGATATTACGGTACTTTGTAATCGGTGTTTCGCGACCCACTTCAATATCCTATACCTTAACCACTTACCAGCGGTAGTGAGCAAAGGCTTTATTGGCTTCTGCCATCTTATGTACTTCTTCACGTCTTTTCATGGCTGCACCACGATCATGCAAAGCATCCATCATTTCACCGGCCAATTTAGCAGGCATATTCGCTTCGCCACGTTTACGCGCCGCATCAATCATCCAACGCATAGCTAATGCCATTTGTCGACTTGGACGCACTTCCACAGGAACCTGATAAGTGGCGCCACCAACACGGCGAGATTTAACCTCAACCATCGGCTTAACTTTTTCCAACGCACGTTCTGTGATTTCGACTATGTCGCCTTTTTCTTTAGCAGCAACTTGCTCCATAGCTCCGTAGACAATACTTTCTGCTACAGACTTTTTACCACTGACCATTACCATGTTGATGTACTTACTGATCAACTCACTACCGTGCTTTGGATCTGGCAACACATCACGTTTATAATTTGTTTTCTTTCTAGACATTTTATATCTACCTATTGATTATTTGGGTCGCTTAGCGCCATATTTAGAACGCCCTTGACGGCGCGAGCTAACGCCAGCCGTATCCAATGCGCCACGAACTATGTGGTAACGTACACCGGGTAAGTCCTTCACACGACCACCCCTAATCAATACGATAGAGTGTTCTTGCAAATTATGTCCTTCACCGCCGATATAGCAAGTTACTTCATAGCCATTAGTTAATCTGACACGCGCCACTTTACGTAAAGCCGAGTTAGGCTTTTTCGGTGTTGTGGTGTACACCCGAGAACACACGCCTCTTTTTTGAGGACAGCCTTCTAACGCGGGCACGTTGGTTTTTTCAATGTTGTCTTTTCTTGGTTTCCGAACCAATTGATTTACTGTTGCCATATGCAAAATTTACCTTGTAGAAAATAAACGACAGGCTGATTTATCATCAGCCTGCCGATCAAAGAAGGGGGATTTTAGTTTTTCACCCCGCAATAGTCAAGAACAGAATTTGATTTTTTGCAGACTCTGTCTTGTTGTTTTCAAGGCGCCCTTTAAGGGCGCACTTGTTTACTCTTTAGATTGCTCGTCTGCCGCTTTTTTCAACTCTTCCAATAATGCTGCTTCGGTATCATTCTTCGCTTCAGCTTCCACCTCATCAACCATCGCTTGCAACTCAGATTGTAATTCGGCTTCTTTGGTTTGCGATTGTTTTAAGTGGAAATTCAAGCCGGTACCGGCAGGAATTAAACGACCAACAATAACGTTTTCTTTTAAACCACGCAAATAATCCTTAGTACCTTTAACAGAGGCTTCAGTCAATACACGTGTGGTTTCCTGGAACGATGCAGCCGAAATAAATGAATCAGTAGCTAATGAGGCTTTGGTAATCCCCAACAACAACATTTCAAATACTGCCGGCATACCATCTTTTTTCAGAACATCTCGGTTTGTCGCGACCACTTCTTTATAGGTAAGCTGTGTAGTTTGTAGATAATCAGTATCACCTGACTCCACAATTTCAACTTTACGCAACATTTGGCGAATAATACATTCAATATGTTTGTCATTAATCTTCACACCTTGCAAACGATAAACGTCCTGAATTTCATTGACTAAATAAGTGGCTAGTTTATCAACACCCTGTAAACGAAGAATATCATGCGGATTAGGTTCACCTTCAACAACAATATCACCTTTATCAACATGCTCACCCTCGAAGACGATGATTTGACGCCATTTTGGAATCAACAATTCATTCTTCTCGCCATTAGCTTGGCTAATAACCAAACGGTTTTTACCTTTGGTGTCTTTACCAAAACTGACTATCCCAGTTGCCTCTGCCTGAATCGCCGGATCTTTCGGTTTACGCGCTTCAAACAAATCAGCAACTCGTGGTAGACCACCGGTAATGTCACGGGTTTTAGAAGATGCCTGTGGAATCCGTGCTAAGAAGTCACCAACGGACACTTCTTGTTCGTTACGAATATTTACAACCGCGCCTGCCGGCAACATATATTGCGCTGGCACATCAGTACCAGGAATAATAATTGGATTACCTTTTTTGTCTTCAATACGAACCAATGGGCGTAAATCTTTACCGGCTTGACCCCGTTGTTTTGGATCGGTAATGATAAAGCTGGTTAATCCTGTTAACTCATCAAGTTTTTCTTCTACGGTAATGCCTTCTTTAAAGTCACTTAATACAACTTTACCGGCCACCTCAGAAACAATCGGATGGGTATGCGGATCCCAGTTAATAATTACTTCACCGGCTTTTACTTTAGCCGCATCTTTAACATGAATCACCGCACCATAAGGCACTTTATATCGCTCTTTTTCTTTACCGGACTTATCAATAACAGATATTTCGCCCGATCGAGAAATAGCAACCAGTTTCTTCTCCGCATTGGTTACATATTTAATATTATGCATGCGAATGGTACCGGTTGAGTTTACTTCAACACTGTCTGATGCCGTGGTCTTCGTTGCCGCACCACCAATATGGAATGTCCGCATTGTCAACTGAGTACCCGGCTCACCAATACTTTGGGCAGCCATAACCCCAACTGCTTCACCTATGTTAACCCGATGACCTCGTGACAAATCACGGCCATAACATTGGGCACAAATACCAAAATCGGTTTGACAAGTGATGGGAGATCGAACCGTAATCTTGTCGAGACCTTCTTCTTCAATCAGCTCAATCAAATCTTCGCTGATCATGGTGCCGGCCGGAATAATGACACTGTCTTTATGGTTCAATACATCTTTCGCAACAACTCGACCCAGCACCCGCTCAGCCAAAGTTTCGATGACTTCACCACCATCAACAATTGGCTGCAAGTCAAAACCATTTTCGGTTCCACAATCCACCTCTGTAATAACCACATCTTGCGCCACGTCAACTAAACGACGCGTCAAGTAACCTGAGTTGGCTGTTTTTAATGCCGTATCGGCCAAACCCTTACGCGCACCATGGGTTGATGAGAAGTATTGCATAACATCAAGACCTTCACGGAAGTTGGCTTTAATCGGAGATTCAATAATCGAACCATCCGGTTTTGCCATTAATCCACGCATACCCGATAACTGACGCATCTGAGCCTGTGAACCCCTGGCACCAGAGTCAGCCATAATAAAGACTGAGTTCATCGAGTCTTGCTGAACAGTGTTGCCGTCTTTATCTTTAACTTCTTCTTTACCAATGACTTCCATCATGGCAGCAGCCACTTCTTCATTGGCCTTTGACCAAATATCAACAACTTTATTGTAACGCTCACCGGCAGTTACCAAACCTGATGTGTATTGCTCTTGAATTTTCAATACTTCTTTATCGGCTTCATGCAAAATATCCTTTTTAGCATCCGGAATAATCAAGTCCGTAACACCAATAGAAATACCGGCAATGGTTGAATAACGGAATCCGGTATACATCAATTGGTCAGCAAATATAACCGTTGCTTTGGTACCTAACTGACGGTAGCACGCATTCAATAGGTTAGAAATGGCTTTTTTATTCAAGGTTAAATTGACGTAATCAAAACTCAAACCTTTGGGCAAAATATCAGCCAAAATAGCACGACCAACTGTGGTTGAAACCAAATCCGTATGCTCGACACCATTCTCATCAGTGGTGGTTAAACGCACCTTAATATTGGCCTGTAAGGAAACATGGTCGTTTTGATAAGCTCGATTGACTTCCCCCATATCAGAGAAAATCATGTTTTCACCACGCTGATTAACCAAAGACCGAGTCATATAATAAAGACCCAATACAACGTCTTGTGATGGCACAATAATCGGTTCACCGGAAGCTGGCGACAATATATTATTGGTGGACATCATTAAGGTTCGCGCTTCGAGTTGAGCTTCGATGGATAGTGGCACGTGAACCGCCATCTGGTCTCCATCAAAGTCAGCGTTAAACGCCGTACAAACCAATGGATGTAACTGGATGGCTTTACCTTCAATTAGAATGGGTTCAAAAGCCTGAATACCTAATCTATGTAAAGTTGGCGCCCGATTTAATAAAATTGGATGCTCACGAATCACTTGATCCAAAATGTCCCAGACTTCTGGCACTTCCGCTTCCATGGCACGTTTTGCGGCTTTAATGGTTGAAACGAAACCATCACGTAATAATCGACCTAGAATAAAAGGCTTAAATAACTCTAACGCCATTTTTTTCGGTAAACCACATTGATGCAGTCGTAACGTAGGTCCAACAACAATCACTGAACGACCGGAATAATCCACTCGCTTACCCAATAGATTCTGACGGAAACGACCTTGTTTCCCTTTAATCATATCAGCCAATGATTTTAATGGACGGCGGTTACTACCGGTAACAGCACGACCACGTCGACCATTATCAAGCAAGGCATCCACTGATTCTTGCAACATACGTTTTTCATTACGAACAATAATATCCGGTGCATGCAGTTCTAATAATCGTTTTAAACGATTATTACGGTTAATCACACGACGATACAAATCATTCAAGTCAGAAGTCGCAAAACGACCACCATCAAGAGGCACTAATGGCCGTAAATCAGGCGGCAATATCGGTAAAACCGTTAAAATCATATGCTCGGGTTTATTACCGGACTTATTAAAGGCATCAAATAAAGCAATTCGTTTTGAGTAACGCTTTATCTTAGTGGCTGATTTAGTGGAATTAATATCTTCATGCAGCTGCACTAATTCGGCATTTATATCTATTTCTGCCAATAAGTCATAAACGGCTTCGGCACCCATTAGGGCTTTAAATTCATCACCGTAATTTTCAATCGCTTCACTGTACTGTTCATCGGTCAAAAGTTGACCTTTTTCCAGTTCAGTCATACCCGGATCGGTAACCACAAAGGACTCAAAGTACAAGATACGTTCGATTTCACGAAGTGTCATGTCCAGCATTAAGCCAATCCGTGAAGGCAGCGATTTTAAAAACCAAATATGTGCGACCGGACTGGCCAATTCAATATGACCCATACGTTCACGACGTACTTTAGCCAAAGTCACCTCGGTGCCACATTTTTCACAAACCACACCACGATGCTTCATGCGCTTGTATTTACCGCATTGACACTCGTAATCTTTGACCGGACCAAATACAGCTGAGCAGAATAAACCATCTCGCTCAGGTTTAAATGTTCGGTAGTTAATGGTTTCTGGTTTTTTCACTTCACCGTAAGACCATGAACGAATCAATTCCGGCGGTGCCAGAGAAACTTTAATTGCATTAAAGTCTTGGATCTCTTTTTTCGGGTTGAATAATTTAATTAAATCTTTCATTTGTTTCTCCTGGCTTTAGTCGTTTACCAATTCCATATTTAAACCAAGGGCACGTACTTCCTTGACCAATACGTTAAAGGATTCAGGAACACCTGAGACAATCTTATGATTACCGTCAACAATATTTTTATAGGTTTGGTTCCGGCCTTGAACGTCATCGGATTTAACCGTTAACATTTCCTGCAACGTATAGGCTGCACCGTATGCTTCTAATGCCCAAACCTCCATCTCACCAAAACGCTGCCCACCAAACTGAGCTTTACCACCTAAGGGTTGTTGCGTCACTAAAGAGTATGGACCGGTTGAACGCGCATGCATCTTATCGTCAATCAAATGGTTCAATTTCAACATATACATATAACCGACTGTTACCGGTCGATCGAATTGCTTACCGGTACGACCATCATACAAAATGGTTTGGCCGTCTTCGGGTAGTCCGGCTAATTTCAACAATTTCCGAATATGTTCTTCTTTGGCACCATCAAACACCGGTGTACCCATAGGTACGCCGTCTGTTAGGTTGTTTGCCAACTCCATCATTTCCGACTTATTAAAGCTATTAAAGCTAACCTTACCCTCTTCATCTACATTATAGATTTCAGTTAAAAATTCTTTTAACTTCGTCATATTGGCGTTTTCTTGCAGCATTTTTTCAATCTTATAGCCCAGTTCACGAGCAGCTAAGCCCAAATGAACCTCTAGAATCTGACCAATATTCATCCGCGATGGTACCCCGAGTGGATTCAAACAGATATCAACCGGACGACCATCAGCATCAAACGGCATATCCTCTTCCGGAACAATCATGGAAATAACACCTTTATTGCCATGACGTCCAGCCATTTTATCACCAGGCTGAATACGACGTTTAACAGCTAAATAAACTTTAACCATTTTCAAAACGCCTGGTGCCATATCGTCACCTTTGGCTATTTTGGCTTTTTTCTCATCAAAACGCTTATCAAATATTTTTCGCTGTTCTTTTATCTGATCAGCAAAGCGATCCATTTGTTCAGCCAATTTATTATCTTTTGGCTTAATTTCAAACCACTGATCGAGTTCTAACTTATCGAAATATGCTTCGTCCAGAATCTCACCTTTTTTCATGCCAGGCGCTTTCATAACTTCGGCACCCGTTAGTAACTCTTTAATACGTTGGTGAATTACTGTCCGCATAATACGGAATTGATCGTCCATATCTTTACGAACTTTAGCAATTTCTTCTTGCTCTATGCGCTGTGCACGAGAACCTTTTTCGATGCCTTCACGGGTATAAACCTGAACATCAATAACGGTTCCGGACATGCCGGATTTAACGCGTAATGACGAATCCTTAACATCCAACGCCTTTTCACCGAAAATGGCGCGCAATAATTTTTCTTCCGGGGTCAATTGTGTTTCGCCTTTAGGCGTTACTTTACCAACCAATATATCACCTGAAGTAACTTCAGCACCGACATAAACAATACCGGAATCATCTAGTTTAGTTAACGCATGTTCACTAATATTAGGAATATCAGAGCTAATCTCTTCAGGACCTAGTTTAGTGTCACGTGCAATACAAGTGAGTTCTTCAATATGTATCGTAGTCAGGCGGTCTTCTTTAACAACCCGCTCTGAAATCAAAATCGAGTCCTCGAAGTTGTAACCATTCCAGGGCATAAAGGCGACTTTCATATTCTGACCTAAGGCCAATTCACCTAAATCTGTTGAAGGACCATCAGCCAGAGTATCACCGGCTTCGATGACATCACCGACTTTAACAATAGGCCGTTGATTAACACAGGTGTTCTGATTTGAACGCATATATTTAATCAAGTTATAAATATCAACACCCGGATCTAACTCACCAATCTCATCAGCATCAACTCGTACAACAATACGAGAAGCGTCAGCAATTTCAACCACACCACCGCGCTTAGCGATTACGGTAACCCCGGAATCACGAGACACAATACGCTCCATACCAGTACCAACTAATGGCTTATCTGCTCGTAAGGTAGGAACTGCTTGGCGCTGCATATTTGAACCCATCAAGGCTCGGTTAGCATCATCATGCTCTAAAAAGGGAATTAAAGCCGCGGCCACGGAAACAATTTGTTTCTCGGACACGTCCATGTAATTAATTTCATGGGCCTGCTTCAATACCACTTCACCTCGGTGACGACACAATACGAACTCATCAACAAAGGAACCGTCTTGATCCAACTTGGCACTGTTTTGGGCAATTGGGTTATCTGAATCTTGAATGGCAGACAAATAAACGATGTCATCAGTCACTTTGCCATTTTTAACTTTTCGGTAAGGGGTTTCCAAGAAACCATAATCATTGGTTCTGGCATACACGGCCAGAGAGTTAATCAATCCAATGTTTGGACCCTCCGGGGTTTCAATCGGACATAACCGGCCATAATGAGTTGGATGTACGTCACGAACTTCAAAGCCTGCACGTTCTCGAGTCAAACCACCGGGTCCGAGTGCGGACACACGACGTTTATGTGTGATTTCAGACAGCGGATTGTTCTGGTCCATGAATTGTGACAACTGATTAGAGCCAAAAAACTCTTTAATAGACGCAGAAATAGGTTTTGCATTAATTAAATCTTGAGGGGTTAAACCTTCAGACTCGGCCACAGTTAAACGCTCTTTAACTGCCCGTTGGACACGTACTAAACCAATACGGAAAACGTTTTCAGCCATCTCACCAACAGAACGCACACGACGGTTACCCAAATGATCAATGTCATCCACATGACCTTTACCATTACGAATATTTACCAATTCACGCATAACATCAACGATGTCTTCTTTGGATAAGGTACCCTCACCTTCAGCTTCCTCACGACCCAAGCGCATGTTAAATTTCATGCGGCCAACAGCCGATAAGTCATAACGTTCAGGGGTAAAAAATAAACCTTCAAATAGTGAACGAGAAGCATCTTCAGTCGGCGGCTCACCAGGGCGCATCATACGATAGATTTCAATTAAAGCCTCTTCAGTGGTAGTGGTCGGATCTATGTTCAAAGTATTGGACATATAAGGGCCACGATCTAAATCATTAATTAATAGAACTTCAAATGATTTAACACCGGCATCTCTTAATTTTTCTAAAATCTCTTCTGTAACTACCGTATTAGCTGGTAATAAAATCTCACCGGTTTCTTTGTCGATAACATTTTTAGCCAATATCTTATCTATTAAATAAGAATCTTCCAGTGTTAAGTGAGTTAAGCTTGACTGTTTCAGCCTACGCTCATGACGCGCAGTAATACGCCGTCCAGCTTCTACAATAACGTCTTTTCCATCTTTAATATCGAATGAGAAAGTGTCGCCTTTAATATTCTCTGGAACCAATTTCATCTTGGCATTGGTTTTATTAAGAGTGATATCAATGGTTGCAAAGAACTGTCCTAAGATTTCTTCACTGGTGTAACCCAAAGCCCGTAATAAAATTGAAGCAGGTAATTTTCGCCGACGGTCAATTCGAATAAAAACACTGTCCTTGGCATCAAACTCCATGTCCAACCAAGAACCTCGGTAAGGAATAACCCGTGCCGAATAAAGTATTTTACCCGACGAATGTGTTTTACCTTTGTCATGATCGAAAAACACACCAGGTGAACGGTGTAACTGATTAACAATTACACGCTCAGTACCATTGATAACAAATGTGCCGGTATCCGTCATTAGAGGCAAATCGCCTAGATAAACACTTTGCTCTTCAATGTACTTAACTTTTTTCTTTTTCTTGGTACTTTTATCTCTATCGTAGATAACCAACTGAATCACAGCGCGAATGGAAGCTGCATAAGTCATGCCACGTAATTTACACTCAAGCACGTCAAATTCGGGATCTTCAACCCCAACACTGACAAACTCTAATTTGGCAAAACCGGAATAACTTTCAATCGGGAAGATTGAATTGAGCGCATCACTCAAACCGTTTAGACCACGGTCATTTTCGCCTAAAAAGGCATTAAATGACTTAATTTGTGTATCTAATAAATACGGGACATCCAATGCCGCAGTTGAACTGCCGAAGTCCTTTCTGATTCTTTTTTTCTCAGTAAATGTATAACCCATCGCTTTATCACCTTGACCATGCGGCACTGTCTGTAAAACAGCACCAATTTAACATCTATGACACCTGCAAATAACCTGTTTGAAATCTGGTATTTTTCAAGCGACTAAAGGCCGGCAACAAATGCCAGCCTTTAGATTTTTAATAATTACGTCGAGTAATTATTTCAACTCTACAGAAGCGCCAGCCTCCTCAAGTTGTTTTTTGATATCTTCGGCTTCAGCTTTATTAACACCTTCTTTAACTGGTGCCGGTGCGCCTTCAACCAAGTCTTTGGCTTCTTTTAAGCCTAAACCGGTGATACCACGAACGGCTTTAATAACGCCTACTTTTTTGTCACCGAAACTGGATAAAATAACATCAAATTCAGTTTGCTCTTCAGCAGCAGCGGCATCGCCGGCAGCCGCAGGGGCAGCAGCTACGGCCGCAGCCGCAGACACATTGAATTTTTCTTCCATTGCTTCGATTAACTCAACAACTTCCATTACGCTCATTGCTGAGATAGTTTCTAAAATATCATCTTTTGATACGGCCATTTTATTTCTCCAAAATATAGTTTAGTTAAGCAGCCTTTTGATCTCTGATCGCTGCAATCGTACGTGTCAGTTTTGCATGTGGCTCGGCTAAAGTGCGAGCAAGTTTTTCGATTGGTGCTTTCATTACACCCATTAACATAGCAATTGCTTGGTCTTTGGTTGGTAATGAAGCTAATCGTGCTAACTCACTGGCAGCCAATAACTGACCACCAACGGCCAGAAATTTAACTTCAAGTTTATCGTTTTCTTTAGCATGATCTTTTATCAAACGTGCCGCACAACCAGGGTCTTCCTGACTAAATGCATACAATAAAGGACCAACTAAAGCGTCAGAAATACACTCATATTCAGTATTTTTGACGGCCCGACGTACCAAAGTGTTTTTTACGACTTTTAAATAGACACCATTCTTTCTGGCATCAGAACGTATCGCTGTCATCTGATCGACAGATGAGCCACGGTATTCTGCTGCCACTAAAGAATGGGCTAGTTCAGCCACTTTAGCAATTTCACTGACTACAGCTTTTTTCTGCTCTAATGTGAGCGCCATGATAACCTCCAAAGGCTCATGCAGCTGATGCTGCAGTACATAAATCCACCCGATTAAAGGTGAAACCATTTTGGTGACTCACAGTATTCTGTGCGAGGACACCATCTGCGTAGGTCATTAAGATTAGATAATAACTAATCACCTACGGTCTTTGATGGCTGCCACGAACTAAATCGCAACAACCCTCAAATTCTTACTATTGACCCAATGAACTTGGTTCAATTTGTAAACCAGCACCCATGGTTGATGAGACGCTGATTTTACGAATAAACTTACCCTTTGATTGAGGTGGCTTCTTTCTTGCTAAATCACTTAACAAAGCTTTCATGTTTTCAATCAAAGCTTCATCAGTAAACGAAACTTTACCAACAACTGTATGGATAATGCCGGCTTTCTCAATTCGGTACATAGCCTGACCCGACTTGTTGTTTTTAACTGCAGTGGCGACATCAGGTGTTACAGTACCAACTTTAGGATTCGGCATTAAACCTTTAGGACCTAAAATAGTACCTAGCTGTCCAACAATGCGCATCGCATCCGGAGAGGCAATAACCACATCAAAGTCATAATTGCCTTTCTTAACTTCTTCAGCTAAATCTTCAAAACCAACCACATCAGCACCAGCAGCACGTGCTTCCTCGGCTTTTTCGCCTTGTGCAAACACAGCAACCTTAACAGTTTTACCGGTACCATTAGGCATGACGGTCGCACCTCGTACAGCTTGATCAGATTTCTTAGGATCTACACCCAGCTGAATAGCTATATCAACTGACTCATCAAAGTTCTTTGAAGAATGCTCTTGAATAAAGGCCAAAGCTTCTTTGATATCATATTTTTTAACCGGATCGACTAATTTTTTAATGTTACGAATACGTTTACCTTGTGCCATTATTTCACTCCTTCGGTTTCAATGCCCATACTACGGGCAGAACCTGCGAGGGTACGAACCGCCGCATCCATGGTAGCTGCTGTTAAATCAGGCTCTTTCATTTTAGCAATTTCTTCTAATTGCGCACGACTAACTTTGGCTATTTTGTTTTTATTAGGTTCACCACTGCCTTTAGCAACACCAGCTGATTTCAGTAATAAAACAGCGGCTGGTGGGGTTTTAGTAATAAAAGTAAAGCTACGATCATTGTAGACAGTGATGACCACAGGAGTCGGCAAACCTTGCTCAAGATCACTGGTTTTTGCATTAAATGCTTTACAGAATTCCATGATGTTTACACCATGTTGACCCAATGCAGGTCCAACGGGCGGACTTGGGTTAGCCTGACCTGCAGGCACCTGTAATTTAATATAGGATTGTACTTTTTTTGCCATTATGTTCTCCGGGTGCAAACGCTTTTATCAAGCTCCCCATTAATTTCAATGTTAAACAGTATCGTTAAATAATAAAAACTTACATCTTCTCAATTTGGCTGAACTCAAGTTCAACAGGGGTTGAGCGACCGAATATAGAAACAGCGACTCGCATACGGCTCTTTTCATAGTTGACTTCTTCCACTTCGCCATCAAAATCAGCGAACGGACCATCAACAACACGCACAACCTCACCCACATCATACATGGTTTTTGGTTGTGGCTTGTTCTCACCTTCTTCTATGCGCTGTAATATAGAAGAAACCTCACGCTCTGAAATTGGCGCAGGATTTTCAGCAGTACCACCAATAAAGCCCAATACTTTCGGCACGCTTTTAACTAAATGCCAGGTTTTATCGTTCATTTCCATTTGCACCAAAACATAACCATGGAAAAATTTTCGCTCCGAGGTTCGTTTTTGGCCTTTTTTCATCTCCACAACAGTTTCCTTTGGAACCAATACCTGGCCAAATGAATCCTGCATTTCGTAGCGTTCAATGCGTTCCTGTAAAGAGCGACAAACTTGCTGCTCAAATCCGGAATAAGCGTGAACGACGTACCATTTATGTGCCATGAAAAAAACTCCTGGTAGTGATCAACTTCCGAAGAAGTAATCAACTAAATTACTAAAAACAGTATCTAGTAAAAATAAAAACAAGCTAATAACCACCACCATAACAATAACGATGATAGTTGACTGAATGGTTTCGTTTTTAGTCGGCCAAACAATTTTTTGTCGCTCAATGTTTGCATTTTTAACAAACCGGACAAACTCTTTGCCTTTACTTGTGCTATAACCTAAAAAGCCACCAACTATAACGCCGGCAAGAACCATTAACACCCGGATAATGGTTGGATAGGTATCTACAAAATATAGGTTAGCGGCTACCCCGCCAAGCATAATTGCGATTGCTAACCACCATCTTAATTTTTCACCGGCACTGTGCGATGATTCAACATTACTCATATAGTTATTTCCATCAATGCCATCTTTAAAAAAGATGGCAGGCCAGGAGGGAATCGAACCCCCAACCTGCGGTTTTGGAGACCGCTGCTCTGCCAATTGAGCTACTGGCCTACATTCATCAAAGACACCAAAAGCCAACACATTGTGTCGGCTCTTAGGGCATTTAAATAAGGCGATTAAGCAATAATTTTAGCTACAACACCCGCACCAACGGTACGGCCACCTTCACGAATAGCGAAGCGTAAGCCTTCATCCATCGCAATCGGTGCAATCAGTTCAACAACCATCTTAACGTTATCACCAGGC
>Ga0079224_100006700_pt1 | contig 15340 bp, 10 predicted proteins | sample Stecom2015_FD_80414 | JGI IMG/M metagenome (GOLD analysis project Ga0079224, IMG submission 80414) | Agricultural soil microbial communities from Utah to study Nitrogen management - Steer compost 2015 | ecosystem: Environmental > Terrestrial > Soil > Agricultural land | place: USA: Utah...
CCCCTTGAAGAGGTGGGTGTCCAGCATCGCCGCGAGGAGGTTGTGCGCGGCGCCGATGGCGTGGAGGTCGCCGTTGAAGTGGAGGTTGATCCGCTCCATCGGGAGGACCTGCGCGAAGCCGCCGCCGGCCGCGCCGCCCTTGACGCCGAAGACGGGGCCGAGCGAGGGCTCGCGGAGGGCGATCATGCCGCGCTTGCCGAGGCGCCCGAGCGCCTGTCCCAGGCCGACGGTCGTGAGCGTCTTGCCCTCGCCCGCGGGCGTCGGCGTCATGGCGGTCACGAGGACGAGGCGGCCGTCGGGGCGGCCGGCGAGCTTGTCCAGGAGGCGGAGGCGCAGCTTGCCCGTGTACTTCCCGTAGAACTCGAACTCGTCCTCGGCGAGGTCGAGGTCGGCCATGAACTGGCGCATGTGGCGGAGCGGGGCCTGCTGGGCGATCTCGATGCTGGTCGGCATGGCGCGCGGATCGATGGAGGATGCCTCAACCTCGCGCATCCAAGCCCCCACGACCAGTCGAGAACGCCGCGACGGCGCGTAGGCCGTTCCCTCACACGCACAAGCGAGCGATGAAGCATACCTCCCCCTCCTCGTCTGAGGAGGGGCGGGCGCGTGCTCGCCGCCCCGTGCCTACCCCAGCGCGGCGACCTCCTCGGCGAGCTTCTCCCAGCGGGCGTAGAGCGCCTTCAGCGCCTGCTCGGCCTCGGTGAACCGCGCCATCTCGGCGGAGAAGCGGGCCTGGTCCTGGTACAGCGCCGGGTCGGCCAGCGCGGCCTCGATGGCCTCCTTCTCGGCCTCCTTCGCCATCACCTCCTCCTCCAGCAGTGCCAGCGCGCGGCGGCGCTGCTCGGCGTCGAGCCGGGAGGCATCCACGGTCCCCTCGCCCTTCATGGCACGGTAGAGCGCGTTGCGGGCCTCGGCCTCGGCGCGCTTCTGCTCCTTCGTCTTCGGGCCGCTGCGGGCCGCGGGCTTCGAGCTACGGTCCTCGGGCCGGGCCGCGGCGGTCGGCGGCCGGCCCCCTGCCTTCGCGGAGGCAGGCCCGGCCGTCGCCTTCAGCATGGCCGCGGCGGTGCCGTGGGTGCGCTGCCAGTGCGCCTCGGAGAACGTGCCGTCGTAGACGCGCACCGTCCCGTCCTCGGCGTACCACACGCGGTTCACGACTTGGTCGATGAAGTGGCGGTCGTGCGAGATGAGGACGAACGAGCCGGTGTACTGCCGGAGCGCCTCGGCGAGCACCTTCTTCGAAGCGATGTCGAGGTGGTTCGTCGGCTCGTCGAGGACGAGGAAGTTGGCGGGGGAGAGGAGCGTGCGCGCCAGCGCGAGCCGGCTCTTCTCGCCGCCGGAGAGGACGGCGACGGGCTTGAACACGTCGTCGCCCTGGAAGAGGAAGGCGCCGAGGAGCGTGCGCAGCTCGGTGTCGGACTGCCCGCGGGCCACCTCGCGGAGGCTCTCGAGCACCGTCCGGTCCGGCGCGAGCGCCTCGGCCTGGTGCTGCGCGAAGAACGCCGGCACCACGCGGTAGCCCTCCTCGCGCGTGCCGTCGAAGGGCTCCTGCCCCAGGAGGATCCGCGCGAGCGTGGACTTCCCCGCCCCGTTCTTCCCGATGAGCGCCACCTTGTCCCCCTTCTCGACGGCCAGCGGCCCGGCGCCGTCGAAGACGACGTTGCGGCCGCCCTCCGCCGTCGGGTACGCCTTCGAGAACTTCGACAGCGCGACGACGGTGCGGCCGGAGGGGGGCGCGTCGGGGAAGCGGAAGCGGATCTCCGGCGGCTCGTTGGCCGGCGGCGGCACGCGCTCCAGCTTCTCCAGCATCTTGATCCGGCTCTGGACCTGCGTCGCCTTCGTGGCCTTGTAGCGGAACCGCTCGATGAACCGCTCGGTGTCGGCGATCATCTTCTGCTGGTTCTCGTAGGCCGCGCGCTGGAGCACCCGCCGCTCGGCGCGCTGTTCGAGGTACGCCGAGTAGTTGCCCGTGTACTCCTCGATCCGCCCGTGCGCCAGCTCGGCCACGTGCGTCACCATCCGGTCGAGGAAGTAGCGGTCGTGGGAGACGAGGACGACGGCGCCGGGGTAGTCGGCGAGGTAGGCCTCGAACCACGCGATGGACTCGATGTCGAGGTGGTTCGTGGGCTCGTCGAGGAGGAGGACGGACGGGCGCTTGAGGAGGATGCGGGCCAGCGCCACGCGCATGCGCCAGCCGCCGGAGAACGTCGCGAGCGGCCGGGTCATCTCGTCGACGGAGAAGCCGAGGCCGTGGAGGACGGCCTCGGTGCGGGGCTTCGCCGTGTGCGCCTCGCGCGCGACGAGCTGGGCGTGGACGCGGTCGAACCGCTCGACGAGCTTCATGTAGCCCTCGGCGGTGTGGTCCGGGTGCGTCTCCATCTGCGCGATGAGGGCGCGCTCCTCGGCCTCCAGCGCGAGCACGTCGTCGAAGGCGTGGAGGGCCTCCGAGAGCGGGGTGCCCTGGAGGTCCATCTCCTGCACGTCCTGCGCGAGGTAGCCGACGGTCGTCTCGCCCTCGACGACGACCTCGCCGGCGTCCACCGGCTGCAGCCCGGCCACGACGCGCAGCAGCGTGGTCTTGCCGGCGCCGTTGGGCCCCACGAGCCCCGCGCGCTGGCCGGGCTTGATGGCCCAGGTCAGCCCGCCGAAGATGGGCTCGCCGCCGAAGGCGAGGTGGAGGTCGCTGAGGACGATCAAGGGAACGCTGGATGATGAATGGGGAACGCTGAAGGGGGGCTCAGTCGGCCGCGGGGCGTTTCGCCTTGCGGATGATCGTGGTGAGGATGGCGACGATCTCGTCCGTTTCACGAACGAGATGGGAGAGCCGATCCGGAGGCAGAAGGGCCGTGCGTTCCAGAAGCATGAGCCGGTAGAGGCTCTCGCGGGCTTCCTTCTGGGCGACCTGCAGCTTGTGCACGAAGTCGCGGCGGGTCTCGCCGGATCGGGCCTCGGCCACGTTCGCTCCGATCGAGGTCGCCGCCCTCAGGAACTGCTTTCCGACGCTCCAGCCTGCACGATCCTCGCGTCGTTGGAGCGCCTGGAAGAGCCGCACCGCTCTCACTGCATAGGCAAGCGTTCGCTCCTCGATGTCCTCAGGCTCCCGCCGGCCGTTCACACCTCCTTCAGCTTTCATCGTTCGACGTTCAGCATTCAGTACGCGTTCTCGTTCACGAGCCCCTTGACCACCGTGAGGGCCATGATCTTGAGGTCGAACGCCAGGCTCCAGTTCTGGATGTAGTAGAGGTCGTACTGGATCCGCTTCTCGAGGCTGGTGTCGCCGCGCCAGCCGTTGACTTGGGCCCACCCGGTCATCCCGGCCTTCACCTTGTGGCGGAGCATGTAGCCCGGGATCTCATGACGGAACTGCTCGATGAACACGGGCCGCTCCGGGCGCGGGCCGACGACCGACATGTCGCCCCGGAGCACGTTGATGAACTGGGGGAGCTCGTCGAGGCTCGTCTTCCGCAGGAAGGCGCCGACGCGGGTGGCGCGCGCCTCGCCCGGCTTCGCCCACACGGCGCCCGTGGCCGCCTCGGCGTCGACCGGCATCGAGCGGAACTTCAGCATCTGGAACGTCTGCCCGTTCAGGCTCATCCGCTCCTGCCGGTAGAACACCGGCCCCGGGCTCGACAGCTTCACCGCCGCCGCGATGACGAGCATGAGGGGGGCGAGGAGGACGAGCGCGGTGGCCGAGAACGCGATGTCCACGGCGCGCTTGAAGACGCGGCGGAGGTCGAAGGGCGCCTCGTCGAGGAGGTGGATGACGGGGAGGCCGTCGACGTCGGAGACGCGGCTGTGGAGGAGGAGGTCGAGGTGGAAGAGGTCGGGGACGAGGCACATGTGGGCCGTGTGGACGGTGCACACCTCGGCGATCTGCTCGATCTTGCCGACGGCCGAGAGCGGGAGCGCGGCGTAGACGAGGTCCACCCGCCGGCCCTCGCGCGCGAGCCGCTCCATCAGCGGGCCGAGGTCGTCCACGGTCCCGAGGACGGCCGGGGCGACGGTGGCGGCGGTGGGGTAGAGCCCGTCGGGCGGCTCGGCCTCGACGGCGGCGCCGCGGTCGTCGAGGAAGCCGAGGACCTCGAACCCCATCCAGGGGTAGTGCTGGAACGCCCGCGCGAGCCGCTGCCCCGCCTTCCCGGCGCCGACGATGAGCACGCGCCGGAGGTTCTTCCCGCTCTGGCGCGCCCGCCGGAGCGAGAGGTAGATCGCCCCGCGCAGGCCCACCAGCAGCACCGAGCTGAACAGCCCGAACAGCAGCATGTGCAGGCGCGAGAACGAGAACGCGCGGTAGAAGAACGTCGCGGCGACGGAGGCGAGCAGCCCCAGGAAGACGGCCCGCGCCACGGCGAAGGTGACGAGGGGGAGCCGCTGCGCCCTCCGCGTCTGGTACAGCCCCGAGAGGAGGAACACCGTGCTCCAGAGCACGAGCACGGCCGGGAGGAACTCGAGGTAGCTCCCCAGCGGCATCCACCTCGGCGGCGTGAGCACCTCGAACCGGACGAACCACGCCAGCACCCACGCCGCGGCGATGAGCACCACGTCGGCCAGGAAGAGGAGGCGCTGGAGCAGGAGGCTGCGTTCCCTCAGCATGCTGCCGGTGGCTTTCGGCGGTAGGCGGCGCGGAAGTTAAGCCGGCCGCAGGTGGGGGGGGGTGTGGAGGCACGCTGGAATGCCCTCGTGTGGGAGCGCAAGCCGGCGCCCTCCCTGCCCGCTTGCACGCCTGCACGCCCGTCCCCCTCACGCCGCCACGCGGCGCTCGGCGGCGGCGCGCGCGGCCTCGATGCTCTCGGCGAGCGGGCGGAGCTTGTGGGGGTGCGCGGCGCCGATGAGCGCGCGCGCCAGCGCCCGCGTCGAGTTGATGAGGGGGAGCCCCTCCCACTCCGGCTCGGGCACGGCCAGCGGGAGCTCGGTGCAGCCGAGGATGACGGCCTCGGCGCCGCGCGCGCGGAGGTGGGCGACCGCGTCGAGGAGCACCTCGCGCGCCCGCGCCGTCGGCGGGTTGCTCCGCGCCTTCAGGCCCCACTCGGGGTCGAAGATGGAGGCGTGCACGCGCGCCTGCACGTCGGCCTCGGGCACGACGGCGTCCATCCCGGCCGCCTCCAGCCCGATGTCGTGGAGCCGGTTCTCGATGGACGAGTTCGTCGCGAGCACGCCGATGAGGTGGGCCTCCGGCGCGCGCTCGCGGGTGATGGCCACGATGGCGTCGACGATGTGGAGGAGGCGGAGGCGCCGGCCCTCGGCCGCCAGCGTCTCCACGAGGCGGTCGTAGAGGACGGGGGCGTGGGCGGTGTTGCAGGGGATGCCGGCGACGGCGCAGCCGGCGTCGTCGAGGCGCCGGAGGATCTCGGCCATGGCCGGGACCGGGCTCGGCGCCGTCGGGTCGGCGATCCAGGTGGAGCGGTCGGGGATGCGGCCGGGGTAGGAGAGGAGCGCCACCGGGAGGTGCTCCTGGTCGGACCCGGCGACGGTCTCGTCGAAGAGGGCGCGGACGAGGTCGAGGCCGGCGTAGGGGCCGAGGCCGCCGAGGACGCCGATGGCGTCGCGCTCCCCGCTATCGTGGGGCAGGCTGTCGGGGGAGGGGGCGTCGGTCGCGAGGGGCATGTGGCAGGGGAGGCCGGCGGGGTGGGGAGTCGGGCGGGGGAGCCGGCCGCCGTACGGCGGCGGCCGATGGTACCACGCGGGCCCCCGGGCGGGCGCGTCGGCGGGCGATTTCGAGGAATGCGCACGCCCGGCGCGCGCGGGCACGTTGCCCCGCGCCCGGCGAGGCCGGTATTTTTTCCGATCTCTGCCGCCGCCATCGGCCCCGCTGTCACACGCGGGACCCGTCCGCCGGCGGGGCTGCTTGCCCGGTAGCTCAACCGGCAGAGCACCTGGCTTTGGACCAGGGGGTTGGAGGTTCGAGTCCTCCCCGGGCAGCCCGTTTGCGAAAGGGGAATGGGGATGGGGAGGAAGGGAGCGCGACGGCTCCTCCCCCCTCTCCCCCTCTCCCTTTCACCCTCTCTCACGCCGAAGGCGATGTTCGACCACCGCGAACTCCCCATCTCGCTCTTCGCGGGCCGGAGCAACCCGGCCCTCGCCGCGGCCATCGCCGCCGAGGCCGGCCGGCCGCTCGGGCGGGTCACGATCCGGAACTTCGCCGACGGCGAGGTCTACGTCCGCTACGAGGAGTCCATCCGCGGCTCGGACCTCTTCATCATCCAGTCCACGCCGCCGCCGGCCGAGACGTGGATGGAGTTGCTCCTGATGGTGGACGCCGCGCGGCGCGCCTCCGCCGCCCGCATCACCGCCGTCATCCCCTACTTCGGCTACGCGCGGCAGGACCGGAAGGACCAGCCCCGCGTGAGCATCGCCGCGCGGATGCTCGCGAAGATGCTCGAGCAGGCCGGCGTCGAGCGCGTCCTCACGATGGACCTCCACGCCGCCCAGATCCAGGGGTTCTTCGACGTCCCCGTCGACCACCTCTACGGCAGCGCCGTCTTCGAGGCCCACTACACCGACGGCCTCCGCGACAACCTCGTCGTCGTGGCGCCGGACGTGGGGGCGAGCAAGGTGGCCCGCGCCTACGCCAAGCGCCTCGGCGCCGACCTCGCCCTCATCGACAAGCGCCGCCCGCGGCCGAACGTGGCCGAGGTCATGAACATCATCGGCGAGGTCGAGGGCCGGAACTGCCTCCTCATCGACGACATGGTGGACACGGCCGGGACGCTGTGCTCGGGGGCGGAGGCGCTCCGCGACGCCGGCGCCCTCCGCATCGAGGCCTTCGCCACGCACGCGCTGCTGTCGGGGCCGGCCTACGACCGCATCGAGGCCTCCTGCCTCGGCCGCCTCATCGTCACCGACACCATCCCGCTGAAGCGGACGAGCCCGAAGATCGAGGTGATCTCCGTCGCCCCCCTCTTCGCCGACGCCATCCGCCGCATCTACGCCGACGAGTCGATCTCGACGCTGTTCGTCGAGTAGCCACTCGCCATTGGCCCGTGGCCAGTGGCCCTTCCCCAAGAACCCCATGGACACCATCAAGCTCACCGCCACGCCCCGCCAGCCGGGCAAGAAGGCCGTCAAGGCCGTCCGCCGCGAGGACCGCGTGCCGTGCGTGCTCTACGGCCCGCACCAGGCCCCCGTCCACTTCGCCGTGGACCGCCTCGCGCTCCGCCCGCTCATCCACACCTCCGAGACGCACCGCGTCGTGGTCCGCCTCGACGGCGACGAGTACGAGGCCATCGTGAAGGCCGTCGCGTTCCACCCCGTCACCGACGTCCCGCTCCACGTGGACTTCCAGGCCCTCACGAAGGGCGAGAAGCTGACGGTCACCGTCCCGATCCACATCGAGGGCAGCGCGCCGGGCGTCCGCGCCGGCGGCGTGCTCGCGCAGCCGCTCCACGAGATCGAGGTCCGCTGCGTCCCCGCCGACATCCCGGGCCACGTCTCCGTCGACGTCTCGGGCCTCGAGATGGGCGACGCCCTCCACGTCGCCGACCTCCAGCTCGGCGACCGCGTCGAGGTGCTCACCGACGGCGGCCTCACCGTCGTCACCGTCACGGCGCCGCGCGTGGCCGTCGAGGAGGAGGTCGAGGCCGTCGAGGGCGAGGCGCTCCCGGCCGAGGGCGAGGAGGAGACCGGCGAGGCCGGCCCCGCGCCCGAGGAGGAGTAAGGGGGGATCGAGGAGTGCGGATGGCGGAATGGCCATGCCGCGATAGCGATGCCCTGGCCCTTCCGCACTCCGCGCTCCGCCCCCCCCACTCGGGTCGAGCGCCTCGTCGTCGGGCTCGGCAACCCCGGGCCGGACTACGAGGGCACCCGCCACAACGTCGGCTTCGCGGTCGTGGACCGCGTGGCCGAGAAGGTGGGCGGGGTGACGTGGGGCGAGGCGGCGCACGCGCTCGTGGCCGAGGCCGGCTGGCGCGGGCGGCGCCTCGCGCTGGCCAAGCCGATGACGTTCATGAACCGGAGCGGGCAGGCGTACCGGGCGCTGCTGCGCCGCTACGGCCTCGAGCCCGCCGACGCCCTCGTCGTCTACGACGACCTCGCGCTGCCGGTGGGGGCGCTCCGGCTGCGCGAGAAGGGCTCGGCCGGCGGCCACAACGGCGTCCAGAGCATCGGGCAGTACCTCAATTCGATGGATTTTCCCCGCCTCCGTGTGGGCATAGGGGATAGCTTCCCGCGCGGCGGGCAGGTGCGCTACGTGCTCGAGCCGTTCGACGACGAACAGCGGCCCGCCGTCGCGGAGGCCGTCGAGGCGGCGGCCGAGGCCGCGCTCGTCTTCGTCTGCGACGGCCTCGCCGCCGCGATGAACCAGTTCAACCGGCGCGGCTGATGCCGGGCTGTTCCGTGTCGGGCTTGATCGAACACGCGACACGAAACGCGCAACACGTAACCTCCCTCACCCCCTCACCCCTGAGTCATGGAGCTTGAAACCCTACTCCTCGTGCTCGTCCCGGTCACGGGCCTCCTCGCGCTCGGCTACGCGTTCCTCCGCACGCGGTGGATCGGCCGGCAGCCGGCCGGGACCGACGAGATGGTCGAGATCGCGCAAGCCATCGCCGAGGGCGCCCGCGCCTTCCTCCGCCGCGAGTACCGCGTCCTCATCGTGTTCGTGGCGGCGGTGGCGGCGCTGCTCGCCTTCGCCAACATCGCCGACGGGGACCCCGAGACGAGCGGGCTCGTCGCCGTCAGCTTCGTCGTCGGGGCGCTGTGCTCGGGGCTGGCCGGGTTCATCGGGATGACCGTGGCGACGAAGGCGAACGTCCGCACGACGAACGCCGCGCGGCAGGGCCTCGGCTCCGCGCTCAACGTCGCGTTCTCGGGCGGCCTCGTCATGGGGCTCTCCGTCGTCGGCCTCGGGGTCATCGGCCTCAGCGTGCTCTTCCTCGTCTACCAGGGCCTCTTCGAGGCGGCCGACGTGGCCGTCGCGACGACCCGCGTGATCAACGTGATCTCCGGGTTCAGCCTCGGCGCCTCCTCCATCGCGCTGTTCGCCCGCGTCGGCGGCGGGATCTACACGAAGGCGGCCGACGTCGGGGCCGACCTCGCGGGGAAGGTCTACGAGGGGATCCCCGAGGACGACCCCCGCAACCCCGCCACCATCGCCGACAACGTCGGCGACAACGTCGGCGACGTGGCCGGGATGGGGGCCGACCTCTTCGAGAGCTACGTCGGCGCCATCGTCGGCACGATGGTGCTCGGGGCCGCGTTCATCCCCGCCTTCAGCGCCGCCGGCGAGACGATGCCGCTGGCCGCCGTGCTCCTCCCGCTGGTGCTCTCCGGCGCCGGCATCCTCGTCTCCATCGCCGGCTCGCTGTTCGTCCGCGTCCGCGAGGGGGGCAACCCGCAGCGCGCCCTCAACATCGGCGAGTTCGGCGCGGCCGGCCTCATGGCCGTCCTCTCCTACGTCATCATCACGTGGATGCTGCCTGAGCGGTGGACGTACGAGAGCCCGCTGATGCTGGACTTCTCGGAGTACACGAGCGGCGGCGTCTTCGTGGCCGTGCTCATCGGGCTCGCGGCCGGCACCCTCATCGGCCTCATCACCGAGTACTACACGGCGACGCACAACCGGCCCGTGACCGGGATCGCGCGGCAGAGCGTGACCGGCAGCGCGACGAACATCATCGCCGGCCTCGGCGTCGGGATGTACTCGACGGCGGCGCCGGCCGTCATCCTCGCCCTCGGCATCATCGGGGCGTACGCGTTCGCCGGCCTCTTCGGGATCGCCATCGCCGCCGTCGGGATGCTCTCGGTGCTCGGCATCCAGCTCGCCGTCGACGCCTACGGCCCGATCTCGGACAACGCCGGCGGCATCGCCGAGATGGCGCACCTGCCCGCGGAGGTCCGCCAGCGCACCGACACCCTCGACGCCGTCGGCAACACGACGGCCGCCATCGGGAAGGGGTTCGCCATCGGGAGCGCGGCGCTAACGGCGCTGGCGCTCTTCGCCGCGTTCATGCAGCAGGCCGACGTCCAGACCATCGACGTCTCGCGCCCGGTCATCCTCGCCGGCGTCCTCATCGGCGCCATGCTCCCCTACGTCTTCAGCGCGATGGCGATGGCGGCCGTGGGCCGCGCCGCCGGCGACATGATCAAGGAGGTGGGGCGGCAGTTCCGCGAGATCCCCGGCCTCCGCGAGGGCACCGCCCGCGCCGAGTACGCGAAGTGCGTGGACATCTCGACGCGCGCGGCCCTCCGCGAGATGGTGGCGCCGGGGCTGCTGGCCCTCGTCGTCCCCGTCACCATCGGGTTCATCTCGAAGGACATGCTCGCCGGGCTCCTCGTCGGCGTGACGGTCTCCGGCGTGCTCTTCGCCATCTTCCAGGCGAACTCGGGCGGCGCGTGGGACAACGCGAAGAAGCGGATCGAGGGCGGCGTGACGTTCGACGGCGTCGAGTACCGGAAGGGCTCGGACACCCACAAGGCCGCCGTCGTCGGCGACACCGTGGGCGACCCGCTGAAGGACACCTCCGGGCCGAGCCTCAACATCCTCATCAAGCTCATCGCCGTCGTCGCCCTCGTCATCGCCCCGCTCATCGCCTGAGCCAGTGGGCGGTGGACGGCGTCTTCGCTTCCGCTCACTGTCCTCTGCCCTCTGTCCCCTGGAACGCCCGGCCCTGCCACGCGCGGGGCCGGGCTTTTTCGTGCGGCCGCGAGGGCGGCGGCCGGATTTTTTGGCCGGGAGGGAGGACGGCGGGCGGTTGACCCGTAACCCGCCCGTCCCTACCATCGTCCCCTCACCCAAAACCCGAAAGGCCCTCCCCCATGAAGAAAGCCCTCAAGTGGACCGGCATCGTGCTCGGCAGCCTCGTCGTCCTCGTCCTCATCATCGGCGGCGTGATGTACTTCGTCGGCGGCGCGAAGCTGGGCCGGACCTACGAGGTGCAGACGGCCGACCTCACGATCCCCACCGACTCCGCCTCCATCGCGCGCGGTGCTCACCTCGCCCGCACCAACGGCTGCACGGACTGCCACGCGGCCAACCTCGCCGGGCAGGTGTTCGTGGACGCGCCGCCCTTCCGCATCGTCGCCTCCAACCTCACCGCCGGCGCGGGCGGCGTCGGCGGGCGCTACAGCGCCGAGGACTTCGACCGCGCCATCCGCCACGGCCTCCGGCCCGACGGGAGCCCCCTCCTCATCATGCCCTCGGCCGCGTTCCACCGCCTCGCCGACGAGGACGCCGCCGCCCTCATCGCCTACCTCCAGCAGGTCCCGCCGGTGGACCACGAGCTGCCGCCGACGGAGGTCCGCGCCCCGGGCCGGATCATGTCCGCCTTCCTCCTCGACCCGGGCATGGAGGTGCGCGTGGAGCCGGCGCGGGCGACGCGCCCGCCCGTCGGGCCGACCGCCGAGTACGGCGAGTACCTCGCCTCCGGCGTCTGCGCCTACTGCCACGGCGACGACCTCCAGGGCGCGCAGCCGCCCAACCCCGACTCTCCGCCGGCCCCCTCGCTCGCCGCCGCCGCCCGCTGGTCCCTCGGCGAGTTCGAGCACACGCTCCGCACCGGCGAGACCCCCGGCGGGCGCACGCTGAACCCGGAGTTCATGCCGATCTCGTTCACGAGGGCGTACGACGACACCGAGGTCGCCGCGCTCCACGCCTACCTCCAGGCGCACTTCGGCGCTGCCGGCCAGGCGGCGTCGGCGCAGTAGCCCCACGCCTCTCGGATTTCGAGGCCCGGTCTCCGGCGGGGGGGCGGGCCTTTACCCGTTCGGTGTGGAACGAGATCGCACCCGGACGCGATGGGATCGGACGGTGAAGTGATAGAAAGGTCGCAGGGGGCGAGGCATAGCGCCCGGTTCGTGCTATGTTTGGGGGCGGCTCGTTCGACTGTGCCGCCCCTGCTGCACTTCGTTCTCACCCTACTCTCACACGCCATGCACCGCTCGCTACCGCTCGTCCTCGCCGCCCTGCTCGTCCCCGTGTGGGGGACGGCCGCCCTGGCGCAGGACGCTGCCCCCCTCGTCGTCTCGGCCAGCCGCGTCAACACGTCGGCCCCGATCCGCGACCTCCCCATCCGCCCCGGTAGCCACCGGAGCGTCGTCTACGCCATCCCGAACAAGTTCCACAAGTTCGACCAGCAGTCCGTGCCGGACGTGCCCGCCGGCTTCGTCGATCCCGTGCTCGACACGGGGGCGGCCGAGAGCGGTGGTGGCTCCGTGCTGCTGAGCTTCGAGGGCGTCTCTGAAGACGACAACGCCGCCGTCGCCTCCGTCGTCGTCCCGCCGGACGCCAACGGCGACGTCGGGCCGAACCACTACGTGCAGTGGGTGAACCTCGCCGCGAAGATCTTCGACAAGGACGGCAACCTCCTCCTCGGGCCCGTCCCCGGCAACCACTTCTTCCAGGGGCTCGGTGGGCAGTGCGAGACGCGGAACGACGGGGACCCCGTCACGCTCTACGACCACCTCGCCGACCGCTGGGTCGTCATGCAGTTCCAGATCTCGGTGGGTAACGACCTCTGCGTGGCGGTCTCGGCGACGCCGGACCCGACCGGGGCCTACCACCAGTACGAGTTCAGCTTCGCCCAATTCCCCGACTACCCGAAGATGGGCGTGTGGCCCGACGGCTACTACGCCACCACGCGCGTCTTCGGCGGGGGCTTCACCGGGCAGCAGGCCATCGCGTTCGAGCGGGAGGCCATGCTCGACGGCGACCCGGCGCAGATGATCATCTTCAACATCCCCGGCGGCTCCTCCGTCGACGGGTTCCTCCCGGCCGACCTCGACGGCCCGCCGCCGCCGCCGGGGACGCCCGGCCTCTTCGTCGGCTCGCCCTCGACGCCGGCCTCGTTCAAGGTGTACGGGCTCCACGCGGACTGGACGACCCCCGCGAACTCCACGTTCACCCTCCTCGACACGTTCACCCCGGCCCCCTACGACGGCTCCATCGGTAGCATCCCGCAGCCGTCGCCGGGTGAAGGGCTCGCCACGCTCTCGTTCGCGATCATGCACCGGGTGCAGTACCGGAACTTCGGGAGCCACCAGACCATGGTGCTCAACCACACCGTCGACGCCGGCGGCGACCGCGCCGGCATCCGGTGGTACGAGCTCCGCGACACCGGCTCCGGCTGGGGCATCCACCAGCAGGGCACCTACGCCCCGAGCGACGGCCACGAGCGCTGGATGGGCTCGATCGCGATGAACGGCAACGGCGACATCGCCCTCGGCTACTCCGTCAGCAGCGGCACCCTCTTCCCCTCCATCCGGTTCACCGGGCAGACCGCCGACCAGAGCGGGACCGGCGTGATGAACGTGGCCGAGACGGAGATCCACGCCGGCACCGGCGCACAGTTCGGCAGCTTCGGCCGCTGGGGCGACTACAGCATGATATCGGTAGACCCGTCGGACGACACGTCGTTCTGGTACACGACCGAGTACTACCAGACCACGTCGAGCTTCAACTTCAGGACGCGGATCGCGAAGGTCGCCCTCCCCGGCGTCGTGGGCTGCGAGCAGACGCTCGCCGCCACCCTCGACGACGACACCCCTGCCCCCGGCCAGACCATCACCTTCGCCGTCACCGTCACCAACAACGCCGCCAGCCCCGCCCCCCTCGACCTCTGGCTCGTCGCCGACGGCCCCGTCGACCGCACGGTCCGCCTCGGCGGTGGGACCGTCCCCGCCGGCGCCACCGTCACGCGGAACGTCCCCCTCCGCATCCCCGGGAACACCCCGAGCGGGACGTACGCGCTCGACCTCAACATCGGGGACTACCCCGACGACGTCTGCGACACGGCGGCGTTCACGCTCAACGTCTCGGCCCCGCTCGCGGGCACGCCGAGCGACGCGAGCGCGCTCTTCGAGGTGGTCGAGGCCGCGGACTTCTCCGCCGGCGAGGCCGCCGGGCCGGTGGCGGCGAGCGCGGCGGCGGGGAGCGGGGCCGTGCTGGAGGCGGCGCACCCGAACCCGTTCTTCGCCGCGACGACGCTGGCGTTCACGCTGCCCGAAGCGACGGAGGTGACGGTGGGCGTGTTCGACATGCTGGGCCGTCGGGTGGCCGTGCTCCAGGACGGGTACCTGGGGGCGGGCCGCCACGCGGTGGCGTTCGACGCGTCGCGGCTGCCGAGCGGCCCGTACCTCGTGCGGCTGGTGACGGCGGGCGGGGCGGCGGCCACGCAGCGGGTCACGCTCGTCCGCTGACGGCCTCCGCGTCCTGGACACGTCGCGCCCGGCTCCTCCACCGAGGGGCCGGGCGCGGTGCGTCGGGGCGGGCGGAACGGCCCCGTGCGGGTAGGGTTGACATGGGGCTGCGCGAAACCGCCGCGAAGCCCCTCCGTCGGCCCGCCCGCCGAGGGGGCGTCGGTATATTTCGCCCCGCCGTCTCCTCTCCGCCGAAACCCCCGCACGTCATGGCCCGCGTCGACGTCGTCATGCCCAAGATGGGCGAGTCCGTCATGGAAGGCACCGTCCTCGAATGGAAGAAGCAGGTCGGCGACGTCGTCGCGCCCGACGAGACGCTGCTGGAGATCTCGACGGACAAGGTGGACTCCGAGGTGCCCGCCCCCAGCGGTGGCCGCCTCGTCGAGATCCTCGTCCAGGAGGGCGACACCGTGGACGTCGGCACCCCCATCGCCGTGATCGAGACCGACGTGGACGCGCCGGTGGCGGCGGGCGGAGGCGCCGAAGGCCCCGACGACGAGGCCGCCGCACCGACCGAGGAGGTGTCCGAGGCGGCGCCCGCAGAAGTGCCGGCCGAGCAGGAAGTGCAACCCGCCGAGGCCGTCCCCACCGAGGCCGCCCGCGGCGCCGACGAGCTTCCGACCAGCGAGGGGATGGCGACGAGCGGGTCGGCGCTGGGCAACCGCGTCGAGGTCGTGATGCCCAAGATGGGCGAGTCCGTGATGGAGGGCACCGTGCTCTCGTGGGCCAAGGCCGTCGGCGACGAGGTGGAGCAGGACGAGACGCTGCTGGAGATCTCGACGGACAAGGTGGACTCCGAGGTGCCGAGTCCGGCGGCCGGCGTCCTCGTCGAGATCCTCGTGCCCGAGGGGGAGACGGTCGAGGTGGGGACGCCCATCGCCGTCATCGCCTCGGGGGCCGAGGCGGCGGCGGCGCCCGCACCCTCCGCGCCCGCCCCGGCGGCCGAGCCGGCGCCGCGGCCCGCCCCGGGCGGCGACGGCGCCCCCCACGCCGCGCCCGTCGAGGCCGCCGCGCCCGTCGGCGCGGGCGAGGCGGGGCCGATCCCGCGGCGGAGCGAGAGCGGCCGGTTCTACTCCCCGCTCGTCCGCGCCATCGCCGAGAAGGAGGGGCTCTCGCTCCAGGAGCTCGAGGACATCCGGGGCTCCGGCGCCGAGGGCCGCGTGACGAAGCAGGACGTCTTCGCCTACCTCGAAGGGCGGCGGGCCCGGCCCGC
>Ga0079224_100006701_pt1 | contig 15338 bp, 14 predicted proteins | sample Stecom2015_FD_80414 | JGI IMG/M metagenome (GOLD analysis project Ga0079224, IMG submission 80414) | Agricultural soil microbial communities from Utah to study Nitrogen management - Steer compost 2015 | ecosystem: Environmental > Terrestrial > Soil > Agricultural land | place: USA: Utah...
CCGTGCTCGAGCACGACGAAGCGGTCGCCGTTCGGCGCCGTCTCCGTGTATCCGGTGCGGCTCATGCTCACGCCCTGGCGAGCCTGCTGCACCGAGCTCACGAAGACGTTCTGGACCCGGCGCGAGTCCCCCGAGACGGCTTCGACGAAGAACACGCGGTCGCGGCTGCCGGTCTCGCCGAACACGCCCGGGCTCACCCGCGTGAGGTCGTCGCGCGCGGCGATGCGCGATTCGTACTGCTGCGCCATGTGCGCCGACCAGGGCGTGATGAAGAGCGAGAGCACGGCAATGACGGCGACGAGCGGCAGCGCGAAGAGCAGGACCGGCCGCAGCCAGGCGGCGAGCGAGAGCCCGGCGCCGAACCAGATCACCATCTCGGAGTCACGCCAGCTGCGCGTCAGGGTGAGCAGCACCGCGATGAACATGGTGAGCGAAAGCAGCACCGGCAGCGCGCCGAGCGCGAAGAAGCCGATGAAGGCGAGCACCGCGTCGGAGGGTATCTTGCCGCCGGCCGCGTCGCCGAGCAGGCGGATCAGCCGCGTCGTCAGGGCGATGGCGAACAGCGTCATGAAGACGGCGCCTGCGAGACCAGCGAACTCCCTGAGCAGCGCCCGGTGGAAGATCATGCGATACTTTCGCCATGGAATTTAGCATAAAGGCGCTCTCTCCCGAGACGGCGAGAACGGGCTGCGTCGTGCTCGGCGTGTTCGGCGCGCAAGGCGCGGCCGCGCGCGAGCTCACCGCCCCCGCGCGACGCGTCGACCAGGCCTCCAAAGGCGCGCTGCGCGCTGCGCTCGGCGACCTCGGCACCCGCCCCGGCGCAACGCTGCTCCTTCGCCGCCTTCCCGGCGTGGCCGCCGAGCGCGTGCTCCTCGTCGCGCTCGGCGAGTCCCGCGAATTCGGCGAGCGCGCCTACCGCGACGCGGTGCGCGCCGCCGCCGGCCGGCTGCGCGAGCTCGGCGCGAAGGATGCCGCGCTCTTTCTTGCCGACGTGAAGGTCGGCGAGCGCGCGCTCTCCTGGAACCTGCGCCAGGCGGTCCTCGGGCTGCGCGAGGCGTTCTATCGCTTCGAGGAGCTGAAGTCCCAGAAGAAGGCGCCCGCGCCCTCGCTCGCGCACGTCGTCCTGCCGCTCGGTGCGACCGTCGAGCTTCGCCGGGCGCTCGCCGAGGCGACCGCGACGGCCGACGGCACCGCGCTCGCCCGCACGCTCGGCAACCTTCCGCCCAACATCTGCACGCCCAGCCGCCTTGCCGAAGAGGCGCGCAAGCTCGCGCGCCAGTACAAGCTCGGCCTGGAGGTGCTCGAGCGCCGTGACATGGAAAAGCTCGGCATGGGCGCGCTCCTCGCCGTGGCGCGCGCCTCGCGGGAGCCGCCCAAGCTCATCGTCCTGCGCTACGCGGGCGGGCCGAAGTCGCGCAAGCCCGTCGTGCTCGTCGGCAAGGGCATCACCTTCGACACCGGCGGCATCTCGCTCAAGCCGGCCGCCGAGATGGACGAGATGAAGTACGACATGTCCGGCGCCGGAAGCGTGCTCGGCACGCTGCGCGCGCTCGCCGCCATGAAGGCGCCGGTCAACGTGGTGGGCATCGTGCCGACCTGCGAGAACATGCCGGGCGGCGCAGCGACGCGCCCGGGCGACATCGTCACCACGCTCTCGGGCCAGACGGTCGAGGTCCTCAACACCGACGCCGAGGGCCGGCTGATTCTCTGCGACGCGCTCACGTACGCCGAGCGCTTCAATCCGGACGCGGTCGTGGACGTGGCGACGCTCACTGGCGCCTGCGTGATCGCGCTCGGCCACGTGGCGACCGGGCTCTTCGCCAATGATCAGGCGCTCGCCGACGACATCCGCGCCGCTGCGGAGGACGCCTGGGACCGCGTCTGGCAGATGCCGCTCTGGGAGGAGTACCAGGAGCAGCTGCGCTCCAACTTCGCCGATTTCGCGAACATCGGCGGCCGGCCGGCGGGGAGCATCACGGCGGCCTGCTACCTCTCGCGATTCACGCGCAAGCTGCGCTGGGCACACCTCGACATCGCCGGCACCGCCTGGAAGGGCGGGCGCGAGAAAGGCTCCACCGGCCGGCCGGTGCCGCTCCTCGTGCGATTCCTGCTTCGGCGCGCCGCGGCGAGGTAGTGGCGACCCTGCCCTCAGTGAGCATCGGTGACCCATCGATGACGCCGCGGTGACCACGATCGACTTCTATTTCAACGCGCCGGATCGTCTGCAGCTCGCCTGCCGGCTCGCCGGCAAGGCGCTCTCCCAGGGCAAGCGCATGGTGCTCTACGCGCCGGAGCCGGAGCTCGCGAGCCGCGTGGACCGGCTGCTGTGGACCTGGCCGGCCACCGGCTTCGTCCCGCACTGCCCCGTGCACGACCGGCTGGCGGAGGAGACGCCGATCCTGATCGCCGCGGACGACCAGACGCCGCCGGGGTGCGAGATCCTCCTCAACCTGGCCGCCGACTGCCCGCCCCATTTTGCCCGCTTCTCGCGCCTTCTCGAGCTCGTCGGCACCGACGAGGCCGAGAAGGCGGCGGGCCGCAGCCGCTACCGCTTCTACCGCGATCGCGGCTACAGCATCGCCAACCACGACCTGGCGGCCCCGGCCGATGAGTAACGACGGCGCCCGCGAGCCCAATCCGCTCGTCGACCGGGTCGACGCGCTCCTGCGCCGTCACCACGATGCCGGCGCCGCCGATCCCGACGTGCCGGTCCTCACCGAGGTGGTCGACGAGCTGCCCGCGCCAAGGCGCGAGATGAACCTGGCGGCCCTCGAGGCGCTCGCCGACGAGCTCGAGCGCGCGGTGCTCGAGCGCCTGCGCCCCGAGGTCGACCGCGTCATCGAGGAGAAGCTCGCCCGCACGCTCTCGAGCGTGCTCGGCGAGTCGGTCGACGGCATGCGCGCCGAGCTCAAGCACAGCGTGACGCAGATGGTGCGCGAAGCCGTCGCCGCCTCGGTGGCGAGCGCCCTCGCCCCGGCTCCGGCCGCCCGCGTCCCGGCCCCTGCCCACGCGCCGACCCTGGACCCGATCGAGAAGAAGTAAGTGCTGGACAAGAGCTTCGATCCTGCTGCCATCGAGCAGCGCTGGTACGAGCGGTGGGAGTCGGCCGGCTGGTTCCGGCACCGCGGTCACGACACGCCGGCCTACTGCATCCAGCTGCCGCCGCCCAACGTCACCGGCACGCTGCACATGGGCCACGCCTTCCAGCAGACGCTCATGGACGCGCTCGTGCGCTACCACCGCATGCGCGGCTTCAACACCAACTGGGTGGTCGGCACCGACCACGCCGGCATCGCCACGCAGATCGTAGTCGAGCGCCAGCTCGAGGAGCAGGGGCTCTCGCGCCACGAGCTCGGGCGCGGCCGCTTCGTCGAGCGCGTCTGGGAGTGGAAGCAGCGCTCGGGCTCCACCATCACCCGCCAGATGCGGCGCCTCGGCGCGTCGGCGAACTGGGACTACGCCGACACCGAGGGCCAGAAGGGCGGCTACTTCACCATGGACGCGCGCATGTCGCGCGCCGTGGTCGAGGTGTTCGTGCGCCTCTACGAGGAAGGGCTCATCTACCGCGGCAAGCGGCTCGTCAACTGGGACCCGGTGCTCGGCACCGCGGTCTCGGACCTCGAGGTCGACGCGGAGGAGACGCAGGGCAGCCTGTGGCAGATCGTCTACCCGTTCGTCGACGGCCCGCAGCCCTCGACGGACAAGGACGGCCGCCCGGTCCAGCTGCGCGGGATGACGATCGCCACCACCCGCCCCGAGACGATGCTCGCCGACGGCGCAGTCGCCGTGCATCCCGACGATCCGCGCTACCGGCACCTCGTCGGCAAGCACGTCATCCTGCCGCTTTGCGATCGCACCATCCCGATCGTCGCCGACGAGATGGTGGAGCGCGAGTTCGGCACCGGGTGCGTCAAGATCACCGGCGCGCACGACTTCAACGACTATGGCGCGGCGATGCGGCACGGCCTGCCGCTCATCGTCATCTTCACGCTCGACGCCAGGATCAACGACAACGGCCCGGCCCGCTTCCGCGGCCTGGACCGCTACGAGGCACGCAAGGCCGTGGTGGCCGCGCTCGAGGAGGAGAACTTCCTCGTCGGCGTCGAGCCGCACAAGATGATGGTGCCCAAGTCGGGCCGCACCGGCGTCGTGGTCGAGCCGATGCTCACCGACCAGTGGTTCGTGCGCATGGAGGACCTTGCCCGCAAGGGCCTCGACGTGGTGGCGAGGGGCGAGGTGAAGTTCTTCCCCGAGCACTGGACGAGCACCTACAACCACTGGCTGGAGAACATCCAGGACTGGTGCATCTCGCGCCAGCTCTGGTGGGGCCACCAGATTCCCGCCTGGTACGACGAGGACGGAAAGGTCTACGTCGCCCGCACGGAGCAGGAAGCCCTGGAAAAATCCGGGAAGAAGACGCTTCGGCGCGACCCCGACGTCCTCGACACCTGGTTCTCCTCGGCGCTCGTGCCGTTCACCTCGCTCGGCTGGCCCGAGAAGACGAAGGACCAGGACGTGTTCCTGCCCTCCGATGTCCTCGTCACCGGCTTCGACATCATCTTCTTCTGGGTGGCGCGCATGGTCATGATGACCACCCACTTCACGGGCAAGGTGCCGTTCCGCCATGTCTACATCAACGCCCTCGTGCGCGACGCGGAGGGCGAGAAGATGTCGAAGTCGAAAGGAAACACGATCGACCCGCTCGACCTCATCGACGGCATCGGCTTCGAGGCGCTCCTCGAGAAGTCCACGCAGGGACTGCTGCGCGCCGACCACAAGAAGAAGATCGAGAGCTACATCCGCAGCCACTATCCGCAGGGCATCCCCGCCTTCGGCGCCGATGCCGTGCGCTTCACCTTCGCCTCGCTCGCGAGCTTCGCCCGCACGCTCAACTTCGACCTCAATCGCTGCGAGGGCTACCGGAACTTCTGCAACAAGCTTTGGAACGCGACCCGCTTCGTGCTGATGAACACGCAGGGCCGGGACTGCGGGCAGGACGAGCGCGCCCCGGTCGAGCTCAGCGTGTGGGACCGCTGGATCGTGAGCCAGCTGCAGCGCGCCGAGGCCGAGGTCGAAAAGGGCTTCGCCGAGTACCGCTTCGACAACGCCGCGGCGGCGATCTACCGCTTCGTCTGGGACGAGTACTGCGACTGGTACGTCGAGGTCGCGAAGCTGCAGCTGCAGGCGGGCGGCGAGGCTGCGCAGCGCGGCACCCGCCGCACGCTCGTGCGGGTGCTGGAGGCGACGCTGCGCCTCGCGCACCCCATCATCCCCTTCATCACCGAGGAGCTCTGGCAGCAGGTCGCCCCGCTCGCCGGCCGGAAGGGCGCCCCCGGGCAGCCGGAGACCGTCATGCTGGCGCCCTACCCGAAGGCGCAGCCCGAGAACATCGACGAGGCGGCCGAACGCGAAGTGGCGCTCGCCAAGGAGGTGGTCAATGCCGGCCGCAACCTGCGCGCCGAGATGAAGCTCGCGCCGAAGCAGCGCACGCCGCTCTACCTCTCGGGCAGGCCTTCCGAGGCGACGCTGACGGCGGTCAATGCGTTGATCCGGCCCGATCCCCTGAAGGTGACCGACGCCTTCCCCGACACCGACGCGCCGGTCGCGCTGGCGGGACCGCATCGCATCCTGCTGCACGTGGAGGTCGACCCGGCAGAGGAGCGAAAGCGCCTTGGCAAGGAGCTCGCCGGCCTGGAGCAGCAGATCGGCCGCACCGAAGCGCAGCTTGCCAACCCCTCGTTCCTCGAGCGCGCCCCCGCGCCGGTGGTCGAGGAGATGCGCAAGCGCCTGACGGACTTCCGCGAGAAGAAGGCGAAGCTCGACGCTCAGCTCGCCCGCCTGCCCCGCTAGTCCCCCTTAGCGCCTCAGTAAGTCGTCCCGTAGTTGGGGTTCAGCCCCGGCTGGTTCACGAAGGGCGGCTCGCGGCCGAGCAGCGACTCGAGGAGGATGAGCTCCGCATCGGTGTGGTTGATGACCGGCGCCTGCATCAGCATCTGGGGCGCGCCCTTCGCCATGATGTAGCGGGGCGCCTCGTGGTGCCGCGTGCGGACGGTTTCGCGCGCCGAAGGATCGTCTCGGGCCGCAAGCTCGACTTCGCCATAGCACGTGCACACGTACGTGCGCTCGGGCTCCGCTTCCAGATAGAGGCCGGTGCCGCGGATGCCGATCGTGGCCGTCGGCGTCTCGATCCCGCGGCGGCCGCGCCCGAAGACGGAGAGCACCGCGCCGGTCACCACCCGCAGCACCTGCGTGCCGGCATTGGCGCCGTAGACGAGGTCGGAGCGCGCGCGCACGAGGAACGCATCCTCGCCCGCCACGAAGACGAGCTCGGCGCCAGGCCCCGTCGTGATGCGATCGCCCGGGCGGATGTCCTGCCCTCGCTTTGCCGCGGCTCCGTTGACCCGCACGTCGCCTTTCACGCGGTAGACCCCCTTCTCCACCTCGCCGCGCGCGATCGCGCGGCGCACGAGGAGCAGCGGGAGCAGGGCCGCCATCCCGCGCAGCCAGGTACGCCGGGACGTCATCCGCTAGGCGAGCGCGACGTCGAGCAGCTCGGGCCGCGTCGGCCACGAGTGCTCGAACTGCCAGCCGTGCTGCGCCTCGAGCCGCAGGCGGAACGCCTGCTCGAGCGCGCTGGAGGGCGTGGGGACGCAGCTTTCCGGAAACTGCGCGAGAAAGGACGAAGCGACGACGGCGCACTCGCCGATCGGCTCTGCGATCGTCTCGGACACGGTGCGCCCGCCGAGCCGGATCTCGCCTTCGTCGAAATAGGCCGGCACGCCGAACTGCCGGTAGGTGGCGATCGCCGGGGCGAGCCCCCACGCGGCCCAGCGGCTGCGCCGCCCCGGCGCGAGGCGAAGCGGCACGATGAGCGCGAACGGAAAGCGTCCGGCGCTCTCGCCCCAGAGCAGGATGGGCGATGCCTGCGGCGGCTGCGCGATGGCGAGGCGCACGCAGGCTTCGTCGAAATCGAGCGGGGTCACGCGCCCCGTGCGGATCCAGCGAGCCTTCATGGAGCCGATTATTCCACAACCTAATTTTCGAGCTCGAGATCGTCGCGCACCGCCGCGATGCCGGCAGCCGCGCAAGCCTCGTCCGCCTCGCCGCCCGGCGCGCCCGACACGCCGATTGCGCCAAGCAGCGCGCCGCCCGCCTCGATCATGAGGCCGCCGCCGATCGCGACGACGTCCGGCCGATGGCGAATGCCGCTCTGCGCGCGACCTGCCTGCGTGGCCTCGCCGAGCTCGCGCGTGCTTACGCGGAAGCTCACCGCGGTGCTCGCCTTGGCAATCGCGGTGCCCGGCGTATGCGGCCCGGCGTAGCGATCGCGCAGCATGACCTGCGGCACGCCCATGCGGTCGGTCACCGCCACGGCCACCTGGAAGCCGTCCGCGCGGCAGCGCGCGAGCGCCGCCCGAGCGGCCTTCAACGCCGTCTCCGGCGTGACGAGCCGGACGGTGTAGCTCGCCTGCTCGGCGCCCGCGTGGGCCACGGTCGCGAGCATGGCCGTCCCGCAGGCGAGCGCCGCCGCTACCCTGACGCAATCTTGCATTCTCATGTCACCCCTCATGCGACCTTTTTGCATGCGTGGCCATCCCGGATGAGAGGCCCCGATCGATTCCGATCCGTATGATGCAATAATCCCGCGCACGCATGGACAGCGCCCGCAAAGACCCGAGCCGCAGGTGGCTTCTCATGGTGGCGCAGCTTCCCACCGAAGATCCGTCGTCGCGCATGCGAGTCCTGCGCACGCTGGAGTCCCTCGGCGCAGCCGTGATGCGCGAGGGCGCCTACCTCCTGCCCGAGACGCCCGCGAATCGCCAGTCGCTGCAGGCGCTGGCCGACTACGTGGGCAAGACGACGGGCGCGGCCCACGTCGTGCGCGTGAGCCCGCTTTCGGCCGGTCAGGACAAGGCTTTCGCGAAGCTCTTCGACCGCACGGCGCGCTACGAGAACCTCGTCAAGACGGTCGAGAGTTTGAAGCTCGGCTTCGGCCAGGCCGATCCGAGCGCCATCTCCCGCGTGCTGCACAAGCAGCGGCGCGAGTTCGACGCCATCGCCGCCCTCGACTTCTTTCCGACCGCGGCGCAGGAGCGCGCCCGCAAGGCGCTCGCCGAAGCGGACGAGGCCGTGCGCAGGCTCCTCTTCCCCGAGCAGGCCCGCGGGGCGCCGGAGCTCGACGGCCGGCTCGAGCGGCGCACCTGGGCCACGCGCAAGCCCTTGTGGGCGGACCGGCTCGCATGCGCCTGGCTCATCCGGCGCTTCGTCGACCCGGAAGGCAAGGTGGTATGGCTCGACAAGGCCGACCGGGCGCCGGCCAGAGCGGTCGGCTTCGGCTACGAGGGCGCGCACTTCGCCAACAGCGGCTCGCGCGTCACGTTCGAGGACATGCTCGCGCGCCTCGACCTCGCGAAGAACGCCGCGCTCGCCCGCATCGCCGGCATCGTGCACTACCTCGAGGTGCGCGGCACGCCCGTGCCCGAGGCGCTCGGCGTGCAGACGCTGCTGCAGGGCGCGCTGCGCCGCTCGCCCGGCCCGGACGAGCTCCTCGCCGAGGCCGAGAAGACCTTCGACCTCCTCTACGACGCCTACTTCGAGCCGCCCTCGGCCTGAGCGGCGTGCTCGGCGCGCAGCTCGCGCAGCCGCGCCTCGACCACCGAAAGCTGGTAGAAGTCGCCGTCGCCGGCCGCCCGCGCGATCTGCAGCTGCTCGATCGCGGCCGGGAGGCTGCCCTGCAGCGCGTAGTACTCGGCCTGCGACTGGTGCTGCAGCAGCCGCTTGCCGAGCGCGGCGTAGGACTTGGCTCTCAGGCGATAGAGCCGTGCGTCTTCCGCGTTCGCGCGAAGTCCGCCCTCCACCGCCTCGAGCGCCGCCTGGTGCCGGCCGAGCGACTGGAGCGCCTCGGCATGCGCATAGAGAAGCGAGACCGCGTGCGGATGCCGCTTTCGCGCTTCGGCGAGGAGCGCCGCCGCTTCCTCGCGTGCGCCCTGGGCCACCTTCACGCGCGCGGCGAGCGCCTCGATCATCGGCCCGCCGGCGCCCGTGGCGCGCAGCCGCTCGAGCTCCCTCGCGGCCTGCGGCGCGCGATTCGCGCGAAGGAGCGCGCTCACGAGCCCGTAGCGCGCGGCCGCCTCGCGCGCAAAGCGCTTTTCCTTCACGGCGCGCTCGAAATGCGCCACCGCGTCGCCGGCATCGCCCGCCTGGGCGCGCAGCCTCGCGCGCACGAGGTGGAACTCGAGGCTGTCGACGTATTGCCGGTAAGGCAGGTTGGCAGCCCGGTTCTGCGCCTCGGCGATGCGCTCGGTGGTGATCGGGTGGCTGCGCAGATACCCCGGCACCGTGCCGTCGTCGCTGAGGCGCGTGCTGCGCTGGAGCTTCTCGAAGAACGAGGCCATGGCGTTCACGTCGAGCCCCGCCTCGCGCAGCGCCTGAAGCCCGATGCGGTCGGCCTCGCGCTCGAAGTCGCGGGAGTAGGCGAGCTGGGCGGACACCGCGCCCGCCTGCACGGCCGCCGCCGCGCCGGCGGCGAGGTCCGGGCGCGACTGCCCGAGGAGCAGCGCCGCCGCGAGCGCGACCATCATAGGAACCTGCATCTGCTGCTGCTGCCCGAGCATGCGCGCGATATGCCGCTGGCTCACGTGCGCGATCTCGTGGGCGAGCACCGAAGCGAGCTCCGACTCGGTCTGCGCCGCGGTGATGAGGCCGGTGTGCACTCCCACGAACCCGCCGGGCAGCGCGAACGCGTTCAGGGTCGGATCGCGCAGGACAAAGAACTCGTAGCGGTGCCGGGCGCCCGGCATCGCCTGCGCGAGCCGGGCGCCGAGCTGCGCCAGGTACTCGCTGATTTCCGGGTCGTCCATGTAGCCCGGCTCGCGGAAGCGGATCTCGCGCACGATGTTCTCGCCGATGCGTCGCTCGAGCTGCGGCGAGAGCACGGCATCGCCCGCGCTGCCGAGGTCCGGCAGCGACGACTGGGCGAAGGCCATGCCCGGCGCGGCGAGCGCGACGCAGAGGGCGGCGGCGAGAACGCGGATGGCGAAGCGGATGAGCGACATGTGTTTATGATAGCGCCCGCCATGGGACCAAAATCGGGACGAAAACCAAAGCGGAATCCGGGACCGGACAACGGGCGGGCGCGGCGGGCGAAGGCGCCTCCGGCGGCTCTGACCCACTTCGACGCGCAAGGTTCCGCCCACATGGTGGACGTCGGCGCGAAGGACGATACGCGCCGCATCGCCGTCGCCTCCGGGCGCATCCTCATGCAGCCCGCCACGTTCAGGCTGATCGCTGCGGGCCGCGCGAAGAAGGGCGACGTGCTCGGCGTCGCGCGCATCGCCGCCATCCAGGCGGCGAAGCGCACGGCGGAGCTCGTGCCGCTCGCGCATCCGATCGCCATCACGCGCGTCGCGGTGGATTTCGAGCTGCAGCGGCGCCCCGCCTCGGTGCGCATCGCCGCAACCGTCGAGTGCCTGGGCAAGACGGGCGTCGAGATGGAGGCGCTCACCGCCGCCTCCGTCGGCCTCCTGACGATCTACGACATGGTGAAGGCCGTCGACCGCGGCATGACCTTGCAGGACATCCGCCTGGAGGAGAAGCGCGGCGGCAAGTCCGGCGCATACGTCCGCAAGCCGCGCTGATCGTGCGCCTTCTGCGGGCCGCGGGCGCCGTCATCCTCGCGCTGGCCGCGGGCTGCGCGCAGTGGCCCGAGGGCTCGTACCGCAATCCCGTGCTCGCGCGCGACTTCCCCGATCCGGCGGCGCTGCGCGCGCCCGACGGCTGGACCTACGCGTACGCCACGCGGAGCGTCCACGACGGCAGGACGTACCACATCCAGGTAGCGCGCTCGCGCAATCTCGTTCGATGGGAGCACCTCGGCGACGCGCTCCCGACGAAGCCGGCCTGGGCGTCGAAGAAGCATTCGTTCTGGGCGCCGCACGTGCTGCACGACCGGGAGCGGAACCGGTACGTCATGTACTACTCCGCCGAGCCGGATGCAGGCTCGGGCAAGTGCCTCGCCGTGGCCACGGCCGAGGCGCCGGAAGGACCGTTCACCGATACCGGCACGCCGCTCGTGTGCGGCGCCGGGATCGAGCACATCGATCCCATGGCCTTCGACGATCCGAGCTCCGGCAAGCGGCTGCTCTACTGGGGCTCGGGCGGCCGGCCCATCCGCGTCCGGGAGCTCGCGCCGGACGGACTCTCCTTCCTGCCGGGCTCGCAGGCAACGCCGGTCGTGTTCGCGGATCCGACGCGTCCGTACCGCTCGCTCGTGGAAGGCGCCTGGGTCCTTCACCGGGGCGGCTTTTATTACCTTTTCTACTCGGGCGATCGCTGCTGCAGCCGCAATCCGCGCTACGCGCTCATGGTCGCTCGCGCCCGCGACCCGTTCGGTCCGTTCGAGGAGCTCGATCGCCCGGTTCTCGAAGCGGACGGCGACTGGACCGCGCCCGGACACGGCAGCGTGCTCGCCGGAGACGACGAGACGTATTGGCTGCTCTACCATGCGATCGACGCGGCGCTCGTCGCCCGGCATCCCGAGCGGAAGGGCTATCCCCGGCTGCTGCTTCTCGAGCGCCTCGTCTTCCGCGACGGCTGGCCTCGCCTCGCCGGCGCGCCGGAGGACTAGCGCGGCGCCGCCTTCTCGTCCGCGCCACCCGCCCCGCCCCGCGCGCGCCGTCCGCTGTGGCGCGGCGCCTGCAGCGTGACGAGCCGCCAGAGGTCCGCCATGCGCCGGGCGACCCGATCGCCGGCGAGCGCGCGCAGGTGGCGATACGCCCAGGCGAAGGTGCCCCAGTAAACGAGCCGCAGCGGCTCGTGCCTGAGGCCGTGCATCCCCATCGCGCGCCTGGTCTCCGCCAGCATGGCGGAGAAGTTCTCCGGACGGGTCGTCAGTCCGCCATGGCCCATCGCGACGCTGACGGCCGGAACGAAGAGCGCGTCACGGTGCTTCAACTCGCGCAGCAGAAACTCGAAGTCGCCCGCGAACCTGAAGCGCTCGTCGAAGCGGCCGTGACGCTCGAAGAGCGAGCGGTGGTGCATGAGCCCGGGATGGGGAACGCCGGCCGCGTAGCGGCGAAACATGCGTCGCGCCTCCGGCCAGGGACGCCCGAGCTCCTGAAGCACATGATCCATCGCGTCGACCTGGCGCATCTTGCTGTAGACGACGCGGAACTCCGGCATCGCCTGCCTCACATACGGCACCAGGCGCTCGAGGGCGCCGGGATCCCACAACCGGTCGTCCGCACCGAGGAAGCAGATCCATTCGCCGCGGGCGTGCGCGAGCGCCTTGTTCCATGCATCGAATACGCCCTTGTCCGGCGCCGAGCGCCAGAGCGTCACGATGTCCGCGCCACCGCGCAAGACCTCCACCGTGCCGTCGGTCGAGCCGCCGTCCATGACCAGCACCTCGAAGTCGCGCCAGGTCTGCGCCCGGATGCTGTCGAGGCAGCGCGGCAGCGTGGCGGCGGCGTTACGGGTGGCAATGATGATGCTGATGAGCATGGCGCCGGGCGATCCGCGGTTCGGGTGCTGATTCGCGGTACTATAGCGCCTCGGCGCAGCGGATCCCGTCTCGAGCCCAGCGGCCAGAACAACAAGCATGAGCTCCCGCATCTACAGCACCCGCAGGCGAGTCCTCGTCACCGGCGGCGCGGGATTCATCGGCTCGCATCTCTGCGAGCGCCTGCTCGCCGAAGGGTGCGACGTCCTTTGCGTCGACAACTTCTACACCGGCAGCAAGGACAACATCGCGCACCTCCTCGGCGATCCGCACTTCGAGCTGATGCGCCACGACGTCACCTTCCCGCTCTACGTGGAAGTCGACGAGATCTACAACCTCGCCTGTCCTGCCGCGCCGATCCACTACCAGTTCGACCCCGTCCAGACCACCAAGACGAGCGTGCACGGCGCGATCAACATGCTCGGGCTGGCGAAGCGGGTGAAGGCGAAGATCCTGCAGGCCTCCACGAGCGAGGTGTACGGCGACCCGGAGGTCCACCCTCAGACCGAAAGCTACTGGGGGCGCGTGAACCCGATCGGCGTGCGCGCCTGCTACGACGAAGGCAAGCGCTGCGCCGAGACGCTTTTCTTCGACTACTACCGCCAGCACCGGCTGCGCATCAAGGTGGCGCGCATCTTCAATACCTACGGCCCGCGCATGCACTTCAACGACGGTCGCGTGGTCTCGGACTTCATCGTGCGTGCCCTGAAGGGCGAGCCCCTTCGAGTGAACGGCCGCGGCACGCAGACCCGCTCGTTCTGCTTCGTGGACGACCTGGTGGACGCGCTCGTGCGCCTCATGGCGAGCGCGGACGAGCTGACCGGGCCGGTCAACCTGGGCAACCCGGAGGAGTTCAGCATCCTGGAGCTCGCCAAGCTCGTCCTCGAGCTCACCGGCTCGAGCTCGCCGATCGAATTCGCACCACTGCCCGAGGACGATCCCAAGCAGCGCCGTCCGGACATCACGCTCGCCACCAGCACGCTCGGCTGGCGCCCGCGCACGCCCGTAGAGGCGGGGCTACGCCGCACGATCGAGTACTACGCGCAGGCACTGGGAGGATCCGGCGGCGCGCAGGCCGGTGCGCACCTTGGCGCAGACTGAGGCGCCGGGCGCCGTTTCTCCCGGACACTCGCTTTGCATGGAGGCCCTGCGGGAAGGATGAAAGTCCTGATTGCCGCGCCCTTCGCCATCAATACGCCGCACTTCGAGACGGCGCTCGAGCTCGCCCAGCGGCACCTCGACGAGGGCGACGAGGTGATCATGCTCGAGTGCGACGCACACCTCTTCAGCTGCGACGCGAACCCGAATCACGGCTTGCACGGCTGCGGTCCCTGCATCGCCCGCCGCCGCGCCGGCCTGCGGCTGCTCTCGGCGCCCATCCGCACCGCGCCCGTCTATCGGCTCGGAAGCGAGGACCGCCAGAGACTCGCCGGGCTGAAGGTAGACTTCACCAGCGCCGAATCGCTCAAGGCCTGCGTCGTGGATGGCTTCGACATCGGCTATGCGGCGCTCTCCTCGCTCATTTCCGTCCGGCGCTCCTCGACGCCCGAGCTCGCGGAGCGGCGCAACGCCCGACTCTTGCGCCGCATCCTCGTGACGGCCTACGCCGTATTTCTTTCGACGCACAACTACCTGCGCGCCGAGAATCCCGACCGCGTCTACGTGTACAACGGGCGCTACGCGCCTACGCGCGCAGTCCTGCGCGCCTGCCAGCAGGCGGGCGTCGAGTGCATGCTGCACGAGGTTGGCAGCACGCTTCAACACTACGCGCTTTTTCGCAACCGGATGCCTTTCGAGCTCGCCCACATCGAGGCGCTGATGCGCGAGACCTGGGCGCAGGCTCCGGACTCCGTGGAGCGCGAGCGCGTCGCACGCGGCTTCTTCGAGAATCAGGCGCGCGGCATCGTCGAGTCGTGGTTCTCCTACACCGCCGACCAGCAAGCCGATCGCCTGCCCGAAGGCTGGCGCCCGGACCGGCACAACGTCGCCATCTTCAACTCCTCCGAGGACGAGTTCGCCGCCTACTCCGACGAGTGGCGTTCGCCTCTGTACGAGTCGCAGCTCGATGGATTGCAGCGGCTGCTGAAGGATCTTGGCGGCGAAGCCGGCCTGCACCTTTACCTGCGCGTGCACCCGAACCTCCGGAACGTCAAGGACGGCTTCACCGCCGGGCTCGAGCGGCTCTCCGCGCCCAACTTCACGCTCATCCCGGCCGCGAGCAAGGTGAGCTCCTATGCCCTTCTGCAGGCGTCGGACACCGTGCTCACGTTCGGATCGCAGATGGGCATCGAAGCGACGTACTGGGGAAAGCCTTCCGTCCTCGCGGGCGTATCCCTGTACCGCAATCTCGGCGCGACGTACAACCCTGCCTCCCACGCCGAGCTCGTCGAGCTGCTACGGGCGAAGCTCGCCCCGAAACCGGTCGACGGTGCGCTGGTTTACGGCTATTTCCGACGTGCCTTCGGCATCCCTTTCAAGTACTTCCATGCCGATGGCGTGTTCGACGGCACCTTCAAGAACCAGCGGCTTCGACCGGGGCTTCACGTGCGCGCGGGCGCGCTCTGCGGCCAGGCGCTCGGCGTCGGGCACGCCTTGCTCAGGTGGCACGCGCGGCGTCTCGGCATCCCGATGCGGATTCTGAAGTGAAGGTCGCTCACTTCAACACCTACCTCACCGGCGGCGCCGCCACCGCAGCCCGCCGTCTGCACGACACGCTCGTCGCGGAGGGCGTCGAAAGCGTCTTCTGCTACGCCACAGGCGCCGCGCCTTCGCGCCACTACCGGCCGTACTTCGAGGGCGCCATGGCTTCCGCGCGGCAGCTCTGGGGATATGCGCGGCG
>Ga0079224_100006702_pt1 | contig 15338 bp, 9 predicted proteins | sample Stecom2015_FD_80414 | JGI IMG/M metagenome (GOLD analysis project Ga0079224, IMG submission 80414) | Agricultural soil microbial communities from Utah to study Nitrogen management - Steer compost 2015 | ecosystem: Environmental > Terrestrial > Soil > Agricultural land | place: USA: Utah...
AGCCCGAAGACCACGCCCCCCTCCATCTGCTGGGCCACGATGCCCGGATTGACGACCGCGCCGCAATCGAGCGCACAGCACACCCGATGGACCCGCGGTCCGCCATCCGGATCCTGCCCGACCTCGGCCACCATCGCGACTATGGTGCCGTAGCACTCGTGCATGGCCAGGCCCCTGGCGCGGCCGGGCGGCAGCGGCTCGCCCCAGCCCCCGCGGTCGGCGGCGAACTCCAGCACTGCACGGTGGCGAGGGGCATGGCGAAGCAGGTCGAGCCGGTAGCGCAGGGGATCCACGCCCGCGCGCTCCGCGAGCTCGTCGATGAAGCATTCCAGGAAGAACGCGTTGTGCGAATGGCCCACCGAGCGCCAGTTGCCCACCGGGATGCCGGAGCGGACGCGGACATGCTCGACGCGGCGGGCGGGAACGTCGTAGGCCTGGTCGAACAGGCCCTCGGACGAGGACGTGTCCGGCACGGGCAGGTCGATGTCGAGGCGGTTGCGCACGAGCCAGTTCAGTGCGACCGAATCCCCCGCGGTGCGCAGTCGCCAGCCCAGGATCCGTCCACCCCGATCCAGCGCCGCCGCGAACCGGGCGGCGAACGCCGGCCGGTACCAGTCGTGCGCGAGGTCCTGCTCGCGAGACCACAGGAGCTGCACCGGACGCCCCGGCAAGGCCATGGCGACGCGCACGACCTGGCGGATGACATCCACCTCGAGGCCCCGACCGAAGCCGCCGCCGACCAGCGTCCGCTCGAGCTCGACCCGGCGGGGCGCCAGCCCGCTCGTCTCGATCGCGGCCCGCAACGCCGGACCGGGCACCTGCGTGGGCGCCCAGACCGTCAGCCGGCCATCGCGCAGCCACGCCGTCGCATTGGGCGGCTCCATGGCGGCATGCGCGAGGAAAGGCACCTCGTAGCGCGCCTCGACGACCGACGTCGCCTGCGAGAACGCCGCCTGGAGATCGCCCCGCGACTGCACGGCGAAGCCGTCCTCCGAATCGACCGCGGTGCGCAGGCGCGCCAGCACACCCTCCGACGTGGTCTCGCGCGCGCCACCGCCGCGCCAGCGCGGCACGGCGGCCTCGGCGGCACGCCGGGCACTCCAGGAGTCCCGCGCGACCACGGCGAACCCGCCCGTCGCGCCGCGCTCGGCGGGCAGTCGCACCACCGCCTCGACGCCCGGCCGCGCGAGGACGGCGGGCTCGTCGAGGGAATCCAGCTCGTCGCCCAGGACGGGCGCCAGGCGCACCGCCGCGAACAGCATGCCGGGCAGGCGGACATCGATGCCGAAACGCGCCGTGCCGTCCGTCTTCCCGGGCAGGTCGACGCGCGGCAGCGACCGGCCGATCACGCGCCATTCCTCGCGGGGCGTCGGCCGCACCTCCGCCTCCGGCACGTTCTGCGCGGCGCTCGCGACGAACGCGCCGATCCCGGCGCTGTAGCCCTCCGGATGGCTGACCATGCCGTCCGCCAGCGTGCACTGCCCGGGCGCCACCCGCCATTGGCGCGCCGCCTGTTCGACGATCAGCTGCCGCGCGGTCGCCCCGGCCATGCGCACGACCGTCCAGGCATCGGACACGGACGAGGACGCCGCGGTGATGTCCAGCCCGACCTCCCTGCCGATCTTGAGCATCAGCCACCGGGCGACGCGACGCCTGCCGGAGTCCTCGCCGGCGGGCCCCTCCCCGGGCGGGAACGGCAGGTACTTGAGCCAGACGACGACGTTGCCGTAGATGGCATGGGGCGGCGGAGGCTCGAGCTGGATGCGCTCGAGGGGCAGGCGCAGCTCCTCGGCGAGCAGCATCGGAATGGCGGTATGGACGCCCTGGCCCATCTCGACCCGCGGCATCACGAGCGATGCGGTTCCGTCCTCTCCCAGCCGTACCCAGGCGTTGAGCGCGATTCGCCCGGCCGCAGGCGGCAGCATCGCCGCCGTCCCCAGCCTGCCCCTCGGCGGGAGCAGGCCCCAGCCGACGATCATCGCGCCGCCGACGCCGGCCGCGCCGAGCAGGAAATGCCGCCGCTTCATCCGTGCCCCGAGCCGACGAGCGGGCCGCCTGTCGACGGCATCGCTACGCTCCCCGGGCGAGCCGGCGGGCCGCGACGTCGATGGCCGCGCGCACCCGCTGGTAGGTACCGCAACGGCACAGCACGGTCATGCGCTCCGAGATCGTGTCGTCGTCCGGCGCCGGATCCTCCAGCAGCAGGCCGGCGGCGCACATGATCATGCCGGGCTGGCAATAGCCGCACTGCGCCACCTGCTCCTCGATCCAGGCCTCGCGCAACGATTCGAGCACGCGGCGCGTCCGCGGGTCGCCTTCCGGCGCCGCCAGCATCTCGATCGTGGCGACGCGGCGACCGGCCATGGCCGAAACCGGAACGACGCAGCTGCGCATGGCGCGGCCATCGACGATCACCGTGCAGGCGCCACAGGCGCCCGTTCCACAGCCGTACTTCGTGCCCGTCAGCCCGAGGGCGTCACGCAGCACCCAGAGCAGGGGCATCGCCGGATCGACCCGCACCGACACCGGCGAGCCGTTGATCTCGATCTCCATGATCCGGCCATGGCCTCCCGTGCGCCAATGGACGATGCTACCGAAGGCCGGCTTCGCGCAGCGTCATAATGCGGACAACCCGCAATCGGGAGCCTGGCCGGCCGCCCCTGCCAGGCATCCCCCGGACGAAGAGGATGGAGAGCGAGACGACGATGACGAACGAAACGAATGCGAATGCCCTGCCCGCCTGGCGACACGGCGAACGTCCGCTGCACGAGTACCTCCGCCATCATGCGCGCACGCAGCCGGGGCGCCCGGCCTTCGTCTGGTACGGTCGCGAGGTGAGCTACGCGGAGCTCGACCGGGCCAGCGACGCCTTCGCCAGCCTGCTGCATTCGCTCGGCGCGAGGGCGGGCGACCGCGTCGCCCTCTACATGGGCAACTGCCCCCAGTACATCATCGCGCACTTCGGCATCCAGAAGATCGGCGGCATCGTGGGTCCCTGCGGGCCCCTGTTCAAGGCGCACGAGCTGCGCTACCAGCTCGAAGATCTCGGTGCGAAGATCATCGTCGCGGCCCGCCACCTGGCGCCCATCGTGGCGGAGGTGCGGGACGACACGGCGCTCGAGCACGTCTTCGTGACCGGCCACGCCGACATGCTTCCGCCCGATCCACCGATCGTGCTGCCCGAGGAGCTCCGCGCCGGGCGCGACGACCGGGCCACGCCACCGGGAACGCGCGACTTCCTCGAGGCGATCGAGGGGTATCGCGGCATCGCGCCGCCCGTTCACGAGCCCGATCTCGACGACGTCGCGCTGATGACCTACACCTCGGGAACCACCGGGATGCCGAAGGGCGCGATGCTCACCTATCGCAACGCCCTCTTCAAGACGGCCGTCACGGCCGACGGGAACGACGTGCGCCAGGAGGACGTGATGCTGGCCATCGCGCCCATGTACCACATCGCCGGCATGCTCGTGGGCATCGATGTCACCGTGTATGCCGGCGCCAGCACGGTACTGATGCATCGTTTCGATCCGCTCGCGGTCCTGCAGGCGGTGGATCGCCATCGGGTCACCTGGTGGTACAGCATGGCGCCGATGAACCTCGCCGTGATGGAGCATCCGGAGGCGACGAAGTTCGACATGTCGTCGCTGCGGATCAATCCGGCGACCAGCTTCGGCATCACGCTCACCGAGCCGCTCGCCCGTCGCTGGGCCGAGTTCACCGGCGGCTGCCCCACCTTCGAGTTCGCCTACGGACTATCCGAGACACACACCTGCGACACCTGGATGCCGGTCGACGCCGTGCGCTGGGGAACCCAGGGCCGCCCGATGCCGGGTGTCGAAATCCGGATCATCGATCCCGACACCGGCCTGGACCGGCCGCCAGGAGAGCTGGGCGAGATCATCGTGCGCAGCCCGGGCTCGTTCAAGGGCTACTGGAACAAGCCGGAGGCCACCGAGAAGACGCTGCGCGACGGCTGGGTCCATACCGGCGACATGGGCCGCCTCGACGAGGCCGGCTACCTGAGCTTCGTCGGGCGGTTCAAGGAGATGATCAAGGTCTCGGGCTACAGCGTCTTCCCCGAGGAGGTGGAAACGATCCTGATTCGCCATCCCGCCATTCGCCAGGCAGCGGCGATCGGCATACCCGATCCCACCCGTGGCGAGGTCGTGCGCGCCTACGTGGTCAGGGAGCCCGGTGCAACGGTGACGGCGGACGAACTCATCGCATGGGCGCGCGAGAACATGGCGACGTACAAGGCGCCGCGCGAGATCCGGTTCCGCGATGCCCTGCCGGCAACCGGCGCGGGCAAGGTGCTGCGCCGGCTGCTGCGGGAGGAGGACGGCGACTGAAGGTTCGCCCCCGGGGGCGCGGGCGGATCAGCCGACCGCGCGCCGGAACTCGAACCGCGCCATCATCCGCGAGGCGGTATTGCAGCTGAACATGAGCGCGAAGCTGCGGCTCGCCGGATCGACGAACATGGCCGTGCCCGTCACCCCCGACCAGGTGAGCTCGCCCCGGGCGCAGGGATAGGCCGCCACGCCCCAGGACTGGCGCACCGCCAGGCCGAGCCCGAACCCGAAGCCCGGGCCCGTGTAGCCGAAGGGTCCGTCCACGCCTTCGTCGAGCTGGTCGCGCGTCATCTCCGCGAAGGACGATTCGGAGAGGAAGCGCCGGCCATCGACAACGCCGCCGTTGGCGAGCATCCGCGCGAACCGGGCGTAGTCGTCGATCGTCGACGCGAGACCGCCGCCACCGCTGTGCATCGGGGTGCCGGCCTCGTCGCCCTTCACGAACACGTCGAAGAAGTTGTGCCAGGCCTTGTCCTCGGGAAAGGCGCGCGGCATGCGGTCCAGGTCCGCAGCCGGCACGGTGAAGCCGGTATCGCGCATGCCCAGCGGCTCGAACACCCTTTCGGCGAGCGCCTCGCCGAGACGCTGCCCGAGGACGCGCTCGATGACGAGCCCGAGGACGTCGGTGGAGAACCCGTATCGAAACGCCGCGCCGGGATGGTTGGCTAGCGGCAGCCGGGCGAGCGACTCGAGGAATCGGCCCGGCTCGAGCAGCGGCAGCCGGCCGTCGAGGCCCTCCGCCCGTACCCGTTCGAGCGCGCGCGGATCGCGCGTCTCGCCGCCGTACGGCATCCCCGCGGTGTGGCGCATCAGGTCGCGTACCGTCGGCTGCCGCGCGGGCGCCGAGCCGTCGACCAGCCGCATGCCGGAAAGCTCCGGCAGGTGACTCGGCACCGCATCGTCGAGGCCGAGCCGCCCTTCGTCGACGAGCATCATGGCGAGCACGCTGACGATCGGCTTCGTCAGGGAAGCGATCCTGAACTTGGCGTCCGGTCGCATGGGCCCGGAGCCGTCCTCGCCACGCATGGTGCCGGACACCAGTCGGGCCTGTTCGACGCCGTCGCGCTCGACGAGGACCAGCGCGCCGGGACAATGCCTGGCGGCGCGGTGGTACTCCAGCATGCGGGCGAGTGCGTCCTTCATGGTCGTGTCTCCTCTCGGTGCGGGCCACGCGGCCCGGGCTCTCGGTTCGTGCCAGTATAGAGTCTCCCCGCAATCATTCCGGAGCCGCCGAGAGGCGGATGTACTGTGCCGACCCAACCACCCACCATGCCCCGTTCCGGGCCCGTCTCCGAAGTCGAGGCGCAGGCGCTGATCGCGCGCGCCGAAGCGTTTGCCGAGAATGTCGTCGCCAGGGGCGCGCCGCAATGGGAACACGATCGCCAGTGGCCCGGCGAAGCGCTCGCCGCGGCGGCCGCGCTCGGCCTCAACCGTATCCAGGTGCCGGCCGAACAGGGCGGCTACGACCTGCCCTACACGGTCAAGATGCGGATCGTGGAGGTCTTCGCCCGGCACGACATGGCCTTCGCGTTCGCCTGGGTCAATGCGCACAACGCGACGGCCCGGCTCGCGCGCGACGGCACGCCGGCGCAGCGCGAACGCTGGCTGCCGGGCCTGCTCGCCGGCACGTCGGTCGGCACGGTATGCCTGACCGAGCCGGGCGCAGGGAGCGACTTCCCCGCGATCACGACGCGCGCGAGGCGCAACGGGGACGGCTGGGTGCTCGACGGCGCCAAGGCCTGGGCGACCAATGCCGCGGGCGCCGACCATGCGGTCGTCTATGCCCAGACCGACCCTTCCGCCGGCTACAAGGGCATCGCCGGCTTCCTCGTCGATCTCCACGCGCCCGGGGTCACCGACCGCCATGTCGAGCCGCTCGTCGGCGGCCACGCCATCGGGGCGGGCGGCTTCCGGCTCGAAGGCGTCGAGCTCGATGCGGACGCCCTTTTCTATCCGCCCGGCGAGGCCTTCAAGCGCGCGCTCGCGAGCATCAACGGGGCGCGCACCTACGTGGCCGCGATGTGCAACGCGATGCTCGACGCCGCGTTGCGCCTCGCCGTGGCCGGCGCGATGGAACGCCACACCTTCGGCAGCCCCCTGAGCGAGCGCCAGGGGATTCGCTGGATGCTGGCGGATGCCGCGACCGACCTCGAGGCCTCGCGCCTGCTCACAGAGCGCGCGGCCCGGCTCATCGATGCCGGCGAGGACGCCATCGAGGCGGCCGCCCATGCGAAGAAGTTCGCGGTCCGCATCGCCGAGCGCCGCCTGCGAGACTGCATGCAGGTGCTGGGGGCGCGCGGGCTGCGCGAGAGCTGCCCGATCGGGCGTCACCTGGTCGGCGCGCGCATCGCGAACTACGTGGACGGCACCACCGAGATGCAGAACGAGCGCATCGCCGCCTCGCTGCTCCGGCGGCTTGCCGACGAGGCGCAGGGCAAGGGGAAGGCCGGATAGCCGCCCGGGCCGCGGCCCGCCGGGATCAGCCCCGCGACGAGACCAGCCGGGGCGAGGTGCTGCCGCCGCAGAGCTCGCCGAAGCGCTCGCGGATCGAGGCCTCGATCCCGGTGGAGTCGAGCCCGAGGCTCACGATGAGCTTGCGCTGGTCGCCATGGTCGATGAAGCGGTCCGGCAGCCCGAGGTGCAGGATCGGGCGCACGATGCCCGCGGCGGCGAGCGCCTCGGACACCGCGCTCCCGGCGCCGCCCGCGACGACGTGCTCTTCGACCGTCACGAACGCCTCGTGGCTGCGCGCGAGCTCCTCGAGCAGCCCGACATCGATCGGCTTGACGAAACGCATGTTCGCCACGGTCGCATCCAGCGCATCGCCCGCGGCGAGACAGTCGGCGAGCACCGTCCCGAACGAGAGGATCGCGATGCGGCGACCGCGGCGGCGTATCTCGCCCCGGCCGATGGGAATCGCATTGAGATCCTTGCGGACCGCGGCGCCGATGCCCGCGCCGCGCGGGTACCGCACCGCGGAAGGACCGTCGTGCTGGAAGGCGGTGAACAGCATCTGGCGGCACTCGTCCTCGTCGCTCGGGGCGAGCACGATGGTGTTGGGAACGCAGCGCAGGTAGGCGTAGTCGTAGGCGCCGGCGTGGGTCGCGCCGTCGGCCCCGACGATGCCGGCGCGATCGATGGCGAACATCACCGGCAGGTTCTGCAGCGCCACGTCGTGGATCAGCTGGTCGTAGGCGCGCTGCAGGAAGGTGCTGTAGATCGCGACGACCGGCTTCATGCCCTCGCAGGCGAGCCCGGCCGCGAACGTCACGGCGTGCTGCTCGGCGATGCCCACATCGAAGTAGCGATCCGGATAGCGGCGTTCGAACTCGACCAGGCCCGAGCCCTCCCGCATGGCCGGGGTGATCGCCACGAGGCGCCTGTCGAGCGCCGCCATGTCGCAGACCCAGTCGGAGAAGACCTGCGTGAAGGTGACTCGCGGCCCGCCCGCCGGCTCGATGCCCTTGGCGGGATCGAACTTGCCTGGCCCGTGGTAGAGGACCGGGTCGGCCTCCGCCAGCTTGTACCCCTGGCCCTTCCGGGTGACGATGTGCAGGAACTGCGGCCCACGCAGGTCGCGCAGGTTCTGCAGGGTCGGCACGAGCGAATCGAGGTCGTGCCCGTCGATCGGGCCGACGTAATGAAAGCCGAACTCCTCGAACATCATGCCGGGCGCGACGAAGCCCTTCGCCGTCTCCTCGAGCTTGCGGGCAAGCTCCATCACCGGGGGTACGTGCGAGAGCACGGCGCGCCCCATGCCGCGCACCTGCGTGTAGAACTTCCCGGACAGCAGCCGCGCGAAGTAGCGGTTGAGCGCGCCCACCGCCGGCGAGATCGACATCTCGTTGTCGTTGAGGATGACGAGCAGGTCGATGTCCGGCGTGACGCCGGCGTTGTTCAGCGCCTCGAAGGCCATGCCCGCGCTCATCGCGCCGTCGCCGATGACGGCCACATGGCGCCTGCGCCCGGGCCCGACGTTCTCGCCCGTGTTGCGCGCGGCGACGGCCATGCCGAGCGCAGCCGAGATCGAGGTGGACGAATGCGCCGTGCCGAAGGCGTCGTACGGCGACTCGTCACGTTTGGGAAAGCCGCTGATGCCACCGAGCTGGCGCAGCGTGGACATGCGCTCGCGCCGGCCGGTGAGGATCTTGTGGGGATAGCTCTGGTGACCGACATCCCATACCAGCCGGTCGCGCGGCGTATGAAAGACGTAGTGGAGCGCGATCGCGAGCTCGACCGTGCCGAGGTTGGACGACAGGTGGCCGCCGGTACGGGAGACCGACTCGATGATGAAGCGACGCAGCTCGTCGGCGAGCTGCGGAAGGCGATCACGGCCGAGCTTGCGCAGGTCCCGCGGATCGTCGATGGTCTCGAGCAATGGATACGACGCCACCCTGGCCTCCTTCAGGACTTTCGCAGCACGACGAGGTCGGCCAGCTGCGCGAGACGGATCGCCCGGTCGCCGAAATGCGCGAGCGCCCGATGGGCCTCGTCGCGCAGACCGAGCGCGAGCGACCGCGCCTCCTGCAGGCCCATCAGCGAGACGTACGTGGGCTTGTCCGCCTCGCTGTCCTTGCCCGCGGTCTTGCCCAGGGTCGCGCTGTCACCCTCGACATCGAGCACGTCGTCGATGACCTGGAAGGCGAGCCCGATCGCGCTGGCGTAGGCATCGAGCGCCTTCGCGCCCGCTTCGTCCCGCGCCGCTGCGGGTCCGGCCATCCAGCCGAGGCGTACCGACGCGCGCAACAGCGCCCCGGTCTTGCGCCGGTGCATGCCTTCGAGCGCTTCGCGATCGAGCCGCAGGCCGACGGACCCGATGTCGATCGCCTGGCCACCCACCATGCCTGCCGACCCCGCGGCCGCGGCAAGTTCCGTCACCATCGCGGCGGTCGGCAGGTCCGGTTCCGCGAGCCCCGCACGGCCGAGCAGCTCGAACGCGAGGGCCTGCAGGCCGTCGCCGACGAGCATCGCGAGCGCCTCGTCGTAGGCCACGTGGACCGTCGGCCGGCCACGGCGCACGTCGTCGTCGTCCATGCACGGAAGGTCGTCATGGACGAGCGAATAGGCATGGATCAGCTCCACGGCGCTGGCCGCCGCCGCCGTGGCCGGCTCGCTCGCCCCGGAAAGCTCGGCCGTGGCGTGGACCAGCAGGGGACGGATGCGCTTGCCGCCGCCGAGGCTGGCGTAGCGCATCGCCTCGTGCAGGCGGGCAGGAGGCGCATCGGCCGCGGGAAGCGCCCGGGCGAGCTCGGCCTCGACGCGATCGGCCGTCTCGCGACACCAGCTGGCGAAGTCGTCCGTTCCCGTAGTGGCCACCTTCCTAGCGCTCGTCATTGCCGTCGTCGCCGAGCGGCTTGAGGAGATCGGCCTCGAGTATGCGCACCTGCTGCTGGATCGCCGCCAGGCTTTCGCGGCAACGGCTGACCAGCTCGGCGCCCCGGCGATAGGCGGCGAGGGATTCTTCCAGGCTGAGCGTGCCGGCTTCCATCCGCTCCACGATGGCTTCGAGTTCCTCGATGGCCGCTTCGAAGCCCATGGGCTCGGCGGTGGCCCGGGGATCCTCGCCCGGCGTCGCGGACTCGGGGGAATTGCTGGTCATGGGGTCTGTGACCGACGATGCCGTGGCGGCCCGACAGTGCGCGTGCCGCCCGGGGTTTGGAGATGGGTCGATTTTACTGCCATCGAACGGGGCCGTCGAAAGTGGCCCTGCCGGCCACCCGGGCGGGCCTCGCGCCCCCGGGCGCCATTTCGGGTATCCTTGGGCCCCTTCGAGCCGGGGGTCCCCGCCACACCCACGAGGCGGCGCGCCCGCCCGGCATGGCTTGGTTCCGTCCTTCGACTTTCCTGGAGGATCAGAATGTCGGACCTGGGTCGGCGCGAGTTGCTTGCACCCTCGCGCGCGCAGCTGCCCGTCTCCGCCTACTTCGACGAAGCCCTCCTCGCTCGCGAACTCGATGTGCTCTTCCGGCAGGGCCCGGGCTATGTCGGTCATGAACTCATGGTTCCGGAGCCCGGGGACTACCACACCCTGGTCGCGGAGAACGAGGGCCGGGTGCTGGTGCGCAACGACCGAGGCGTGGAACTGCTCTCGAACGTGTGCCGCCACCGCCAGGCCATCATGCTGAACGGGCGCGGCAACACCGGCAACATCGTCTGCCCGCTGCATCGCTGGACCTACAGCCTGCGCGGCGAACTGCTCGGCGCGCCGCAGTTCGCCGAGCAGCCTTGCGCAAGCCTCTCGCGCAGCCCCCTGCAGAACTGGCGCGGCCTGCTCTTCGACGGGCCGCGCGACATCGCGGCGGACCTGCACGCGGTCGGCCTCGAGGAGGTCATCGACTTCAGCGGCTACATGCTCGGCCATGTCGAGATCCACGAGTGCGACTACAACTGGAAGACCTTCCTGGAGGTCTATCTCAAGGACTACCACGTCGACCCGTTCCATCCGGGCCTGGGCAACTTCGTGTCGTGCGACGACCTCGCCTGGACCTTCGGCGACTGGTTCTCCGTCCAGACCGTCGGGGTTCACGACGACCTGCGCAAGCCGGGCACGCCCATCTACGAGCGCTGGCACGAACAGGTGATCCGCAGCTGCAACGGCGAGCTGCCCCGCTACGGCGCGGTCTGGCTCGCCTACTACCCGAACATCATGGTCGAGTACTACCCGAACGTGCTGGTGATCTCGACGCTGATCCCCCGGGCGCCGCAGCGCACGACGAACATCGTCGAGTTCTACTATCCGGAGGAGATCGCCCTGTTCGAGCCCGACTTCGTCGAGGCCGAGCGCGCCGCCTATATGGAAACCTGCGTCGAGGACGACGAGATTGCCCGCCGGATGGACGCCGGGCGCGCCGCGCTGCTCGCGCGCGGGGTGAACGAGACCGGCCCGTACCAGAGTCCGATGGAGGACGGCATGCAGCACTTCCACGAGTTCTACCGCCGCCACATCGCGCTCGGGGACGACCGATGACATGGACCACCCTGGTCGAAGTCGAAGAGCTCGCGCTGCGGCTCGACGAGTGTCTCGTCGTGGATTGCCGGCACGAGCTCTCTGACCCGCAGGCGGGACGCCGGGCCTGGCTGGCCGGGCGGATCCCGGGCGCGGTCTTCCTGCACCAGGACGAGGATCTCGCCGGCCCGGTCGGGCCGCACACTGGCCGTCATCCCCTGCCCGATCCGCAGGCGCTTCGCCGCCGGCTGGGAGAGCTCGGCCTCGGCGAGAGCACCCAGCTCGTGGCGTACGACGATGTCGGCGGCGCCATGGCCGCCCGGCTCTGGTGGCTCGCTCGTTCGATCGGCCACATGGCCGTCGCGGTGCTCGATGGCGGCCTGCCCGCCTGGCGGGCCGCGGGCTATCCGATCGAGAGCGGCGAGCCCGCGCCGCCGCGCCGCGCACCGGTGGAGCTCGCGCTGCGCGAGCCGCTGGCCGGCTGGGTGGACGTCGAGGCCATCGAGCGCGACCTCGAGCGGCGCTCGCTGCTCCTCGTCGATGCGCGCACCCCTGAGCGCCATCGCGGCGAGGCGGAGCCGATCGATCCCGTGGCGGGCCACATCCCCGGTGCGCGGAACCGGCCGCTCGGCCTGAACCTGCGGCCCGACGGGCGCTTCCTTCCGGCGCCGGTGCTGCGCCAGGCCTTCGCGGAGCTCCTCGGCGACCGCTCGCCCGACGCGGTCGTGCATTTCTGCGGTTCGGGCATCAGCGCCTGCCATAACCTGCTCGCCATGGAGCACGCCGGCCTGCATGGCTCGCTGCTGTATCCCGGCTCGTGGAGCCAGTGGTGCAGCGATCCGTCGCGCCCCGTCGCGACCGGCGAAGGCAGCTGAACCGCCCGCGTCCCCCGGGACGCATCGCCTCGTTCGTTCCGGCGCACGCCCGGCCCCGCGCAACGGGCGCCGTACGGGTGCGTCTCAGTGGGCCTTGTCCCAGTTGGGCCCCACGCCGGTCTCGACCACCAGGGGAACCGACAGCGTCGCCACGCCGGTCATGAGCTCCGGCACCTTCGCGCGGACCTCGTCGATCTCCGCCTCGGGTACCTCGAGCACCAGCTCGTCATGGACCTGCATGATGAGCTTCGCCCCGGCATTCGCCTGCGTGAGCCAGTCCTGCACGGCGATCATCGCCATCTTGATGAGGTCGGCCGCCGTGCCCTGCATCGGCGCATTGATGGCGGCGCGTTCGGCAGCCTGCCGACGGGGCCCGTTGGGGCTGTTGATCTCGGCGAGCCACAGGCGGCGCCCGAACACCGTCTCGACGTAGCCTTGCGCCTTGGCGAGCCGCCGGGTCTCCTCCATGTAGGAGGCCACGCCCGGGTAGCGGCTGAAGTACCGGTCGATGTAGTTGCGGGCCGCATCGCGCTCGATGCCGAGATTGGCGGCGAGTCCGTAGGCGCTCATGCCGTACATCAGGCCGAAGTTGATCACCTTGGCGAGCCGGCGCTGGTCCGGCCCCACCTCTTCCGGCGCGATGCCGAAGATCTCGCCGGCCGTCGCCCGATGGATGTCGAGGCCGAGCTCGAAGGCCCGGCGCAGGCTGGCGTCGCCCGAGATATGGGCCATGATCCGCAGCTCGATCTGCGAGTAGTCGCAGGACAGGATCACCGAGCCGGGCGGCGCGATGAAGGCCTCGCGGATGCGCCGGCCGTCCGGCGTGCGGATGGGGATGTTCTGCAGGTTCGGGTCGGTGGAGGCGAGGCGCCCCGTCACCGCCGTCGCCTGCGAGTAGTTGGTGTGGACGCGCCCTGTCCGGGGGTCGATCATCCGCGGCAGCTTGTCCGCATAGGTGCTCTTGAGCTTCGCGACGGCACGGTACTCGAGCACCAGGCGGGGAAGCGGATAGTCCTCGGCGAGCTTGCCGAGCACCTCCTCGTCGGTCGAGGGCGCGCCGCTCGCCGTCTTCTTGACGACCGGAAGCTCGAGGCGCGTGAAGAGGATCTCCCCGAGCTGCTTGGGGGAGTTGAGATTGAACGCCTGGCCGGCCGCCTCGTGCGCCTGGCGTTCCAGCTCGAGCATCTTGCGTCCGAGCGCATCCGACTGGGCGGCGAGCGCATCGGCATCGACCAGGACGCCGTTGCGCTCCATGCGCTGCAGGACGCGCAGGGTCGGTATCTCGATGTCCCGGTAGATCCGCAGCAGCCGGTCGTCCGCCTCGATGTCGGGATACAGGCGCAGGTGGAGCTGCAGCGCGACGTCGGCATCCTCGCCCGCGTAGGCCGTGGCCCGCTCGATGTCCACCTGTGAAAACGGGATCTGCTTCGCGCCCTTGCCCGCCACCTCGGTGTAGGTGATGGTGCGCCGGTCGAGATGACGGGACGCGAGCGCGTCCAGGTCGTGCGATCGGTGCGCCTCGAGGACGTAGCTCTGCAGCAGGGTGTCATGCTCGACCCCGGCGAGGCGGATCCCGTGGTTCTCGAGCACGTGCATGTCGTACTTGAGGTTCTGGCCGACCTTCTTCGCCGCGGGATCCTCGAGCCAGCCGCGCATGCGCTCGAGCACCTGTCCCACCGTGAGCTGGTCCGGGGCGCCGGGATAGTCGTGCGCCATCGGCACGTAGCAGGCGCGCCCCGGCTCGACGGACAGCGACAGCCCGACGATCCGGGCGAGCATCGGGTCGAGCGAGGTCGTCTCGGTGTCGAAGGCGACGAGCCCGGCGTCCCGGATCTTCTCGATCCAGCGCTCGAGCGCCTCCATGGTGAGGACCGTCTCGTAGTCCGTGCCGGGGCCCTCCGGGGCGGCGACGGCCGCGGCCTCTCCCGCCGCGCCGGCGCTGGCCGCCGCGAGCCGGTCCTCGACCTCCCGCAGCCATGTCCGGAAGCTGCAGCGCTCGAAGAGCTCGCGCAGGGCCTCGAGCGACTCCTCCTCGAAGGACAGCGCCCCGTCCAGGTCGCCGATCTCGGGCGGTAGCTCGCAGTCGCACTTCACGGTCACCAGCTCGCGCGCCGTGGGCAGCCAGTCGAGCGCCGCGCGCAGGTTCTCGCCCACCTTGCCCGGGATCTCGTCGGCATGGGCAATGATCCCGTCGAGCGAGCCATACTGCAGCAGCCACTTGACCGCCGTCTTGGGCCCCACCTTGTCCACGCCGGGCACGTTGTCCACGGAGTCGCCCACGAGGCTCAGCCAGTCGACGATGAGCGAGGGGGGAACGCCGAACTTCGCTTCCACCGCCGCCGGATCGAGCCACTCGACCGCGCCGGTGTCGCGCGGCATGGTGTTGAACAGCGTGACGCGCTCGCTGACGAGCTGGGCGAGGTCCTTGTCGCCCGTGGACACGAGGGTGTGGATGCCCCTGGCGCTCGCCCTCGCGGCGAGGGTCCCGATGACGTCGTCGGCCTCGAGGCCCGGCACCATCACCAGCGGCCAGCCGAGCGCCCGCACGAGCTCATGGATGACGGGGATCTGGCGACGCAGGTCCTCGGGCATCTCGGCCCGGTTCGCCTTGTACTCGGGATAGATGTCGTCGCGAAAGGTCTTGCCGGGGGGATCGAAGACGACCGCCCCGTGGGTCGCCCCACGGTTCAATTTTGCGTCGGCGCGCAGACGCCGTAGCATTGCGACCATGCCGTAGATCGCGCCGGTCGGCTCCCCGCTCCGGTTGCGCATGTCGGGCAGTGCGTGAAAGGCCCGGTACAGGAAGCTGGACCCGTCGACCAGCAGGAGCGTTTTTTCGGTCATGTCCCGTAGCAAGCATATTCCGCAACTGCGAGAGATCACCAGCAGCGAGCGGTCGACCACGCTGAAGGCGCGCGAGTCATGGCATATCCTGGGGATTATCTCAGAGTTCATCGAGGCGACGGAGAAGCTGGCCTCGGTCCGTCCCGCCGTGTCGATCTTCGGGTCGGCCCGGGTACGCCCCGGCCACCCCTGGTACGAGACCACCGTCGAGATCGCCCGGCGCCTTTCCGACGCCGGCTTCGCGGTGGTGTCGGGCGGCGGCCCGGGCATCATGGAGGCGGCCAACCGGGGCGCCCACGAGGGCGCCTCGCCGTCGATCGG